>Ga0187892_10010837_pt1 | contig 11399 bp, 10 predicted proteins | sample MA1701073metaG_FD_139345 | JGI IMG/M metagenome (GOLD analysis project Ga0187892, IMG submission 139345) | Bio-ooze microbial communities from a basaltic lava cave in the Kipuka Kanohina Cave System on the Island of Hawaii, USA - MA170107-3 metaG ... | reverse complement strand
GGGCCAGTGCGGGGAGTCATGTCTGAGGAACCGAGTGCGGTAATTCTGCACGCTCGGGTCTGTGAGGGGGGAGGCAGCCGGCCGTCCTCGCGATGGGCCGGCTGACCTCCTCTACTCGGAGGAGGCTGTCGGAGAAATGGACGCCTGCCTGTACGGAACGCCGCGCGTGCGACGTTCCGCTTCGAGCGCCGGCTTCGAGGCGGTGAAGAAATCGGCTGATCATGTTGGACGAAGCTGGCGTGAGATAACGCGGCGTTCGAGCGCCGGCTTTGCCGGCGCAACCGATTCCCTGGGTCTGGGAGGGGGCCACCGAGGCCCCCTCCCAAGATCGAGCGCCAGCTTCGCCGGCGCCATCCGGTTCCTGGGGGAGGCTCGGAGGGGGCCGTGCCGGCCCCCTCCGAGTGGCTAGACCGGTCGGAAGAGCCATGCGCTACATCCCGAACACGCCCGCGCAGCAGCGGGAGATGCTGGCCGCGATCGGCGTCTCCTCCATCGAGGAGCTGCTGGTGCGGATCCCGCCCAAGGCCCGGCTCTCGCGCCCCCTGAACGTGCCGCGGGCGATGGCGGAGCCCGAGCTGGTCCGGCATCTGCGCGGCCTCAGCGCCGAGAACGCCGATGCCGACCGGTACGCCTGCTTTCTCGGCGGCGGGTCGTACGATCACGCGGTCCCGAGCCCGATCAATCACCTGATCCTCCGCGGCGAGTTCTTCACCGCCTATACGCCGTACCAGCCGGAAGCCAGCCAGGGCACGCTCCGGAGCATCTTCGAGTACCAGACGATGATCGCGGAGCTCACCGGTATGGACGTGGCCAACGCCTCGATCTACGACGGCGCCTCGTCGCTGGCGGAGGCGGCGTTGATGGCCCACTCGGTCACCGGGCGCCAGCAGATCGCGTTCTCGCGGGGCGTGAACCCGCTCTATCGCCAGGTCGTCGAGACGTACGGCGAGGGTCCCGACCTCCGCCTGAAGTCGGTGCCGCTGGGGGACGGGGTCACCGACGTGGACGCCCTCAGGAAAGCGGTGTCCGCTAACACGGCCGGGGTCGTGATCCAGTACCCGAACTTCTTCGGCTGCCTGGAGGACGTGCGGACGGCGGCCGAGATCGCGCACGCGGCCGGCGCGCTGCTCATCGTGGTGGCGGATCCCGTCAATCTCGGGCTGCTCGAGCCGCCGGGCGCCATGGGCGCCGACGTGGTGGTGGGCGAGGGGCAAGGGCTCGGGGTGCCGCTGGGCTTCGGGGGCCCGAACCTGGGCGTCTTCGCGGCCAAACAGGAGCTGGTGCGGCGCATGCCGGGGCGCCTCGTCGGGGCCACGGTGGACCTGGACGGGCGCCGCGGGTACGTGCTGACGCTCCAGACGCGCGAGCAGCACATCCGGCGCGAGAAGGCCACGTCCAACATCTGCACCAACGTGGCCCTGTGCGCGTTGATGGCGACGATCTACATGTCCCTGGTGGGCAAGCGTGGCCTGCGCAAGGTCGGCGAGCTCTCGACGGCGAAGGCGCACTACGCCGCCGCCGAGTTCGCCAGGATCCCGGGCGTGCGCCTGCGCTTCGGCGCGCCGTTCTTCAAGGAGTTCGCGCTGCAGCTCCCGAAGAGCCCCGAGCGGGTTGTGAAGCGCCTGCTGAAAGACAAGATCCTGGCCGGCGTGCCGCTCAAGCCCTTCGACCGCCAGTACAAGGATTCTCTGCTCGTGGCCGTGACGGAGCAGCGCACCCGCCGGGAGATCGACGCGTACGTCGCGGCGCTGGCCGCCGCCGTCGCCTGATACGCATGGTCCCATGCCTGCAAGCTCCTACGACACGCTGATCTTCGAGCTCTCCTCGCCGGGGCGCTTCGCCTACTCGCTGCCGGAGTCGGACGTGCCCGAGAGCGAAGCGACGGCGCTCCTGCCGAAGGAGTACGTGCGCACCACGCCGCCGGAGCTGCCGGAAGTTTCCGAGCTCGACGTGATCAGGCATTACTCGCGCCTGAGCCGGATGAACTACGGCGTGGACACGCACTTCTATCCGCTCGGCTCGTGCACGATGAAGTACAACCCGAAACTCAACGAGGACATGGCCCGCCTGCCCGGCCTGGCCCGGCTGCATCCGCTCGTGCCCGAGGCGGCCGCGCAGGGGGCGCTCCAGCTGATGCACGAGCTGGCCGGTGACCTGGCCGAGATCGCCGGGATGGACGAGGTCTCGCTGCAGCCGGCCGCCGGCGCCCAGGGCGAGCTGACGGGCGTGCTGATGATCCGCGCCTATCATCTGGCTCGCGGCGAGCGGCGCACGAAGGTGCTGGTGCCCGACTCCGCGCACGGCACCAACCCGGCCTCGACCGCGCTGGCGGGCTACTCGGTGGTGCAGCTCAAGTCCGACGAGAACGGCGAGGTGGACCCCGGGGATCTGGAGCGCCATCTCGACGAGGACGTGGCGGCCTTCATGATCACGCAGCCCAACACGCTCGGGCTGTTCGAGTCGCGCATCCACCAGATCACCGAGATGTGCCACGCCAAGGGCGTGCAGGTGTACATGGACGGCGCCAACTTCAACGCCATCCTGGGTATCACGCGCCCGGGCGATCTCGGCTTCGACGTCTGCCACTTCAACCTGCACAAGACCTTCACGACGCCGCATGGTGGAGGCGGGCCGGGGGCCGGCCCCGTCGGCATCAAGGCGCATCTGACGCCGTTCCTGCCCGTGCCGGTCGTGGCGAAGACGGACGAGCGGTACCGGCTCGACTGGAATCGGCCGCAGTCGATCGGCAAGCTCCAGGCCTTCTGGGGCAACTTCGGTATGCTGGTGCGCGCCTACACGTACATCCGCACCATGGGCCCGGACGGCCTGCGCGCCGTTTCCGAGAATGCGGTGCTGAACGCGAACTACGTGCTGAAACGGCTGGAGGCGCACTACGAGCGCTCGGCGCCCGGGCCCTGCATGCACGAGTGCGTGCTGTCGGCGCGCCGTCAGAAGCGCCTTGGCGTCACCGCGGCCGACATCGCCAAGCGGCTGCTCGATCTCGGCTTCTACGCCCCCTCGATCTACTTCCCGCTGATCGTGGAAGAGGCGCTGATGATCGAGCCCACGGAGACCGAGTCCAAGGAGACGCTGGACGAGTTCTGCGACGCGATGATCCAGATCGCGCGCGAGGCGGAGAGCAACCCCGACCTGGTGCGCGCCGCGCCCGTGACCACGCCCGCGCGGCGGCTGGATCAGACACTCGCGGCCCGTCAGCCGACGCTGCGCTGGACTCCGTCGAGATGAGGCGGCGGAGATGACAGCCCCGCTCACGCGCTCGTTCCCTCTCCCCTCCGGGGAGAGGGCAGGGTGAGGGGCCGGCGTCGCCGACCATGACGGCATTCCGGCTGCTGGTCACCGAGCCCATTGACGGCGCCCGCAACATGGCCCTCGACGAGGCGCTGTTCCTCAGCCGCAGCATCGGCGCTGGGCCGCCGACACTGCGCTTCTTCGCGTGGGAGCCGCCGACGCTCTCGCTCGGCCACGGCCAGCGGCTCGACGCGCGGATCGATCTCGAGGCGGCCGCGCGCATGGGCATCCGTGTCGTGCGGCGGCCGACCGGAGGCAGCGCGATCCTTCACGAAGGTGTCGACCTCGAGCTCACCTACAGCGTGGTGGCGGCCGAGGGAGACTTCGACGGCGCCGCGGACCTGCTGGGCACGTACCGGTGGATTGGCGCCGCGCTGGCGGCCGGGCTTCGCCGCCTGGCGGTGCCGGTCGAGATGGTGCCGGTCCAGCCCTCGGATCCTTCGAGCATGCCGGCCTTCTGTTTCGCCCGCACCGGCTCCTACGAGCTCGAGGTGGCCGGGCGGAAGCTCGTCGGCAGCGCCCAGCGACGCCAGGGCGCGGGCTTTCTCCAGCACGGCTCCGTGATGCTCGGGGCCGATCCCGAGCGTCTGCGCCGTGTGTTCCGCGGTGACGCCGATCCGCTGGGCGGGATGACCACGCTCGAGGCCGTGCTGGGCCACCGGCCATCGTTTCAGGAGACCTGGGAAGCGCTGGTGGATGGATTTCGCGAGACGCACCAGCTGGAGCTGGTGCCGGGGAGCCTCACCCCCGACGAGACCGCGCTCACCGAGTCACTCACGCGCGAGAAGTACGCGACCGCCGCCTGGACCCACGAGGGTCGGGCGCCGATGCCGACCCTCTCCGCCGCCGGGCCAGGGAGCTCATTGCGATGACTGATCCGCTGAAGGAATATCCCGACGCGCCGCGCGCGGGCGTCGGGGCGGTCATCCTCGACGGTGATCGTGTCCTACTCGTCCGCCGCGGGCGCCCTCCCTCGGAGGGCAAGTGGAGCATCCCCGGCGGCCTGATCCATCTCGGCGAGCGCATCGAGGACGCCGTGATGCGCGAGGTCGAGGAGGAATGCGGGCTGCGCGTGCGCGTGCTCGGCCTCTGCGGGGTGCTCGATCGCGTCGTGCTCGGCCGGACGCCGCTGCCGGACGGCACGCCGCAGTTCCGCTACCACTTCGTGATCCTCGACTACGTGGCCACGGTCGAGAGCGGCACGCTCCGGGCCGGCAGCGATGCCGCGGAGGCCCGCTGGGTGCGGATCGACGAGCTCGGCCAGTACGACACCACTTACGGCCTCGAGGCCATGATCCAGCGCGCGGTGAAGCTGTCGCACGGAGGACTCATCGTATGAAGCTCGGCCTCGAGACGCGTCCCCTGGAGGCTGCGCGGGCGGAGGTGCTGGTCGTCGGCCGCTGGGCCGATCCCGCCCGGCCGGGGCCCGACTTCACCGCGCTGGACCAGAAGCTCGGCGGACTCGTGTCGGCGGCGCTGAAGGCCGAGAAGTTCGAGGGCAAGGTCGGCCAGTTCTCCCATCTCTACACCAACGGCGGCATCGCGGCGCGGCGCGTGCTCGTGGTCGGGCTCGGCCCGCACCGCCAGGCCGACGCCGAGGCGGTGCGGCGCGGCTCGTCGGTGGGGCTGCGGCGGGCGCGCGATCTGGGCGCGGCCGCGGCCGCCGTCTTCATGCCGCGCGATGGGCTCTCGGCTCGCCAGCGCGCGCACGCGATCGTGGAGGGCGGGCTGCTCGGGACGTATCGCTTCGACAAGTACCTCAAGGAGAAGAGCCCCAAGGCCATCGACGTGCTGACGGTCGTGGAGCCCGAGCGCCGGAACCAGGCGGCGGCTCGCGAGGGGCTCAAGCTCGGCGAGACCTGGGCGGCCTCGACGTGCTTCACGCGCGATCTGGTCAACGAGCCGGCCAACGTCGTCACGCCGAGCTATCTCGCGGAGCGCGCGGCGGAGATCGCGGACGGGCGCGGGCTCGCGCTCAAGGTACTCGAGCGCGACGATTGCGCGAAGCTCGGCATGGGCGCGTACCTCGGCGTGGCGCAGGGAAGCGAGCAGCCGCCGAAGTTCATCCACCTGAGGTACCGACCACGGGGTCGTGCGCGTCGACGCGTGGCGCTGATCGGCAAGGGGATCACCTTCGACTCGGGTGGACTCGATCTGAAGCCGCCCGAGGGCATGCTGCGGATGAAGGACGACATGTCGGGCGCGGCCGCGGTGCTGGCCGTCTTCCAGGCCCTGCCCCGGCTGAAGCTGCCGATCGAGGTGCACGGGGTCATCGCCGCGACCGAGAACATGCCCTCGGGCACCGCCCAGCGTCCCGGTGACGTGGTGCGGGCGATGAACGGGCTCACCATCGAGATCGGGAACACGGACGCCGAGGGCCGGCTCACGCTGGCCGATTCGCTCGCCTACGCGGTCAAGGAGATCGAGCCCGACGAGATGATCGATCTGGCCACACTGACGGGCGCCGTCGTGATCGCGCTGGGCCTCGGCGTGTCGGGCGTGCTGTCGAGCCACGACGGGTTCGCCGAACGCGTCCTCGCCGCCGCGGACGCGGCGGGGGAGCGGATGTGGCGCTTGCCGCTGCACGACGACTACAAGGAAGGGCTCAAGAGCGACGTGGCCGATCTGAACAACATCTCGAACCAGCGCGGCGCGGGGGCAATCGTGGCCGCGCTGTTCATGCGCGACTTCACCGCGAACATTCCCTGGGCGCATCTGGACATCGCGGGGACGGCCTTCGCCGAGCGGGAGCATCCTCTGGGGCCGAAGGGCGCCACGGGAGTCGGAGTGCGGACGGTGCTGAACTACCTGATGGCGCTCGGCGGTAAACGCTGAGGCGTCGCCGCCGGAGACACGTCGATGGCCGGCGGCGTCGATCTCCACTCTCACACCACCGCGTCGGACGGGACGTTCACGCCGACCCAGCTCGTGAACGAGGCCGCCCGGCGCGGCGTGCGCGTCCTCGCGGTGACCGACCACGACTCCACCGACGGCCTGGCCGAGGCGCTGGCGGCGGCCGCGGCGCATCCGCTGCTCGAGATCGTGCCTGGCATCGAGATCAACTGCGATGTGCCCGGGGCCGAGGTCCACGTGCTCGGCTACTGCATGGACTACCACGCCGGATGGTTTCAGGAGTTCTGCCGCGCGCAGCGCGAGGAGCGGCGCCGTCGGGTGCACGCGATGACGGCGCGGCTGGCCGAGCTCGGGATGCCCGTCGATCCGGAAGAAGTGCTCGCCTTGGTGCAGGAGGGCTCGGCCGGACGCCCGCACGTCGCGCGCGCGATGGTCCAGCGCGGCTACGTGAAGAGCGTGCGCGAGGCCTTCGACAAGTATCTCGCCAGCGGCAGGCCCGCCCACGTCCCGAGGCGGAAGCTCGCCCCCGATGAGGCGGTGCGGTTGATCCGCCGCGCGGCGGGTGTGCCCGTGCTCGCCCATCCCGGACTCGCCGGGCGCGACGACCTCATCCCGAGCCTCATCGCCGCGGGCCTGATGGGCATCGAGTGCTACTACCCCGAGCACTCCGCCGCCCAGCGCGGCGCCTACGTGCAGATGTGCAAGGACCATGGCTTGGTGCCCACGGGCGGCTCGGACTTCCACGGCCCTGCCGTCCGGTCCGGGACGCTCGGCAATCCGCCGATCCCGCTCTCCGTGTGGGAGTCGCTGAAGGCCAAGGTCGCCGAAGCGCGGGCCAGCGCCCCGCGCGGCTAGGCGCCCCGTCGCTCGGAGTGGGCAGGGCGCGCGCGACGCCACCCGCGCGAGCCGTCGCGCCGAGGACGCGCTGCCGTGGAGCTCAGCCTCTGTCCGTTTGTGCGAGGCGGCGCCGAGACCCCTCTCCCCTCTGGGGAGAGGGCAGGGTGAGGGGCAGTGGAACCGCGCGCAACTCGAAGAGTCCGACGGGTCTCACGGCACGTGGTTCGGGAACATGCGGCGGAAGACGGCGGCGGGGGTGCGCTGGCGGAAGTAGGCGAGCTGGCGGGGGGAGTACTCGGGGCCGCCGCGGAAGACGATGGAGGCGGTGGCCAGCAGCGCGCCGTCAGCGGCGGTGAGCGTGCTCTCGGTGCGCCAGAACGTTCGCCTGCGGTCGATCGGTGAGACGTGATCGAAGCGGCCGGCAGCGATCACTGGGCCGAAGAGGGCGTCGGCCGTGACGTACGTGACGGTGAGTCGGTTGGTGAGTCCGCCCTCCCTGGTCACGAGCGCGCCCAGCCACCAGGCGACCTCGTCGAGCGCCACCGGCGCCAGCGCCGGGTGCGCGTACCCGCTCGGCGCGCGCCACACCTCCGGCGGCTCGAACCGTGCCCACACGCCCTCGTCGTCGAACCGGAGCGCCACGCGCAAGCCGATCGGGTTCAGCCTCCCGCACGCCAGACAGTCCTCCGACATCGGTACCGTCCAGCCGTCCGCGCCGCCGGTCCACGCTGCCCGGCCGCCATCCGACGCGCCCGCGCGCACGATGCCGGAGCTCAGCGCGTGACCGTCGTGGGAGACGATGAGGGAGACACCCGTGTGCTCGGCGCGACCTTCGAGCGTGAGCGGGGTCGCGATCGGCACCGGCGAGGTGAGCCGGCCTTCGATCACCCGCGGTCCCGCGGCCGCGCCCAGCAGCGCGGCGGCGCGGTCGAGCAGCGCGATCAGCGCGCCGCCGTGCACGATACCCGGCCAGCTGCGCAGCGGCTCGGGCGCGAACAGGGTCCCGCGGCCTGCGGCATCCAGGCGCGGCGCCGAATCCACGACCGTCGAGATGGTGGGCCGCGACGATCCCTCGCTGGTGCGCGTGCTATACTCGCCGGGCATCATGTCGGCGGCCATTCTACTGGTTGCGCAGATCCCGCCGCAACGCGCGTGACCCCGGCTCTCGAGATCCTCCTCAGCGGCCCGTTCTTGCGGGCCATGCTGACGAACTTTTTCTTCTTCAGCAGCCTCAACGCCTACGTGCTGCTGCCGTTGTACGTCCAGCGTCTCGGCGGCAGCGAAGCCGCCGTCGGCTTCGTGCAGGGCATGTACAGCGCGGCCGGGATCCTCTGCCAGCCGCTGATCGGCCACTGGATCGACCGGCTCGGACGGCGCTTCTTCATGGTGCTGGGCGTGACGGTGCTCATGCTCACCTGCGCGGCGTTCGTCGTGAGCAGCTCGATCCCGGTGCTGGCGCTGCTGCGCGCCGTCCAGGGCATCGGCTTCTCCGCGTTCTTCGTGGCCAACTACCTGCACGTGGTCGAGATCGTGCCCCTGGAGCGACGGGGCTGGGCGCTCGGCATCTTCGGCGTGTCGGGGATGCTCTCCACGTCGCTGGCGCCGCTCGCCGGCGAGCTCCTGATCCGCCGATTCGGGTTCGCGTGGTTCTTCGCGGGGAGCGCGGTGTTCGCCGCGGCATCCCTGCCGCTGGTGTGGGGCGTGCGCGACACGCCTCGTCCCGCGGCCCCGGCCACCGGGCTGCTCGATGCGCTCCAGCAAGGGCTGGCGGAGCTGCTGCGACTGCACATGGCGCTCATGTTCTTCTTCGGCCTCGGCACGGGCACGGTGTTCACGTTCATGCCCACCTTCGCCGAGTTCCTCGGCATGCGCGGGCTCGGCCTCTTCTACACGGCGTATGCGGGTTCGGCGATGCTGGTGCGCGTGATGGCCGGCGACCTCATCGATACGCGAGGCCGGCGCGCGGTGATCATCCCGTCGATGCTCCTGCAGGCGGCGGCCACCACGATCCTCGCGCTGGTGGCCATCTTCGCCGGCCCGGGCTCGTCGGCGCCCGCCCTGCCCTTCATCTTCTTCGCCGGACTGCTGGCGGGCGGCGGCCACGGCTTCCTGTATCCGGCGCTCTCGGCGCTGCTGATGGACGTCACGGCCGAGCGCCGGCGCGGCAGCGCGGTCGGCACGTTCAGCGCCGTGTTCCTGGTGGGGAACGCGCTCGGCTCGATGATGTTCGGGTACGTGGCGCACGCGCTCGGCTATCCTGTCATGTGGAGCGTCCTCACGATGTTGCTGGCGGTGGGCTTCGTCCTGAGCCTGAGGCTCCGGATCGGCTACATGTCGGGCGGCCCCGCGAGCTGACTGGCCCAGGGCGAGGTATACTGCGTGAGCATTCGAGGCCTTCGCAGGAGGCGAGCATGAAAATGATCGGTCGGCTCGGGCAGATCGGGATCGTGCTGATCGTGAGCATAGGGCTGCTCGGCGCTCGCGACCGGAGCACGGCGCCTCCGCCCTCCGCGACGGGACCGCAGGAGGTCACGGTCGCGGGCCTCGTGCTGGATCCGGACACACAGCAGCCGACGATCGTGCTGCAAGGCAAGCGTGACAAGCGCGCGTTCGCCATGGTCATCGGTCCAGCGGAGGCGACCGGAATCGCGCTGCCGTTGCAGAACGTGACGCCGCCGCGTCCGCTGACGCACGATCTGTTCCTGACGCTCTTCGGGCGCCTGAACGTCTCGCTCACGAAGGCCGTGATCACCGACCTCCGCGACAATACCTACTACGCGACGCTGTTCCTCCTGGTGAACGGGACGGCGATGGAGCTGGACTCGCGTCCGTCGGATGCCATCGCGCTCGCGATCCGCGCCAAGGCCCCGGTGTACGCGGAGGACCGGGTGTTCGAGAAGGCCAAGCTCCTTCCGGGCGGCCCGGCGAGCGGTCCGCGGATCTGAGCAGTCGTGGCCGACCCCAGCCCGCGCGATCTTCCCGTCCGGCGCCAGGATCTCGATGCGCCGCAGTGGGCGATCCAGCGTCGCCTCGAGGACATTTTTTCGAAGCTCGGCGAGAAGTTCGGCGACCTGACCGGCCGGGTCGGCGTGAACACGAGACCCGACACCTCGTTCGATCAGATCGGCGGGCTCACCGAGGCGAAGAACACGGTGCGGGGCTTCGTCGCCGCCCTCACCGAGCCCGAGCTGTATCGCCAGTGGGGGATCACGCCGCCCAAGGGGGCGCTGATCTACGGGCCGCCCGGCACCGGCAAGACGCTGCTGGCCCGTGCGCTCGCCACCGAGGCCGACGCCATCTTCTATCATCTGCGGCTGATGAACCTCACCGCCAAGTTCGGGCCGAACACGGGGGAGATCCTGCCGGAGATCCTGACCGTCGCGAAGGATCAGGGCAAGGGCGTCCTCTTCCTCGACGAGGCCGACGCCCTCTCACTCGAGCATCTGCTCCCGGCCGCCCAGGCCCGCGAGGCGAGCGCGCGGCTCGCGGCGTCGCTCTGCGATCGACTGGATGCGATCGGCGACGTGCCACGCCTGATCGTGCTCGCGTCCACGAACCGCACCGACGCCGTGGAGCCGGCGCTGGTGGCGCCCGGCCGGCTGGATCACCTGATCGAGGTCACGTTGCCCGATGGGCCCGCGCAGCAACAGATCCTCGAGATCAGCATCCGCCGGGCCGAGCAGGCGGCCGGGCGGGCGCTCGTCGGGACGCTGGACTACCGCGCCGTGCTGCCACCGATGGGTGGGATGAGCGGCGCCGAGATCTCCGAGGTGCTGCGTCGCGCGCTCGAGCAGAAAGTCCACGCGGCCCGGCAGGGGCGCGACAGCGGTCTGGTGACGACGCAGGACATGCTGCAGCAGATCGATGCGTATCGCCGGGTGCGCGCGGTCGTCGAGAAGATCCGCTACGGCCAGTACCTGTAACCGCCGCGCTGCGCGTCGAGCAACTCCCGTGCGCCTGAAATCCTGGACCGTCGCCGCGCTCGCCGGCTGGTTGCTCCTCCCCTTGCTGTTCCTGGGACAGGGGCTGGCGTTCATCACCGCCAGCTCACCGACGCACGACGAGTCGGCGCACCTCGGCGCGGGCTACTCGTATCTGAGGACCGGAGACTTCCGGCTCAATCCGGAGCACCCGCCGCTGATCAAGGAACTGGCCGCGTTGCCGGTGCTGCTCTGGTATCGGCTGCCGTTTCAGCCGCGAGACGTCGATTGGCAGAGCCCGCATGGGCAGTGGAACGTCGGGCGGCAGCTCATCTACAACTCGGGTGTCCCCGCCGACCGGGTTCTCCTGCTCGCGCGTCTGCCGAATCTGCTGCTGGGCGTGGCGCTCGTCGCGCTGATCGGCTGGTGGGCCTTCCGCCGCTGGGGCCCGGGTGCCGCGCTGGTCGCGCTGGCCGCCGC
>Ga0187892_10010836_pt1 | contig 11400 bp, 10 predicted proteins | sample MA1701073metaG_FD_139345 | JGI IMG/M metagenome (GOLD analysis project Ga0187892, IMG submission 139345) | Bio-ooze microbial communities from a basaltic lava cave in the Kipuka Kanohina Cave System on the Island of Hawaii, USA - MA170107-3 metaG ... | reverse complement strand
TGTACCCTGGTGCTGTCGCCGCCCGCCGAACGGTTGGGACTCGGAACAGCGCATCCGACGTGTACCCACCGCACTGACGCGGTGCATTGAATCCCCCTTTTATCTGATATGTGTGCTGGTGATGACGCGCCGCGTCGCCAGCGGTTCAGTTCAACGGGGCCTTTCCGCCATCCGGCTGCAACCGTTTCACTCCCTCGCGCAACGAGCTGTCGAGCCGGATGACGGAAAAACCCTCTGACGTTAGACCCATCATGACGCGTCCACCACTCCGACCTCTGCCCTCGCTCGATGATACTTGGTCGCACTGGGCGATATTCGGCGACGATCAACGCCTCGACGTGGTAGCGGAGGACGAGGTCACGCGGGCGCTGCGGATCATCGAGGAGAATCGGGATCGGTATGCGGCGATCTTCGTGCATCGGGCTCGCAGCAGCGCGGCCGGAGACTTTGAAGTCCAGAAGCGGAGGCGATATCGCAGGCAGTGAGCAGATGAAGCAGAGTCGCAGGTCTAATAACTCAGCCGCTCCAGGCGACGGCGGCCGAAAGCTGCTTCAAATGGCGGCCGCCGCGCCTGAGCCGCGGCGTTTCGGCGGGTGCGAAAGGTGCGTGGTAGGAACAAGCGATGGGCAAGCTGCGATATGCGTTTCGTGCGGCTAGTCAGCATTGACGGCCGAGTTGACATAATCCCCGTACGCGGACGTTGGCGGAACCACCCCCTCAGAAACCACCAACCCTCTCAGAACCCAAAATACGGGATTATGCCTGGTCCGGGGAATGTCCGATTTGAGCCGTTACATCAAATCGGTGCCTTATGCCGCCTATCCGCATGGCCGCTACCCAACCTTTGCTCGTGTGCGCTGGCTACCATTACGCCGGCAAAGGAGCTCGCGGTGTTCATCAAATGCCTCTGTCTCGTGACGGCGGGATTCGCGCTGGTCATGTCGCGGGCCTCTGCCATCACCACCGTCATCGTTCCGACCGATCAGCCGACCATACAGGGGGCGGTAAATGCCGCCGGGGAAGGCGGCACGGTGATCATCAACAGCGACGCCACCTTCGACGAGACCGTCACTGTGACGCACTCGCTGACGATCCATGGCGGCGTCGGATTCCGCCCGACCATCAGGGCCAGCGGTATGTGCGGCACCGCCTCGTGCGCATTGTTCTTCAACCCCAATAGTGCCGCACCGCAGATGCTGGCCGTGTCGGACCTGCGCTTGCATCCGAACAGCGGCCTCTCGGCAAACACGGAGGTTGTGCGCGTGCTCAATCGGGGCACCGGTGAAGCCAGCATGATCCTCAGCAACTTCAGCATCCAAAACCCGGAGACCACCAGCGGGTTCTTGGCCTTCAACATCCGCCGCTTTTCGTGCACGTCCGGTCTGAACACCGTGTCGGTGCAGAGCGGCTCCATCAACATCGTGGGGTCGGACGAGAATGCTGCCGGCCGGGGTGGGTTCGTAATGAACGAGGGCGGGAGCTTGTTCGTTTCCGACGTCGACGTGATCATGAGCCGTGTCTCTGGGGACGCCTTCAACATTGCGAACACGCCTGATTGCGGGCAGATCATCTTCGGGTTGTACGATTCGGACATCACGGTGGCCTCTCCGACCACCGGCGTCGCAGATCTTGGCAAAATCATCCGTGGCGTCACGGCGACTCTGGAGCGCAACCGGTTCAATATGGCCTCGATTGGCGAGGGAGGTGCGGGGGGCTTTTTGATAGGAGGCGGTACCGGACAAACGTACAGCGCTTCCATCACCCTCAATCGCAATCGCTTCTTCGCGTCCGGGCCGGATCGCGGCATCCCCGTGCTCGTCCTCCCCTCTTCCAACGGCTCCGTCATGTTGCAGGCCACCAACAACGTCCTGCACGGCGTGCACACCGGCTTTCGGTTGGGACAGAACCTGAACAACCCCGCCGGCAGTGTCGTGGCCACTGTGGCGAACAACACCGTCGACGGATGCGTGTTCGATGCGATCTCTATCCACTCCGCCGAGGGGTCGACCGTCACCGTCACGGCGGCGAACAATCTTCTGACACACAACGAGGGATGGGGCATCTCGGTGGCATCAGAGCCAGGTGGCAGCTTGACGGTCACCAGCGACTACAATGGCTTCTTCGCCAACGCGGCTGGCAACGTCCAAGCTCCGCTTTCTGTCGGCCCCCATGACGTGGTCGACGATCCCATCTACGTCGACTACCCCGACGACGATTTTCGTCTGGGCTTGGGCTCGTCGATGATCAACGCCGGAGACAACGCGCTGGTCTCGACCGCGAGCGATTTCCTCGGCGCAATGCGCGTTCAGGGCGGGACCGTCGACATCGGCGCCTTTGAAGGCGGCTTTCCCGTCAGCGGCGCCACGAACACGCCGTCAGCGACACCCACACCCAGTGCCACGGCGACACGGACGCCAACCCGTACAGCCACGCATACGCGCACGCCGACGCCCAGCCCGACCTTGACCTACACCCTCACCGCCACGCCGACGTGCACAGCGACACCCAGCTTTACGCAGACCTTCACCCCCACGCCGACCAACACGCCCAGCCCGACCTTCACCTACACCCTCACCGCCACGCCGACGCGCACAGCGACGCCCAGCTTCACGCAGACCTCCACCGCGACGCCGACATTCACGCCGAGTCCTACCTTCACCTGCACCCTCACCGTCACCCCCACCCCGACACCGACGGCGGCAATACTCCGCTCGGGGGATCTCAACTGCGATGCGGTAGTATCGGCAGCCGACCTACCGGCCCTCGTCAAGTTGCTGCCATCGGGACAACCCGGGTCATGCGGCGGGGACTTGACCGGTGATGGTGCGGTGGACGAGAAGGATATCGGTGTCCTAATCGACGAGATCTATTCGGATGCGACGCAGACACTCAGTAGCTCGGCGCGGCTTCGGTGATCGTCTAACTCAGCCCTTGCAGCCGACGCGCACAAAGACCGCGCGGCTGAAGGGCGGCGTTAGGCAGCAGAGCGGCGTGATCGAGTATCGACAAGCGCGACTGAGCGACGCACAGGCTATCGGGCTGCTTCACGCGCGGAGCTTTCGAGAGAACGTTCGGGGCGAGTTCACCGACGCGTTTCTCGACGCGGACTTGCCCGCGGAACTGCTCCAGCTATGGCAAGGGAGGCTCGATCGGCCCCCTGAGAACCAGTTCGTCCAGGTAGCGCTCGACGACGCGAACCTGCTTGGCTTCGTGTGCGCATACGGCGCCCATGATTCCCAATGGGGCTCCTTAATCGACAATCTCCATGTTGTCCATTCCGCGAGGAAGACCGGTGTCGGGTCGTCCCTCATGAAGCAAGCCGGTGCTTGGATTACCTCTCGGTACAGCGACATGGCGGTCTATCTCTTGGTACTGGAGTCCAACTCAGTGGCGAGACGGTTCTACGAACGGCTCGGCGCCCGCAACGCCGAGACCTCTACTATGGAGACGCATGGTGGCGCTGTGGTGCGTAGTTGTCGCTACACCTGGCCACGTCCACAACGGATGTCTGCTGCCTAACAAGGCGACGATGGAGCCGACCGGCTTGAGCGTCTCTGCTCGACGCGAGCGCCGACTCATCGCCACCACGTTAGGCAGACTTTTCGTCCACCGTTGGGACCCGATGCTCCCACAGTTTCGTGTCGGCTACCTGCCACAGCTCGCGGCGTTCACGGCGCGCACCGACCGTTCGCCGCGCCTTGCCTTCGCCGGTGATTACCTGGTCGGTCCCTATACCGAAGCCGCCCTGACGAGCGGGCTGCGGGCTGCGGAAGAAGTTAGACGGACGCTAGGTGACGTCTGAAACGGCGATCGATGTCACCGAAGGTCGCTCGGCAGGGCTGGTTCGCCTCCGTACTGTGAGTCTGGGTTATGAGTGATCACATATCGACGACGCGTCGAACGTACGACCGGATCGCGGCCGAATTTCTCGAGAAGACTCGAGACCGCTCGGTGATTGCGCGACAGTTCGACGCCTTTGTTTCGTTGCTGCCGGCTGCGGCGCTGGTCTTGGATGTGGGTGCAGGGCCAGGCTTCGATTCGGCCGAGCTGCGAAAGCGCGGCGTCCGTGCGGTTAGTGTCGACCTCTCACTCGGCATGCTGCAGGTGGGCGTACCCGAGTTTCCAGGTCCGCGGGTTCAAGCTGACATGCGCCAGCTTCCGTTCGCGAGCGCAAGCGTCTCCGGCGTATGGGCCAGCGCCTCGCTCCTTCATCTCAAGCCTCAGGAGGCCACGGCGGCGCTGCGCGAAGCTCGTCGTGTCCTTCGAAATGACGGTGCCCTCCACCTCTCCGTGAAGCTCGGCTCGGGCGGCGAGTGGGAGGTCGCCCGCTATGGCCACGCTCGTTGGTTCCAATATTGGTCCGCGGCGACGCTCGATACCGCGCTCCAGGAAGTTGGTTTTCAGATTGTCGCTTCGTCTCAGAACTCAACCCCGCAGGCAACGTGGCTGGTTAGGCATGCGCGCGCAGTCTAAACTCAGCGGTCAATCCGACCCCCGCACGCGTTGGTCGGCGGTTCAACCACCCGCTGGTTGCTAGCCCATTCGAACAAGCTGATGCGGATTCGGCGTGCTGAGACCGCTGACGAAGAGGCGTTGGGAAGCGTACGGCGGAGCTCCATTCTGGGAGTGGCCACTGAAGCCATTTCGGTGGAACAAGCTGAGGCGTGGGCGACGGGAGCAGCCCCAGACCGGATTGCGCGAGCCATCCGAGAACATGACGTGTGGGTTGCGGTGGAAGAGGCGGCGATCGGCTGGGTAGAGGTCGACCAGGATCGCGTTGCGGCGCTGTATGTCTCGCCGCTGTCCTCTCGCCAAGGAGTTGGCTCGAAGCTTCTCTCATTGGCCGAAGAGGCCATTCGCAGCGCCGGCCATGCCGCCGCACGGCTTGAAGCCAGCCCGAACGCACTTGGCTTCTACCTGCGGAGGGGCTACGTCCGGGCTGGATCACAAATGTCTGACGGATCCTATCCTTTGACTAAGAAATTTGGGGTCGAGTATCGGCCAGCGCGGCCATCTGACGCGCACGCCATCGCGTCTCTCCATACGCGTAGCTGGCGCGAGAACTATCGGGGGGCCTACTCTGACGCATTCCTAGACGGAGAGCTCCCCGAGGAACGCATGCGCGTGTGGCGCGCGCGGCTGGATCATCCTGTTGAGAATCAGTTCGTGCAGCTCGCGTTCGATGCCGCAACCCTGGTTGGGTTCATTTGCGCGTATGGCGCTCACGATCCCGAGTGGGGGTCGCTTGTCGACAATCTTCACGTTGCCCATGCCGCCAAACGCAACGGGATCGGGCTCTCGCTCGTGCGGCATGCGGGGGCTTGGCTCGAGTCCGTGTACCCCGACTTGGGCGTCTATCTCTTCGTCCTGGAGATCAACTCCGCCGCGAGACGTTTCTACGAGCGGCTCGGCGCCCGGAACGCCGGGGTATCAACGATGGAAACGCACGGTGGCGCCATAGTGCGCAGCTGCCGCTACGTGTGGCCACGCGCAAAGCTGCTGTCTGCCGTCTAACTGTCCGTTGAAAAACCGATGGAAACCTAGAACCCAGATCACAGAGCACAGACAACGGCTTCATTTCCGTAGGTCCACGTCTGGGTTCTGTGTTCTGGGTTCTGTGATCGGCGTTTTTCAGCATGCTGCTAAACTAACACACCCTGACGATGAGGGTCGCGGGCTTTGTGCATACCGGCGTTCTCAACGCCCAGATCGCCAGTCTTGTCGATTTCAGGCTCTTGCAAACGTCACTACCATGAACGGCTACTCTCACTGATTGCGCTCGACAAGGAGGATACGATGCCCACCGTACAAAGGATCGCCCCATGCTTGTGGTTCGATGATCAATCCGAAGAGGCGGCTAAGTTCTACACCAGCATCTTCAAGAATTCGAAGATCGTGGCCACGACTCGCTATGGAGAAGCGGGCAAAGACATCCACAAGAAGGCTCCGGGATCCATCATGACCGTCGAATTCGAGCTGGATGGACAGGCATTTACCGCGCTCAACGGCGGGCCGTTGTTCCAATTCAACGAGGCGATTTCGCTGCAGGTCAATTGCGATAGCCAGGCTGAAGTCGACTACTATTGGGAGAAGCTGACCGCTGGGGGGGATGAAAAGGCACAGCAGTGTGGGTGGCTCAAAGATAAGTTCGGTGTGTCGTGGCAAGTCGTTCCTACCGAGTGGATCGCAATGATCAACGACCCCGATTCCCGAAAGTCTCAGAGGGCCATGCAGGCGATGTTTCAAATGAAGAAGATCGACATCGCGACGATCAGACGAGCGTTCGAGGGGTAAGACGCGGCCGCCGAGAGCCGCGAGAATCAGCGTCTACCGGCTCATGAGCTGGTAGGGACCACCCCGCTCGATCGCTCGCTTGTAGGCTGGGCGCGCGTGCATGCGATCACGGTAGGCTACCGCAGCGGGGTAGGGCTCGAGCCGTGCGCCGGCGGCTTCGAGGACGAAGAGCATCTGGATGTCGGCGCCGGTCAAGTCCTTGCCGACGAAGAACTCGCGCCCTTGCAGTCCCTGTTCGATGTAGCTGAGGTTGTTGGCGATCTCACTGTCGACACGCGGTTTGAGGAGCGCTGCACCGTCGCCGAGGAAACCCGAGTAGAGCGCCAGCAGCAGCGGCAGCATGGCCGAGCCTTCGGCGTAGTGCATCCACTCGACGTACTTCCAGTACTCATCGCCACCTGGCTTCGGCTTCATCCGCCCGCTCCCGTATGTGTCGATGATGTACTCGACGATGGCGCCGGATTCCGCGATCGTCTTGCCACCGTCGGTGATCACCGGCGACTTGCCGAGCGGATGCACCTGCTTGAGCTCCGGAGGTGCCAGCGGCAGCCCCTCCATGCGCTGGTACTTCACGATCTCGTAGGGCGTGCCCAGCTCCTCGAGCAACCACAGGATGCGTTGCGAGCGCGAGTTGTTCAGGTGATGGACTTTCAACATGGCGATCCTCCTGTCCGGCCGCATCGGAGCAGCATGCAAAGGATAGTGCAAGCGGGCAGCGCCCCTGTGACTAGCGGTGTCATTGCCATCGGATCGGTGTAGGAATCACCCACAACACGCAGGAGGCTTCATGGAGAACGTGTGGATCGAAAAGTTGGCCATCCAAGAACTCTGTGCGCGCTACTGCCATACGATCGATGCGCAGGACGCGGACGGTTGGGCGAAGTGCTTCACGGCCGACGGTGCCTTCGAGTTCGACGGCTCGGTGATCCGGGGTTACGCCGCGCTGCGCGAGTATGCCGAAGTACACGCTCGGGTCATGCGGTGCCGGCATATGACGCTCAATCATCTCTACGACGTGCACGGTACGGAAGCGACCGGCCGCAGCACGACCGTGGTGACGCTTGCGACCGCGGGAGGGTACAAGATCTTCGGTCAAGGTGGCTATGATGATCGGCTCATCAAGCACGACGGTGAATGGCGTTTTGTCCATCGATGCGTTGCGACCGATAGACTCGTGTCCGCTCCCGAGAAGGCAATCAACCTGGCTGACCCTGACGTGGCCGAGCTCGTCCGGCATCTGGTCGCGGCTGCCCAGCGGCTTGCACAGAAAGGCTCATAGTCCTTCTGAACCAACGATCGCCCTACGTTGCATGGCCGTTCGCTGGTAATAGAAGCCGAAACCGCTCCCGCATCCATCGGACGCCGAAGTCGACCAGCGCCGAAGCCTCGATGAGCTCGCGACGCGCGTCACCGACGGGAACGCCCGCGGACCCCGACATCGGGGTGAAGTGCTCAAGGGGGAACGATCTTGAAGACTTCTCCGCCCAGGTCGCAAATGTAAATCTCGCCGCGTGCGTCCTCGCCGAACGACGAGATGCTATTGAGGTCTACGCCGCTCATTTCGAGCTGAGCGGTCACGTCCTGGTGATTGGTGGCCGTGCCGCTGACAACCTCGAAGGTGCGAACGAACGCTGAGCAAAAGTCGGCATAGAAGTACGTGCCGGCGAGATCAGGCATCTTGCAGCCGCGGTACACATATCCGCCCGTGATCGAGCAGCCTTGGGCGTGGGTGTATTCGTGGATCGGCAAAATCTTCCCGCTCTGATTGCATCCGGACGGCGGCTCGAAGCAAATGGATCCTTCCATGACGTCCCAGCCGTAATTTTCACCGCCCGTGCTTGTCGACGATCGAAAATTGATTTCTTCGCGGCTGCCCTGTCCGACATCGGCAATGTAGAGGTCGCCGGTCAGCCGGTCGAAGCTGTTGCGCCACGGGTTGCGGAGGCCGTACGCCCAGATTTCGTCCAGGCCGGCGATGCCGACAAACGGATTGCTGGGTGGGTTGGCGTACGGCGAGCCGCCGTCCACGTCGATGCGCAATGTCTTCCCGAGCAGTGTGTTGAGGTCCTGTCCGGTCTCCATCGGGTCGCCACCGCCACCACCGTCCCCAGTGAAGACGTAAAGGTAGCCATCGGCGCCGAACATCAATTGGCCACCGTTGTGATTGCCGGCGAAGTCGGGGATTTGCAGGATGAGGGTCTCGCCCGCCGCTGCCACATCTGGGTTGGGCGATACCTGGAACCGCGACGTCACGCTGTTGCCATTCAGGGCAGTGTAGTTGACGAAGAATTGGCCGTTGTTCGCATAGTCGGGGTGGAAGGCGAGACCCAGCAGCCCTTGCTCGCCCCCGAACGTCACCTGCGACGTGATGTTCAGAAACGGCGTGGCCAAGAGGCTGCCGAATTTGACGATACGGATGCGACCGTTCTGTTCGACAATGAAGATGCGCGTCACATCTCCCGGAGGCGCCGTGACGTACACGGGACTATTGAGACCGCTGGCGACGAGCTCGGCGCGCATCGACGTGCCGGAAACCGGGACGATACCGGCGCACAGGTTCGTGCACGCGCCGCCTTCGAACTGGCAGGTCGCCGAGCACAGATCTCCGCCGAAGACGTTGCCGTCGTCGCACTGCTCGCCAGCTTCGAGCTGGCCGTTACCACAGGACGCCGTGTTGCAGATGTAGTTGAAACCGCCGCCCGACAAACTCGCATATGTGAGACCAGACGAAATGATCGCCAAACGCGCGGAACACGTCAGACGCGCGACATCCCCGGCCGGGCAGAGCTCGTTGATGTCGTCTGCGCGCCGATCGATGGGGCGATTCAGCGAGTCGCACGTCCGGCCGTTTGGCAATCGCGAGACCAGGCAGACCTTCGCGCCGTTGATGACCTTGACCAGGAACTTCGCCGACGCCGTTTGGCAGGTCTCTGCAGCACGCGCGGTCGCGACGGGCATGAACAGCGCGAGCCCCACAACAAAGGCGCACACCTGCGTGGACAACCTCCCGGTCATATCCAGCCTCCCTCCAGCTAGCTATCGGACTAATACAACGGCGCCAGGTGAGCGTCCCCAAGTACTCTTTTTGATGGAGGTGATGGGCTCCGCGTGCAACCCTACGGACCAGGAACCACCTTGAATACATCTCCAGCCTGATCGCAGATGTAAAGCTCGCCGCGCGCGTCCTCGCCCAACGACGTGATGGAGTTGATGTCGACGCCGCCCGATTCGAGCTGCGCCGTCACGTCCTGGTGATTGGTGGCCACGCCCCCCATGACCTTGAAGGTGCGGATGAACTCGAGGCAGTAGTCGCCGTAAAAGTAGGTGCCGTGCAGGTCGGGCATCTTGCAGCCACGATACACGTGTCCGGCAGTCACCGAGCCGCCACACACTGGGCCGACGCCGTGACTGAACTCATGGATAGGCAAGGTCAAGCCTGTCTGCACGCACCCCATTGGAGGATTGAAGCAGTGCCCGTTCCCCTCGACGATCCTCCAGCCGTAGTTCTCGCCGCCCGCGCTGGCTGCCAGTTGATAGTCGATTTCTTCCCAGCTCCCCTGACCGACATCTCCAATGTAAAGGTCGCCGTTAGACCGATCGAAGCTGAAGCGCCAGGGGTTGCGGAGGCCGTAGGCCCAGATCTCGTCGAGGCCTGGCGTCGCGCCGAAGAACGGGTTCGAGGACGGGCTGGTGTAGAGCGCTCCACTCACATCGATGCGCAGCAGCTTGCCCAGCAAAGTATTGATGCTCTGGCCGTTGTTCATGGGATCGCCACCGCTGCCGCCGTCGCCGGAGGCGATGTACAGATAGCCGTCCGGACCGAAGGCGAGGTGGCCGCCGTTGTGGTTGGCGAAGGGTTGGGTGAAGGTCAGGAGCATCGTTTCGGTTGGCGACGCGATGTCCGGATTCGCGGAAACCTGGAAACGAGAAATTACCGTGTCACCGGAAAGATCGGTGTAGTTCACGTAGAAGCGACCATTGTTCGCGTAATCCGGGTCAAACGCCAAGCCGAGAAGGCCCTGCTCGAATCCGCCCGACACCAGACTGCTCACATCCAGAAATGGTGTGCCCAGCAACTGGCCGAACTTGACGATCCGGATCGTTCCCGGCTGCTCGACAATGAAGACACGGCTGACGTCACGCGGCGCGGCGGTGACCAGAAGCGGGTTGTCGAGCCCGCTGGCGAACAACTCCGCTTTGACCGTGGTGCCCGGCACCGACAGGACGCCGGCGCACAAGTCGAGGCACTGGGCGCTTTCCAATTGGCAGGAGGGGCTGCAGCCGTCACCGGCAGTCATGTTGCCGTCGTCACACTGCTCCGCGGGAGGCTCGGTGAGCGCGTTCCCGCACGTCGACAAGACGCACACGTGGGTGAAGCCGTTGCCGGCGAGGCTGCCGTACGCCAGGCCCGCCGTCAGCAGCGCTTGGCGGGCGGCACACGTCAGGGGCGGCACCGCTGCCGCGCCGCCCGGGCACAGTTCGGTTACCTTCTGCGCCTTGCGGTCCGGCTGGCGGTTCTTGTTCTCGCAAGTCCGTCCGGCTGGCACCAGGCGCGTCAGACACACTTTGGCTTGGTTGACGACCGACGTAATGTAGTTCGCTGAGGACGTTTCACACGTTTCGGCACCATTTGCCGACGATGCAGCGGCAAGCATTCCTCCAAGGACCACGCAGACCAACGATCGCTGCGCACCACGTCGCGTCATAAGCCCCTCCGTTGTATGCCGGCACTATACACCAGCCCTGTTGGGTCTCCCAAGGCTTTTTTGACATTGAGCGCAGGCGGCAGAGTCCAGTCAAGACCTTTGGCCGACTCACTGCCGAGCTGGGCGGCTCAGACGACGGCACCCATCAGACGCAGCTTGTTCTTGGCGGACTTGCCGACCTTGGTTCGTCCGTGCTTTGCCACCAGGACGGCGAGCAGGTCCCTGGCGATGGTCTTTTCCTCGAGGCCCGCCTCCGCGAGATTGAAAGCGACATAGAACAACTCGTCGGGCGTCAGGGACCGCTCTTTGCGCAAACGGTCGCCGGTGGGGAAGGCCGAGTGCGCTAGACTCTTGAGCAGATCGAGAGCCAGGTCATGCCGTCGGGCGGCGCCAGCGGTGC
>Ga0187892_10010835_pt1 | contig 11400 bp, 6 predicted proteins | sample MA1701073metaG_FD_139345 | JGI IMG/M metagenome (GOLD analysis project Ga0187892, IMG submission 139345) | Bio-ooze microbial communities from a basaltic lava cave in the Kipuka Kanohina Cave System on the Island of Hawaii, USA - MA170107-3 metaG ... | reverse complement strand
CCAAACACCGCTTGCGCTTCCGCAACCGACGCACGACACTGCCCATCGACGGCTCCTTTCGTCTGTAGGTGGTGGACGTCGTCCAACGCCATCACACCACAGCGGTTGGAGCCGCTTCAATTTTCAACTAAGAGTCGCACACCTTCTTCTTCTGCTCGCGGCTGCGTCTGTTCACGCCGCCACGGTCCGCGGTACGACTAGCGGTTGGAACAATCCAGCACTCGCCGACGCCCGTGTCACGGTAGCAAGCGCCGACACGTCCATCGTGCGCGAAACGCGCAGCGCGCTCGATGGCTCTTACCAATTCGATGGCGTCACTTCGGGAACCTGGCGGCTCGGTGCATCGCGACCGGGCTACGCGTACCGGGAAACGTTGCGGGTCATCGGAACAACTGAAGTAGTTCAGGATCTTGTCCTCGGACCGGACAACCATCCGGGTCGCTGGACCACCATCGGTAACACCGATCCCGAGAACCTCTACGCGACGAATTCGGCCAGCCTCCTTCCGGACGGTCGTATCTTCTTTTGTCATGACACGCGAGACCCCGTGCTCTTTGACCCGGTTACCCGGACCAAGACCTTTCCCCCAGGCTCATCGTCCATTCAGGGCTGTCACATCCCGTCGCTCCTACCAGATGGCCGCTTGATCTTCATCGGCGGCCAAGACACCGGTGACTTCCGCGATGCCACGCGAATGGTCAAGGCGTTCGATCCAATCACCAGCACTTGGGAAGTGCTGCCGCTGCTCAATGAACAGCGCTGGTATCCCGGCATGGCTCGCCTCGGCGATGGACGGTTCTTGGTCATGGGTGGAGGACAGCGCCCGAACGCGCAGCGGACCGAGACCTGTGAGATCTATGATCCTCGAAACCGCACGTGGACCGTTGCGGCTTCCATGGCGAATTCCGCCGAGTACACGCCAGCGGTGCTCTTGCGCAATGGGAAGGTGCTGCGGACCTGGTGGCCGCCGCAGCTCTACGATCCCGCCCTCGATCGCTGGGACGACACCGGCGCCATGATCCAAACGAATCGGTTCTGGCCGGGTCATTCCGATCACTCGCTCTTCCGGTTGGCCGATGGTCGAGCGTGCGCGGTGGGCATTTATCGTGGCACGCTCACATCTCCGAGCATGATCGAGCTCTATGACCCCGCTGCCGGCACGTGGTCACTCGGTGCGAACGCCAGCGTGACTCGTTCTCAGCCAGAGGCCGTGCTCCTGCCAACGGGTCAGATCCTCGTCGCCGGCGGGAAGCTCGAGGACACAGCCTACGGCATCCCAACCAACTCCTATGGTCAGACGAAACTGACCGATCTGTTCGACGCCACAACGAACACCTGGCGTCGCTGCGCCGACATGGCCTGGTTTCGCGAGTACCACGCGACCACACTGCTAATTCTAGACGGTCGCGTGATTACCTCAGCCGGAACGGGCGGCCCGGCAAATCCGGGCGTGAGCAACGACATCGAGGCATTCGAGCCGCCCTACTTGTTTCGGGGAATCCGTCCGCGGATCGATGCGCTCTCGGCCACTGGGCTCCCCCATGGTGGCAGCTTCAATCTGACCGTGAGCCGCACCAATGGTGTGACCGGCGTCGTTCTCGTAGGCATGGGAGCAGTGACCCATTATGTCGATGGGGGCCTTCCGCTCATCGTGCCTCTCTCCTTCACGCAACAGGGAAGCTCCGTCACTGCGGCGGTTCCTGCGGACTTCAATGCGGCACCGACCGGCCATTACATGCTCTTCGCGTTGGTCGACGACATTCCTTCAGAGGGCAGAGTCGTGACGCTCACCGATCGTGCCACGGTAGGCGTTCCACCTCAGGCGCCGGTCGGGCAACTCACGGGCAGCGTCCAGCCGAACCCATTCCGCACCATGGTCCAGCTTCGGTGGCTTCAGCCTCACCGCGGACGTGCGATTGTTCGGATCCAGGATGTTGCTGGACGGACAGTCTTTGATCGTCACCTCGAGAGAAGCGCCGGTTGGCAAACGCTGGAGTGGGATGGCCGGCGCAACGGCAACACCGCGTCATCGTCGGGTGTCTATTTTCTTCGGATCGAAGTCGGGAACCGAAGTTGGCGTACGCGTCTCGTACGTGTCGACCACTAGCGCCCGTTCAGCGACGACCTGCCTTGGTTCTTCAGGTTGGAGCGTCTCCACCGGTTCGAATGGCCACGGCTCACCGCCGAAGCCACCGACGGAGCGCGAAGGGCGAATCCACGGCATAGGGAGCGTCCTTCGGCTTGCCAGCACAGGCGCGCTGGATCTTCTGGAGCACCCGTTCCAGCTGGCGTAGTTTCAGCATCGTCTCTCTGAGAGTGGCGAGCCGAGAGGCGACGAGCCTCTCGGCCTGGCCGCAAGTGGCTCGGCCAGATTCCAAGCCGAGGATCGCCTTGATGTCTCCCAACTCGAATCCAGCTGCCTGTGCCGCACCAATCAAGGTCAGCCGTTCAGCTGCAGCCCGGCCATACAGGCGGTAGTTCCCCGACGATCGCCCAGAAGGGTGGAGCAAGCCCTCACGCTCATAGAAGCGGATCGTCGTCTGGGGAATCCCCGTCGCCTTCGCGAGGCCGCCGATGGTCATCTCTTCCGACACGCGCTCACGATGCCTAACCTTAGAGTTGAGTGCAAGGTGGCTACCACTTGGCTACCCCATCAGAGTCCCAACGCGTCCACTTCTGTCGGCTCGTGTCCGCATGAAAACGATCGCCCCGCTCGGGTATCCCGGAGCGGGGCATGTCGTTGGCGAGTGTTCCGAAGGACTTACGTGAGAATAGCGTCGCGTTCGATTTTTCGACTGACTTCGTTTAGGAAACCGCTGCTCAATCCGTCTGAGCTACGGGGCCACGAGCTGGCTGCAATGCGTCGCGGCAACATGTCTGCATCACGGTGTTCGTCGGGCGGCTTTGGCGAATGCGAGAAAATAGCGATCGAGCGACTCTGGCGTCGACCCGTACACGTTGTCACCAAGGAAGAAGTCGCACACGACCTCGCGGGCGCGGCAGAGTTCCTTCCGCCGACCCCGCAGACGCGGGTCGGCGATGGTCAGGTCCATGAGTTCGAGGAAACGATGCAATGCCGAACGCTCGCGCACCGGATTGCCCTTGCTTCGCGCTCGAAGCGCTCGGGACACCTCACTGCCGGCATTACCCAGCTGCTCCATGAGCGACATCGAGTGCCAGCGGCCGGCTGCGAGGTCGGTGTGGAGGCTCACGGCTGAACGAGGTCCCCGACGATCGACCGGATGATCGCCTGCGTTTCCGGGTTCTCGACGCCACGACTGGGATTGCCCTGCGATGGGCGGACGTTGATCATCGAGTCGAGTTCGATCCAGTCCTCCGTGGTGTCCCCGGGATAGAGGTTGATGCCCCAGAGATCCGACTGCTGTGACCCATCCTCGAGGAGCCAGTGCTCCTCATCGGCGTGGAGTTCGCCTCCGACTACCATCACACGGCGGCGGCAGTCGACCACGGCCTTGATCATGTCTCCGAACCCGGGTGCAGCCAACTCCTTCAGCCTCGCGCGTGTGATCGGGTGGAACACCGGCTCGAGGGGAGACATGGGAACGGAGTCTAGCGGATGGCCACGCGTGCTCAGAAGTGACGCTGCGCCAGCCTCTTGGGAGCCAGCCATGGCTCGGCCGGGCAGACCGTTAGGAGCCAGGTCTCATCCCCGCGCGAACTGTGCACGGGCACATGAGGGGCCCGGCGCCGGGCCGCGACCTTGCGAAAACTCGAATCGCCCGGCAGCTGCCTCTCGCGTGCGAGGCGCCTGCCGCGGGGCCGGTTGCGCTCGCTGCCGACGACGAACGCGCTGGAGGAGGCAAGTCGGCCCGCGGGGCGACCGCCTACTTGGCGCCCCGGACGCTCTCCCGCAGTCGCTCCGCCCATCCCAGAGAGAGCGCGATCTCGCGGCGCTCGGCCACGCCCCGCGGCGCGCGCGTGAACAGGAACCGGTCGCTGACGGGATCGTAGTCGTAGTCTCCGTAGGCAAGCTCGAAGGCTGAGGCCGGGACCTCGAAGAGCGGAACGGGATGCCCGACCGTGAGCTGATCGCCGCGCGCCGTCACCGTGACGCTTTGCAGGACCTCGTTCGCGACGAAGAACAGCTCGCCTCCGTCTCGCCCCCAACGCACCCTGCCTCCACCGCTGCTGGAAACCTGCCAGCTCCCGCCGCTCTCATCCAGGCGCCGGACGCACACTTCCTCGCGTCGGGTCTTCGTCGTGACGTAGGCGAGCCAGCGCCCGTCCGGCGAGAGCCTGCCCGCCAGCTCGTAGCCCTCGCCCTCGACGGGCAGTCCCCGGGCTGGCCCGGGCCCCTCCACCGGGGCGCTGAGGATCCGCCCCTCTGGCAGTCCATAATCGCTGAAGATGACATCGTGGCCATCCGGGCTGACGCCCGTGACGATCAACGGGCTCGGCGCCCTTGCGATCTCGCGCTCCCCGCCGGCGCCGTCCAGCCGGCGCACGACCACCTTGTGCACCCCCACGCTGTCGCGCGTCGAGCACGCGATGCGCTTTCCATCCGGGAGCCAGGCAACCGAGAGGCCCCGCCCGTCGGTGGTCAGTCGGTTCATGGCGCCGCTGCGCAAGTCGGCGAGCCAGAGGTCGGAGGAGCCGCCTCCGCGTCCGGCCTGGACGACCGCGCGCCTGCCATCCGGGGCCAGGACGACCTGAAGGTACGGTCCTGGCTGCACCGCGGTGGGAGCCCAGGATCCGGAGCGGTCCAGCCACCCCACCTCGCGTGTCATCTCGGGCTCCCCGCCCGGGATCCACGCCAGCGTGCCGTCGTCCGCGACGCTGAAGTACGACGCGCCGGCCGACGCATCACCGCTTACGCCGGCAAGGACCGGGACGGGGTCCTGCGTGATCCGCGGATCGCGCGGGTCGATGCGCGCCGCGAACAGGTCATTGCCGCGCGCCAGCACGAGATAGCCACCCGGGGCCCAGGCCGCACGTCGCGCTCCCTTGTAGAGGTGCCGGCGCTCCCCGGTCCTGACCGAGACGGCATCGATGCTCGCGTCGTCGTAGCCGCCTGGGCTCGCGGTGGTTTGCGCCGTGAACACCACCCAAGGCCCGCCATCCAGGGCGCACGGGAAGCGGTGGGTCCGCTCGAGCTTCGTGGTATCGAGGGTGGTGATCGCCACCGGAACCCCACCGGTCTCGGGAATGCGGTAGAGCGGCGCCGTGGCTTTCGGCGAGAAGACGATGGTACCGTCGCCGAGCCAGGTCCCGAGCCGGTCCTGGAGCGTCTCGGCCAGCTCGAAGGGGGCCCCGCCGCGCACCGAGATCTTCTGCAGCTTGCGGGAGTCGAAGAATCCGATCCACTGACCGTCCCGCGAGAAGAACAGGTTGCGCGCCCCGTCGGTCCCCGGGACTTCGACATCCTCGCGGGTGTCGAGGCGACGGATGCGCAGCTTGAGCACGCCGCCGCTTCGAATCGTATACGCCACCGAGCGGCCGTTGGGGGCTATGGCCATCGGCTGATACGTGATGTCCTGGCCGATCCTGTCGCTGCCCCGGAGCATGATGCTCATCTCCGTTGCGGCGGGAAGGGGCGGCCTTCGCGACACCGTCACGGTCAGCGCCACGAGCGCCGCAGCCGTGACGAGCCAGGGCAGGGTGGCAAGCCGGCGCGGGCGCGACGCGACGGCGGCGCCTCCGGCCGGGGCCGGCTCGTCATCGGGATGCGCCTCGAGGTCCTCGAGGGTGATCCGCGCCTCGCCGATCGCCTGCAAGCGCTGGCGCCGGGACTTGAGCAGGCAGCGCTCGATCAGGCGCCTCCAGCGCGGCGACAGGTCGGGCGGGAGCGCCGACCAGTCGGGATCGTCGCGCATCACCGAGGCGAGCATGTCGGAGATGGTCTCGCCCGTGAACGCGCGGCGTCCGGCGAGCATCTCGTAGACGATGGCCCCGAACGCCCACACGTCGGCGCGCCGGTCGACCTCGTGCCCACGCGCCTGCTCGGGCGCCATGTAGGCGGCAGTGCCGAGCAGGACGCCCGCGTGCGTCATACGCTGGGTGAGGGTCGGTGACTGCGAAGCCTGGGCGCTCGATCCGGCCGCCTCCGGATCGAGCGCGCGGGCGAGCCCGAAGTCCAGCACCTTGACCGTGCCGTCGGGGCGGAGCTTCACGTTGGCGGGCTTGAGGTCGCGATGGACGACGCCATGCTCGTGGGCGTATTCGAGCGCCTCCGCCAGTTGGCGTGCCACAGCGAGCGCTTCGTCCGCCGGCAATGCCCCGCGGGCGATCCGGTCGGCGAGTGTCTCCCCCTCGACCAGTTCCATCACCAGCGCGAGGGTGCCCCCGCCGTCCTCGATCCCATGAATCGAGGCGATCCCCGAGTGGCTCAGGGCGGCGAGCAGCCTGGCCTCGCGCTCGAGCCGGGCGAGACGCTCGGCGTCCCCTGCGAGCGAATCGGGCAGCACTTTGATGGCGACCTCGCGAGCGAGCCGAGGATCGCGGGCACGGTAGACCTCGCCCATGCCGCCGGCGCCGAGCGGGGCGACGATCTCGTAGGGGCCGAGGCGGGTGCCGGGGGCGAGGGGCATCGCGGGAATCTACCCCAGCACCCGGGGACGTGCGACGCCCACCGGCCGCGCCGCGCAGCGGCACGGTGGAGCGGGACGCCTCGAGCGCCGGCCCGGCTCGCGGCCGCATCGCTCAGAGCGTGAAGTAGTAGCTCACCTTGGTCAGGAAGATGTTGTCGGCGTCGGCCTTGATCAGGCGATTCGCGTTGGAGCGCAGGCGGAACTCACCGGAGTCGTCGAAGTCGGTGCGCTCCTGGGTCCACACCAGGAAGAGCGTCGAACCCGGGCGGTACTCCCAGCGGAACACCGCGTTCCCGCGCAGCGACTTGAAGTTGAAGTTCGGGTCGCCGGGCAGGGCGCTGCTGCCGGGGTAGGGCGTGCCCAGGTAGTCGTACGGGGCGAAGTCGTAGCTGCCGGGCCGCGCCAGCGACTTGAAGTCGTAGTACTTGCCCGACGAGATCAGCGGCTGGATGTAGGTCTGCAACGCCACGTTGGGAGTGAACGCCCAGTTGAGCCGGATGCTCGCCGACAGCGTGCGCTGGTCCAGCTCGGCGAACACGTAGCGCCGCCCGTAGGTCCCGGCGCTGGCGGGGTCGTCGAACTGGTCCACGTACTGCACGTCCTGGATCGTGCGTCCGAATCTCGGACCGATGCTGAAGAGGATGTTGGAGGCCGGCTTGAACTCGATCCCCGGCGCCACGCTCCAGTCGTACGAGTCGTTGTCGGGCTGGGCGTAGATGAAGGTCTCGAGGTAGTAGAAGCGCCTGGCCTTGCCGTCCGTGTCGTAGTACACGAAGGCCTCGTACCCCGGCTTGTTCCGGGTCAGCGGACCGCCACGCGTGCGGCGGCTGTTGATCGTTCCCGGGTTGTACGCGAACTTGTAGTCGAACGAGTGATTGTTCGCGAACTCGGTGAAGCCTCCCCCCCACGCGCCGGCCCAGGTGGTGTTGCCCTGGAAGTCACCGCTGTAGAAGAGCGCGCCGAGGACGTCCTGGTACTTGCGGGTCTTCGTGGTCTCGGTCCACTTGTAGCCGCCGCCGACGTGGCCGTTGACGACGTCCGCCCGCGACATGAAGCCGACGTCGTTGATGTCGAACCTGGGATCCATGAATCCCAGCGCCGCGTTCCCGAACACGTTCCCCTTCTGCTTGTTGAGCCACAGCCGGCTGCCGAAGCCGGTCAGCGAGGTCGCGTCGGGATCGACTCCGTACCAGCGATTGTCCGGTGCATCGGGCCGCTGCAGATAGTGTCGCGAGCTCCGCTGGAGGGCGCTCATCCGCGCCTCGCTGCCGCGCACGTGCGACATCGCCGACCAGCCGGAGATCACCCACTCCTTGTCCTGGTCCAGGAAGAACCAGCCGTCGAGACCGGTCATGATGGACTGGCGGTTGAGCTCGTTCACGAGGCGCGGGTCGTCGAACATGCGCGAGGCGACGGTGGTCATCGCCCCCAGACCCTGGCGGCGGTCCTTGAACTCCTTCTGGCCCCTGACCACGCCGTAGTAGGTGAGCGGCTCGACCTCGGTCTCGACCCGTCCAAGGCCCTGGAGCTTCGCGCGCTCGCGCGCCGTCAGCGCGTGGAGGGTGCCGAAGTTCCAGGTCGGCGCGATCTTGCCGATGAGCTTGCCGGCGCCGAGGATGCTGGTTCCGATCGGGACGTGGACATAGTCCGAGTCAGGAACGCTGCCCTGGGTGTTGCGCCCGATGCGCCGACTGTAGAAGAACGTGGGCCCCGGCCAGTTGAAGCCCCAGTAGTCGTTTGCGCCCTCGTTGCCGAAGCGGAAGACGGACGACCCTTCGACGAAGAACGGCCGCTTCTCCTGGAAGAACGACTCGACGTCGCTCAGGTTCACCACCGCCGGGTCCACCTCGACCTGACCGAAGTCGGGATTGACGGTGGCGTTGAGCGTCATCCGGCTGCCGACCCCCATGCGGAGATCCACGCCACCGTCCGAGACGTACTCCGACCCGTCGTTGAAGGGGTCGCCATCCGCGTGGCGCAGGAACTGGGCCTTGGCGTTGACGTAGGGCATGAGCTCGATCGAGCGCCCGGGGCTCACGTTCTCGATCCCCAGCAGCTCCGGAAAGCGCGACACGAAGCCGCTCTCCTTCTTGGGCTGGTAGACGAGGAACTGCTCCTCGCTGTGCCGGGCCACGACCCGGCGGAAGTTGACGCCCCAGCGATAGCTGTCGGCCTTCTGGAAGCGAAGCTGCGAGTACGGGATCCGCATCTCGCACGTCCAGCCCTGGTCGTCCACCCGGGTCTTCGCCTGCCACACGCCGTCCCACGAGCCGTCCTCCCAGCCGTCGTTGTACACCGTCCCGTCGAAGAGCGTGCCTGCGACGTTGACCAGGAAGTAGTAGCCGCTGCGACGATCGAAATAGGGATCGAGGTAGATCGAGAAGCGGTCGGAGGGGATCGAGACGTCGCGCCGCGTGAGCCGGACGTACAGCGACTCGGGTGCCGTGTCGTACATCCTCGCCCCCACGTAGAGGGCGTTGTCGTCATAGGCCAGCCGCACCTCGGTACGCTGGCTCGGCGGAGCGCCTTCGACCGGGTCGCGCTGCTTGAAGTCGGTGACGGCCTCGCCGGTCTTCCAGACGGCCTCGGAAAGGACTCCGTCGATCTGGATCGGCTCCGTGAGTCGCGTGGCGCGGACCGGAGGGAGGGGTGGCCTGCCGATCGTCAGGGTGTCGCTCGAGGTCGCGGCAGGTGGGTCGAGCAGCAGCACAAGGGCAAGGGTGGGAACGCTCATCGCTTTCCTCGCATGTCGAGGACGGGGGGCCGCGGGATTGGACGGGAAGCGCGACGAAAGGGTTGACGGGACCGTGATGGCCCGCCGGGCGGCCGGCCCGGCTGCGTTCCCTCTCGGGTGAGCGACTCGCCGGTCCGGGGACCGACGGGGGCGCCGGCGAAGGCTGCTCTACCTCACCACGAACCCCCGCCGCCTCCGCCCCCGCCGCCTCCGGACGAACCGCCACCGCCGGAACCGCTCGACGATCGCGGCGAGGCGGACATCGCGTCCGACACACGTGACATCCGCGAGGACAGGCTCTGCTCGAACGACTCGGTCGAGAACCCGCGGCCGGCGTGCCGCCCGACGTACCAGCGAGGGGCCTCGTTCGCGTAGATGCCCTCGTAGCGTCGTGCCCAGGCGCTCGCGACCCCGAGGGCCATGGCGTAGGGAAGCAGCGCTTCGAAGGTCGCCCGCGGATCGGCGGCCGAGCGTTCCAGCTGCTCGCTTTCGACGCGGCGCGCATACTCCTGGAATCCCAGCGCCCATCGGCGCGCCCGCACGCCGGTGTTCGTACGGCGCGGCATCGCCTCCGAGAACGCGCCGAATACGACCAGCACGAGCGCGCCGATGGCGATCGGGAAGAGCGGCAGGACCGGCGCGCCCACGCCGCGGAACAGCAGCCATCCGGCGGCGACTCCGCCCGTCGCAAGGCCAGCCAGGAAACCCCACACCACGTAGTTCGAGCGCACCTTCTGTGGGGACGCGTCGAAGTAACGCTCCTCGACGAGCTGATCGTAGAGCGCCGTCGTGATCCCCGGGATGTGGGCGTAGAATCGGTTCGTGAGCGAGCGCGCATCCACCTCGTTGCCGGTGGCGAACAGGGCGTCCATGACCAGCTTTTCATGCGGCGCGAGCGTGTCTCCGGAGGGCGCCGGCTCGCGCCGGAACACCGTCTCGTCGCGCTGGAGGAGCCCGAAGAGCCGCGAGCGCTCCTCCTGGCGGATCGTCAGGTGGCGTCGGATGGCGAGGTGCACGACGGTCGCCGTGATGTCGGCCAGGTCCGCGCGCTCGTCGATGAGCGTGCCCACCGCTCCGGGCGAGAGCCCGGAGGGCGGCTCGTACTGCACCACCTGCGACGCATCCGGGTCGGGGTCGCGGCCGAGCCGGCGGTAGCGCCGCCACAGGAACCCCAGCCACGCGAACGGCAGCAAGACGATCCAGTGGTCAACGAGCAGGTGCCCGGCGCGTTCGAGCGCGCCCGGGAACCGCACGTGTCCATGGGGCCAGCCGACCGCGACCGTCATGCCCTCGAGCGCGCCGAACGACCGGTTCGACTCGAAGCGCACGACGCCGGGCTCGGGGAACGTGATCGTCACGTCGCGCGCGCGGCTGCCGAACTGCCCCGAGTAACCCGCCGCCTGCAGGCGCTCCCGCGGGAGCGGGGCGGGCAGCCGGACGACGGCGGTGGCCGTCCCGATGGTCGTGTTCCATTCGTTGCCCGTCGCATTCCAGTAGATCTCGTCGTGATCGGGGAACTGCCCGAGCGCATCACGCACGCGATAGCGGATCACGTAGACCCGGCGCCCCGTGACGGTGCGGTCCGGGTCGCCGATCCGGATCTTCTGGTAGCGGCCCTCGTCGGAGAGCTGCGCGCCCTGGTGCTGGCCGGTCTCGTCCGTGACACTCACGCGCTCCAGGTCGAGCGAGTAGGCGAAGCCCCGCGGATCCGTGTACCGCACCGGGATGGTTCGGTAGAGCCCGTGACGTGGTTCGCTGAACTCGACCTCGAGCCGTTCCTCGACCTGGAGCGTCGCGTTCCGCTCCACCGTGAGGTGCGCGTCGAAGCGGTGGATGACGAAGCCACCCAGGTCCGCCGCCGCCGGCCCGGCGAGCAGGACCGACAACGCCAGGAGCGAGCCCGCGAACGCGCCCGAGGCCTGCCGCATCCGCACCCCTAGCCTGGACTATTCATGAACCGTGAGCCGAAAGTGGCCGAACCGTGCCAGCCGCAAGGAGCCAGCCCGGGCTTTGCCGGAGTCGTGTTGAGAACACGTCGAGGCAAAGGTCGGGCTGGAGACGCCGCGGATGGCGCGGGGCGGACACTTGCAGGCCACGGGCTCATGAATAGTCCAGGCT
>Ga0187892_10010834_pt1 | contig 11401 bp, 12 predicted proteins | sample MA1701073metaG_FD_139345 | JGI IMG/M metagenome (GOLD analysis project Ga0187892, IMG submission 139345) | Bio-ooze microbial communities from a basaltic lava cave in the Kipuka Kanohina Cave System on the Island of Hawaii, USA - MA170107-3 metaG ... | reverse complement strand
GCGGCCACGCCGATGATGTTCCAGCGCGCGCTCCCGCAGTCGGCCGCGCCGACGAAGAAGGTCGGCAGCACGCCGGCCAGGGGCAGGGAGCGCACCGCGGATTCGACGTTGACCCCCAGGGCCGCGACGTTCGGGACGTGCGCGGGCCACGACTGCTGCGTGGCCAGCAGCGCGCCCAGCAGGGAGATCAGGCCGATGCAGGCGCTCACCACGATGCGCACGATCTTGCCCGCATCCACGGCCACGGCGAACAGGGCGAACAGGCCGGCGAAGATCAGGGCGTAGCGGGTCAGCACCGTCGCCGCGCAGGGCCGCAGGCCGAGGGCGTATTGATAGTACATGCCGAGTCCGAGCAGCAGCGCGCTGACGAGCACCACCGACAGATAGATCAGCCTGGCAATCATGAGCACGACCTCGAGGATGAGCCTGACGCGCCGCCTGCCGCAAAGTCCGTGCGAGCCATGTAGCCCGGAGGGAACCCGCGAGAAAAAACCGCCTTGCTTCTCCGGATTCCGCTTCGCTCCATCCGGGCTACTCGGCTCGGCTCAGCCGCGGTTGCTGAAGACGCGCTCGAGGTGCTCCAGGTCGTTGACCACCCGCCAATCCGTGGCTCCGGCTTCGCGCGCGCGCTGTTCCCACCATTCCAGGCGGCCGGTGTAGCGGCGCGGATCGACGTTGTCGGTGTCGAGCTTGGTGACGTTTAGGGCGATGATGCGGATACCCTCGAGCTTGATCGGGAAGTCGCGCTTGGTCTTGTAGTCCAGCTCTTCCTGCATGTCGGAGAAAATGATCAGCGTCTTGGTGCGGGCTCCGGTTTCGTGCAGGAACTCCGCGCCCTGCATCATCCCGCCGGTGATATCGGTATAGCGGCTGCCGCCGCCAGACTGGGACGACTTGGCGAAGGTCGCGATCTCCCCGCTGAAGATGCGCTTCTGCCCGTTCGCCTGGACCGGATCCCGGTTCAGAGTCACCTTGGCGACGATGTCCTTCTCCGTGAAGCTGCGGCTCTTCACCCGGCCCACGGCGAGCGAATCGCCCGGCTGGAGCGTCCCGAGCACGTAGTTCACCACGTTCTGCGCCTTCGTCAGCTCCTTGGCGTAGGTGCCCGACGTGTCGACCAGGATGTATACCGCCTGGGTGCGGTTGACGTTCGCTCCGCAGCCGGCGAGCAGCAGCGCGCTCAGGCCGGCCAGTGCGATCCACGGCTTCATATCGCCTCCTCGGTGCGGGCGCCCAGCTTGCGCAGCGGGACTTTCTCCTCGACCGCTTCGTCCTTCGCGCCGTTGGCGCGCGCGCGCACGATCCAGCGCTCGATGGCGAGCGGCGCGAAGATCAGCACGTCGTAGAGCACGCCCAGCAGCTTCCCCGCTTCCCTGGTGAGATTCGCGGTCACGCGCAGCGCGAACCCGAGGCCGCGCAAGGTCAGCACCAGCAGAGCCCCCAGCACGATACGGCCGGAGTTGATGCAATACTCGAGCGGGATCGCCACGAACGCGAGCGCGAACGGCAGGGTGAAGCCCAGGATCATCTGCCCGGCGGTCGGGATCTTGGTCACCCATCCCACTTCCGCGGCGGCGACCGGCGCGCCGCCGCCCAGGGTGGCCTTCAAGGCGACGTCCGCCGCGATGATCTGATCGCGCATCACCGCCAGGGCCACCTCCACGCCGGCCAGCACCAGCAGGATGATCAGCGACACCCACATCAGGTTCTTGCGCATGCGCTCGGTGATTCCGCTCAGCGGGAACAGGTTGGTGAAGCGCAGGCTCTCCATCAGGAACAGGCCCATCAGGGTCTCGAACAGCACGATCACCAGCGCCGCCACTTCGGAGGCGCGCAAGCTCTCGGTGACGTAGTCGCCGCCGCCGACCATCGCCGACATCGGCAGGGAGATCAGCTTGAAGTTGACGTACGCTCCGCCGAAGGCGATCAGCATCACCAGCGCGGAGATGAACATCTGGGTCGAGGCCGAGGTGATCAACGCGTGCTCGGCATCCGAGCGCTTGGCGAAGATCGCCTCCAGCCTGCCGACGTTGGTGTCGATCTTCGCGGCGCTGTCCTGCAGGCCGGTGATGTTGCGCTCCACCTGTGACAGCGTCTGCCCGGCGGCGCGCCAGAACGGCAGGAAGCGCTTCAGGATGCTGTGCCGCTCCTCGTAGGCGCGGCGGTACTCCGCCACCACCTTCTGGTAGATCCCGTCCAGGGACTTGCGGATGTCCCCGAGGATGCGCTCCACCACGCCGTCGCGCCCGGCCTTGATCTTTGCCAGCTCCTCGATCGCCTTGACCCATTCGGGCGGCGGCGGCGGCACTTCGGCGCTGCGCTTGTAGTCCTCCTCGATGTGCGTGATCTCGTCCATCAGCTTGCGCTGCATCGCCGGATAGCCCTGCAGATCGCGCTCCACCAGCGCGGACACGCGCTCCAGCTCGCGGTCGATGGTGAGCTTGAGCTCGCGGCCGCCCTGCGCGAACAGGACCTCGCGGTTACGCGTCTGCAGGCGGTAGGCGGTCTGGGCGAACCAGCGCGACCCGAGCCGCAGCGGATTGGTGATGGCACGGGTCAGCCGGTGGATGAAGTCCTGCATCGGCGCGCGCGCGACGTAGAGGAACGGCACCGCGATCGCCAGCAGAACCAGCAGCGACAGCAGTGGGTTCCCCGGCCAGATGAACAGTGAGCTCATGCTTCCTCGCGGGGGTTGCGTGAAAGATCCGGCGTTCTCAGCAACCCTCGGGCCAGGCGCGTCCCCGCTCCCGGCGCTGCAGCCTAGGTCTCGGTTCTGACTCGGAATTCTTGCGGGTCCATCCAGGGCACAACCGGCGTGCGCGGCACCGGCGTCGCCTGCGAGCGACCGGCCTGCCGCAGGGGCGCCCCGCGGCCGTCGAGCCGCACGCCCGCATCGGGCCGGTCAGCCGCCGCGGATCGCGGGCACCAGGTGTACTTCGCTGTCTTGCCGGATCGGCGCGAACCAGGCGTCCTGGAAGATTTCGCCGTCGATGGCCACCGCGTAGCCGCTCTCCAGATGCGGGGCGAGCGCGGGATAGCGCTCGCCGAGCGCGCGCAGCAACTGGCGTACGTCGCTCGCTTCGACCTCGATCTGCGCCTCGCCGCCCGCGAGCTGCCTGAGCGTGCCGCTGAGGATCACCCGCGCCAAGCGATTCAGGCCTTGGCGAGCGCCGCGCGCTTGGCGTCGATCGCCTCGAGCACGCGCGGCGGCGACATCGGCAGCTGGGTGAAGCGGATCCCGGTGGCGCGCGCCACCGCGTTGGCGATGGCCGCCATCGGCGGCACGATCGGGGTCTCGCCCACGCCGCGCACGCCGTAGGGATGGCGCGGATTGGGCACTTCCACGATGACGGTGTCGATCATCGGCACGTCGGAGCACACCGGTATCCGATAGTCGAGGAAACCGGGATTCTCCAGGCGGCCGCTGGCGTCGTAGATGTACTCCTCGTTGAGCGCCCAGCCGATGCCCTGCACGGCGCCGCCCTGCATCTGCCCTTCCACGTAGGACGGGTGCACCGCCTTGCCCGCGTCCTGGATCGCCGTGTAGCGCAGGACGGTGACCTTGCCGGTCTCCGGATCCACCTCGACATCCACCACGTGCGTGGCCAGGCTCGGGCCCGCGCCCTGCGCGTTGATGGCGGCGTTGCCCACGATCGGGCCGCCGGTCTTGCCGGCGGTCCTGGCGATGTCGGCCAGCGACAGCGGCTTGCGCTCCCCGCCCGCGCCGTTCGCCGGGCATGCGTGCCCGTACTCCCACACCACGTCTTCGACCGGGACTTCCCAGACCTTCGCGGCCCGCTCGCACAGCCGGCGGATCATGTCGCGCGCCGCCTCGATCACGGCCATGCCGCTGGAGAAGGTGACGCGGCTGCCGCCGGTGAGGAAGTTGAAGCCCAGCGCGCTGGTGTCGCCGATGACCGGCCGCACCTTGTCGAGCGCGATGCCCAGCTCTTCGGCCGCCATCATCGCGAGCGATGCGCGCGAGCCGCCGATGTCGGGGGTGCCGGCGACCAGCGTCACGCTGCCGTCCTCGCCGAGATTGAGCGTCGCGCAGGTCTCCCCGCCGATGTTGAACCAGAACCCCGAGGCCACGCCGCGGCCCTGGTTGGCCTCGAGCGGCGCGCGGTAATGCGGGTGGCTGCGCGCCGCCTCCAGCGTCTGCACCAGGCCGATGGGGCCGAACTTCGGACCGTAGGCGGCCTTGGTGCCCTCCTTCGCCGCGTTCTTCAGCCGGAACTCGATCGGGTCCAGGCTCAGTCGCTTGGCCAGCTCGTCGATCACCGACTCGACGGCGAACTCGGAGATCGGGCCGCCTGGCGCGCGGTAGGCGGCGACCTTCGGCCGGTTCACCACGACGTCGAAACCCACCACCCGCACGTTGTCCAGGTCGTACGGGGCGAACGCGCACATGCAGCCGGGCTGCACGGGAGAGCCCTGGAACGCGCCGGCCTGGTACTTGAGCACCGCCTCGGCGGCGGTGATGCGGCCCTTGCTGGTGGCGCCGATCTTGACCCACACCCTCGCGCCCGAGGTCGGGCCGCTGGCGCGGAACACCTCGGCGCGCGACATCACCATCTTCACCGGCTGGCAGGCCTTGCGCGACAGCGCCAGCGCGAGCGGCTCCAGGTACACCACGGTCTTGCCGCCGAAGCCGCCACCGATCTCGGATGCGGTCACGCGCAGCTTCGCCACCTCCATCCCGAGCAGCTTGGCGCAGAAGCCGCGCACGATGAACTGGCCCTGGGTGGTGCACCACAGGTCCGCCTGTCCGTCCTCGGACACGCTGGCCAGGCAGGCGTGCGGCTCGATGTAGCCCTGGTGCACCGGCTTGGTGATGAACTCCCGTTCGATGACCACATCGGCCTGGGCGAAGCCGGCCGCCGTATCGCCCAGCGCGAACTCGACGCGCTTGGCCACGTTGGAAGGCTGCGCCGGCCGCGGCTCGACGCCGATGGTGTACATGTTGTCGTGCAGCAGCGGCGCGTTCGGCTCCATCGCCTGCGCCACGTCCAGCACGTGCGGCAGCACCTGGTACTGCACGTCGATCAGCTCCAGCGCCTCGCGCGCCACCGCCTCGCTCACCGCCGCCACCGCCGCCACCGCGTGGCCTTCGTAGAGCGCCTTCTCGCGCGCCATGACGTTGCGCGTCATGTCGCGGAAGTTGACCATCATCTCGCCGGCCGGGATGAACTCGGAGGGCAGATCGCACAGGTCGGCGCTGGTGATCACGGCCTTCACGCCGGGCAGCGCCTGCGCCTTCGAGGTGTCGATCGACAGGATCCGGGCGTGCGCGTGCGGGCTGCGCAGCACCTTGCCGATCAGCATGTTGGGAACATGGAGGTCGGCGCCGAACTTGGCGCGCCCGGTCACCTTGTCGACGCCGTCCGGGCGCAGCGGGCGGGTGCCCACCACGTTGAACTGGCGCTCGCCCAAACCTTTCATCGTGACGTCGTTCATCCTCAGCTCTCCCTGATCTCGGCGGCGGCGTCGAGCACCGCGCGCACGATCTTGTCGTAGCCGGTGCAGCGGCAGAGGTTGCCCGCCAGCCAGTATCTCACTTCGGTTTCGGTGGGCTGCGGGTTGCGCTCGAGCAGCGCCTTCGCCGCCACCAGGAAGCCCGGGGTGCACACCCCGCACTGCAGCGCGGCCTGCTCGAGGAACTTGCGCTGCAACGGGTGCAGCACGTCGCCGCGGGCCATGCCCTCGATCGTTTCCACGCTGCACCCCTGCGCTTCGACCCCCAGCACCAGGCACGCGCACACCAGGCGTCCGTCCAGGATCACGCTGCACGCGCCGCAGTCGCCCGATCCGCAGCCTTCCTTGCTGCCGGTGAGATACAGCACGTCGCGCAGCACGTCGAGCAGGGTCTGCTCCGGCGCGCACAGGAACTCGACCGGGTCGCCGTTGATGGTCGCGGTCACATGATGCTTGGGCATTGCCGTCCTCGTGTGGCCTGTCTCTATCGGCCCGCGGCGCGCTCGCGCGCAATCCGCGCCGCGCGCCGGGCAAGCACGCCCGCGACCTTGACGCGGTAGGCCACGGTGCCGCGTTTGTCGTCGATCGGCTTGCAGGCCGCACTCGTCGCCGCGGCGAGCGCGGCGAGCGCCTTGTCGTCGACCCGGGAACCGATCAGCGCCCGGGCAGCCTCCGCCACCAGCAGCGGTGTCGGCGCGACGGCGCCGAGGCCGACGCGCGCATGCGTGCACACGCCCGTCTGATCGAGCGTGAGCGCCACGCCGACGCCGACCACGGCGATGTCCATCTCGGTGCGCGGGATGAGCCGCAGATAGGCGTCGCCCGATCGCTGCCGCGGTTTCTCCAGCCGGAAGCCCACCACGAACTCACCGCGCGCCAGGGAAGTGCGCCCCGGGCCGCTGACGATGTTCTCTACCGGCACTTCGCGCTCGCCGCCGGGCCCGGCGATCTGGCACAGCGCCCCGGCCGCGATCAGCGCCGGCACGCTGTCGGCGGCGGGAGAAGCGTTGCAGAGATTGCCGCCGAGCGTGGCCCGCCCCTGGATTTGCGTCGAGCCGATCAAGCGCAGCGCCTCGACCACGCCCGGCCAGGCCGCCATCACGCCGGCGTGCTCGCCGATCTCGGCGCAACTCGCCGCCGCCCCGATGCGAAAGCCGCGCGCGTCGCTTTCGATGGCGCGCAGCCGCGGGATGCCCTTCACGTCCACCACCAGCTTCGGATCGACGAAGCCGGTGCGCAGCTTCACCAGGAGGTCGGTGCCGCCCGCCAGCACGTGCGCGGCGCCGTCGTGCGCGGCGAGGAGCGCGACGGCCTCCTGCACCGAGCTTGGTGACCGATAATCCATCCAGAACCCCTGCGGTTGCCTGGCCCGAATTATGCGGCGCTCATCCACCGCTTGGGAACCTCGATCCGCCTTCACCGGCCCAACAAGATGGGCGCCCAGCGAGCCGACCGAAGCGTGAGCAGTATACAACCCGCCGAGGAACCGCCTCGGCTTGCCCAGATCCGGCATGCGCGCGCGGATCCGACGGTGTGGCCCTGAACATGCGCGCCGCCGGCAGGCGGCTCTGGGACGTCGCGAAAGCGCGACGCTCCGATGCCGCGGCCGGCATTGGAAATCTTCCAACGGCTACCTCATGTTGCACCTGACTCCTCCGTTCAGCGATCGAACGGCAATCCACGCCGCTTGGCGCGCCCGGCCCCAAGCGCGAGCGCTCGTCGGGCTCGGCATGCTGCTATTCGTCGCCGCGCCGGCTTGGGCAGCGGGCGACCCGTCGTCCCAGCCGTCCCACGCGCAACCTCCGGCCGCGCGCCAGACCGATCTCGCGAAACCGCCACAGCCTCGGGCCGCGCCGCTGGGCAGCCTCGACACGCCCGCGGTGCCGCGCGATCCGTTCGCGCCGAGCGACGAAGAAGAGCTCCCGCCCGTGGGCAGGGATAACTTGTTCAACGAGATGCAGATTCGCTTCTGCCATGCGCAGCTGGCGCGCATCAACGCGGTGCGGCCGCTGCTGGACCGCTACCAGGCCGAGCACGTCAAATATTTCAATGCCCAGGTCGCCGATCTGAACAGCCGCTGCGGCAACTATCGCTACCTGGGCAGCGCCTTGGGCGATGCGCGGGCGTGGCTCGAAACCAATCGTGCCCGTATCGAGCAGGACGCGCGCAACGCGTACACGCAACGCTTCGCGGGCGAAGCCGTCGTCCGCGGGCTCGACGAAGGCAGGCCGGCGATGCCTCCGCGGCCGGCTCCGGTCGAGCCGAGCACCGCGTCCACACCGCCTCGGGACCAGGTAGGTGCGGCCGCCGTTCGGAGCGAGGCGAAGCCGACCACCGCCGCCGTTTCTCCGGCGTCCGCGACGCGGATCGAAGAGGGCCGGGTGAGTGCGGCGCAACGCTCGGAACCCGCGCTGCGCAGCGATACGCCGGCGCGCGAGCCCGAACGAGCGGCGGCTTCTCCACAGGCTGCCGCCGCAGCGGCACCGGCACCGGCCACGATGCCGGCGACGCCTCCCCGCGTCCAACCACCTGCCGCCCAAGCGACCGCCGCTGCGAGACTGCCTCCCGCGACGTCTTACGGTGCGGCCCAGCCGCCTGCCGCGCAAGCGGCTGCGGCTCCGAAACCCGTGCCCACGCCTGCGGGCGCTGCCCAGCCTCCAGCACCGGCTGCCGCAGCGGTTCCGGCTCCGGCAACGCCTTCGAGCCCGGCGCCGTCTCCTGCACGAACGGCGGCGGCGGCAGCACCGTCTGCGGCGACACCTCCCGCCACCGCACAACCGCCCGCACAACCGACTGCTGCCGCAGGACAGGTTTCTCCGGCGACGCCTGCCGCCACAGCGCAGCCGCCGGCACAAGCGATCGCGGCGGCGGGACCGGCTCCGGCGACGCCTCCCGCGGTTGCGCAGCCGTCGGGACAAACGGCTGCCGCTCCGGCACCGCCGCCGTCGCCCGCCACGCCGCTGCCGCTTCCCACTCAGGCGGCGGCGCAATCGCCGACTCAAACGGCGGCGCAGTCTCCCACTCAGACCGCGGCGCTGCCGCCTTCCGCCCCGCCGGCCGCTGCGTCATCGCAGCCCCGCGAAAGACCGGCGACCGGCACCGAGACCGCGCTGGAGCGGCTGACGCAAGACATCCAGCGCTCGAGCGCCCAGGTGCTCGACCAGCCGCCGGGGGCCAGCGACAAGGACGCCGACCTGACCACCCAGATCGAGCTGCGTTACGCCGCAGGCGGCTACATCAAGAGCATCGTCGTGGGCGAGAGCAGCGGTTCCGAGCTCCTGGATCGACAGGCGCTGGACCTCGCGCGCGCCCTGCGCTACCCCGCGGTGCCCGAGGCGTTGCACGCGCGCGACTTCGCGGTGCGCTTCCCGATCGTGTTCCGCGCCCGGCGCTGAGCCGCCGAGCGCGGTCGGCCCGTACTGTTTCTTCCTGGGCTACTTCTTCTTGCCGGGTGCCGGGGCCGCCGGCCTGACCGGCGTCACCCCGGACGACACCGGGATGGCGGCGGTCTTCTTCGCCTGCTTCGGCTTCTTGGGCTCGCGGTTGCTGCGTTGTATCCCCTTGGGCATCTCGGTCCTCCTCGCAGGATGCGCATCATGACATGCGGCCGGGGCCCGATCCGGGCTCAGGCCGCGGGTGACAGAACGTGGATCACGCGGCTGGCGACGAGATCCTTCACCTTGGCCGCATAAGCGGCCATGTGCGGCGCGGCGGCATGCGCCTTCAACGCGTCCGCATCGGACCATTTCTCGATCACGAACACGGTATCGGCTCCGGCCTTGCTCTGGAAGCTGCCGATGCCGTCGGCGTCGATGGCCGGCCCGTACTCGATGCAGCCCTTCTCCGCGCGCACGGCCGGAAGGTTGGCGCGGATCGCCTGCAGGATCGCCTCGCGCTGACCGGGCTTTGCGGTGATGATCGCGACGACGTGAATCATGCTGGTTCTCCCGTTGGTGGCACGGTGAAGAGAGGCGGTGACGGCAAGCGTCGATCCGATTCGCACCGCCGTTAGTATAACCAGCGAGTTCGTGTTGAGGTAACATCGGGCGACCCGCCAACGCAACCACGGCCGCTCGCGAGGACATCCGATGCACGAGACCAGAGAGGTGCTGCTCAAGCGGCTGGAAGGGCAGGCGCGGCGGGTGCGGCGCGATGTATGGCGCGCGCTTCGCGCCGGCGGCGGCGGTCATGCCGGGGGCTCGTGCTCGGCGGCGGACATTCTCGCCGCGCTCTACTTCCACCGCCTGCGCGTGCGTCCCGGCGAACCGGACTGGCCCGAGCGCGACCGCTTCGTGCTGTCGAAGGGCCACGCGAACGCGGCCCTCGGCGCGGTGCTGGCCCAGGCCGGCTTCATCGACGATGCGGTCGTCGATCGCTTCTACGCGCTCGAATCCCCGTTCGGGATGCACCCGGACATCAAAGTCCCGGGGGTGGAGATGTGCACCGGCGCGCTCGGCCACGGGCTGGCGGTGGCAACCGGGATGGCGCTCGGCGCGCGCATCCAGAACAAGGCGTTCCATACCTTCGTCATGCTGGGCGACGGCGAGCTGCACGAGGGCTCCAACTGGGAGGCGGCGATGGCCGCCGCGCACTACCGCCTGTCGAACCTCACCGCGATCGTCGACCACAACAAGATCTCGCAGAGCGGACCGGTCGCCGAGATCGTCGGCATCGACCCGCTCGGCGACAAATGGCGCGCGTTCGGGTGGGAAGTGCGCGAGCTGGACGGCCACGACATGGGCGACGTGGTGGACACGCTCGGCGCGCTGCCGCTGAATCCCGATCGCCCCACTGCGCTGATCGCCCACACGGTGAAGGGCAAGGGCGTGAGCTTCGCCGAGAACACCTATCTGTGGCACAGCAACAACGTGAACGACGACGTCTACGAGCGGGCGCTCGGCGAGCTGGGCGAGCCATGAGCGCCGCGGCAACCGTACCCGTAGACTGGCGCGCGCGCGCCGCCAAGCAGACGCGCCTCGCCTACGGGCAGGCGCTGCTCGAGATCGGTGAACGTGAGCCGCGCGCGGTGGTGGTGTCGGCGGACACCCAGGACCTGCTCGGCATCCGTTCCTTCATCGAACGCCACCGCGCGCGCTTCGTCGAGGTCGGCATCGCCGAGCAGAACGCCATCGGGGTCGCCGCCGGGCTGGCGACCACGGGGCTGCGTCCCTACGTATGCGCCTATGCGCCGTTCATCACCGCCCGCAGCATGGAGCAGGTGCGCAACGACGTCGCGTACGCGAACCAGCCGGTGGTGATCGGCGCCGCGGCGAGCGGCATCTCGCTCGGGGTGGCCGGCGGCACGCACCACGCGCTCGAGGACCTGGCGTTGATGCGCAGCCTGCCGAACATGACGGTCGTCGTGCCGGCGGATATCGACGAGGCCTATCAGGCGACGCTGGCCACGCTCGACATCGACGGCCCCGTGTATCTCCGCCTCGGCGGGCGTGTGGAGGAGCCGCAGGTAAGCGCCGCCGATGCGCCGTTTCGTCTCGGCCGGGCGGTGCCGCTGCGGCCCGGTTGGGACGTCGCGGTCATCGCCTGCGGCGCGCTGGTCGAGATGGCGGTGCGCGCCTCGGATACCCTGCAGCGCGAGGGCATCGGCGTTCGCGTGCTCAACATGCACACCATCAAGCCGCTCGACCGGGACGCCGTTCTCGAGGCTGCCGCCGAGACCCGCGGCATCGTCACCGCCGAGGAGCATCACCTCACCGGTGGGCTGGGCGGCGCGGTCGCCGAGATCCTCGCCGTCGAGCGCCCGACGCGCATGCGTATGGTCGGCATGCCCGACGCCTTCGCGATGGTGGGGCCCACCGGCCCGCTGCGCGCCAAGTACGGCATGAGCGCGGAGGCGATCGCGCACGCCTGCCGCGCGCTGCTCGGGGCAAGGCAACCCGGGCACGCGTAAGCTGGTCGCACGTCGGCT
>Ga0187892_10010832_pt1 | contig 11402 bp, 10 predicted proteins | sample MA1701073metaG_FD_139345 | JGI IMG/M metagenome (GOLD analysis project Ga0187892, IMG submission 139345) | Bio-ooze microbial communities from a basaltic lava cave in the Kipuka Kanohina Cave System on the Island of Hawaii, USA - MA170107-3 metaG ... | reverse complement strand
GCTGCGCCGTGATCGGCGCGGCCCACCGCGGCCTGTCGGCCTCCCGCCTCTTCGTCCGGCGGGCCCGGTTCAACGCGATCTGGCGAGGGGGCCCCGCTCGCCCGATCCTCGTCCGCGTCGCCGGCGAGCGCATCTTCGAGGAGAGTGTAAGGAGCATCGCGAGCCTCGTCGTCGCGACCGCGGCGGCCGACGACGAGCTGGACCGGCTGGGGAGGTTCCTCGAGCGGCTCGAGGTGTCGACCCGGGAGAATCCCCACTCCTCGATCACCCCCGAGAAGGACGAGTGGGAGGTGGCGGCCGAGCTGGCGCGCCATCTCGTCGTCGTCGAGACCTCGGCGGGGTTCGCCCCGTACCCCCCTTCGTTCTCGGCCTTCGTCCGGGCTGTCCGGGTCGTGGCCTCGCAGGGGCGGTTCCCGGCGGCCGAGGACCCTCAGGCCTCGCTCCTGCGCGCCTACTGCATCTCCCTCGGCGAGGGGATCGTGGGAGGGGATGCCGGGGGGCGATGGCTCTTCCGCCTCTTCAGCGCCCTCGCGGAGGGCCGCACCTCCGAGGTCGTCGACCCCGATCCGGGCCGGCTGGCGGGTCTCCTCGAGGACTTCGTCGAGTGCGGCCTCGCCACCCGCCTGGGGGCGGGGCGGTACCGATTCCAGGCGAAGGCGAGGGAGGAGTCCGACTTCTTCGAGGAGCTGGGGGCCGAGATCGCGGACGGGTCGTCGGAGGCGTAGATCCGGTCCCGGGGATCGGCTCTTCGCCGACAGGACTCGCACCGGCCCTTGCGTTCGATCCCCGGCTTGGAAAGCATGGCCGCACTCATCTCGCCGCGGCGGCGAGTTCGGCCCGAGAGAACCGAAATGAAGCGTAGGAAGAGCTCTCGCAAGAAGAAGAAGGCGGCGCGGCGGACGAAGGGGCGGGCGAAGAAGATGCGGCGCGGAGCCAGCCGCAAGACCCGCAAGGTCGCCCGCAAGAAGAGCCGCGCCCCCAAGAAGAAGGCGGCGAAGAAGAAGGCGACCCGGAAGAAGAAGGCCGCTCCGAAGAGGCCGGCCGCGCCGTCGAGACCGCTTCCGCCCTTCACGCCCTCGTCCCCGCCTCCGCCGATGCCCGAGCCGACACCGAGCCCCTGGTACAGCCCGGATTCGGGCGGGGCGTTCTAGCGGGGTCCGGAGGGGCGCTCGATCCGCTCCGGTCTCGGCCCGGGTGTCTCCGGGTCGGGAGCGGCGGCGAGTGCCTCACCCTTCGTGGCGTTCCGCGAGTTCCTACAGATCGTAGGCGGGGGCCGCCGCTCCGCACGCAATCTCACGAAGGAGGAGTCGGAGCGCGCCTTCGCCCTCCTTCTCTCCGGGGAGGCGACGGAGATCCAGGCCGGCGCGTTCCTCACGGCGATGCGCTGGAAGGGGGAGACCGCGGAGGAGCTCGCCGGTTTCGCGAGCGCCGCGCGCGCGATCGCGAGGCTCCCCTCCTCCGAGCGGGATCCGATCGTGTCCCTCGGCGTGCCGCAGGAGGGCCGCGGGAGGACGCCCCCTCTGGAGGCCGCCGCCGCGCTCCTCGCGGCGGCGTGCGGCGTGCGCGTCTTCCTCGTCTCCGAGCGCTCCGCGTCTCCGGTCGGCGGATGGACGGCGGCGGACGCGTTCGAGGGACTCGGCGGCGGGTTCACGGAGGATCCCGCGCACGCGACGGAGATGCTCGCGTCGCCCGGCTTCGCCGCGCTCTCCGCCGGGATGTGCCTCCCGGGGCTGCGGAGGCTCGATCGGATGCGCGCGGAGCTCGAGGCGCGGAGCGCCCTCCACACGGTCGAGAAGCTGCTCTGCATTCCGGGCAAGCCCGCCCTGGTCGGAGCCGCGGGAGGGCCCGTGCTCGCGATCGCGGCGGACGTCATGCGCGCGCTGGGCCACGAGCGCGCCGTGATCGTCCAGGGGCCGGACGGCTCGATCGTCCCCTCCCTCGTCGCGCCGACGCGGGGAATCGAGGTCGAGGGCGCCTCCCTCGCCCACCTCGTCATCGACCCCGCCGACTACGGCTTCCGGCGCCCGAAGGAGCCTCGTCTCTCCCAGCCCGGCCCCGACGGCGCCGCGGCGACGATCCGCGGCGTGCTCCTGCGCGAGGCGGGCGCCGCCCGGAACGCCTCCATCCTCGGCGCGGCGCTCATCCTCTACACGGCGGGCGTCGCGGGATCGGTCGCCGACGGGGTGGGGCGCGCGACGGCCGCGATCGACGAGGGGAAGGCGCTCGCGGTCCTCGACGAGCTGCGGACGCGCTGAGAAAAGGGGAGAGAAAAGAGGTCAGGCTCCTTTTCGCTCGGGAAAAGGTGCCTGACCCCTTTTCTCCCCCTTCTCCTTCGCGAAGCCGGGCTTCAGGACGTCGAAGATGTAGCGGCAGCGCTCGTCGTAGTGGATGAAGGCGCTCTTCATCGCGTTGATCGTGAGCCGCTCGACGTCCTCGAGGCCGAGATCGTAGGTCTCGACCGCGCGCGCGAGCTCCTCCGTCAGCGTCGTCGCGGAGAAGAGCGGGTTGTCCGTGTTCAGCGTGACGCGGAACTGCGCCCGGTAGAGGAGGGGGAAGGGATGCTTCTCGAGGGAGGGGACGGCGCCGGTGTGGACGTTGCTCGAGAGGCAGATCTCGAGCGGGACGCGCTTGTCGAGGACGTACTGGGAGAGGGGGCCGAGACGCACGGAGCCGTCCGGGGCGACGGCGATGTCCTCGGCGAGCCGCACGCCGTGCCCGATGCGGTGCGCGCCGCAGTATTGCAGCGCCTGCCAGATCGACTCGGGGCCGAAGGCCTCCCCCGCGTGGATCGTGATGTTGAAGTTCGCGCGCTGGACGTAGTGGAAGGCCTCGAGGTGGCGCTTCGGCGGGAACCCCGCCTCCTCCCCGGCGATGTCGAACCCGACGACCCCCTCGTCGCGGAGCGCGACGGCGAGGTGCGCCCACTCGATCGAGTCCGTCCGGTCCCGAAGCGCGCACAGCAGGAGTCCCCATCCCGTCCCGAACTCGCGTCGCGCCCGCTCGAGCCCGCGGACCACGGATCGGACGACGTCCCCCGGATCGAGCCCGCGCTCGCCGTGGAAGCAGGGCGCGAACCGCACCTCGGCGTAGACGACCCCGTCGCGGTGCTCGTCCTCGAGGAACTCGTACGCGACGCGCTCGAGCGCCTCGGGCGTCTGCATCACGGCGATCGTGTGCCGGAACCCCCGGAGGAACTCCTTCAGGCTCCCGCGGTTCGCCCCCTCGTGGAACCACTTCGCGAGCGCGTCCGGGTCCGTCGTCGGCAGCTCCCCGTACCCCGCCTCGCGCGCCAGCTCGATCACCGTCCGCGGCCGCAGGCCTCCGTCGAGGTGTGCGTGGAGGTTCACCTTCGGGACGCGGCGCAGGACGTCCCTCCCCGGCTTCGCTTCGACCGCCATCCCCCGTTTCTATCGGCGGCTCTTCCCGCCGTCGACAGCCTCCCCGCCGCCGAATTGCGCCGGCGCGACCCCCTCCCTATCCTGACCCTCGTCCGCGCGCCCGTAGCTCAATCGGACAGAGCACTGGTTTCCTAAACCGGAGGTTGCCGGTTCGATTCCGGCCGGGCGTACCCTCGCAGCCCCGGGGCGGATCGATGATGGCAGCCTTCCATTCATGGGCAAGGAGGGTCACGGCTGTCTCGCTATGCGACGGACTCGCAGTTCGCTCAGCCGGTCGTCGACGTATTTCCGGATGCGGGAATCCGGGATGCGGCGGACCCACTCGCCGGCACGAGCGAATCGGAACCGCTTCCCCCAATCGATCTCGGGGAAGAACCGAAACCGTCCGCCCTTTCGACTGGAGAGATAGAGACAGTCGACGAGCGCCTTCTCGGGGCTCGCGACGAGGAAGTCCTGCCTCCCACCGTACCAGTCGAATCCCGCGAAGAACTCGGGATGGATCCGGTGGAAGGAGAACGTTTCTGCGGGGGTGCGGACGACGCGCGTATGTCCCGTCGTCGCGGCGAACACGACCTGGGGAATCTGTTCGATCATCCCGTGGAGGTGGAGCGCGGAGAAGAGCGAGACGTAGGCCGGGTGACCGCCGGCCAAGAAGTGCACCAACGCGAAGGGCGTGTAGCGGGGATGCGCGGGCACGCACCAGACCCCTCGCGCCACGTCGGCGAGAAGCCCCTGGCGCTCCATCCGACGGAGGCCCTGACTCGTCGCGGAGAGCGAGCTCTCTCTCAGGGAGGCGACCTCCCGCGTCGTGAACACGGGCCGTCCGATCGCCTGGAGGGCCTGGGCGAGGGTGAGCCTAGGCTTCACGGCCGGAAGCGTTTTCGAGGAAGGCGATCGCGCGGAGTCGGATCTCGTCCCAGACTCGGCTCGAATCGTGAGCGGGGCGATCCTCGGAGGAGAGGAAGGCGACGACTCCGTCGCGGTAGCGGGGATAGTCGATGGCGAAGGTCCGGTCCCGAGCCACCTCGAGGTCCTCCGCGTCGAAGTCCGCGAGAAGGCCCTTTCGCCCCGCCTCCGGCTGCGACCCGAGCGTGAAGAGGTCGAACACGTCTCTCGCTTCGGGATGGCGCCTCGAGGCGAGCGCGCGGACCTTCTGCCGGATCGCCGCCTCGGCCGTGTAGTGAGGGACGAGGAGCGGCGGCATCCGGTAGGCCGCGAGGAGGGTGGCGGAGACCGGCTCCACCCGGACCGGCGCGTCGAAGCCCCGCCGGGAGAACTCGACCTTGGTCGAGAGGTCCTCGCCCGCCGTCGTCAGAAGGTGGACCTTGAACCGTTGCACGGTCTCCGTCTGCTTGGCACGCGACAGGTCCGGTGGACGGATCCCCTCGATCCCGTACGTCCTCATCGTGGCGGCCAACGCACTCGATCCCAGGACGGCCATGACGCGCTCCCGGAGCACGTGGACGGCAACCCCGGCCACGTCGATGTCCATGTCTTCGGAGTACCGGATGCTTCCGAAGAAGAACCGGAGGTTGGTGCCTCCCTTCAGAACATAGGTGTCTGGGGGCACCGACCGCGCGAGAAGACGGAGGAAGGCGAGATGGAACACCTCGCGCTCCCGAAGGGCTTTGGCCGCCATAGTTAATATGTATCGTAGTTTATGTAAATCTAAATTCAACAACATATTTCGAAGAGGGGGCCCTTCTCGGAAACGTCCGGGTCCTCTCCCCCGTGTATCATTCGGGGCCACTCCGACGCCTCGGAGGCCGGGCTCCCAGGCGTCCGCGTTCGCCGTCGAGGAGGACGAGCATGAACGAACGGACCCCCCTTCCCGCTTTGATCGGGCTGTGTATCGCAGGCTTCGGAATCTCGGCAGTCGTCCAAGGCGAGCACGGAGAGCGCGGCGCGCAGGAGGAGAGAGAGACCGCGAGTAGGGACGCCGACATCGAGGTGCTCCACGCGCTCGTCCGGCAGGCCCGCGCGGATCTCGAGGCGCTGCGCGAAGAGGCGGGCATCCGCCGGGAGACCACGGAGGGTCGCCGGGAGCACCGCGAAGGCCGGCGCGAGGGGCGCGGGGAGCACGGCGAGCGGGGACACGAGGGTCGATCGGACGAGGGGGTGGAAGAGGGGGGGACGCGCGTCGCGAAGAACGCGAGATGGGACGCGACGAGAAGGGGCGCCCGCTTGATCCTCGCGTACGACGAGGCGACGCAGTCCTTCGAGGGGATCGTGCACAACACGACGTCGAAGACCCTGTCGGGGGTGCGCGTCGAAGTCCACCTCTCGAACGGCGTCGAGCTCGGCCCGACGAAGCGCACCGACCTCGAGCCAGGCGGGAGGATTCCCGTCGAGCTGTCGGCGGCCGGCCAGGAATTCTCCGGGTGGACGGCCCACCCCGAGCACGGCAGCGAAGAAGGGCACGGTCCGGAGGAGGGCGAGGGCCGCGGCGAGCACGTCGAGAGGGACGAGAACCGACCGAAGGATCCGGCTCTTCGGCCGCTCCACGACCAGCTCCTCCTCCTTCGACAGGAGATTCGGGAGGTCGCCAGGGGCCTCCGGGATAGGCGGAGGTAGCGGGGCGAACGGCTCCGCGGCGGATGAAACCCCGAGCCGCGAGCGCCCTCGCCGTCCTCGGCGTCGGCGGCGTCCTGTGGGCCGCTTCCGAGGTGCTTCGCGCGCCCGCGCCGCGAGCGGAGGCCCGATGGTGGAGAGGGAACCTCCACACGCATTCCCTCTGGAGCGACGGGGACCAGTTCCCCGAGATGATCTTCGAATGGTACCGATCGCACGAGTACGACTTCCTCGCCCTCTCGGATCACAACGTCCTCCAGGACGGCGAGCGGTGGATCGACGTGAGCGAGAAGCCGGAGAGGATGGAGGCCTACCGCTCCTACCTGGAGCGGTTCGGCCCGTCGGGAGTCGACCGAAAGGAGGAGGACGGGAGGGTCCTCGTGCGGCTCAAGACCCTCGGGGAGATCCGGGATCTCTTCGAGGAGCCCGGGCGGTTCCTCGTCGTCCCGAGCGAGGAGATCACCGACAAGCACGGCGACAAGCCGGTCCACGTCAACGCGACGAACCTCGCCGAGCGGATCGCTCCGCAGGGCGGAGGGAGCGTCCGCGAGGTCATGCAGCGGAACGTCGACGCCGTGCTCGAGCAACGGGCGCGGACGGGCCGGCCCATGTTCCCCCACGTCAACCACCCGAACTTCGGATGGGCGGTGACGCCCGAGGACCTCGCCGCATTGCGCGGGGAGAAGTTCTTCGAGATCTACAACGGCCATCCCCTCGTCCACAACGAGGGAGATGCGGAGCACCCGAGCGTGGAGCGGATGTGGGACCTCGTGCTGGCGGAGCGACGACGCGCCGGCCGGGAGGTGCTCTACGGTCTCGCGGTGGACGACGCGCACGACTATCACGCGTTCGATTCGAAGAAGAGCAACCCGGGCCGCGGATGGGTGATGGTCCGCGCGGCGGAACTGACCCCCGCGGCGATCGTCGTCGCGATGGAGGCGGGAGAGTTCTACGCGACGACGGGCGTCGTGCTCGAGGACGTTCGCTCGGGATCGAATCGGATCGAGATCCGCATCCGCCCCGAGCGGGGCGTGACGTACGCGACGGAGTTCCGGGGCACGCGGGAAGACGCGGGCGCGGATCCGGAGCGAATCGGCGAGGTGCTCGCGACGGTGGAGGGGACGTCGCCGCGGTACCGGCTCCGCGGCGACGAGCTCTACGTGCGCGCGAAGGTCGTCTCCTCGAAGCCGAAGGCGAATCCCTACCGAGCGGGGGAGACCGAGGTCGCCTGGACGCAGCCCGTCGTCCCGGAGTGACCGGCGGCGGTCGGCCCGCGAGCCGGGATTCCTGCTCAGGCTCTCACTTCCCGCCGTCGCCCTTGCGCGGTTTCTCCTGCATCGCTTCGGCCATTCCCTCCGCCATCCCCTCCGCCATGCCGCGCATCGCCTCCTCCATTCCTTCGGCCATCCCTTCCGCCATCTCCTGGAACGAGCCCTCGATCTCGTCGAGGCCGAAGCCGAGGAGCGCGCGCATCGTCTCCTCGAGGCTGATCCTCCACTCCCCGTCCTCGCGCAGGACGACGAACGCGACCTCCTGGCTGTCCGCGCCGATGGTGACAGGGACGCTCGCGCGATTCCCCGTGATCGTCTCGGACCCGACCGAGTAGCCCTCCTTCAGGCCGTCGCGGTCGAAGGAGAGGTTCTTTCCCGCGCGTTCCGCCTGGACGAGACAGGCGAGCGCGTCGTCGCGGTGACCGTCCTCGCACGCCTCGAGAAAGGTCTCCACGGTGCCCTGAGGCGAGTCGTCGCCGCAGGCGGCGAAGGCGACGAGCGCGAGCGGCACGAAGCATCGATTCGAGAAGCGCATGGTTCCCCCGGGGATGGGTGCGCGGGCGGTCCTCCCCGTCCGCCGCAGTGTTCCTACTACGGCGTCTTCGGCTCCCGACTTGAGGAAACGTAGAATCGCGATCCATGGGCCCGATCTCCCAGGCCACGCGCTTCCTGCTGGAGATGGAGAAGGGGGACCCGGCCGCCGCGGAGCGGCTCCTCCCTCTCGTGTACGAGGAGATCCGCCGCCTGGCGGGGCGCTTCATGCGCCGGGAGCGCGGGGACCACACGCTCCAGCCGACGGCCCTCGTCCACGAGGCGTACCTCAAGCTCGTCGATCAGGACCGCGTCGCCTGGCGCAACCGGGCCCACTTCGTCGGCGTCGCCGCGCAGGCGATGCGCCGGGTCCTCGTCGATCACGCGCGGCGCCGCGGGCGGGAGAAGCGGGGCGGAGATCGAAGGCGCATCCCTCTCGAGGGGATCGCGGACCTCTCCCCGGAAGCCGCGGGCGCGCTCGAGGAGGTGGACGCCGCGCTCGAGAGGCTCGCGCGGCTGGATCCGCGCCAGGCCCGAATCGTGGAGCTTCGCTTCTTCGGCGGCCTCGACGTCCAGGAGATCGCGGACGCGCTGGAGGTCTCGAAGCGAACGGTGGAGGCGGACTGGACGATGGCCCGCGCGTGGCTCTCCCGGGAGCTGGAGAGGTCATGAAGCCGGAGCGGTACGCGCAGGTAAAGGAGGTCTTCCGCGCCGCGTGCGAGCGCGAGGGAGACGGGCGCACGCGCTTCCTGGAGGAGGTGGGCGCGCGGGATCCGGAGCTCCGCGAGGAGGTCGAGTCGCTCCTCGATCACGCGACGGAGCGTGCCGCGGGCACGCGCGGCGCCGCGCGAGACGCGGCCCGGATCCCGCCCGCCGAGGAGCGCTTCCTCCCCGGGACGATCTTCGCGAAGCGCTACCGGGTGCGCGGTCTCCTCGGGCGCGGAGGGATGGGAGAGGTGTATCGGGCCGACGACGTCGTTCTGGGCCAGTCCGTCGCGCTCAAGTTCCTGCCGCGGGAACTCGCCGGCGACCCCCGCGCGCTCGAGTGGCTCCGCCACGAGGTCCGACTCGCCCGTCAGGTGACGCATCCGAACGTCTGCCGCGTCCACGACTTCGGAGAGCACGAAGGCCTGTCGTTCCTCTCCATGGAGTACGTCGACGGGGAGGACCTCACTTCGCTCGTGCGGCGGATCGGACGGTTGCCCCCGGGAAAGGCGACCGAGATCGCGAGGGAGATCTGCCTCGGCCTCGCCGCCGCGCACGACGGCGGCGTGCTGCATCGCGACCTCAAGCCCTCGAACGTCATGCTCGACGGCCGGGGGCGCGCGCGGATCACCGACTTCGGGGTCGCCGCGCTCGCGACGGAGCCGGGCGAGGCGGGCGGGCTCTTCGGAACTCCCGCGTACATGGCCCCGGAGCAGGTCGCCGGCGGCGCCTGCACGACGGCGAGCGACATCTACTCGCTCGGAGTCCTCCTGTACGAGCTCTTCACCGGGCGACATCCGTTTCCGGGCAAGACGCTCGAGGAGTGCGTCCGCCTGCACCGAGAGGCCGCGCCCGCGCGGATGTCGGAGGCGGGCGTTTCTCCCGAGGTCGAGCGCGTCGTCCTCCGGTGTCTGGACAAGGCGCCGGAGAGACGGCCGCCCTCGGCCCGGGCGGTGGCCGCGGCTCTCCCCGGCGGCGATCCCCTGGCCGCGGCCGTGGCTCGCGGAGAGACGCCCTCTCCCGAGGACGTCGCCGCGGCGGGCCCGTCGGAAGGGATGCGGCGCGGGCCCGCCGCTGGCTGCGCCGCCGTCTTCGTCGCGAGCCTGGCCCTCGCGGCGTTCCTTCACGATCGCTCGAGCCCGCTCCGGTACGCGGGGCTCGCGAAGTCGCCCGAGGTCTTGCGCGACCGCGCGAAGTCTCTCGTGGATGCGCTCGGGTACGGCGAGGAGGGGGCCGACATCGACGAGTGGTTCGCGGAGGATCATGCCTACTCCTCTCACGTGCGCGCCGGAGCGGAGCCCGTGCGCTGGGAGCGGTTGGGCGAGTCCCCCGGCGCGATCCGGTACTGCTTCCGGAGCCGCCCGCGGGTCGCGCACTACTGGCCCTACTCCCTCGCGAGCGACCGGAGGCTGGGCGCGGCGCACGCGCGGGGGGGCATCACGCTCGGTCTCGATGCCCGCGGCCGGCTGACGACCCTCTGGGCGGCGCCGAGAGGGGTGGAGGGGGAAGAGGCGACGCGCACGGAGTGGGCGCGCGTCTTCGAGATGGCGGGGCTCGACCCCGAGTCCTTCACGCCCGAAGCCCCCGCAGCGGAACCGCGGGTCCTCTCCGACGAGCGGCGGGCCTGGGGAGGGCCCTCGCCGGACGATCCCGAGACGCGCCTGCGCGTCGAAGGCGCGGCCCTCCGCGGGGGGCCGGCGCGGTTCAGCGTGACCGTCGCCGGCGTTCCCCCCCTGGAGGAGAGCCAGACCCTCGCCCCCCACGCCCCGGTCCGCCGGCTGGAGACGATCCTCGCGATCGTCCTCACGGTCCTCGGCGCCGGCTTGGCCTGGAGAAACCTGCGGCGGGGGAGGGCAGACCGGCGTGGCGCGGTGAATCTCGCGCTCTTCGCCTTCGGGGCGCACACGGTGCTCTGGCTCGCGACCGGCAAGCACTCGGGCGACACGACGGCGGAATACAGCCTCTTCGTCCTCCACGCGGGGTTCCACCTGTATCTCGGGTTCCAGCTCCTCGTCTTTTACCTCGCCGTCGAGCCCTTCGTCCGCAAACGCTGGCCGCAGACCCTCACTCCGTGGAACCGTCTCCTCGAGGGTCGATTCCGCGATCCACTCGTCGGGAGGAACCTCCTCGTCGGACTCACCGCCGGGAGCGTGCTCGCCGCGCTGAACCTCGTCCGGGAGTGGATCCCCGAGTGGACCGGACCCTCGGCGTTCGGACCGATGTCCAGGGTCCTCGAGAGCCTCGGAGGCCCCGGCAGGGCGCTCGCCTTCCTGATCCACGACGCGGCGGGCGTGCTCTTCCAGGCGATGCCGCTCCTCTGCCTCCTCGTCTTCCTGCGAATGCTGCTGCGGCGGGAATGGGCGGCGGTCTCCGTGTTCCTGGGCGTGGCGACGCTCCTCGTCGCGCGCCTCTTCGCGACGAGCCCGGGGATCGAGGATTACCTCTTCAGCGGGGTCGTCGTGACCGCGGCCCTGTGGCTCCTCTCGCGCTCCGGCTTTCTCTCGGTGGCGACGGCCTTCCTCGTGCTCGCCGTCTTCCAGAACATCTCGATCACGCTGGATCCGGCGAGTTGGATGTTTCGAGGGTCCGTCGTGGGTCTGGGCGCGCTCGTCGCGATCGCCGGCTGGGCGATGCGCGCCGCCGTGGCGGGCACGGGAGCACGCGCCGCGTAGTCACCGGGAGGGCGGCGGGGGAATCTCCGCTGCGGGTTTCCCCGCGCGATGTCGCGTTCGGGAGGTGGCGGGGCGACGAGGCCCGCCGAATCCCATCCCCATCGCCAAGGAGATTCCCATGATCCGCTTCACGCTTCGTTCCCTCCTGGTCCTCGGGATCGCCGGCGGGCTCGGCGCCTGCGCGTTCGGCGACTTCGAGGGGGTGAATGCGAAGTCGCGCACCCTCTCGACGGAGACGCCGCAGGGCGTCTCCT
>Ga0187892_10010831_pt1 | contig 11403 bp, 8 predicted proteins | sample MA1701073metaG_FD_139345 | JGI IMG/M metagenome (GOLD analysis project Ga0187892, IMG submission 139345) | Bio-ooze microbial communities from a basaltic lava cave in the Kipuka Kanohina Cave System on the Island of Hawaii, USA - MA170107-3 metaG ... | reverse complement strand
GATCTGGAGTTATCTAGATGAAGCTGCAAAACAAGGTCTAATACAAAAAACCAGTACTGGACGTATCAAACTTGCGCCACAGATCAAAGATTCTAGAGTTTACGAAATCATTGCTAAGGACAAGTTTGTAAAAAAATACAAAGTTGTTGATAACTGGGTTACCGACATGCGAACAAGAAGCGGCGGAAAACCAATTGTTGCATGGCGATCTTATCTGAACAAACTAAAAACAGTATGCGATACTCTAAATCTAAACCCTTACGAATTATTATCTATAAAAAATGGTAAACAACACGGTGGAGTAGAAAGTGCATTACAAGATTTTGCAAGTGCAATGCAAACTGGAAAGATACAATATGCATCCACTAGAGGAAGCAAACCAACCTATGATGACATCAGTACAAGATTTTTTAATTATGTAATGGCAGTACGAAACTTTTGTGCCGTAAACGGTGTCTCCATTCCGCCAAGAATTAACGGAATTTTGTCAGGTAAGAAACAAGGCTATGGGAAATATGCTCATGTCAGATTATCATTTGAAAAAATAGATCAGTGTGTTAAGCTACTTGGAGAAAAATATGGTTACGCATCAAAAGAACAAACTCTTTTTGTATTTTTTTACCTGACATGTGCCAGAAAGCAGGCAGGGCTTGATGTAAAAGCACATACCGTAATCCATCATGAAAGCGGGTGGGTTACTTGTAGGGTTCAAGAGAGTAAAACAGGATCTATGTGGACAAAATATATCCCAAATGACAATCCACACCAGCAGATCTTTTTAGATTATGTGAAAAAAAGAGAAGGATATAAGTACCTTTTTGGCGATTCTGTAGAGGAATTGAACAAGACATACGATTTGCTGCCTTCTATATTTGAGGAAATTTACAGGTTGGCTGGCATCAAGGAAGAATATTTCTATATCATGCAGGTTCATGCACTACGACACGTTGGAGCCCATTACTGGTTAAACAGGACAAACTACAACCACGTGATAGTGTCAAGAATAGGAGGTTGGAAATCCGTTCAAACTCTAATAGATTGTTATGGACAGCCTGATGAAGATTACATTATTCAGTTTCTAACTTCAAATAATGTAAGATCAAACCTATTGATCAAACAGCATTAGAGAACAATTTCGTTAGAGCATGGAAGTATTAAGAAAACACCAGCAGAAAAAGCTAGGATTAAACTTGATTTAGGAAAAAATAAGATCGAGTCCTTACACTTTATTCGTTAACGTCCTACAATATAAGATTACAAATTTGTGAAAACAAAAGTATGCAAAGCCTATCTCTTAATTTTAAACAAGGTTTTTACCCAAGTTTTTGGAGGCTGTTCGTCTTTTGGTTATTTTATTAGATATGAGTTACCTTCAATTTATCCGGATCATATCCTAATGTCTTGAGCGCATTTACATATTTTTCATGAAACACATGACATTGCCCACAAAGTGTTATTGATTGGTATTTTCCATCAGACTTTCTCTCCATTTCTTTGGCATGATGTTCGGTTACTTCTGTTCTAGACTTGCATACTAGACATATTCCCATCATGATAATTCTAATTTCTTATAACTGAAAAATGTGTCGATTAATTAACTAATTTTCCTGAAAAGGCTGTAGAAAGAATGAGTTTTTCAAGAACATCGAGTTGCTTTTTTATTATCTCATGCTTATCATCTATACTTTTAAGTAATCTGTCATAGTGTTCCAAGTCTGAAAAATTTTTATCTAAAATTTGAATAATTTTCTTTTGTTCATCAAGAGGTGCTAATGGAATTTCTAATTCCTTGATTTTATTTTGATTTATGTTGGGTTGTGCACCCCCCTCAGACATGCTTCTGATTTTGAAATATTGACTCTTTAAGAAATAATGAAGAAAATCGGGCTCCAATAAATCACTACATTGTAGCGAACATATAGCTTGATTTGTTGCGCATTCATTTCCAAGTATTGCTGTTTTCCCTATTGTGGCACCATACATGGCAATAAGAATTGTATTTTTTGGCAGTAATTTCGCAGAACTAGACTCCAAACCCTTCTTCGTTATTTTCTCCTCAGAATCGTATACAACATTATTATTTAGATCGCCTATTTTCAACCATCGTATATCTCCCCCAAAATATTCGGAATTAGAACGTGATGGAGTTCCACCACTTGAAATATTTTTGCAAACTTCTCTTAATTTTTTACTTTGCCATTCAGCATGATTTTGACTCATTTCGGAATTTATAGGTTTTTCATTTGTTAATGTGCCATCAAATGCAAGTTTTATTATGTATTTTTTATATTTTTGATTTGTTTTTTGAGAATTGAATTTATTAATTTCTTGTAGGATTTCTTTTTTCTTTTCTTTAAATTGTCCTAAAATATAGTCAAGTTTTCGAACAATTTTTTTTTGTTCATCAAGAGGTGCTAATGGAATTGCTAAATTCTTTATTTTATTATTGTTTACAGCAGCTTGATTAATCCATTTATTACACATTCTTTCAAAACTTCCAGAAAGCCACATCATTCTAAGATAAAATAATAACCATTTAGGAACGACAATTTGTTTTTTTACTCGAATACGAGTTAAGTGATTACTATACAAGCAAGTTTCAAGGTTATTAAAAATCGCAGATTTTCCCACTAATTTGGAACTATTAGTGTTATTAAAAATTATATCATCTTTTTCTAGTTTGTATTTTTTTAGTTGTTCTGGTGTTGCATCTATTGTTCTAACTAGATCAAAATTGAACTCAAAGTTAGTTCCTATGTTATTCATTCTTAAATGAATAACTCCATTTCTTACATCTTTTTTACCCTGAGCAAATCCCGGTTGTATGTCTTCGCAAATATCTTCTAGGTATCTAGTTGTCCATCTTGCTGGAACTTTAATTTGACTCATTTCGGAATTTCTTTTTGAATCAATTCTCTAACTTCTTGGAGTAATTGTACTGTTTTTTCCTCATCTTTTAGAATGGTATCTATCAATTCATGAGGTGACAAATCCAGAGTCTCTTCTACATCATTTGGGTTTTTTATGTCTAAATTATAGTCTTTAATATCTTCTACTTTGACTTTCCAAGCGTTTCCATTCTCTTTTTTATTCTTACACCATTCTATGACATCTGTAAAGTCATCATATGTCATCGGGTTTGTTTTATTATACGCCTTTATTCCTTCTCTTAATTTCATTTGATAGTACCAAATTTCTTTTGTTGACTTACCTTTTTCAAAAAATAAAATATTTGTCGCAATTCCAGTATATGGTGAAAAAACAGAGTTTGGTAGTCTGATTATAGTATGCAAGTTACATTCTTCCAAGAGTCTTTGTTTTATTTTTGCAGCTACTCCTCCTGCAAATAAAGGTCCATTTGGTAAAATTATTCCACACCGTCCCTTTTCTTTTAATGTATACATGATGTAAAGTAAAAATGATAATGCGGTATCTGATGTTTGCATGCCAACAGGGAGATTTGATGAAATTCCAGCCTCTTCTTCTCCACCAAATGGAGGATTTGTCATTATGACTTCGTACTGATCTTTTTCAGTGATTTCTCGCAATGGTTTTGAAAGTGTATTGGCCCGTACTATATTAGGCTCATCAACTTCATGAAGTAACATATTCATCATGGCAAGCAGGTATGGCATAGGTTTCTTCTCAATCCCAAATAACGTTTGAGTTCGGAGTTTTTGGTAATCTGCCTTTGACTTCTCCTTTTTCATCATGTATTGTAACGATTCTACAAGAAATCCACCTGTGCCACATGCAGGATCTAACACCTTTTCAGATTTTGTTAGGTCTGGTTTAATTTGTTCTACAATGAATCGAATTATAGGTCTAGGCGTGTAAAACTCACCATTAGAGCCAGCGGCATCTCTCATTTCAATTAGCATATCTTCGTACAGTTTTGCAATCGTGTGAATATCATCAGTATTTACAAAATTTACTTTGGTAACTAGATCAAGAATTTGTCTTAGTACGTACCCACTAAGTAATCTATTATTTAGTTCACGAAAGATAGATGCAATGACATCTCTTTGTTTGCTATCTGGTCCATATACAAGCGTAGATAATTTTGGAAACAAATCATCATTTACAAATTTTATCAAATCGGTTCCAGTAAGTTTTGTGTTTCCAACCCAATCACTCCATCTATATCCACTTGGAATTGCTTGTTTGTAGTTTTTATTAAGAGCAGACCGTTTCTTTTCAAAATCATCAAAACATTTTAGAAATAACATCCATGCAAGCTGTGGAATTCTATCAACGTCTGTATTTAGACCTGCATCTTTTCGCATTAGGTCTCTTGCTGATTTTATAACTGAGCGAAGTGTTTGAGCGTCCATCTAAAACCAACCATTAACTCTCTGCGTATAGTTCTTTTGTTATTTCATTTACAGCCTTGTCATACTCATCACCGTTTTTGAAAAATTCATTTACTATCTTGACCGGGCCTCCAAACTTTTCAAATTTTGGCAATGCCAAGATTTCGCGCCCTTCTAATTCTTGATAACCTTGCTCGGCGTAATGCTCTAAAATTGCTTCTAAAACTGCTCGTGCTTTCTCAGGGAACTTCTCTAAAAATGCTTTTTTTCGTACCCCATCTACTCTTTGAATACGGGTTTTAAGCTTGGATTTAAAAGCAAAATGAAGGAGTAAATCAAAGGCATCTACATTGTAAAGATGAGTTATTTCCTTTAGGTGTTCAAAAGTTACACCTCGTTTTTCTAGATCCTTTACAAAATGCTGTCTATTTTCAGGTTCTGTCCAAATTTTGTACAATTTTGTTTGGTCATCATTTACTAATCTTCGTACCTGCTCTCCAGTATAATCTTGATAAGAAATCAGCTTGTTGCCATTGATAGATTGATCAAATATCAATACAGATTCTCCAGTTATTTTGACATCTCGGCCTTCTACTCGATAAGTCTCAGTACGAACAGGTTCTCTTTCAGGTCTAGGTATTGGAGGATTTTCTAATTCTCTGATTCTTTTCTTTTCTGCCTCTTCTATCAAGCGTTTTTCTTTTTCTTGTGTTATTTGTTGCTGTTCCTCTTCAGTTACTTCTTCTGCTGGACCATCCCAATCTTCATCTTTGAATAGCCTGGTGGCATTTCTGTAATCTAATATGGTAAACCACATCTTGTCTTTTGGTTCAAAAACACGTGTTCCTCTACCGATGATTTGTTTAAACTCTGTAACAGAATTGATGACCTTATCTACTGCAATAATCCTACAGGTTGGCACATCAACACCAGTAGACATTAATTTTGAAGTTACAGCAATTACTGGAAAATCTTGATTTGGAGTCTGGAACCTATCTAAATATTCTCTTCCTACTTCTCCTTCATCTGAAACAATTCTTACAACATAATCAAATCCTTCTCCACTGTAATTTCTTAATAATTCTGTCATTGCAAGTGCATGTTCTGAGCTTTGACAAAATAAAATTGTCTTGTCAAACTTTGCATTATTCTGTTCTAAGAATTTGATTAGATGTTCAGCTACCGTCTTTCTTCTTAATTCAACTTTAAGAGTTCTGTCAAAATCGCTTACTCCGTATTTTTTCTGCTCTAGAGGTTTTCCATCGAGGTCATTTTCTCCTTTCTCTGGGATGTAGCCTTTTCTATCAATTTCAAGATGAACTTGATGAATCAGGTAAGGTGCTAGAAAACCGTCCTCGATTCCTTGTTTTAGGCTATAGGAGTAAACTGAAGCTCCAAAGTAATCGTACGTGTCCTTATTGTCTTCGTCCCTCTTGGGCGTGGCTGTCATGCCTATGTGAGTGGCTGAATCAAAATACTCGAGAATATTCCTCCAATTTCCTCCCTCTGTAGAGCTTCCTCTATGGCATTCGTCTATTATTACATAATCGAAAAAGTCTTTTGGATATAGTTTGTAAAGTTCTCCTTCCTCTTTATCAACGTCCAGTGCTTGGTATAGTGCAAAGTACATATCATAGGCAGTATTGACTTTTCGTTGGATCCTATGCCGTGCATCTCCAAATGCCGCGAATGCATTATTTTTTGCTTGATTAAGTAATACATCTCTGTCTGCCAAGAACAAAACTTTGGGATGTGGAGTTTTAGTACTCCAAAGACGATGTGCTAGTTGAAATGCAATAAATGTTTTTCCAGTACCTGTTGCAAGCGTTAACAAAACTCTCTTTTTTCCATGTAGAATAGCAGTTGTTGTAGCATTGATTGCAATCTCTTGATAATATCTTGGTTGAATTATTGCGCCACTTGGATCTTGTGATTGTCGGTTAAATGGGGCAAGTAATGTTTTCATTTGTACGTCATCTAGTTCGAGATGTCCTTTTAGTCGATTGACAAGTTCTACGGGGGTTGGAAATCTATCAACTCTTTTTTGTTGTTTTGTAATAAAATCATATTCAATTATTCCTTTTCCATTTGTTGCGTATGCAAATTGTAAGTCAAGCATTTGTGCATATCGTAGTGCTTGTTGTAAACCGTCAGCAGGTTCTTTATAAATTGATTTTGCTTCAATCACAGCTATTTTGAAATTTGGTGATACTTGTAAAATATAATCAGCTTTTAAAGGATCATTTCTTTTTCCACTTTTTCCTTCTGGAATAATTTTTCCGTTTGTTATCTTGTATTCTCGTCTGACATATTCTGCATCCCAATCTGCTTCTCTCAAAAGGGGATCAATATACCGCATACAAGTATCGGCTTCGGTTAAACTTTCATCAAAACTCAATAAAATAACCTCCTCCTGTCTTATGATAAATCATATTTTACCCCTTCTTTAATCAGAACCATATTTTTCGAGACTTTTCTATACAAATCTGGATGTTCAGTATGTACAGGATAAAGCGTTTTAGCCTCAATTTCCTTTACTGCCTCAAGGAGGTCTTTTCCTCGTGCGTGTCCAGAACAGTGACTTTGAAACTTGGCCATTCCAAAATGTTCAATCCAATTGTTTATTCTAACTTGGTCAAATTCTTGCTCTTCATTATATGGTTCACTTGCAGAATGAATGTATCTTGCACCGGGCTTTGGCTTCATGTCAATTAAAGCAGTAAAACTGAAAAATCCAATAGCGCAAAGAACCTTGTTTTCCCTTGCGGCTATTTGTTCTGCAGTCCAAGCATTATGTAGATCTAAAAATTGGCCGTCTTTTCCTTTGTAATCTGAGTCAGAATATGTACCAGAACCCCTTTTTGGCAGGTAAATTATGATATCTTCATCATCTATGCTTGGGACATCAAGATGTTTGTCCTGTGACAGATATTTTAGAAAATATGCATCGTTTAGTTTTACAACAAATTTTCTATCATTTTCTTTTGCTATATTATAAAAGGTTCGTAACCTGTCAACGTCTTTAAAGTTAAAATCAGTAAAAACAAGCCTATCAGTTTCTGATACTACCTTGCTTGATTCTTTGTAAACTAGTTCTTCGCTTTCTTCCCGTTCTTTTTCGTTTATTCTTGTTCCTTCAGCAATCAACGCAATAGGTTTCACGTTTTTTGCCTTTTCTATAAAATCACGAGTCATCTGAGACTTTGATCCATGTAATCTAATGTCTCCAGTATATGCAATTGGTCCTTCAGATGTATAGATAATGAATCCATAAGCACCAGGAACTGAATGGTCTACATGAATTGGTTCTATCTCTAGTGAACCAATTTTGAATTTATCCCCTGTTGTAAAAGTTTCAATTTTACGTTCTATCGGTTTATCTTTTATATTATATGGTCGTGGTTTGTAATTTAATATTTCTCGCTCAATGGTTCGTGATGATCTTTCTTCTAATGCTCTTAAAATAAGATGACATGCTTTTCCCATGTAAATTGGAATGCCTTCATGTAAAAATGAGATGTAATCTGCGTGATCTGAATGTGCGTGAGATAGCAAAACTGCATCTATGTTGGGTTTTTCGATTTTTCTACCTGCCAACTTCATTAAATCGTCTCTGTATATTCCAGGAATATCAGGAACTAGACCCATTGTGATAAAATCAACAATTCCGTTTGAAGTCCTAGGATTGATGAACTCTTCAAAGAACTTGGCTCTCCGACTGAAACTCTTTCCAAAATCTAAAAAGATTCTTGTGTCTTTGTCTTCGAGAAGAATTTTGTTTCCGCCTATTTCGTTTACTCCACCATAAAAGGTTAGGCTCGTCAATTAGCATGACCTTCATTCAAATTCCCATTCATCTCGTGTTCCATATGTTCTTGTACGCTGGCTCCATATCAAGTGGTTGAGAAGAATTGCTCATACACATATAGAATCTCTTCATTTTATTTCTGATTTTTTTCTTAATACTATCCGTTTGATTGCTATTGAATATTCTCCTCTCTTAACAACACCTTCTACTATTCGGTTATCAGACACATCAAGGAAAATTTTTAATTCTGACATATTCCTAATTACGACTTTATTCTGTTTATCAAATTCTAGCTTTTCTAATTCTTCTAAATCTTTATGTTTTTCGTAGAAATTATTGTAAGCCTTGTAATGATCTGGTTCCTCAATGATTCTTCTTTCCATACCCATCTGAACAATTAATTTGTTAACTTCATGATTAGTAAGCTTATTTTCCAAAAATTCATTATCTACATTAATTGTGTTTGATAGACTCTCTAGTGTTTTTGTAGCAATATCTTTGTATTGTTCTTTGAAACCCAGAAGGTGTTCTGTTTTCACAGAATCTATGATTAAAAGATATTCAAGTTGTGGAAAATACAAACATGCAATATTTTTTGAGAAAACAATGATATCAGAATCCATGATCTTCAATTCTCCGCCTTTTAATTGCGCTGTTATTTCATCAGTTTCTTTCGGTAAATATAGATGAGTTACCTCTGAAAAAACATAGATTGTTTCATTGTTAGCTTTTACTTCAAAACAGTAAGCTTTAGCATGTTCCATCTGTTTTAATGATTCAATTGGAGAACCATCACGATGTAATTCCAAATCAGATAAAAGACCAGCGAGAGCTTTTAATGATTCCTTGTTAATTATCATCAAATCCTCTGAAAGTGTAGAAGGATCAGAAAACTTCTTTATTTGTGGTTTTGTTTCTGTAAGCAACGTTAGATAATCTTGTAAAGATTGTCTTAATGGTATAGCCACATTATCTGCAATTTTTAACCTATGAGTTGTAAATTTATTTAATTCATTTCTTTGCCCCATTCTTTTTTTAATCAGAAAAATATTGATAGAAGGAGGTCGTTCTTGTTTTTCTGAGTAGAATCTTTTGGCAGTTTTAAAAATCTGTTCAACTATCTCGATCGTCTTCAATGTTACAGAACCTCTTTTTGTTCTATGTAAATTTCATGACCAATCGCTCTGACTAGTATTGAATCATTTCTTCCTATAGGAGTTCTAGATATTATTTTCAATTTGTGTTGATAGTTTTGTACTTCTACCTCATACAATCTAAAACCAACCATCAACAAGGCAGGGTTAGTAAGTAGCATATCTGTACGAACATACAATACTCCAATTATGATTAATACTGCAATCACAGCAAACAGCGTGGAAAAATTTGTCAAATCAGCAAGAACTGGGAAGAGATACGAAACAACATATGGTATATAATCTTGAGTGATTTCTCTTGCTTCGGTTATTTCCATTTTTTCTGAATTTGAACTGATCCGAAGCTGACGAAATTTCTTGATTGTGTTGTATATGGTAATTGCAAGAATTAAAGCAATTATAACTACGATAATCGCATTAGTTATGTTATAACTTTTAATCAAGTAGGAAATTATCATAATTGTCCAAAGAGGAGAGAAAGAAGCTAAAAAGAACTCGATTCTGTTTTTGGTGCTAAGTAATTTGTCAGAATGCATTTCCATAAGAGAATTTTTCAATTTTTACTTTTTTTGTTTTCAATATGCTGATTTAGAATTTGAGTGTTTTTATCATTTGTGTGTAATTGAAGCTAAATACTTACAACTTCAGCTAAGCGTATGTTGTCAATCTGAATAAAAAATCAACCAAAAATAGGTATCTGACCGTGGATCTATTTTTATCATCTAAAAACATATCCCATGTGTGAAATTCTGTCCTGAATGTGGGGGGGGATTTGAAAGGAAGTACAAAATTCTGTCCCGAGTGTGGTAGTAATCTAAATAATTTTGTAGTATAGATTACATGATGAATTTAATATTCAATGTAATGTCCTCAGGCAATTATTTGGATGATTATTCAGAGAAGAAATCTTCATCAATTTTCTTTAATTGATATATATCACCTGGCTCAAATCCTACATTATAATCAAACATCAATTTTGTAAGTTTTTCACCATCAATTAATATGATTTTACTATCTACAGTTTTTACAAATTCTAATGCGTCTCTAGAAAAGTTAGAGGTTGTGATAAAGATTCCTTTCTTTGATTTTTTTCCAGCTAAAGATCCTGCAAAATCCCTCACTTCTTTACCTGGAACAGTGTTTTGCCATCGTTTAGCCTGTACATAAATCTCATCTAATCCCAATTTATCTTGTTTTATCATACCATCAATTCCACCATCTCCTGTTCTTCCCGTTGCAGCTCCGTCACCATACCCCATTTTTTCTAATAATTGAATTACAATTATTTCAAAAAATGAAGGAGGACAACTCTTTATTTTTTCTAAAATCTCATCTTCAAGACCTCCTCTTATCTCAGTTATTCCGCCAATAATCATATCTTCTGGTGTTTTACTTTTGAGTTCTACACTGGCAACAGTTTCCCAATCCGGGGTTTTCTTTTTGGAGTAAAAATTTTCAAATTCAGGATATTTTCTCAAAAAATCGATGTCAATGCTGTCTATTCCATTTTTAATTACTTTGAGACCTTCAGGAGTAATCTGCGTGTATCCTCTTTGTGGATCTCTTAACAATCCTGCTCTCTTCAGATAAAATCTAGCCCATCTCATTCTATTCTGAAAAATTGTCTCAGTTGTGCTGCTAGGTTTTAATTGATTAGCTTCTTCTTCAGTTAATTTGAACTTGGCAACTAATGATTTTTCAACATCACTCATTGACCAATCCATCCCATCTTTTACACATTGTAATAATGGTAGCATTATTGCTTCAAAATCAGGTATAGCCAATATCAATCATTGATCTTACCTGAATAAATCGATTTTATATAGCAAATATACTCAATAGAAACCACTTTATTTTCAGTCTCTAATTCTTATTACAAATTTTATCTTTCAATAAAGACGCTTTTACAAGAAAGTATCAACTTTTCAAAGGGTTGCACCAAAAAATAAAAAGCAAAAATGTTCCATAAGGATTTGATTTCGTGCCTGTTATGAAACATTTGCCTAAAATCTAGCTTTTAATTAGGCACAACTTGAATCGCATTTGATGGCTGAACTTGTCTGTGTTGGGTGCGGACCAGGTGATCCTGAACTTTTGACTGTTAAAGCTGTTAAAGCTATTCGTAACG
>Ga0187892_10010829_pt1 | contig 11404 bp, 12 predicted proteins | sample MA1701073metaG_FD_139345 | JGI IMG/M metagenome (GOLD analysis project Ga0187892, IMG submission 139345) | Bio-ooze microbial communities from a basaltic lava cave in the Kipuka Kanohina Cave System on the Island of Hawaii, USA - MA170107-3 metaG ... | reverse complement strand
CGCCAACTTCGATCTCGACCTGCTCAAGGACTTCTTCCGCGCGGTGGCGGTGAACGCGGAGATCACGCTGCACCTCAACATGCACTACGGCGAGAACCTCCACCACATCGCGGAGGCCACCTTTAAGGCGGCCGGCCGCGCCCTCGCCGAGGCCACCCGCCTCAACCCGAGAATCACGGGCATCCTCTCCACCAAGGGGAGTCTTTGAGCCGGTGAGAACGACTGGTCTGCGCTCCGATCCACCGGAAGCTTCTCTTTCTGAGCGCGGGCGCGTGGAGGAGAGCGCGCTGCGGTGTGGCCTCTTCGCGCCTGCGGCGCTCATCGGGGCGTCCATCCGGTCGGGGCAACCCGGAGCCATTACTCCATGATCGCGATCGTCGACTACGGGCGCGGCAATCTCGGCAGCGTGGAGAAGGCCTTCGCGCGGGTCGGCATGGCGGCCGTCGTCACCCAGGACCCGAAGGTGGTGGACGACGCGGCGGCGGTAGTGCTGCCCGGCGACGGGGCCTTTCACGACGCGATGAGCAGCCTTCAGGCCCTGGGGCTGATCGCGCCGCTGCGCGCCTGCTTCGAGAGCGACCGGCCGTTCTTCGGGATCTGCCTCGGCTATCAGCTCCTCTTCTCGGAGAGCGAGGAATTCGGCCAGGGCAAGGGCCTCGACGTCATCCCGGGCGCGGTGCGGCGCTTCCCCTCCGGTCTCAAGGTGCCCCACATGGGCTGGAACCAGGTCCAGCACCGGGGAAATCTGGAGATCTTCGACGGCATCCCGAGCGGCGCCCACTTCTACTTCGTGCACTCCTATTATCCGGAGACCACCGACACCTCGCTCCGGGTAGCGACCTGCACGTACGGGCTCACGTTCCCGGCGGCCGTCGCGCGCGGGCCGCTGTACGCGACCCAGTTCCACCCCGAGAAGAGCCAGCGCTGGGGCATCCGGATGCTGGAGAACTTCGCGACGATCGTGCGTGAGGCGCGCTAACGACATGTTTGAAGTCGTGCCCGCGGTGGACCTTAAGGCCGGGCGATGCGTGCGGCTCCTGCGGGGCCGGGCCGACGCCGAGACCGTCTTCTCCGACGATCCGGTGGCGGTGGCCCGGCGCTGGCAGGACTCGCGCGCGCGACGCCTGCACGTGGTGGATCTCGACGGAGCCTTCGCGGGCCGCCCGACCCAGACCGAGCTCGTCCGCGCCATGATCGCCGCCGTCCGGATCCCGGTGCAGGTGGGGGGCGGGCTCCGCGAGCTGGCCCACGTCGAGGCGGTGCTGGAGGCGGGCGCGCGGTGGGCCATCGTGGGCACGCGGGCCGCGCTCGATCCCGCGTTCCTCGGCCTGGTGTGCGAGCGGTTCGGCGAGCAGGTCATCGTGGGCATCGACGCCTCCGACGGGCGGGTCGCGGTGGACGGCTGGACGCGGCTCCTCGACCTCGACGCGATCGCCCTCGCGCGCGACGCGGCGGCGGCGGGGGCGGCCGGCATCATCTACACCGACATCGCCCGCGACGGCACCCAGAACGGTCCCAACCTGTGGAGCACCGAGGCGGTGGCCAAGGCGGCCGGCATCGACGTCTTCGCCTCCGGCGGGGTCGGCTCGCTCGACGACATCCGCCAGCTCGCGACGGTGCCCGAGCTGGCCGGCGTCATCGTGGGGCGCGCGCTCTACAGCGGCGCGGTGGACCTGGGCGCCGCGCTGGCCGCGGTGCGGTAGACCGCGATGCTCTGCAAGCGGCTGATCCCGTGCCTCGACGTCAAGGACGGCCGTGTGGTGAAGGGCGTCCGGTTCGTCGAGCTGCGCGACGCGGGTGATCCGGTCGGCGCCGCGCTCGCCTACGACGCCCAGGGCGCCGACGAGCTCGTGTTCCTCGACATCACCGCCTCGCACGAGGGGCGCGCCACCATGCTCGACGTGGTCCGGCGGACCGCCGAGGGCATCTACATGCCCCTCACGGTGGGCGGCGGGATCCGGTCGCTCGACGACATTCGCACCCTCCTGCGGGCCGGCGCCGACAAGGTGTCGGTCAATACCGCGGCGCTGGAGCGGCCGGCCCTGATCTCGGAAGCCGCGCGGGCTTTCGGGAGCCAATGCATCGTCGTCGCGATCGATGCAATGCGAGGCGCAGGCGTACCACCGGGAGCTTCCCTCTCATATTCGCTCGGCTCGCCTTCGGCTGCGCCTCGCCCTGCCTCCTGGCAGGTCTATACCCACGGCGGCCGCCGGCCCACCGGGCGTGACGCGGTCGCCTGGGCCCGCGAGGTCGAGGATCTGGGCGCGGGCGAGATCCTGCTCACCAGCATGGACCGCGACGGCACCGGCGCGGGCTACGATCTCGCGCTGACCCGCGCGGTGGCGGAGGCGGTGTCGGTGCCGGTCATCGCCTCGGGCGGAGTGGGCCGCCTCGAGCATCTCCGCGAGGGCCTGGTCGAGGGCCGCGCGGACGCCGCGCTCGTGGCGACGCTCTTTCACTTCGGCCAGCACACGGTGCCGGAGGCCAAGCGCTACCTCGACGAGCACGGGGTGCCCGTGAGGCTCGGGCCATGAGCCCGCGGGACGATCTCAAGTGGGACGCGCAGGGGCTCATCCCGGCGGTGGTCCAGGAGACCGAGACCGGCCAGCTCCTCATGGTTGCGTGGATGAGCCCCGAGTCGCTGGAGCAGACGCGGCGCACCGGCCTCACCCACTTCTGGTCCCGCTCGCGTGACGCCCTCTGGCGCAAGGGCGAGACCTCGGGTCACACCCAGCACGTGGACGGCATCTACGCCGATTGCGACCGGGACACGCTGCTGGTGCAGGTGCACCAGGACGGCGTGGCCTGCCATACCGGGGCGCGGAGCTGCTTCTTCACTCGCCTCGACGGCGGTGAGGCCGGGCCCGCGTCGGGGGCGACGGGCCCCGCGATGCTGGAGGTCCTCGAGCGCGTGCTCGAGTCGCGGAAGGCGGCGCCGCCCCCCGGCTCCTACGTGGCGGGGCTGCTCGAGAAGGGCCAGCCCCAGATCTGCCGGAAGATCGGCGAGGAGGCTGCCGAGGTGATGACCGCGGCCCTGGGCGGCGAGGGCGACGAGCGCGTGGTCTCCGAGGTGGCGGACCTCTGGTTCCACACCATGGTCCTGCTGACCGCCCGCGGCATCCCCCTCCGCCGCGTGTTCCAGGAGCTCGCCCGCCGCCACAAGAAGGACACGTGACCGGACAACCCCTCGCGCGCGGGGTGCTCGCACTCATCGTGCTCGCGGGTTGCGCGACCGCGACGGGGCGCATCGAGAAGGGCATGTTCCATTCGGCGAAGGGCTATCGCGTGACGCTGCCGGCGACCGGCTGGCGGGTGGGGAGCGGCTCGCGGGCCGATCTGGCCCTCGAGAGCGAGGCGAAGGGAGGAGGCATCCTGGTCGACGCCACCTGCGGGGGCCGCGAGGCGGGGCGCCCGCTCGACGTGCTCGCGCGGCACCTCACGTTCGGTCTCACCCGCCGGGACGTGCTGGAGAACGGGAGCGCCACCGTGGGCGGCCGGGAGGCGGCCCACTCGGTGGTACGCGGCCAGGCGGCCGGACGCGACGTCACGGTGGAAGCGGTCGTGGTGCGGGCCGAGCCGTGCGTGCACGACTTCCTCTACGTGGCCCCGACCGAGGTCTTCGCGGCGGGGCGGCCGGCGTTCCGGGCGGTGGTCGAGAGCTTCGCGCTGGAGCGGTCGCCCCTGGAGCCGTCGCCCCTGGAGCCGTCGCGATGATGATCATGACCAAGGACCTGCGGCAGCACCTGCGCGAGACCGCGATCTGGTACGGCGGCCTCGGGCTGCTCACGGTGCGGGTGGCCCGCAACCTCACCCTGCCGCCGTCCTACTTCTGGCTGGTCGCGCGCGAGATCGACATCATCGGGGTGCGGTCGCTCGTGGTCGCGCTCACCGCCGCGCTGTTCACCGGCATGGTGCTGGCGCTGCAGACCGCGGTGAACATGGCCCGCTTCGGGGCCGAGAACTACGTGGGCCCGGTGGTGGCGCTCTCCATCCTGCGCGAGCTGGGGCCGGTGCTGACCGCGATCCTGGTGGGCGGCAAGGTCGCGTCGGGCATCACCGCCGAGCTGGGCTCCATGAAGGTCACCGAGCAGATCGACGCCCTCCGCGCGCTCGGCGTCAACTACGTCAAGAAGCTGATCGTTCCCCGGCTCCTGGCCGCGCTGCTGGTGTTCCCCCTCGTCACGATCCTCGCAGACGGAATGGGCCTGCTCGGGGGTATGCTGATCGCCGTGTTCGACCGCAACGTCGATCCGTATCTGTACTGGAACACCATCGCCTACTGGGTGGTCCTGAAGGACTTCCTCACCGGCCTCGGCAAGAGCCTGGTCTTCGGCGCGCTCGTGACCCTGATCGGCTGCTACAACGGCCTGGCCACCGAGGGGGGCACCGAGGGGCTCGGTCGCTCCACCACCGCCACCGTGGTGCAGGTGGCCATGGGCGTGATCATCTCGGACTTCTTCATCACCCGCCTCTTCCTGTTCATGTACTGGTGAGGCCCGGCACATGGCCCTGACCCCCGCGCGGTCGCCCGTCTCCGCGGAGCCGCTCCTCCCCGCCGAGCCGTTACTGGAGGTCCGGAGGATCTGGAAGTCGTTCGGGGAGAAGCCGGTCCTGCGCGGCGTGAGCTTCGCCTTGCCCAAGGGGACGATCCTCGCGGTGATGGGCGGGAGCGGCCAGGGCAAGACGGTGCTCCTGCGGATCGTGTCGGGCCTCGCGCGGCCCGACGCGGGAGAGGTCCACCTCTTCGGCACCCGGACCGACCGCATGAGGGAGGAGGCCATGCTGCCGCTCCGGCGGCGCACCGGCTTCGTGTTCCAGGGGGCGGCCCTCTTCGACTCGCTCTCCGTCTTCGAGAACGTGGCCTACCCGCTGCGCGAGCATACCCGCCTGTCCCTCCGGGAGATCACGGAGCGCGTGCACCACTTCCTCGAGCTGGTCGGGCTGCCCGACACCGACGATCTCCTGCCCGCCGAGCTGAGCGGCGGCATGCGCAAGCGGGTCGGCATCGCGCGGGCCCTGATCGTGGAGCCGGAGATCGTCTTCTTCGACGAGCCCACCGCGGGCCTCGACCCCACCAACGCGAAGCTGGTGGCCGAGCTCATCGCCCAGCTCCGCACCGGGGTGTGCGACACCGCGATCGTGGTGACCCACGACGTCGAGTTCGCCGAGCTGGTGTCCGACCGGATGGCGATCCTGCTGCACGGGCAATTCGCCGACGAGGGCACGCCCTCCGAGATCCACCGCTCCGCCAACCCGGACGTGCGCCGGTTCCTGGCCGGCGAGCTGCGGGAGATCTAGTCATGGCCGACGGGCGCCTCGGTCTGCAGATCCGCATCGGGGCCTTCATCCTGTCCGGCCTGCTCGTCTTCTTTGCCATCATCTACCTGCTCGGGGCCCAGGCCCGCTACTTCGAGCGCAAGTACGATCTGGTCGCCGAGTTCACCGAGGTGGGCGGGCTCATCGAGGGCGCGACCGTGCGCCTGGCCGGCGTGCAGATCGGCCGCGTCACCGCGGTCGAGCTGCCCGAGCAGCCGGGCGGCAAGGTGCGCGTGACGCTCACGATCGCGCGGCGCTTCTCGGAGCGCGTGCGGCGTGACTCGGAGGCCAAGATCTCCACCCAGGGCCTGCTCGGCGACAAGATCGTGGAGATCACGATCGGCACCACCGCAGCCCCCGCGCTGAAGCCCGGCGACGTCCTGGTGACCCAGGAGGCGGTCGAGATGCAGCAGATGTTCAAGGCGGGCGCGGAGACGCTCCAGACGGTGCGGGAGCTCGCCGCGAGCCTCAAGGGCACCGCGGAGCGGGTGGACCGGATCGCCAAGGAAGTGGAGACGGGCAAGGGTCTGGTCCACGCGCTGATCTACGACGAGCCGGAGGCCCTGACGAAGCTGAACGCGATCCTGACCCGCACCCAGTCGCTCCTGGCCCGGGCCGAGCAGAGGGACAACGCGGTGGGCGTGCTGCTCTCGCCCGAGAGCGGCAAGTCGGTCCGCGCGCTGCTGGCCGCGATGGACACGATCGGCCGGACCGCCGAGAAGCTCGAGTCGCGCGACAACCTGCTCTCGGCGCTGCTCCACGATCCGCAGTACAAGGCCGTCGCCGACGACCTCCGGATAGTGGCGCACAATTTTCGAGATGTCTCCGAGCGGGTGGCTCAGGGCCAGGGCCTGCTGGGCCAGCTCACCCGCGACGGCGGCACCGACGGCGCGCTGGGCTCGCTCGGCGAGGCCACCGCCGACTTCCGCGCCGCGATGGGCAACCTCCGCGCGGTCACCGACCGGCTCAAGCAGGGTGAGGGCACCGTCGGCGCGCTCCTGGAGGACCCGACCGTGTACGAGAACCTCGTGCAGTTCCTCGAGGGCGCGCGGCGGAGTTTCCTGCTGCGGACGCTCATCCGCTCGACGATAGACTCCGGCGCCTCGAGCAACTCCGCCGGGAGCGGAGGGCGCTGATGGCGCGCGAGCGGACGACCTATCGCTGCCAGGAGTGCGGGCTCGCCGCGGCCAAGCCCGGCACCTGCCCCGACTGCGCCCGGGTAGGGACCTACGTGCAGCTCGTGGAGGAGCGGGTCGCGCCGGCGCGCGGCCCCGCCCGGCCCGGCGTCACCTCGAGCCGGCCCCAGCCGATCCGGGAGATCTCCGTGGACGGCGGCGGGCACCGGGTGTCGAGCGGCATGGCCGAGCTGGACCGCGTCCTGGGCGGCGGCGTGGTGACGGGATCGCTGGTCCTGATCGGCGGGGACCCGGGCATCGGCAAGTCCACCCTCCTGCTGCAGGTCAGCCGGCTGCTCGCCGAGCGGGCCGGGCCGGTGCTGTACGTCTCGGGCGAGGAGTCGGCGGGCCAGGTGAAGCTGCGGGCGGATCGGCTCGGCCCGTCGCCGGCGGGCCTCTACTTCGTGGCCGAGACCGATCTGCAGGTGGTCGAGGCGCACGTGACCGCCATCCAGCCGCGGATCCTGATCGTGGATTCGATCCAGACCGTGTACCTGCCCGGGCTCGAGTCGGCCCCCGGCAGCGTGAGCCAGGTCCGCGAGTGCGGGGCGCGGCTCATGGCCCTGGCCAAGGGGCGGGGGATCGCCACCTTCCTGGTCGGCCACGTGACCAAGGAAGGGGCCATCGCCGGACCCCGGGTGCTCGAGCACCTGGTGGACACCGTCCTCTACTTCGAGGGAGAGCAACACCACGCCTACCGGGTGCTCCGGGGGGTCAAGAACCGCTTCGGGTCGACCAATGAGATCGGGGTCTTCGAGATGGGGGAGCAGGGCCTGACCGAGGTCCGGAACCCCTCAGGGTTCTTCCTGGCCGAGCGCCCGAAGGACGCGGCCGGGTCGGTGGTGGTGGCCAGCCTCGAGGGGACTCGTCCCCTCCTGGTCGAGGTCCAGGCCCTGGTCACCCCGGCCGGGTTCGGTACCCCGCGTCGTACTGTTCTGGGAGCCGACTACAATCGCGTATGCTTGCTGCTGGCGGTGCTGGAGAAGCGCGTGGGCTTTCCCCTGCAGTCGCAGGACGCCTTCGTCAATGTCGCCGGCGGCGCGCGGGTCTCGGAGCCCGCTGCGGACCTGGGGCTGGTGCTCGCGGCGGCTTCGAGCTATCTCGACCGCCCGCTGCGGGGTGACCTGGTCGTGGTCGGCGAAGTCGGGCTGGCCGGGGAGGTGCGCGCGGTGACCGGGCTCGAGGCACGACTCAAGGAAGCGGCCGCGCTGGGCTTCACCGCGGCCGTGGTGCCCCAGAGCTGCCTGACCGACCGGGGCGGGCATGCCCTGGACGTGCAGGGCGTGGGGTCGGTGGACGAGGCCGTGAAGATCCTCCTGGGCCCATGAGGGCGCGATGCAGATAGGTCTGCTCATCGTCCGGATGCTGGTCCTGATGACGGCCACCGCCGCCGGCTTCGCGCTGGCGCACGCCCTCAGCCTGCATCCTCCGAACACCTTCTTCCTCGGCGGCGCCGGCTTCCTGGCCGGCGTGCTCGTGGTCCTGCTCGAGTGGCAGGCCCGGCGCATCCCGGTGGACCGGCTCTTCTGGGGCGCCACCGGCGCCATGCTGGGCGTGGTGCTCGGCCTGGGCCTGGGCACCGCGGTCGAGGCGGTGGTGCCCGGGGCGGGCGCGCTCGGGCGCGGGCTCTTCGCGCTGCTGCTGGGCTACCTGGGCGCGATGGTGACGCTGGCCAAGCGCGACGACCTGGAAGACATGTCGGTCAAGCTCTTCCCCAAGACCGCGGTGGGGCGCCAGGAGGGCGACAAGATCCTGGACACCTCGGTCATCATCGACGGACGCATCGTGGATGTCTGCCAGACCGGGTTCCTGGCCGGCACCCTCCTGGTGCCCCAGTTCGTGCTGCGCGAGCTCCAGCAGATCGCCGACTCCGCCGACGCGCTCCGGCGCAACCGCGGCAAGCGGGGCTTCGACGTGCTGCAGCGGCTGCAGCGCGTGCCGCGCGTCAGCGTGCGCATCGACGAGGTGGACTTTCCCCAGGTCCGCGAGGTCGATCGCAAGCTGATCGAGCTGGCGCGGGCGACCGGGGGCAAGATCGTCACCAACGACTACAACCTGAACCGGGTGGCGGAGCTCTCCGGCGTCGCGGTGCTCAATATCAACGAGCTGGCCAACGCGCTCAAGCCGGTGGTGCTGCCCGGCGAGCCGCTGCACGTGCACATCGTCAAGGAAGGCAAGGAAGCCAACCAGGGGGTGGCCTACCTCGACGACGGCACCATGGTGGTGGTGGAGCACGGCAAGCGGCTCATCGGCCAGACGGTGGACGTGACCGTGACCACGATCTACCAGACCGCGGCCGGCCGCATGATCTTCGCCCGCCAGCGGGACGAGGAGAACGCGTCGCGGTGACCTACGTCATCGTGCCGGCGGGAGGCCTGGGCACGCGCATGGGCTCCCGCCGGCCCAAGCAGTATCTCGGCCTGGGCCACGCCCCGATCCTGGTCACCACCCTCCGGGCCCTCGGCCGGGCGCGCGGCATCGCGGGCATCGTGGTCGCGGTGCCGGAAGCCCACGTGGCGGCCACCCGCCGGCTCCTCGCGCGGCTGCGGGTGCCCCGGATCCTCGAGGTGGTGCCGGGCGGCGCCGACCGGCAGGAGTCGGTGTGGCGGGCGTTGCAGCGGATCCCGGAGGGCGCGGAGCGCGTCGTGGTGCACGACGCGGTTCGCCCGTTCATCGACGCGGCGCTCGTGGCGCGGGTGCTGGCGGCCGCGGCGGCGAGCGGCGCGGCCACCTGCGGGATCCCGGTGCGGGAGACCGTGAAGCGCGTGACCGACGGCGCGATCGAGGACACCATCCCGCGCCAGGGCCTCTGGCTCACCCAGACGCCGCAGGCATTCACCCGCGCGCTCCTCTGGGAGGCCCACGACAAGGCCCGGCGGGACGGCTTCGCGGGGACCGACGACGCGGTGCTGGTGGAGCGCCTGGGCGTGACGGTGGCCATGGTGCAAGGGCTCGCGCAGAACCTCAAGATCACGACGCCGGAGGATCTCCAGACGGCCCGGGCCTGGGCCGCGCCCCGTCGTCGCGGATGACGGTGTTCCGGTCCGGGCTGGGCTTCGACCTGCATCCGCTGGTCGAGGGACGGCCCCTGGTGCTGGGCGGGGTCACGGTGCCCGCCGCGCTCGGGCTGGGCGGGCATTCCGACGCGGACGTGCTCACCCACGCGGTCTGCGAGGCGCTGCTCGGCTCGCTCGCTCTGGGGGATCTCGGACGGCTGTTCCCGGACACCGATCCGCGCTACAAAGGAATCTCGAGTCTCGATCTGCTGCGGTCGGTGATGGACCTGATGACCTCCAAGGGAGCGCGCGTGGTCAACGTCGATGTCACGGTGATCTGCCAGGCGCCGCGCCTCGCCCCGTTCCTGCCCGAGATGGCCACGCGGCTCGCCGCGAGCATGGGCCTCCCGCCCGACCGGGTGAGCGTGAAGGCCAAGAGCCCGGAGCACCTGGGCCTGCTCGGCCGCGAGGAAGGCATCGCCTCGCTGGCGGTGGTCAGCGTGGAGACCGCCTGATGGCCACGCGGGTCTTCAACACGCTCACGCGCGCCAAGGAGGATCTGGCGCCGCTGCACGCGCGCGAGGTCCGGATGTACGTCTGCGGGGTCACCGTCTACGACCTGAGCCATATCGGCCACGGCCGGAGCGGGATCGTCTTCGACGTCATGCGCCGCTATCTCAAGCACCGCGGACACGCGGTGAAGTTCATCAAGAACTTCACGGACATCGACGACAAGATCATCCGCAAGGCGAACCAGGAGGGCGTCTCCGCGCAGGAGATCTCGGAGCGCTACATCGCCGAGTACCGGACCGACATGGCCTCGCTCGGCGTCGCGCCCGCCGACATCGAGCCCAAGGCCACCGAGCACGTGCCCCAGATGATCGCGCTGATCGAGCGGCTGATCGCCAAGGGCGTGGCCTATCCGGTGGACGGCGACGTCTACTTCGAGGTGCGGCGCTTCCCCGGCTACGGCAAGCTCTCCGGCAAGAACCTGGAGGAGCTGCAGGCGGGCGCGCGGGTCGAGGTGGACGAGCGCAAGCGCGATCCGCTGGACTTCGCGCTCTGGAAGGCGACGAAGCCGGGCGAGCCTTCGTGGAAGAGCCCGTGGGGGCAGGGCCGGCCGGGGTGGCACATCGAGTGCTCCGCGATGGCCATGCAGTACCTGGGCGAGGCGCTCGACGTCCACGGGGGCGGCGAGGACCTGATCTTCCCGCACCACGAGAACGAGATCGCGCAGTCCGAGGCGGCGACCGGCAAGCCCTTCGCGCGCTACTGGCTGCACAACGGCTTCGTCAACCTGGCCGCGGAGAAGATGTCCAAGTCGCTGGGCAACACGCTCACGATCAAGGACCTCGTGCGGCGGCACGACCCGGAGGCCCTCCGGCTCTACCTCCTGGGGACGCACTACCGCCATCCCCTCGAGTTCGGCGACGAGCGCATCGTGGAGGCGGGCCGCGCGCTCGCCCGGCTGCGGTCGCTGAAGGACGAGGCGGACCGCATCGCCGCGCGCGGGACGCCGGCGCCGGGGCCGGACCACGGGCTCTTCGACGAGGTCGCCGCGCACCGCGCCCGCTTCGAGGCCGCGATGGACGACGACTTCAATACCCCCCAGGCCCTGGGCGTCCTCTTCGATCTGACCCGGGTGCTCCACGCGGCGCGCGACCAGGTGGCGCAGGGCACGACGGGCGCGGGCGCGTTCCTGCTGGGCGTGGGCGAGCTGGTGGTGCTGGCCCGGGTCCTGGGCCTGCTCGAGGGCGCGCGCCGGGAGGCCGTCGTCGATCCGCAGCTCAAGGCCCGGATCGAATCGCTCGTCTACCTGCGCCAGGAGGCGCGACGGCAGCGCGATTTCGGCGAAGCCGACCGGCTCCGGGACGAGCTCACCCGCCTCGGCGTCATCCTCGAGGATACGCGGGACGG
>Ga0187892_10010828_pt1 | contig 11404 bp, 13 predicted proteins | sample MA1701073metaG_FD_139345 | JGI IMG/M metagenome (GOLD analysis project Ga0187892, IMG submission 139345) | Bio-ooze microbial communities from a basaltic lava cave in the Kipuka Kanohina Cave System on the Island of Hawaii, USA - MA170107-3 metaG ... | reverse complement strand
TCCCTGCGCCCGTGAGCGTTCGGGGCGAGGCATGGCGAAAGTCGATCGCTCGGTTTCCCACGTGAACCGTGCGGCTCGGGCCGTCCGTCAGGTACACGAGCCGTGCGGGCACTTGGGTCGAGAGGCCGAGCTGGTTGGCCGCATGCGGGCCCGGAACCTGGAGCTGGCTGCCGGTGGAGCGCGCGATCGCGGCCGCCACGCGCGGGAGCGAGGGCGAGAGCGCACCCAGCCGCGGGTGGTGAACCGGGAAGTCGTAGACGCCGCGCACGAGCCTGCGGAGAGTTCCCGCCCGGACCAAGCGCGAGAGTGCCTGGTCGATGGCGGCCCGGCTCCCCAAATCGAGGAAATCCGCCGGCACGTGGACGGAGCCGCGCCCGCTAGCGCGGACTCGGGCGAGGACCTGGCTCTGGATCGACTTCGGCATGTCAGAAATCATATGAGATATTTCGGACGAATCAACCCGGGCTTGAGGCGGCTCCGGAGATCGCATCTAGGTGATTTATATGGTTGTAAATACAGTGGATTTTACACGCTTCTCCCTGCTACCAAGGGAGCCCAGCAGGTCTGAGCCCGCCTTACCGACGCCTCTTGGCACTGGGCCGCCGAAAGGGTCGGACGATGAGGTCGGTGTCGCCTGAGCAGAAGAACAATCGCCTACGAGCGGGTTTGAGCGGCGTCCAGCGTTGAGCACACAACGGCCTCCCTCGTAGGGTGCTCACCCGATGGGGGGCGAGAGACTTGAGGACCCGCGCGCGGTGCGCGCGGCGCGGCTTCGCCAGAAGCTGGAGCGCGAGCTCGGCGAGGTCATCCTCGCGGCGCTCGGCGACGAGCGCGTCGTCGAGGTGATGGTCAACGAGGACGGCGCGGTCTGGTGCGACCGCCTCGGCGACGGGATGGCGCTCCTGCCCGACACACTGAGCGCCGACCGCTCCGCGAGTCTAGTGGGCACGGTGGCGGCTCTCCTCGATCGCGTCGCAAACGCGGAGCAGCCGATCGTCGAGGGCGAGCTTCCGTTCTTCGGCTTTCGCTTCGAGGGGATCGTGCCGCCCGTCTCGCCGCGGGCGACGGTCGCGATCCGGAAGCGCGCGCGGCTCGTCTACACGATCGAGGACTACGTCGACCACGGGCAGCTCTTGCGCTTTCACGCGGAGGTCCTCCGCAAGGCGGTCGCAGAGAGGCTCAACATCGTGGTCGCCGGCGGCACGGGGTCGGGGAAGACGACGTTCGTGAACGCCCTCCTCCACGAGAAGGTGGAGAGCGGCGCGGCGAGCCAGCGCATCGTGATCCTCGAGGACACGATCGAGCTTCAGTGCGGCGCACCTAACAAGGTCCAGCTCCGCACGTGCGACGTGGCCGATCTCGCGCGCCTCGTGCGCGCGACGATGCGGCTTCGGCCGGACGCGATCGTGGTGGGAGAGGTGCGAGGGAGGGAAGCCCTCGACATGCTGAAAGCGTGGAACACGGGTCATCCTGGCGGACTGACGACCGTCCATGCCAACGGCGCGAGGGCTGCCCTCTCTCGCCTGGACCAGCTCGTCCAGGAGGCCGGGGTCCCGAGCCAGCCCCAGCTCCTCGCTGACGCCGTCGACGTGGTCGCCTTCATCCAGCACCGATCGATCCAGCAGCTCGTGCGTGTCCACGGCTACGACGCCGCGACGCGCACCTTCGAGCTCGAGGAGCTCGCACCGCCAACCCATCAGGAGGGGTCCGATGAATCCGAGGCTTCGTGAGCGCTCCGGGGCGCAGCGGATGGCGATCGCCGCCGCGCTTGCACTCCTCTTCCTCGTCGCCGGCGCCGACGCTGCCTTCGCGACGCCGGCCGGCAGCGCGATGCCGTGGGACACGCCGCTCACGAACCTCCTCAACAACCTCCAAGGCACCGTCGCGCGCATCGCCATCACGATCGCGATCGTGCTCACGGGCCTGATCTTCGCGTTCGGCGAGGCGGGCAGCGGACTCCGCAAGGTCATGGGAATCGCCTTCGGCGGCGCGCTCGCGCTCGGTGCGCTCGCCTTCATGACGGCCCTCGGCTGGGTCGGCGCGACGTTCTAGCGCCATGGCCGAGAGCGAGGCACGCCAGATCACGGGCCCGAGGACGCTCCCGATCCACGTGGCGCTCACGCGCCCGATCCTCCTCGCCGGCGCCGACCGCGAGCTCACGCTCGTGAACGCGATCGTTTGCTTCGCGCTCCTCTTCGGCATCGGCTTCTCGCGCTGGACGGCCGGCGTCGTGGCGCTCCTGGCGACGGTGGGCCAGTGGGCGCTGGGCCGCGTCACTCGTTACGACGCCGACTTCCGGCGCGTGTACACGCGCCACGTGCAGCTCCAGTCCTTCTACCCGGCAACCGCCTCCATCCACGCGAAACGGCCCATCATCCACGCGGCCGTGCCCTACTCGGAGTAGCGCCGGCGATGCTGCGCGAGTTCAGGTCCGAGCCGAAGGGCTTCCCCGATCTCCTGAACTACTACGCACTCGTCGCTGAGGGTGTCCTCTTCAACAAGGACGGCTCGCTACTCGCCGCCTGGTGGTACGCGGGTCCGGACATGGAGTCGGCGACGCCGAACGAGCTCGCCGTCCTCTCCGCACAGCTCAACGGCGCACTGCGCGATCTCGGGAACGGCTGGATGATCCAGGCCGACGCGATCCGGAAGCCTGCACCGGGCTACGCCGAGGCAGGCGCCTTCCCGGACGCCACGTCGAAGCTGATCGACGGCGAGCGCCGGCGCCTCTACGAGGGCGGCGCCGACACCTTCGAGAGCGTCTACGCGCTGAGCGTCACTTATCTCCCGCCGCCGGAGATCCAGAACCGCCTCGGTGCGCTCTTCATCGAGAGCGACGAGAGTCATCGTGCCCCGAACTGGCAGACGGTGCTGCGCCACTTCGAGCGCGCGCTCGGGCAGCTCGAGGACGCGCTCTCCGACCGGCTCTCGATCCGCCGGATGGACTCCGCGGATCTCCTGAGCTTCCTCTGCACCTGCGCGACGGGGAGCTTCCAGCGCGTTCGCGTGCCGCGCCCGGCCGTCGACCTCGATGCCCTCATCGGCTCGCAGGACCTGGTCGGCGGCTTCGAGCCGCGCGTCGGCCGCGCGTGGATCCATCCGATTGCGATCGCCGGCTTTCCGAGCGAGTCGTTCCCCGGGACCCTCGACTTCCTGAACCGGCTCTCGATCGAGTACCGCTGGTCGAACCGCTTCATCCCGCTCGACCCCACGACGGCCGAGACGAAGCTCAAGGTGATCCGGCGCAACTGGTTCCAGAAGCGCTACGGCCTATCCGGCCTGCTGCGCGAGGCGATGCAGCTCGGCGGGCAGACCTTCGCGAACCAGGACGCAGTCACGATGGCCGAGGACGCCGATGCGGCCGTCGCCGAGGCGGCGTCGATGACGGTTCGCTTCGGCCACTACACGAGCCTGATCCTCCTCTTCCACGAGGACCGAGACGAGCTCGAGAGCCAGGGCCGCCGCATCCAGCGCGAGCTCCAGCACCACGGCTTCAAGACGCGCGTCGAGACGATCAACGCGCTCGAGGCCTTCCTCGGCGCGCTCCCCGGCCACGGGTTCCGCAACGTGCGCCGGCCGCTGATCCACACGCTCAACTACGCGGACCTGATTCCCACGACCGCGATCGTCCCCGGCCTCGAGACGAACCCCTGCCCGTTCTACCCGCCCGGGTCCCCTCCCCTCTTCTATGCGAACACCGCCGGCGCGACACCCTTCCGCTTCCACCTCCACGTCTCCGACGTCGGCCACACCATGGTGATCGGACCCACGGGCGCCGGGAAGTCGACGCTCGTCGGGCTCATGGCCGCGCAGTTCCTGCGCTTCCCGGGCGCTCAGGTCTTCGCGTTCGACAAGGGGTACAGCTCCTTCGCGCTCTGCAACGCCGTCGGCGGCCAGCACTACGACATCGCCGGCGACGCGGCGCGCGACCTCTCCTTCTGTCCGCTCGCTGGGATCGACGACGCCGGCGTCCGCGTCTGGGCTTCGGAATGGATCGAGGGCCTTCTCCGCCTCCAGTCCGTCGAGCCCACGCCGCAGCGCCGGCGCGAGATCCACGCGGCGCTCGAGCGCCTGGTCGAGAGCCCCGAGCGGACGCTCACGCACTTCGCGAGCACGGTGCAGGACGAGGACGTCCGCGCAGGCCTCCGGCACTACACGCTCGAAGGCGCGATGGGCGAGCTGCTCGACGCCGAGCGCGACGGGCTCCGCGAGAGCCGCTTCCAAGTGTTCGAGGTCGAGCACCTGATGAGCAAGGGCGAGCAGAACGCAGTCCCGGTGCTCCTCTACCTCTTCCACCAGATCGAGCGGCGGCTCCGCGGCGAGCCGAGCCTCCTGATCCTCGAGGAGGCGTGGCTGCTCCTCAATCACGCGGTCTTCTCGACGAAGATCGAGGAGTGGCTGCGCGTGCTCCGCAAGCGCAACTGCTCCGTCGTCTTCGTGAGCCAGAGCCTCACCGAGGTCTTCAACTCGCCGCAGCGAGACCTTCTCCTGGAGTCGTGCCCAACGAAGGTCTTCCTGCCGAACCCCGAGGCACGGAACGCGCAGACGGGGCAGCTCTACCGCCGGCTCGGCCTCAACGAGACGCAGGTCGAGCTGATCGCCCACGCCACGCCGAAGCGGCACTACTACTACGCGTCGCCGCTCGGCCGTCGGATGATCGATCTCGCTCTCGGGCCCGAAGCCTTGAGCTTTCTCGGCGTCTCCGGGAGCGAGGACATCGAGCGGATCCGGAAGCTCCGCGACGCGCACGGCGATACCTGGCCCGCGGTCTGGCTCGAGCAGCGCGGCCTCGACGAGGCCGGCGCGCGCTGGCGAGAGTTCTATCAGGAGGGAAGAGCGTGCCTAACAACGTGAGGTCGGATCGAAAGCGAGTGCGTGGCGTGGCAATCGCAGCGGCGCTCGCCGTCGTCCTCGTGCCGGCGCCGCGCAGCGAGGCCCAGACGGTCGTCCTCGACCCGGTGAACCTCGTGCAGAACATCGTCTCCGCGATCCAGAGCATCACGGAAGTCGCCCAGCAGGTAGAGCAGCTCTACAACGAGTACACGCAGATCCGGAACCAGATCCAGCAGCTCCAGGACATGGCCAATCAGGCCTCGCAGCTCGGCTCGTCGGAGTGGGGGCAGGTCCAGAGCGCGATCGCGGCGCTCAACAACGCGGTCCGCATCGGCCAGTCGATTGCCTACGACCTCCCGAACCTTCAGGCCCGGTTCCAGGCGGAGTACCCGGGCTACGTAGCTCCGACGGACTGGAATGCGCAGTACCAGCAGTGGTCGCAGACCACGCTCGACACGCTGAACGGCACGCTCCGCTCGGCCGGCCTCAACATCGGCGACTTCAACTCCGTCGACTCGGCGCTCAGCGCCCTTCGCAGCGCAAACGACAGCGCGACCGGGCGCAATGAGCTGCTCCAGGTCGCGAACTCGCTCGCGAGCCTGCAGGTCGAGGAGATGACGAAGATGCGCCAGCTCCTCGCGCTCGAGATCAATGCGCAGAACGTGTGGAAGGCGAATGCGACGAACACGGGCGCCGCGGCCGAGGCGGCGCTCGAGGAGTTCATCGGGACGCCAGCGACGGTGTCGGATCCCCGGTCGCAGCCGGGCTTCGGCAGCTTCTGATGTTCTCAGGGCGAGTTCCGACGCGGCGCGGGAGGCTCCTCCTTGTCGCGGCCTTGCTCGCAGGCTGCGCTCCCACGCAGGAGGAGATCGCCAACGGCGACGACCCGATCGGCGCGCTCGCGAGCACGGTCGAGTCGTCGCGCTACGGCCTCAACTACTGGGTCGAGCAACGCCACGGGAAGACGGCGACGTGGGCGGAGGCGACCAGCTTCTGCGAGCCCGCCGAGCGCGCCAACTACCCGAACTGCGAGACCGTCCGTGAGGTGCGAGCGACCGAGCCCGGCACCGTGAAGGACCCGCGCACCCAGCCGGGCTTCGGCGCCTTCTAGTCGTCGAGGGGAAGACGTGGCGAACACGCTGGTCGGACAGTTCAACGCGGCGGTGGCTGGCATCTACGGTGCGATCCTTCCGATCGCGCAGAACCTGTTCATCTTCCTCGCAGCGATCTCCGTCACGTGGGCTCTCGTCTGGTGGATCCTCGAGAAGGACGATCCCGTCCCGATCTTCGTCGCCCTGCTCCGCACGCTGATGCGGATCTCCTTCTTCTGGTTCGTTCTCATCAACGCGCAGGCGCTCGCACGCGCTGTTCTCAATAGCTTCGTGGCCGCGGGCCAGGCGGCGGCAACTGCAGCCGGTGCGTCGATGCCTCAGCTGAGCCCAGTCGGCATCTTGCAGGCGGGCAGCGACCTGGCGGAGACACTGGTCCAGAACCTCAACGTGCAGGGCCTATTGGGTTCGCTCGCTGGCGGTTTTCTGGCGCCCATCCTCGGCATCCTGCTCTTCATCGCGTTCTTGATCATCGCCGCGCAGATGGTGATCGCGCTCGTCGAGGGCTTCATCGTCATGAGCGGCGGTGTCCTTCTCCTCGGGTTTCTCGGCTCCCCGTGGACCGCCCGCTTCGGCCTCTCGTACTTCAGCGCCCTCGTCGGCTCCGGCGTCAAGCTATTCATGATCTATATCATCGTGGCGCTGGGAGGCGGCCTGGTCGCCGGATGGCAGGCGGCGATGGCTGGCGGTGTCGATCTCGCGGGCGCGCTCTCGATCCTCGGCGTCTGCGCTCTCTTCAGCTTCATCGCGTGGTCGATCCCGGCCTACGGCCAGGCCCTGGCCAGCGGCGCGGTCAGCACCAGCCTCAACAGCGTCGTCTCGTCCGCCGCTGGGATGGCCGCCATGGCCTCCGGCGCTCGCGTCCCCGCGGCCCTGGTCGCGCGCGCATCCTCGGCCATCGGCCAGGGCATCGCCCTCGGTCGCGATCGCTACCGCGCGGGCGCGAGCGCGCTGAGCGCCGCGGGTGCAGGCGCCGGACACGTGCTCGCCTCGCCCTTCCGCGCTGCGGGCCAGAACCTGGCCTCCAAGAGCCCGCATCGCCGCGTGAGCGCGGCGGACGTCGTACGGCGTGAGCGGGGGCTTCCCTGATGGCTCGGGAAGCCCAAACGTCGAACCCCTACCACGAGGCGCGCGGCATCTGGAACGAGCGCTATCTGAGCCTCGTCCGCGCGCGCTGGAACTGGCAGATCATCTCGCTGGTCCTCGCGCTCTCGAACCTAGTCGTGGCGCTCGGGCTCGTCTGGCACTCGGCGCAGAGCAAGGTCGTGCCGTACATCGTGCGCGTGGACGAGGCCGGCCAGTCGCTGGTGATCGGGCCGGCGACGGCGTCGAGCGTCGCCGACCCGAAGATCATCGGCTTCCAGCTTCAGGCCTACGTGCGCGACGCGCGCCAGGTGACGGCCGACGGCGCCGCCCAGAAGAACCTGCTCGAGCGGGTCTACCGGCAGACCGCGGGGCCGGCGATCGGCTTCCTGAACGACTACTTCAGAGGTTCGGATCCATTCCTCGCCGCCCGCTCGCGAATCGTGATGCCGAGCGTCCGCAACACGCTCCAGCTCGGCGACCGGACCTGGCAGGTCGAGTGGGTCGAGACTCACCGCACCCTTGAAGGGAAGCTCGCCGGCGAGGAGACCTGGGTCGGCCAGTTCGAGGTCGTGGTCGAGCCGCCGAGCGCGGCCGAGGAGCTCGTCGCAAACCCCCTCGGCTTCAAGGTCACGCGGATCTCGTGGAGCCGGAAGTTCTGACTGGAAGGAGCCGTTGATGCCGTTGCCCCGCCTCTTGCCCGCTCTCGCCCTCCCCGCTCTCGCCGCCGTGCTCGGCTGCGCGCAGTACCCGAAGGCGCCGCGCCTCGGGCCGGAGGACTTCCCGAACGCGAGCCCCCCGCCCTCTCGCGCGAGCCAGTCGAGCGCGAGCGGGCCCATGAAACCTGACGTCGAGCTCGTCGACCTCGAGAGCCCCGCGATCCGTGCCGCGATGAAGGAGTTCGAGGAGTCGGGTCGGCCGCCGTTGATCCGCCAAGGGGATCGGCGCTTCGTCCGCTTCCCGTACGGCTACAGCGATCCGCTCCTCTACTGCAAGCCGCTCCGCGTGTGCGACCTCGAGCTCCAGGCCGGCGAGCAAGTGCTCGACGTCGCGCTCGGGGATACGGAGATGTGGCACGCGCAAAAGATGGAGAGCGGCCCGGCGGGCCTGCGCTCGTCGCACGTGATCTTCAAGCCCGTGCAGGACGGCGTCTCGACGAACGCGATCGTCACGACGGATCGGCGCGTCTACCACCTCGGCCTCATCGCGCGCGTCGATGAGACGGGCGAAAACAGCCAGAGCTACGTGCGCCACGCGAGCTTCTACTACCCCGACGACACGGTCACCGAGTGGAAGTCGGCCGAGGAGCGCCGGCGCGACCAGGCGCTGGCGGCGCAGGCCGCGCAGCTCGCCGCGAGCGAGCCCTTGATCCCGCGCGATCTCTACCGCGGCTACGAGATCACGGGAGACACGGTCCCGTGGCGGCCCGTGGAGGTCTTCGACGATGGGACGCGCGTCTACATCAAGATGCCCGACGCGATGCACGTGACCGAGGCGCCCGCGCTCTGGGTGATCGACGAGTTCGGCGAGCAGATCCTCGTGAACTACCGCGTCCGCGAGGGGCACTACATCGTCGACAAGCTTTTCGGGAAGGCGCGCATGGCCGTGGGCGTGGGTTCTCAGGCCAGCGAGGTCTACATCACGCGCGAGAAGGCGAGCGAGTCGCTCCGAGGAGGCACGAGCGACGCCCCCTCCGACGACATGGCGCACGCGCACTAAGCCCCGCCGCGAGGAAGGAGCGCGCGATGGGCCGCAACCCTGATGACATCGAGTCGAGCGAGCCGGACGGTCTCGATCTCCGCCCGAGACCGCGCACGACGCGCCTCAACCGGAACGCGCTCATCCTGGGCGCCGTGCTCGGGGGCGCGGTCCTCGTGGCGGCGGCGGTGACGCTCGTGCAGGGCCGGGCGCCCGTCGCGCCCGCCGGCGACGCTTCGCTCGCGACGGCTTCGAGCGCGGATCGTTTCTGGGACAAGCAACCGGACGGCGTGCCGCTTCCTGAGAAGGCCGACGAGCCCTCCCCTGTCTCTTCGGGTCCCGCTCCCGAGATCAACGTCGTGCCGGTCGCCACGACCAGCGGCGGTCCAACCGATCCCGAGACGCAGCGAAGGCGCGAGCGGCTGATGCGGGCCCGCGAGGCGGCTCCTCTCGTCGCGGGCTTCCGCACCGGCGCAATCAGCCCGCCGCCGACGGCGCTCGCGCACGCGCCAGCGGCGGCGCGGGGCAGGAACGATGTCCCCCCCGGCCTCCTCGATGCGATCGGGCAGTCGCTGCAACCGAAGGACGAGACCATCCTACAAAACAACCAGGAGGCGAAGCGCGCCTTCCTCGACGAGAGCGGGCTCGACGAGAAGGACGAGACCAACCCCTACCTCGTCCGCGAGCCGATCTCTCCCTACGAGGTCACGGCGGGGATGATCCTGCCGGCCGTCCTCATCACGCAGGGCGACTCGGATCTCCCGGGCCTAATGACCGGTCGGGTCCGCGAGAACGTCTACGACTCCGCGACTGGCCAGCACCTCCTGATTCCGCAGGGCACCACGCTCGTCGGCATCTACGACAGCGTCGTCACCTTCGGCCAGCAGCGCCTCCTCGTGGCGTGGCAGCGCCTCATCTTCCCCGACGGCACCAAGCTCAACATCGGCGGCATGCCCGGCACCGACCTGATCGGCGCCGCGGGCTTCCACGACCAGGTCGACCGCCACTACCAGCGCGTCTTCGGCAGCGCCCTCCTTCTGAGTGTTCTCACGGCCGGCGTGACGCTCAGCCAGCAGGACGACAACGGGACCGTCCTCGACCAGGGCTCGACCCGCGACCAGGTGAAGAACACGCTCGCGACCGCCCTCGGCCAGAACCTCGGCGAGGTCGGAAGCGAGATGATCCGCCGCGAGATAAACGTGCAACCGACCCTCAAGATCCGCCCCGGCTACCGGTTCAACGTGCTCGTGAGCAAGGACCTGATCTTCGAGGCCCCCTACCTCAACACCTTCGTCGGAGGAGGAATCGTGCCGTGAAGCTGAAGCCGCGCGTCGAGGCAGAGCCGCCCAAGGAGCTCCGCTTCCGCCTCGAGGCCGAGACTTATCAGGCGCTCGAGCTCTACGGGCTCCTCTACGCCGAGGAGTACGGCCAGCCGATCGACACACCCGCGCTCGCCGCCGAGATCCTGCGGCAGTTCCTGGAGAGCGATCGCGCGTTCCGAGGCTGGAAGCGCCGGCGCGGGAACGGCGGTGCGAATCGCGCCCGGCCGGCGGCGCAGGCCGAGGCGAGGATTTGAGAAGCGCCGCACCGCCATCCGCCCGCTCATCGCTCGAGGGCGTCCAGCTTCGCTCGCATTTCAGCGATCTCGGCCCGTTGGCCGGCGACGATCCGTCGGCAGAGGTCCTCGATCTCGCGATCCTGCAGCGACGCTTGCTCGCACATCAGGATCGCACCTCCGTGGTGCGGGATCATCGATCGCAGAAATTGCTGATCCGAGACACCACTCTGCATCCGGATGAGCAAGAAGAAAGCAAGGACGGCCGCCGCGGCCGACACCAGAATCGCGGCATTGGCTCGGGTACGCGTGTACATGGCGCGCATCACCACGAGCTCGATGATGGCCATCGGCGCAGCCATCAGCGCGGCCATGTAGGCCTGATTGATGTTCGCGTAGACGTTGGCATGCGAGTCCACCATGGCGTACATCAGGGCGTACATCGCTGCGAAGGACAGAACGAGCATGACGGCGAGACTGTGATAGGGGTGGTTCTTCACTTCCGAGCCTCCAACTCGCGCTAGCGGCTGTCGGATGCTCCAACGCCGCCGCTCTCGGGGAATCGCGACGCGAGGTCCCTACAGACCGTCCGAATGCAGCAGCCCATCGAGCAGAGACAGGCGCGGCTGAGAAGCGCGCGCGCCCTGGCTTCGTTGAACAACTGCGGCTGGTCCAGCCCCAGCAGAGCGCTCGCGGACGGTTGCGCAAGCCAGGCACCGAGCAGCGCGAGGGTCGCCAGCAGACCGAGGACCCTGCCCACGAAGACAAAGGACCGTCCCCGATTGAGAAGCTCATGCATCGTGTCCTCGTGTCCGCGATAGGGTCGCAAAGTCGCGCGACCTCCAACCTGAAACCTCGTGCGCGCGAGGACGTTCAGAACCACACTCGCAGCCCAACAACGAAGCCGACGGCGCTCGTGTCCTCGCCCTTGTCGCGTGCGAGGTCGGCTGTGTCGCCGAGCTTCTTCAGCCAGTTGACGCCGATGTAGGGTGCGAGCTCCCGACGGATCTCGTAGCGGAGGCGGAGACCGAGCTCGAGGTCATTGAAGCCGCTCTCGACGCCGAACTTTCGCGCGTCCTGGAGGGCGGCATTGACCTCGACGCGAGGCTGGAGCACCAGCCGCTGC
>Ga0187892_10010827_pt1 | contig 11405 bp, 9 predicted proteins | sample MA1701073metaG_FD_139345 | JGI IMG/M metagenome (GOLD analysis project Ga0187892, IMG submission 139345) | Bio-ooze microbial communities from a basaltic lava cave in the Kipuka Kanohina Cave System on the Island of Hawaii, USA - MA170107-3 metaG ... | reverse complement strand
GTTTGCGCGCACGCTGCAGCAGGGGGCGGAATGGCCGATCCCTCTGTGGCAACAGGTTCAGGCGTCGGAGATCGCCCTTCGCGTGGAGCATCAGCTGCGAGGCGCTCGCTAGTGTGCGGCATAGTCGGCGCGCTGGCCTTCACGAACAGTCCGTTCGAGATCACGACGTCCTATCTCACCCGCATGCGCGATACGATGGTCCACCGTGGTCCGGACGGCGAGGGGATTTGGATCGCCAAAGATGGCCGGATGGGGCTCGGACATCGTCGCCTGTCCATCGTGGATCTGTCGGAGGCGGCATCCCAGCCCATGTGCAACGAGGATGGGACCCTCTGGGTCACGTTTAACGGTGAAATCTACAATCATGCGGAGATTCGGGCTGAGCTCGAGGCGATCGGCGGTCACCGATGGAAAACCGACCACGCTGACACCGAAGTGATCCTGCACGCGTTCGAACAATGGGGTATTGATTGCCTGAAGAAGTTCCGGGGGATGTTCGCTATCGGGTTGTGGGACACCAAGCGGAAGGAACTCTGGCTGATTCGGGACCGGATCGGCATCAAGCCGCTGTATTACAGCGTGCATCACGGTCGACTCACGTTTGCGTCGGAGATCAAGGCCCTCCTGCGGGATACTGATCAAAAACGCGCGGTGCATGAAGAATCGCTCTTCCACTATTTATCGTTTTTGACCACGCCGGCCCCGCACACGCTGTTTGACGGCATTAAGAAGGTGCCCGGCGGCACGTGGCTGCGGATCAGCGAGGGCGGACAGGTCATCGAGCAGCGGTATTGGGATGTATGGGATCACACGACACCGTTGATTGGACTGCCTGACGATGAAATCGCCAAGTTGATCCTGGAAGAATTGCGGACGGCGGTGCAGCTCCACAAGGTCAGTGATGTGCCGGTGGGCGTGTTTCTGTCGGGCGGTATCGATTCGAGCACGAACACCGCCTTGTTTTCCGAAGGAGAACGCGCATCGGTCAGAACCTTCACGATCGGCTACGACCAGAATTATTGCAGCTATCCGAACGAGCTGGCGTATGCCAGGCGGATGGCCGATGCCGTCGGCGCTGCGCATCACGAGCGGATCGTGCGGCTGAATGATCTGATCGAATTTCTTCCTCAGATGGTGCGATTGCAAGATGAGCCGATCGCTGACCCCGTCTGCGTGCCGGTCTACTACCTGTCCAAGCTCGCTCGGGACAGCGGAGTCATTGTCTGTCAGGTCGGGGAAGGGGCGGATGAGCTCTTTTGGGGCTACCCTGGCTGGAAGACCGCGCGACAGTTTCAGCAATACAACGATGTGCCCGTTCCAGTCGCACTCAAACGGGCGTGTCTGGCTGGACTGCGTCTGTGCGGGCAGCAACGGAGAGGCGCGTACGAGCGAGTGCGTCGAGGGATCGAGGGGCAGCCGGTTTTCTGGGGCGGCGCAGAGGCATTTACCGATGCACATAAACGCGAATTGCTTTCCCCGCGTCTGCGGAAGCAAATGGCGGGGCTGACGTCTTGGGAGGCGCTGCGACCCATTCGCCGGCGTTTTGAGGAACAGGCCTGGGAGCCCTCCCACCTCCACTGGATGACCTATGTAGACCTCATGCTGCGGTTGCCGGAGTTACTGTTGATGCGGGTAGATAAGATGGGTATGGGCGCCGGCTTGGAAGGGCGGGTACCCTTTCTTGATCACAAAGTGGTGGAGCTGGCATTGAGCATTCCTGAATCAGTGAAGATCAGGCACGGAGTTCTGAAATACATTTTGAAACGCGCGGTGCGCGGGATTGTTCCTGGAGAGTTGCTTGAACGGAAGAAACAAGGGTTTGGCGTGCCGGTGTACGAATGGCTCTTTGACCGGCTCGGGGATATGACGAAGCAGGTCCTGAGCGACTTTTGCAAGGAGACCGATTATTTCGATCGCCGTGAAGTCATGCGTCTGATCGAGGACAAGCGGGATCCACGCGCGTGGTATCTCCTGAACTTCGCCATGTGGTGGAAAGCATCCGTCGCATGAAAGATGTCATGAGCATTCTTGTGCAGGAGTCTTATGGGAACAGGGAGGCGAGTGCCGGGTTCAGGGCGGTGCCGATTAGGCCGACCAACCTGGTCCGGCGAGTGATTCACAAGGCAAGCCGGCAGGCGACGCTCGGGTGGCGGAAGACCCTGGCTCGCTTGGTGGGCACTCAGGTAGATCGCGCCGAACTTGCCCAAGCTCTCCGCGTGAATGAACAAGCCCTCAGTGACACGGTACAAAAAATTCACCACGCGTTACGGACTCGACTGCCAGTAGGGCCTGCGGATGCCAATGGGATACAGACAGTACTTCAGCAACATGCGCCAGAGGCGATTGAATCTATCGCAGTAACAGCAGACAGGATTGCTGATCATGTCTTCGACCTGTTGGGATCGGGCCCAGTGGCGCTTGGGCCCACGATTGATTGGCATCGTGACTTCAAGAGCGGGTACCGGTGGGATCCCCATACCTTCTATGCGGATATTCGACACGGCCACGTACCAGGGGTCGATATTAAGGTACCTTGGGAGCTTTCACGTGGGCAACACCTGCCGGTGCTGGCACAAGCCTATCTGCTCACTGGCAGAGAGCGCTATGCTGGCGAAGTGGTGGCCCAGATCCGGGACTGGCTCATGACGAACCCGCCGCAGTTCGGCGTGAACTGGGCTTGTGCCATGGACGTGGCCATCCGCGCGGTCAACTGGCTCTGGGCTGCGTGCCTAGTGGCTGACTCGTCGGAAACCGACGAGGAATTCTTCGCCGACCTTCTAGGAGGGCTGCTGGCGCATGGTCGGCACCTGATGGCCAACCTCGAGGTGTGGGCAGATGGGACGACGACCAACCACTACCTGGCCAATGTAGTCGGGCTGCTCTATCTGGGGCTCTGCCTGCCGGAGTGTGCGGAGTCAAGGAAGTGGCGGGACTTTGCATTGGAGGCGATGGTCCAAGAGATGGACCATCAGGTCTTGCCGGACGGCGTTGATTATGAGTCAAGCATTCCCTACCACCACTTGGTGACCGAGATGTTCCTCTCGACGGCACTGCTCTGCCGTCATCATGCCGTGACGTTGCCACCGGCATTCTTAGCCAGGCTGGCGCGCATGGTCGAATTCGTCCAAGCCTACACCAAACCCAATGGGCTGGCTCCGCAAGTCGGGGATGCTGACGATGGACGTCTGCATGTACTGAGTGGGTACGGGACGGCTGACCAGCGTGATCATCGGCATCTGCTGGCGCTCGGCGTCCTGCTCTTTGAGCGGGAAGACTGGTGGACATTGGCGGGGCCATCTTGGCATGAGGCACTCTGGTTCGGTGGCCATCGCGCCGAACGGTGGAGCCGTCCTCCTCAGGGGCAGGCGCCATCCCCGAACAGTACCGCGTTTCCCCATGCCGGGCTCTATATCATGCGAGCCGAGAACGACTACGTGCTATTTAACTGCGGGCCTGTTGGCACCGGCGGGGTAGGGAACCACAAGCACAACGATCTGCTTTCTCTGGAAGTGCATCTCGGAGGAGAAGACATCCTGGTTGATCCGGGCAGTTTTCTCTATACCTCCGATCCCGATGCCCGGAATACGTTTCGTGGGACCGCAGCCCACTCAACAGTGATGGTGGACGAACTCGAGCAGAACCGATTTATAGATCGTGGCCTGTTCAGTCTTCACTCCGATGCCCGGCCGAGGGTTCTGGAATGGGAAACTCAGGACGGGTTTGATCGCATTGTGGCCGAGCATAATGGGTATGCCCGGTTAGCATATCCGGTCTTGCACCGGAGGGCGGTCACGTTCGAGCGAGACACCAGACGAGTTGAAGTCTTCGATCACGTTGTCGATCTAGCTGGGGGCTGCGGAACCCATGAGCTGATGTGGACATTCGTGTTCGCCCATGGATGCTTAATCGAGCCAGTTGGCAATGGTTGGATAATCCGTACAGCTCGCCAGCGGGTGCTGCTCTCTATGCCATATCAAGACCCAGAAGGTCAGGCGCTGTCTGTAAACACAGCAATTGAGCAGTGGTGGATATCTCCCCGCTATGGCGTGCGAGAACAGGCGCTGGTTCTGCGCTGGAAGTGGCAGGGAGGAATTCCCCTGCGAGTGCGTTTTTCCATGGCAAGAAGCCTTGAGTGGCGCGCGAATGGCTGAGGCGGCGTCTCGTGTTGACGAATGGGCAAGTGTTATCATTCGGCCTTCATAAGGGCTTGGGGGCTTTCCGTTTGAGAGTGTCGTGCTCCACGCTGGAGGTGCATCTAGCCAGACCAAATTATAACGAGAGAATTGGTTGCTCATGATGAAACCGCTGCAGTCTCACGACTTACCATTGGGCAGTATAGACCGCTGCCAAGTGTGCTTCTCCGAGGATTTGGAATTGATTATTGATCTGGGCTTTCATGCGCCGTGCGATTCGCTCTTAAGTAAGGCACAGCTATCTGAAATGGAGAAAACCTATCCACTTCGCTTCTGGCGCTGCCGGCAATGCACGCTTGCGCAGATTGATTACGTGGTAGCTCCTCAAGAGCTGTTCTATCCCGAATATCCTTACCAGAGCGGCATAACGGAGACGTTGTCGAAAAACCTACAGGCAATTGCAGTCAAACTTAGCGAAGTTATGAATCTGAAAAAAGGGTCGTTCGTTGTTGATATTGGCTCAAATGACGGCACGATTCTGCAGGGATTCAAATCTCAAGGCATGAAAGTGCTAGGTGTTGAACCAACAAATATTGCCGCCATTGCGATCAAGAAGGGGATCCCAACCGTTCAAAAGTTTTTCACCGAGGTCGTGGCAAAGGAGATCTGTAATAAGCATGGAAAGGCATCAGTGGTGACGGGTGCGAACATGTTTGCCCATGTACCCAATCTTGGCGACCTGATTAGGGGGGTCGGTGAATTGCTTGACGAGGGGGGCATGTTCCTCACGGAATCTCATTATCTAATGAATTTGCTGGAAACGGTGCAATATGACTCGATTTACCACGAGCACCTCAAGTACTACTCGCTGAAGTCTCTCGTTGCGCTGTTTGATTGTTATGACTTCACAGTGGTCGATGCAGAGTTGATCCCAAACTATGGAGGATCAGTCCGGGTGTACGCTCAGAAGGGGAAGGGGCGTAAGGTGGCAGGTCGCTTGAGCCAGTTGCTCCGGGAAGAGCAGCAGATTGCTAGCAACTCTCATGCCTACGATCACTTTCGAGAACAGGTCGTCCGCTCCAAGCTTGGTTTGCAGGCTTTGTTGCTCGATGTGAAGAAGCAGGGGAAAAAGGTAGTGGGAGTCGGTTGTCCTGGAAGGGCCAGTACGCTGCTCAATTATTGTCAGGTTGATAGCGATCTCATGCCCTACATCGCGGAGCAATCAAATTGTTTGAAGATCGGGCTGTTCCTTCCTGGTAAGCATATTCCGATTGTCGATGAAGCCCTGATGTTTCGTGAAAACCCAGACTATGTGCTAATGCTGTCATGGCACTATGCTTCACCAATTGTGAAAAAGCTCAGGGAAAAGGGATTGAAATCCAAGTTCATCATACCGCTTCCAACTCCCCATGTCCTCGATCGGTGAGAAGTGTCGGGCCTCGTTCGCGAAAACATCGGTGTTGGCATCATTGGAACCGGGTTTGGCGGCAAGATTCACGTCCCGGGCTTTCGGTCTGCGTCAAGCGCACGGATTGTCGGAATCGCCGGCGCCGATCCTCACCGCACGGAAATGATTGCCAGGGAGATGGGGATTGGCAAGGCCCATCGTTCATGGGAAGCCTTGCTCGATGATGAAAACATCCACGCCGTGAGTATTGCGACGCCTCCCGGCGTCCACCACCAGATCGTGCTGGATGCCGTGAAGCGGGGCAAGCACGTTCTGTGTGAGAAACCCTTTGGGATGAATCCGCAGCAGGCCAATGATATGTGGACGGCCGCAACCAAGGCCGGTGTCGTGCACATGGTGGATTTCATTTTCAGGATGTCCCCTGAACTCAATCGTCTGAAGGAATTGCTGGAAGCCGGATCGATTGGTCGGATCTTCCATGTGAATATTGAGTGGACGTTGCCTGGCCGGGTCACGCGTGATCCACGGTGGTGCTGGCAGGTTGATCGATCGGCTGGTGGCGGGTCACTCTTTGCGTTCGGCTCCCACGTTGTCGACTATATTGAATGGTTATTCGGCTCCGTACAAGCCGTGAGCGCCGGTTTGAGCGTCTGCAAGCCCATCGTCGTGGAAGGGCTACCCTCAAAGGTGTCGGCGGAAGATACCTTCACGGTGATGGTGAAGCTACAAGAAGGACCGGTGGTCATGGTGTCGGTTTCGACGGCAACTCCGGGCGGACGAGGCCACTGGATTTCGGTCTACGGGGAGAAGGGAACGCTGGTGGTGGAAAATTCCAATCTGCGCGACGTCGTGATGGGAACGCGTCTCTATCGAATAGGGCTGGACGGTAAGCAGATGCTGGAGAGTCATGCGTCTGCCTGGCAAAGCGCCGAGACAGCGTGCGAGGATGGCAGGCTTGCGTTGTTCAGCCGGATGGCCGCTGCGTTTATTAGCGCTGTTCATTCGGGGCAGCGCCAGCATCCGACTTTCAGGGACGGTTGGCGGGCGCACGTGCTGATGGAGGCCATCCGTCTTTCTAACGAAAGCCGCCAGTGGGTGGAGATAGCGGATCCTGGCAGCCTTCAGCAAGTTTCCTGACAGGAGATGAGAAGAGCGCGAGAATCTTTCTTGTGCTGTCGGCAGCGCCTCCAACTCCTTGCCCCATCCCGTAATCCTCAAGGTGGGCAACTTTCCGTTGATATGAAGATCGAGCAGGGCTGGGTGTCTCCACGATACGGTGTTCGAGAAAAAGCGCCCGTGCTGCAGTGGCGGTGGCGGGATACCTTGCCACTGACAGTTCGTTTGCGCTCTATCCTTTATTAAGCATACTGCGATCAGAGGCAGCGAAATGAAGGCGTTCACGGCGTGGTTTACAGGACTTCCAAGCTCTGGCAAGACGACACTTGCAAACCTGCTGCATCGAGAGCTTCTCCAAAAAGGGATTGTGAATGCTGAGCTTTTTGACGGAGATGTGGTGCGGACGCACCTTTCTAAGGGACTAGGATTCTCCAAGGCTGATCGAGACACAAACATTCTCCGTATCGGGTGGGTCTGCCAACTGTTAACGAAACATGGTGTATCGAACATCGTTGCAGCCATCTCTCCTTACCGAGAAGCCCGCAACGAAGTACGGGCAATGGTGGAAAAGGTTGGCGGAGAAGGATCTTTTGTCGAGATATGGGTGCGGTGTCCAGTGGAACAGTGCATGAAACGGGATGCAAAAGGGTTGTATGCAAAAGCTCTAGCCGGCAAGCTACCGAATTTTACGGGAATATCAGATCCCTATGAAGAACCGCTTGATGCAGATGTCATCGTCAATACAAAAGTGGAAACTCCGACTGAGTCGTTGAACAAGGTTTTGCGTTTGCTTGAGAAGAGAATGTGATACTAGCACTGCCCACACTTTGATGATCCGAGTCTAATGTTCAGGGATTTTCTTCATTACCTCTGGCCGTCACTCATTCAGTTAATAGGTAGCATTCTCGTTGTCTTGCCGGTCACAACCTACTATCTGAATCCAGATGAGATCGGTCTTGTTTCTGCATTGACGGCGATCGCGATGCCTATAGGACCATTATCTTCGAGCGGGGATGCTTGGGTCTTATCCGGGAATTGGCATCAAACGTCGATAACCGAACGCAAGACCCTGCTCTTCAACGTGGTGGTGGGCAATGTTGCGCTAAAATTATTTTGGGTGGTCGTCTTCTGGGTATCAGCTTCAACCATTCTTCCAATGATACTGCGAGACTTCCAGCCTGTGCACTTGATGTACTTTGGTTTCGTACTACTCGCCTTCCTATTGAATACTCTGTGGTCCACGGTGAGTTATGTGATTGTATTGGAGAGGAAGGCCACTGCGAATGCAATGAACGAGTTCGCTCAGTGGTTTGCCGGTGCTGTGACCATAGTTGTCTGTTTGGCTGTGCTCGAGGTCGGCGTCGTATCTCTATTCGTGTCTCCAATTGTTGCGGGGCTCGTGTCGCTTGCATCATGTCTTTGGTATCTAAGTCCACGTGTTCGATTCATCTTAAGCAAGATGTGGATTAAGGAGATGGTGCAAAAGGGATCTCCCGTGCTTCCGTTCAGTCTGACGGAGGTCATCGCCAACTCTCTTGATCGTATTCTACTCCAGCGCTGGTTTGACTTGTCCCTTCTTGGGATGTATGCGCATTCCCAAACGTATCGAAACATCTTTGTAATGGGTACGAAAGCCTATTCCAGGACGATGACACCACCGCTGTTAGAGCTGTTCGCTGGTTATCCCGAAGCCCGATGGGAGCACCTATCGAATCGACAGTCGTTATGGTATGTACTCGTTGCTGCCAGCGGCATTATCTTGGCTTTATTCTCGCCAGAAATTGTGCATCTCTTAGGCCATGGCAAGTTTGATGCGGCAGCACCCCTAGTGCCCGTGTGGTTCTTTCTGGTGCTAACGCACAGCTTTATTCTTCCATACACACAATTCATTCTGTATATAAAACAGAATCGCCTGTTATCACTCTGGTCTATAGCCGTCAGTCTCCTGTCAATTGCCTTGGTGTGTATGCTGACAAAATCGTTCGGTATGTGGGGCGCAGCGTGGGCGGGGATCATCGGCTCACTTGGATTGGGATTGGTCCGGTTTTACCTTGCCCGGCGATTTGGCTATCTCTATGGGTTCGAGAAGCGGTTCTTGTTGGCCGGGTGTGTGATCGCCTTTGTGTATTGCATGACGTTGTCCATTTCCTTATCGTTTGTCGCGAAAATTGTGCTAGGGGTATTCTCTTTGTTCATGCTCGGAATGGTGGCTCGGCGGGTTTGGGCGTTCCAGGCTATAGGGAGCCCTGCATGATGGCGAGAGAACCGCACTACTCGCTCCCGCTGGGCACAAGAGGATTCGTAGAAGATCTGGAAGGCTGGCGCAACCAAGTGGTCATGGATGCCGTGCGACGGTCTGACAGTGATGGACAGTGGATCGAGGTCGCCTATCCTAGGAGATAGTACTGGCCTTGAGGTCTGAAAGAATCTGCGTATGAAGCTGTTTCTTGTCCTGTCCTGTGCGCCCCGGCTGGATGGAGAGGCTATCGAAGTGGTGAGCTACGAAGTAGTTCGCCACGCGAGTCGCCTCGGCCACGACCTCTTGCTGCAGGTCATTCTCAGAGATGCGCGCGCGAGTGCTGTAAGCGTACGGGCCGAGGAGGCACTGCAGCGGTTAACCATCCCGCGATGTAAGGTGCTACCAACGTTGTATGTCCAAGACGTTCGGCGAACTTTCTCTCGATGGCGACCACTGGATCTGTGCTGCAAGGCTGTGGTGGTGCTTTCTGAATCTCACCTGTTCCCGGCGTCGCGGCTTCATGAAGTGATCGAGCAGCGAGTCGTGGCCAGCCAGGCAGAAGCTCTGCTGAGTGTCTGGAGTTGGGAGGCACTTGCAGCGACCCATCGGATTTCGCATGTGCCCAAGTTCGTATACTATGGCAATCCGGACCATTTGCCCGTCGACGCCAGATTGCGCAATCCGGAACTGTTTGGTATCGCCACAGCTAGCCTATGGGACCGGCTACGCCTCCTGATCGAGCGTTTCTTCAATTGGCGACGCAAGCGCCTCCACATTAAGATGATGAACCACTGCGAGGTGGTTGCCAATAATTCCATCCTCGATGCCGCCTTTTACAAGGCAAATGGACACCGGCAATCCATCTACTTACAGAACATGTGGCCCGAGATGGAGCGTGGTTCAGCTGTAGGCTGTCTCACCAAGAATGGTAGTGTCAAGATCATCGGCAACGTCGGCAATCTTGCCGCGACGGGTAATACGTTTGGTTTGGACTATCTGGGGCGGCGGCTATTCCCACTCCTCGAAAGTCGCTTCGGTCAATGCCCATTTGAAATACATTTGTTGGGTAAGGGGCCTGCAAGAGAGAGAGTCAGCCGATACCTGACCGACCAGAGGATTATTTTTCGTGGCTGGGTGGATAATATCGACTCCGAAATCCGAACATCCGATGCATTTCTCGTCTTAACTAACGCCAACAAGGATTTCTTGGTCGGAAATACCAGGATCCTGTTAGCTTGGGCGTTGGGTGCGTGTGTCGTGCTCCATGCCAATAGCGCGCTCGCGATGCCGGAGATCAAGCATGAATACAACGTACTAACGGGAGATACTCCTGGGGATATCGCAGATTGGATGGTCCGTGTTTCTAAGGATCGTGACTTGCGAGAACGGATCGGGCGTGGTGGATATGAAACCTTCCAGCGTTATTATCGATCGGATCGAGTGGTTCCGGAAATGCTCAGTCTGGTTCAAGAGATGGTGAGGGATTTTCGGAAGTCGGCGGGCCAGCCTGCAGAGGTTCGCCTCCCATCCACTGCTGTGTAAAGGTGCAGGATGTTGCTCAAAGTCGTAGTGAAGTAATATGCAAGGAAGTACAATAAAATAGACATGAGGAACTTTGTGAAAGCTGTCCAGGATCGAATTGTAGGCAGTCTCATTCCACTGGTTCCCCAGAGGATACTGCACTCCTTAGCGTCCCACATTTGCAATCGCGATCCGCAGGTTTTGCTAGAGGTGTTTGGGCCTCGCTTCAATCGGAATCCCAGCCTCGACACAATGCCATTCGATCTCCCTGTCGCTCGGCCAGTCCAATTCGAACAGCTTGCCGGATTATTTGCCAGCACGTCTCTGGACCATGCCGTGATCGCGATGACGGTCAGGCAAACTGCCTTTCTGTTCGGTTTGGTACGACAGATGAAAGCCAAGAAGGTCATCGAGATCGGACGATACAAGGGCGGATCGACCCTCGTGATTGCGGCAGCCATGGATGGAGATGGCCAATTCTGGTCGATTGATCTTGGGGAGAAGGAGGCACGGCTCCATTCAGGCCAGTCGGTACGCGGATTCGATATGCAGATTGCCGATCTCTGCCGACGCTTCGGATTGCACGTGGATCTCCTAATCGGGGACTCAAAGACTATCGGAGTGGAAACCGGGGAGGTTGATCTAGTCTTCATCGATGGGGACCACAGCTACGAGGGCGTCAAGAGCGATTTCGAGCGGTTTGGGAAGCGTGTCCGGCTCGGGGGTGCCGTGCTGTTCGACGACGCCTGTGACGAGGGGGTGTTTAAGACCCACTCCGATACAGTGGGACGCCTGATCCACGAGATCGTCGAAGAAAAGGAGTTCAGGCTGGTGCGAACGATCAATCGGCTTGCCCACCTGGAACGTGTGGCACGTGAGTAAACTGGAGTCCGATGTGATCGAGGAGAGTGAGAATTTCTCCATGCGATGGACCGACCGACTTGTCGGAATTTTTGGGACCGGACGCAATGGATCCACATTGCTCATG
>Ga0187892_10010826_pt1 | contig 11406 bp, 6 predicted proteins | sample MA1701073metaG_FD_139345 | JGI IMG/M metagenome (GOLD analysis project Ga0187892, IMG submission 139345) | Bio-ooze microbial communities from a basaltic lava cave in the Kipuka Kanohina Cave System on the Island of Hawaii, USA - MA170107-3 metaG ... | reverse complement strand
GCACTTGTCCTTGACTGAATCGGTGCGAAGAATGGCCGCTCGAATTATCCACGGTTGGCATCACACTCAAGTTTCCCGGGCCGCCATTATTCGGTCGCCAAATTTACCGACAAGTGAACAAGGTACCGGATTTTCATGGATGACGGTGCTGGCACTAGCGCTTGTCGTCAAAGTTTGATGCGATTGCCCTGAACACACTGGGAGTCGCTTATTTCCGTGCCGGAAACTGGCAGGATGCGATCGAGTGGCTGACAAAGTCAATGGCGGCGCGCAATGGCGGCGACAGCTTCGACTGGTTCTTCCTGGCCATGACGCACTGGCAACTGGGTAACAAGGACGAAGCTCGCAAGTGGCACGCGAAGGCCATCGAGTGGATGGACAAGAACGCGCCTGCGAATGAAGAACTGAAGCGCTTCCGCGCCGAGGGCGCGGAACTGCTGGAGTTCGAAACGAAATGAAACGAAATAATCGGACATACCGGGCAGTGAGACGTTTGCTTCTGCTGCGCCGCAGCAGTAGGCTTTCGATCGCGTGCGGACCTTGCGGGCTGAGCGATAATGGCGCGCTACGGCGCAATGCGGGCTCGCAAGCCAATTTGAGGGAGCTCAAACGATGAACCATCCGCTAGGAGACTGGATTCGGTCACTGATTAATCGCCGCGACGCGAGGCGTCTCGCATCGAACCGTTCGCGGCGTCTGGCGATGGAGCCGCTCGAGGACCGTCGGCTACTGGCGCTCGGCGTACCCGAGCTCGTCCGCGACCTGAATCCTGGGCTTGCCGGCTCCTATATCTCGGAAGCTGTTAACGTGGGCGGCATACTCTTTTTTTCAGTCGACGACGGCACCAACGGCACAGAGCTCTGGAAGAGCAACGGCACCAGCTCGGGCACCGTGCTAGTCAAGGACGTCAATCCGGGGGCCTATAGCTCGAATCCGAGCGACTTGACGGTCGTCGGAGCGACGCTGTATTTCCGCGCCGATGACGGCACCAACGGAGCTGAGTTGTGGAAAAGCAATGGCACAAGCACTGGCACGCTGCTGGTCAAGGACATCAACGCGGGCAGCTACAGCTCGTATCCCAGTTACCTCACCAACGTGGGCGGGACCGTGTACTTCCGCGCCGACGACGGCACCAACGGAGCTGAGTTGTGGAAAAGCAATGGCACAAGCACTGGCACGCTGCTGGTCAAGGACATCAACGCGGGCAGCTACAGCTCGAATCCCAATTACCTCACCAACGTGGGCGGGGTGGTGTACTTCCAGGCCGACAACGGCTCGATTGGGCCCGAACTGTGGAAAAGTAACGGCACCAGCACCGGTACCGTGCTGGTCAAAGACATCAGTCCAGGCAGCTACGGTTCGTATCCCAGCAACCTCACCAACGTCAGCGGAACGCTTTATTTCTCGGCTGCCGGCGGCACGACTTACTACGATTACGAGCTCTGGAAAAGCAACGGCACGAGCTCCGGAACCGTCCTCGTCAAGGACATCAATCCCGGCGACTATGGCTCGTTTCCCAGCAACCTCACCAACGTCAGCGGGATGCTGTATTTCACGGCCGACGCTTCGGGCTACTATGACTACGAGCTGTGGACGAGCAACGGCACAAGCTCCGGCACGGTGCTCGTCAAGGACATCAATCCCGGCGACTATGGCTCGTATCCCAGCAACCTCACCAACGTCAGCGGGATGCTGTATTTCACGGCCGACGCTTCGGGTTACTCTGACGACGAGCTCTGGAAAAGCAACGGCACGAGCTCCGGAACCGTCCTCGTCAAGGACATCAATCCCGGCGACTATGGCTCGTATCCCTACCAACTTACCAACGTGGCCGGGACGCTATTCTTCAGCGCCGACGACGGCACCAGTGGCGTTGAGTTGTGGAAGAGCGACGGCACGAGCTCCGGAACCGTCCTCGTCAAGGACATCAATCCGGACAGCTACTCCGCCAGTCCCTACCTGCTAACCAATGTCGACGGCACGTTGTTTTTCCACGCCGACGACGGTCTCGCGGGAAATGAACTGTGGAAGGTCGTGCACGCTAAACCCGGCGACGTGGACATCGACGGGGACGTTGATTTTCAGGATTTCTTGATCTTGCAGGCCAATTATGGAATTACCTCCGATGCGCTGCGCACGGATGGCGATTTGGACGACGATGGGGACGTGGACTTTCAGGATTTTCTCATCCTTCAGGCTTATTACGGCACGATGGCCGATGACGCCGCCGGTGAATCGCAACTACAGGAACCGCTCGCGCGCGCGAATGAGGGCGATACAGGTAGTTTGAGCTCGTCGGCGACAACGAGCCTTGGCGATGCGAATGGCTTGCTGCCGAGCACTTCGACTCAACCGGGTCTTCGCCGTTCGGCCAACGCGGGAACGCCCGATCTGACCGGCGCGCAAACCGAGCGGCCGCGAAAGCACGATGCGTCAAAGATGGTCGTCAGCCCAACATGCTTGGCGCGCCGACACATCAACGAGCAGCCTTCAACCGCTGACACGGCAAGGCATGAGCTGGCAGTCGATGTTCTATTTGCTCGCTTCGGCCCCGTCGATCTGGAGCTTTGATGAGACTTCGCGCACGGGGCGAAGCCGACGGAGAAAGCGTGCGCCGCACGACGAGTGCTTGAGCCTGGTCAAGTATCTTTCCGCCGTGGCAGCGCCGCGGGAGAAATCGCTTGCGCCTCCGTCGCGTCGACCGCGGAGCTTTCCGGACCGACACGATGTCAACGAATTGGCGGCGATCCGTTTCGCTGCTTCGTCCGCCACGCCAAGAGAACTGGACTGCTTGGGGATTGGCGGTGGTACTGGCAATGGGACTCGGCGGATTGGCATACCTCTGGTTGGTGCTGCGCTAGATCGAATTGACGCGACAGGCGGTTGGTCAACGCGGAGTATTCCGCAGTCATCGGGGGTGCCGTCGTCCAGAAAGAAACGGTGCGTGTTTCGTGCTCCGTGTAGCGATTGCGCCTGACTCAAGTTCGGCGCTGCATCGAATTACGGCGTCTACGTGCCAGAATTCGAGGTGTTATGCGGCGTGGCGAAGGCGGCCAGATGAACTACCTGGTCGTCGCACACGAGCGCCGCGCCGGTGAGCCCGTCGGACTCAAAGCGAACGGACGTGCCGACGCCTACGGCCGGAAACGCTTCGTGTGGCGCCTGTGCCACGCGCCGCAGAAACTCGGCCGCGTTCGCGCTCACGGCGACTTGCGCGCGCGGTCGTTGTCCCAAGCTGACCACATAACCGTCGAGCAGCCGCTGCCAGAGCCGCGCGAACGCTTCCGGCCGGTCGAACACCTCGACCAACTCGCAGGACCCATCGACGGCGACAGCAACACCAACCGTCTCGCGCGGCAGGGATATGGCCTGTTTGAATTCGGCGAATTCAGGCTGCTTTTCGGCATAGGCTGCGTGGTATGCGGCGCTGGGCGAATCGGCCTTGGCCGCTCGAAGCACGTCGTCCACGTGCTGCCAAACCTTGTGTTGGCTGACGCGCACCTGCGCACCGTGTTTCAAGCTGCGCGTCGCATCCTGGCACATCTTGGTCCGCAGCTCCTTGTCGCCAGTCGATCCTGCCGCGAACAGCTTGGACAAAAGACTCCAGCGGCCGCGCTCGACACAACTCACCGGGATCACGGTCTTCGACTCGGACTCCAGCAGAATCGTCACGTTGACGACGCGGTTCTGTTTGCAGCCGACCAGCGTCGTGCCGTCGGGGATCAACACGCGCTCGCTGCCCAGATTAGTAGCCAGAAGGTGCGGCACGCTGCCCGCGGCACCGACCTCCTCCAGCAGCAGTTTGCTCGCGGCAATCGCCTCGTCGTAGGTGATGTAGGCGACCCCGTGCTGCTGCGTGGGCGCCAACAAGGGCACGACCTCTAGACGCTGGTGGCAAACCGGCTGACCAAACCGCAGAGTGCCGAGCAAATCGTTCAGTGGGGCAACCATAGGTACTTTCTCCTGGGAACGGCGCGGCATGTTTACCAGACATTGGCAAACCATCCGCCCCCTTAGGGGATATCAACAAATTGGCCGCTGACCCGTCAGGCATGCACGAGAAATCTTCGCCGCGGACGGATCGCGCGATGGGGAAGCGAACGCTCACTCACGGTGAACTGTGCCTTTTCGGGCGGCACGCGCTGCTCGCTAGCGGACGCTCAGACACCGCGCGAAGGCCGGCCAGCGGAGTGCGCCGATTGCTGGGCTTGACGTTTCAATGCGATCCGGCAGTTTTTTGGGCGAAATTCGAGAATATTCCGGTCAATGATCGCATTCGTGACGCCCATTACTTTGGGAGGCTATCGTTTGCCGTAAATTACACGGTGGCAGCAACATCATGATCGCGGTTTCGCGTGACGGCGGCGATAGCTGGGAGCTGTAAGAGGAGTCACAGCCGACTGAAGGCAATGAGCCAGTCACGGTGATCTTCAACGAGGGCTTCTTTACGGACCGAGGCGCACCGGAGGGGCTTGGACTCGAGAACTGGGCGCACGTGACTGTTGGGCCCGAGGGGGACGTGTATGTTTCACAGACCCTCGGTGGCCAGTACGTCGTCCACCATTCGTTCGACGGCGGCGAGAGTTTTGACCACCCCGATTCAGCGACGAGAGCGCTGTACCCTTTTGCGTCAAAAACGCGATCGGTCCCGGCCCATTGTTCACAAACCGATTCCGTCTCCAGGTCGTGCGTGCCATTGTCGCCGACCCGATGCGCCCGGGGCACGTCTACGTCGCCGAGGGAAACCAGGTCGACGACGCGCAAGGGAATACTCGTGACGAGGGCGATGTGCTCTTCGCGCGCTCCACGGATTACGGGGCCATGCGCGATTTCTGATGGAGGCGCAGATCACCGGCCAATTGGAGCACCCCAGCATCGTGCCGCTCCACGATCTCGGCATGGATGCGAACGGCCGGCCGTTCTACGTCATGAAATTCATTCAAGGTCGGAGGCTGACCGAGGTCATTCTGGATTATCACAGCATCAAGACGACCGCCGACTGGCCCAGCGACCTGGCGTTTCGCCGGTTGCTGGAAGCATTCGTCAGTATCTGCAATGTGATCGCCTACGCGCACAGCAAGGGAGTGCTGCACCGCGACATCAAGCCCGACAATGTGATGTTGGGCCCTTATGGGGAGGTCGTGGTTCTTGACTGGGGACTGGCCAAGGTGATCGGACAAGCTGAGCAGCCGGGCGACAAGATGGTGCAGGTGAGCTCGGGCAGCGTCGCGGCAACGCGAGACGGGGCGGTCGTCGGAACGCCGTCGTACTTGTCGCCGGAAGGGGCGGGCGGGCGTTTGGAGGAAATCGATCAATCGAGCGACGTGTATTTGCTGGGAGGCACGCTCTACGCGATCCTGACGTCGCGGCCTCCGCGACAGTGGTCGAGCAGCCAGGAGTTGATCGACCTGGCACTCCATGGTCGACCCACGCGCCCGCGCAGGCTCGAACCGCGGATTCCACGCGCGCTCGAGGCCATTTGCATGAAATCCATCGCCTTTCAGAAGCAAGAGCGCTATGCGACGCCGACGGCGCTGGCCGAGGACGTGCAGCGGTTTCTGGCCGGTGGGTCGACGCTCGCCTATCCGGAGCCGCTCTGGATGCGCATGGGACGTTGGATGCGGCGTCATCGCCGCGGAATCGTGCGCGGTATGACGGTCTTGGCGGTCTTGCTTCTCGCCGCGGTCGCCATCAGGAATGATCGCGCGGCCCGATTGCTCGCCGAGCGCGAACGAGCGCGCGGGCAGTTGAGCGAGTTCCACCGGCTGGCGAACGAGGCTCAGTTCTTTGCGGCCAACAGCGACCCCATTTCGGAACAGGTCCCCTATTACCATCCCGACCGCGCGAAGATGGTCGGCCAAAAGGCGCTGAAGATCGCCGCGCCCTGGGGCGACAAGGCAGAGCGGTTGGCGCTTCCCGAGCAACGAGCGGACCTGTTGCGCACACACTACGCGATATTGTTGATGATGGCGCGGACCGATCTTGAGGGCGACGCGCGGTCGGCTAATCCACGCCAGGCGCTCGCGCGACTCGATCGCGCAAAAGAAATCCTGCCGCTGTCGCGCGGTTACCATCGACTCCGAAGCCGCTGTCTGACGCTTCTCGGCGAACAGCAATCGGCTCGTCGCGAAGAAGAACTTGCCGAACACACGCGCGCAATGGCCGAAGATTATTTTCTGCAGGGTGAATTGCTGCGGTTGAAGGATTTGGGCGCAAGCGCCAGGATGATCGTCGATGAGAATCCGCCACACACGCGCGATCACCTCGTCCAAGCGGTTGAGGAATATCAGAAGGCGCTGCAATCGGACCCGCGCCACTATTGGGCGCGGTTTCAGCTTGGACGGTGTCGACTGGCGCTCGGGCGTGGGCCCGAGGCGGTCGAGGCGCTGAGCGCGTGCATCGCCCTGCGCCCCCAGGTGCCGTGGGCCTACTCGGCTCGCGGTCTGGCCAGCGCGCTGTCGAATCGACCGACGGAGGTCCTGGACGATTTGAATCGGGCCATCGAGCTCGACCCAAGTTTTCAGCCTGCGCGATTGCATCGCGCGATGGCCCACTGGCTGCGCGGCGACCATGCCGCCGCCGTGGCGGATTTTAGCGCCGTGCTTGCGGCGCCCGCGGACCAGCAGTTGGTCGAAGCGGCCTTCTACCGCGGCCAAATTCTGTTCGGCCAACAAAAAGACGCTCAAGCGCTGGCGGACTTCTCCAAGGTTTTGTATCAGCGGCCCGGTTTCCGGCCGGCATACTGGTTCCGAGCCAAAACACATTTCCGCTTGGGAAGCTATGAAAGCGGATTGGCGGACCTGAAAACGTCTGTCTCGCTGGGTCAACAACAAACGACGAGCAATCATCCCTCACTACAGCACCTCGTCCTCGGAAAGACTCTGCGCAAAATGGCGCAGGAGCTGGAGGGCGAAACAAGAAAACAGCTTTTGCTCGCGGCGGCGAGCCAACTGCAGTCGGCCATCGCCGCAGGCACGCCAACCGCCGAAATGCTTCAGCATCTGGGGGCGGTCGGCGAGCTGTTAGGAGCGACGCGCGAGGCAATCGCCTCTTACACGCGCGGCCTGGAACTGGCAGCCGACGATGTCTTGCTGCGAAACATGCGTGGCTGGGCGTACGCGAACGAGCAGCAATACGACTCGGCGAGCGCCGACTTTGTCGAGGTGCTCCGCCTTGCGCCGAATAATCCAGACGCCCATGCGGGCTTGGGATTCGCGTTGGCTCGGCTCGGCCGCGATGTCGAGGCACGCAGGGAGGCTTCCGCCGCGCTGTTGTCCGGCGCCGACAACCACATTGTGTTGCACAACGTCGCCTGCATCTACGGCCGGCTTTCCGAGACAGAGCCCGAACGAAGATTGGAACACGAGAACCTGGCACTCGCGGCGCTGAACCGCGCCGTGTCCATTTCATCGCGGAATTCCATCGGACCAGACGCGGACGAGGTGACGCTGATCCGCACGGAAAAGTCCTTTCCCGCATCGCTTCAGTCGCGACCCGAGTTCCAGGAACTCTTGAAAAGGCAGGCCCCCAGTCATTGATGACTGAACTGCACGCAATGGCCCTGACAGCACGCCTACTGATGAATTTGCCGCGCGGAGGAAGAGCGGAGCCGGCGGGGTGCGAGCTGGCGACGGGCAAGTTAAAAGCGTGTTGAAATAGGCGCATTGGATGGCTGAGTGTGTGCCACTGGCTTTGCCAGTGCAAGTCAATCGAGCGAGCGCCACACTGGCAGAGCCAGTGGCACACAACGGCTGACTCTAATGGTCGCTTTTTCAACTGGCAGTTACGTGAACACCTGGCGAAATCCCATGTCAAAGGCATTCGTCTGGCACGACATGGTTACGGTGCACGCTGCAACGCAAACGCTTGAGTGGTGCCTTTGCTCAGGTCGCTGTAATTCCCCGACCAGTGTTGGCCGTCCTGAGACGCCGTGAGCGAACCGTGGCCGAGTTCCTGGCCGGCAATGCCCCACTTGAAGACGAGCGTTTGTCCCTGCACTGTGCCGTTGATGACGGCGATGGCTCCGTTGGCGAAACGAAGCTGCCCGCGAGCCGCATCGCCCTGTTGAGTGAACTCCACGATTCCCAGGTTGGAGCTCCACTTGCCTGCCAGGTTGTGTTGAGTTGGAGTCGGCTGGATAGCGAGCGGCGTGCGAACGATCCGCAGCGCGCGCGTAAGCGTCCAATCGGCGGTAGTGCCTTTGGCATGATCGTGGTAGGTGCCGGCCAACCGCTGGCCCGAGTCGTACGCGGTGAGTGTGCCGCGTCCCAACTCGCGCCCCTCGATGCCCCAGGCGAATTCAAACTTGTCTCCTTGAACGACGCCGTTGACGACCGCAACCACGCCGTTCGAGAAGCGAAGCGTACCCGTCGCATCGGCCCCCTGCTGCTTGAACTCGACCGGACCGAGGTTCGACGTCCACGCCCCACTCAGGTCGTATTGGGGCACCGCGCGCGGCGCATCTGGCGCTGGGGCAGGCGGTGGTGGTGGCGGCGGCGTGGCCGCTTTTCTCGACAGCTCGACCGCAAGTTTCGGATTCGCGGCGACAACGGTCAGCGGCTCTCGATTCCGTTCCACGAGGCTCGGAAAGTCGGGTACCGGCGACTTGTCGGAGTTGAACAGCACGTCGATCACGACGCCCGAGTTATCTGCTGCTACTAGCCATGGGTCCTTGGCAAAGCGAAACTCGCTGCTGAGGTAGGCCTTCTGCCCGCCGGCGAAGGTGAGCTTCATCTTCTCGGTGGCGACGGCCTTGCCGCGATTCCACTCACCGGTCGCTTGCACGAAGATCGTGTCCATTACGCGAGAACTCGTCGTCGTGGAAAAACCCTTGTCGAACGAAAAGCCCGACTGACTGCTGATCTCGGTCAGCACCAGAGTGCCGCGGAAGGCATACTTGTGCGTCGCGCCGTCAGGTACACCAGAGGCCGAGACGAGCTCCACCTCGCTCCACGACAGTCGCTGGCCGGCAGACGCCGTCGACGCGAATGCTACGGCTGAAAACGCTAACACGAGGCGGCAACAGCATGCTCGATTCATTTTTGGCACCCTGAGAATCCACGGCTCGGCACTGGGAAGTCAACTTTGACCCCATCTCAAGGCTAGCACGTGGCGGAGTCGAGCCACCGCCAAATTCGACAGATTCGCGACACTTTCGCACAACCACCGTCTACGATGCCGCCGGGCGCCGCACCCTCATGGAAGACTGGCTGGGGCGCACGACGTTCGCCTACGATGCCGCGAACCAGGTTATCCGAGTCGACGACGTGCACAGCGAATCGATCGACTACGCCTACGACGCGATCGGCCAGCGGTGTTTACATGGTCGACCCTGACGCGGGACGGTTTACCTACAGCTTCGACGCCGCCGGGGCGCGGGGCGATTGAAATGTAGCGACCCCCTGGCACCACTGGCGCAGGAGTGCTGGTCAAACCGGCTCAAGTGTCGGGTAAGAAGCGCGATTACCTTGCGAAATCGGCGCGCGGAGAAAATTCCGACGCCACGGCCCGAATTTTCTTGACCCCCTCCCCGAAATTGGTAAAGTAGTTTGTGCATTGCTCTCCCCGGATGCAGAGGGAGGCATGGTCCGTCTGTCGACCTTTCCGGGAGGTGACGATCGAGCGCGTGCCCGAGCCGAGCACGCTTGCGCTGGGTGGAACCTCGGTAGGCGTTCTCGGCGTTTGGTGCAGCGACGGCGACGCTCAGGGCGGATCTGACGCGCGCAACATCGCGAAAACCAAGATGTAGCGCGCGGCCGCGATGGCGGGTACTATGGGGCTGTCTGACTCCCCGGAAACGTGCCTGTCGGACTTGCGGCGTCGCGCCTTCTCCGACCGATCCGCCTGCGAGGCGGATGTTTCCGGGGCCTCCCGGCTTCCGTGGGGAAAGTTTTCAATCGTGCTAGTGGTCTTAGACTCCGTGGGGGTGACGTCGGACTCGTCATGTTCGCTCGATGTCACGGTTGCCTTCCCCTTGTCAGGACAAGGTCGGCCACCGCGGAAGAATGTTTTCGGAGCTCGATACACCGCCCGGCTGTGCCACTGTGAACGCTTCGCCCTGTCGGTTGCCCGACAGACCGCATCACTCGAGGCCGAGGCGACTGGCTAGGTCTTGCCTCGTACGACTCTCTCATTCGCAACTCTCGGGCCCACGTTTCGTGCCGCGGCGGCGGATCGCGAGTCGCTTCGAAAAAAATGCTGGACATTCAATGGGCCGAACGTCACAATCGGCTTGGGAAGGATTGATCGGGAAACCAGCCGCTTGCGCATGCCGCGCGAGCGCCGCCGCGGCACGCGAAGGACATCGCTATGGAACGGATGCCGCGAGGGCGTGCCGGGTTGACGCTCGTCGAGCTCTTGGTCGTCGTCACGATCGTGGGGATGTTAGTGGCCCTTCTGCTGCCGGCCGTGCAGCGTGGGCGCGAGTTCGCGCGGCGTACATCGTGTCACTCCCACCAATCAGAGCTGGCTCGTGCGCTGCAGCACTTCGAGAACTCCAACGGTTGTTACCCGGGTTATCGGAATCGGCAAGCGGTTCATCCGGCCAAGGGCGAAGTGGACACTGGCTGGGTGTTCCCGCTGCTGCCGGCGCTGGGGCGCGGCGATCTACATGAAACCTACGGAGCGGGCGGGACGCTCGCGGGTCAAAAGCCCACCGCGCATTTGGAACTGCTCGTGTGCCCTAGCGACGTGCTTGCGGAATCGCGCTCGGTGGCCGCGCCCTTAAGCTACGCGGTGAACTGCGGTTTGGAGGACTTGCCGGATAACGCGGCGCGCCAGGCAATCGTGCCGCGCGACCTCGCTGCGAATGGAGTGTTTCACGATCACGTGCCCGTGAGTCCATTTTCCAATGCGCGACGCGCCGTACCCATGACCAAGGTGGATGCCGGCCTGCTCCAGCGCGGTGATGGAGCGTCGCAAACGATCATGTTGACTGACAACGTCGACGCGGCCGCTTGGACCGATCGCGTGGAGTCGAAGGTCGGGCTGGTGTGGCACGCGGAGGTGGCCGACGTTCCGGATCTCCAGGGAATCGCGCCGCCGGCGCCTCCGCCGGGAGCGCGGATCAACGAGTTGGCCGGCATGGCGCAATCGGAGCGCGACGCGGCGAAGCGAATTCGCTACGCGCGGCCCGCCAGCTTTCACCCCGGCGGCGTGGTGGTGGCATTTTGCGACGGCCGCACCGAGTTCTTGAGCGAGGAAATCGAATACGCCGTCTATGCGCAATTGATGACGCCCGTATCGCGTCACGCCGCACGGCTCGATCCACAAACGGGCCACAGGGTAACTGTTAAGCGCACGTTCGTGCAGGCCCGGCGCTCGCGGAGTCGAGCGGGGTGTGGGGTTGCGCGGGTGGGGATTTACGGCGAGGAGGTGGGCGGGCGGAGAGTCCGTTGGATTGTGCGT
>Ga0187892_10010825_pt1 | contig 11408 bp, 8 predicted proteins | sample MA1701073metaG_FD_139345 | JGI IMG/M metagenome (GOLD analysis project Ga0187892, IMG submission 139345) | Bio-ooze microbial communities from a basaltic lava cave in the Kipuka Kanohina Cave System on the Island of Hawaii, USA - MA170107-3 metaG ... | reverse complement strand
TCGCGGACATTGCCGGCGGCCGCTTCCCGCTCGCCGGGCCGGAGGAGGAAGTCCGCGAGAATCCACCGGTCGACGAACCCGTCCCGATCGTCCTTGAACAGCGCGGGCATGCGGGCGCCGGGCCGCACATGCTGGGGATCGTCGAGCCACCGGAGGAGCCACCCGCGGTCGAGCCGATGGCCGGCTTCCGCAAGCGAGGGGCCGGGGAGGATCGGGGTCGCCGACGGGAACGCCCAGCGGTGACACCGTGCGCAGCCGAACCGTTCGGCCGCGAGCCGCCCGCGTTCGACGCGTTCGTCCTGTCGGAAAGACTCGCGCAGGTCGGCCGGAAGGTGACGGAACCTCCAGGGGGGCACAGGCTCGCGCGTGAACGATTCCCCTTCCCACCAGAGTTGGAACCGCGCGGGGCCGGCGCGATGCGACCGGAACTCGATGCGGATCCGGTACAAGCCGGGAGTCCATCTCCACGTGGTGTTCGACTTAATCCAGGAGGTGTCGGAATCGCCCCCGCCTTCCAACGTGACCACGCCGCCCAGCGTCACCTTCACCGTCCCGCGCACATACGCCCCGAAGCGGAGCGGCCCGCTTTCCGGCTGCGCGAACGCGCCTTCCCACGTTGCCTCGAAAGGTCCGGGCCAGAGGCGAGGATGAAGGCTCCTCGCGCCCCGGATCGTGAGCGCAGGCTTGGGATCGATCCGCGAGATCGAGGCGCCCGCGTCGTCGCGATACACGGCGGCCAGGCCCGGACGGAGTTCGTCTCCGGCCGCGCGGAGCGGCGTCGGGGCCTCTTCCTGGGACCCGATCGCAAGCGCGACGAGGAGGAATGTGCCGCGGCTCATCGTTGCGTATGGTACTGCGGGCCCGCCATCCGTGACAACCTTCGCGACGGGAAGTACACTGGGCCGGATGAACCGCCGACTCGCCGCGATCCTGGGGCTTCCGCTTCTCCTTGCGTGCTCCACCACCTTTGCCCGCGACGTCGCGTTCCTGCGCCGCCATACGGAAGTCGTGGTCCTCTCCGACCGGGACGGGCAAGCCCAAGTCGCCCTCTGCCCGGCGCTGCAGGGACGCGTCATGACGAGCACCGCCTCCGGGCCCGGCGGCTTGAGCTTCGGCTGGATCAACTACGACCTCCTTTCCTCCGGGAAGACGAAGCCGCACATCAACGCCTACGGCGGCGAGGACCGCTTCTGGCTGGGCCCCGAGGGGGGTCAGTTCTCGATCTTCTTTCCCCAAGGCGCCCCCCAGACCCTGGAGCGCTGGCAGACGCCGGCCCCCATCGATTCCGAACCGTGGATCCTCGCCGAACGCGACTCCATGCGCGCCCTCCTCCGGAAGACGATGCGGCTCGCCAACGCCTCGGGCGCCGCGTTCAACCTCGAGGTCGTGCGCGAGGTAAAGCTCCTGACCCGCGAGCGCGCCTGGAAGGAAGTCGAAGTAGCAGACCGCATGCACGTCAACGTCGTGGCCTTCGAGACGGTGAACCGGATCGAGAACGTGGGTCGCGAGCCGTGGAAGTACGAGACCGGGCTGCTATCCGTCTGGATCCTGGGGATGTTCAAGCCTTCCGACGAGACGACCGTCGTGATCCCGTTCCGTGTGGGGCCGCCGAAGGACTTCGGGCCGATCGTGAACGACGTCTATTTCGGGAAGGTGCCGGCCGACCGCCTTGTGGCGCGAGGGGGCGCCCTGTTCTTCAAGGGGGACGGCCGGCACCGGTCCAAGATCGGCGTCTCCCCGCGCCGCGCGAAGCCCGTCCTGGGGAGCTATGACGCGGAGAACGGCGTGCTGACGCTCGTCCAGTACACGCTGCCGGACGGGAACACGGTGTACGTGAACTCGCTCTGGGAGCTGCCGCAGAAGGAGCCCTACGGGGGCGACGCGGTGAACAGCTATAACGACGGCCCGCCCGAGCCGGGGAAAAAGTCGCTGGGACCGTTTTACGAGCTCGAATCTTCCTCTCCCGCCGCGGGCCTCCCGCCCGGAAAAGCGCTCAAACACGTGCACCGCACGTTCCACTTCAGAGGGCCGGATGAAGACCTCGACGAGGTTGCCCGCGCCACCCTCGGCGTCAGCCTCGAGACGATCCGGACCGCCCTGCCGCAGCCACCCTGATCACCTTTGTCTTCCAGCCATGCGCCATTGATGGCGCAAATCGTAAAGCTCGTGCTTGCAAGGGTTTACGCGCCGGCCACCATGGACTTTGAAACAGACTACGCGTTCCTGACGATGTAATTCGCCTCTCTCGGCTACCTTCAGCCAACTCCTACCGTCCATTGGTTTTTGTCCCTGGTGGTGGCTCGGCCGCGCTTTGCTCCCTGGTGCGATTTGCCCAGTCTGTACGCAAACCTCGCCCCGGCGCCACGAAATAGGTGAATGCGAACTTTGGTGCAGCCTTTCACGCCGCCTCCGCGAACACAGGGTGTGAAAACTCCGGGGGCAGACTCCCTCCTGAAGGAAGCGGACCTGCTGGCCCGCGCGCGCGGCGGAGACGCCGAGGCCGTGACCCAGATCGTCCTCGACCACCAGGGCGTCGTCCGGCGCTACGTGGCCCGGCTCGCCCCCGACCCCGTCACGGCGGACGACGTGGCGCAGGAGGTGTTCCTGGCCGCGCTCAAGTCCATCGACCGCATCGATCCGCAGCTGGGGATCCGCTCCTACCTCCTGGGCGCGGCGCGGAATCTCGTGCGCTCCGCCTGGAGGACGCGCTTGCGCGGCCCCGACCTGCCGGGGGACGGGCTTTTCGCCGCGCTCGCCTCGGTGCCGGAGGACGCAACGCCGGACGACCGGCGTCTCCCGGCCCTCGAAAACTGCCTGGATCGCCTCCCGGCTCGCATGCTCGAGGTCGTGACGCGCCATTACCGCGACGAGGAGCGGTGCGACGAGATCGCCGACCGCCTGGGAACGCGCCCCGGAAACGTCCGCTCGATCCTCACCCGCGCCCGTCAAGCACTTCGGGCCTGCCTCAAGTCGAAGCTCCGCGGAGCGCCCGCATGACGGACCTCGAATTCCAGGACTTGATCGACCGGTCGCTCGAAGGCACGCTCATGGAGGCCGACGCCCGCCGCCTGTGGAAAGAGGTCCGGGCCGACGAAGGGCGAAGGAGCCGTTTCGTAAAGGAGCGCGAACTTCACCACGACCTGGGCCGCCTGCTCACGCCGGGCGCGGGCGACGGGGCATTCCTCCACGGGGTGCTGGCGGAGCTCTCGGCGAAGCGGCAGGACGAGGAATCCTTCGCGCGCGCCGTCGTCGTGCGGGCCCGCAGGCCCCGCGCGGCGCGCCCGCACCCTGGGTCGCCGCTGCCTTGGACGTTCGCCGCCGCGGCGCTCCTCGCGGTAGGGCTGCTGGCGGTCGTCCTCCCCGGCCGCACCCGCATTCCGGAAGCGGCCAAAGTGCCGCCGCCGGCGGCGGAACCGCGCGAGGAGTTCGTCCCCCAACCGCCGAGCACCGAAGAAGCCCCGCGTCCAAAGGCGCCTGAACCGCCGAGGGTCGACGTGAGGCCGGTCCCCGTTCCGGTCCCCGCGCCCGCGCCTCCGCCCGTGCCCGCGCCTCCGGTCCCGGTGCCGGCTCCGCCCAACGCGTCGCCGCCCGAGCCGCCGCCCGCGCCCACACGCGCGGCGATCGCCCGGGCGGAGCGCGTGCGCGGCGATGCCGTCCACCTCGACGGCACTCCGCTGAAGGAAGGGACCGACCTTCTCGCCGGCCAGGGAATCCGAAGCGTCGGCGAACACTCCCTCGTCGCGTTCCGGTTCCCGGACGGCACGTACCTCCAGCTGGGAGGGGACACGACAGTGCGCGACCTTTCCGAAGCCGACGCGAAGAACGGGAAAGCCTTCACGCTGAGCGCGGGAGTTCTCTATGCGGATGTGCCTCGGCAGCCGGCCGGCCGGCCGCTCTTCATCCACACGCCGCACGCCCGCGCCGTGGTCCTCGGAACGCAGTTCGCGCTCGCCGTCACGGCCGAAGCGACGGCCGTGGAGGTCGAGGAGGGACGCGTCCGTCTCGTCCGCGACGACGGCGCTCAGGCGGACGTGGGCAAAGACCAGCATGCCTTGGCTTCCAGGGCCGTGACGCCTTCAGCCAAGCCTCTCGCATCCCTGCTTCAGAACCCGAGCTTCGACAAGCTCGGCCAGGGTTGGATGATGTTCCGTCCCGACGGAGCGCCGCTCGCGGGGCGGCGGACCGTGTCAGGAGGCGTGCGCGGCGCCGGACACGCGCTGGAGATCCAGGCCAACACGACCTTTCCCCATCAAGTGTGGCAGGACGCGGCGGCGGTCGCGGGAGCCTCCTACAGCCTGAGGGGATGGATCAAGAGCAAGGATCTCCAGGGCGGCCGAGTGGAGATCCTCTGGCTCAACGCCGCGGGGCTGTCCGACAATCCGGCCCCCTCCGCCATCCTCCGCACCGACGTCGTCGGGACGACGGCCGGGACGGTCGACTGGCTCAAGGCGTTCGGCCGCTTCCGCGCGCCGGCCGGGAGCAAGGCCGTCCGCGTCCGCGTCGTCACCGACGCCGGAACGGGCTGGTTGTGGGCCGATGAATTCCGGCTCGCTCGCGCGGCGCCTTGACCGAAACGTGCAGCCTTTCCGCCCCCTCGAGCGAACTCAAGACGTCACGAAGCTCGAGGAGGAGCCATGAGCGTGCGGACGATCCTTCTTTTCGCCGTATCGGTCGCGGTCCCGGCGGCGGGCCCGCAGTCGGCCCCCGAAGCCTATACGCGGGCTTGGGCGACGTTCGTCGGCGGCAACTCCTTCGAGCGCGCGCAGGGGTGCGCCGTGGACGCCGCCGGCAACATCTACATCGTCGGGAACACGACCTCGCCGAACCTGCCTACGACGCCGGGCGCGTTCCAGGGGTCCTTCAATGGCGGCGGGGGAGGCGGCGACGGGTACGTCGCGAAGCTCTCCTCCGACGGGCAAACGCTCCAATGGTGCACCTACCTCGGCGGTTCGGACGAGGACCGCTCCTACGGCGTCCAGGTGGATTCGACGGGGGTTTACGTGACCACCTGGACCAAGTCAGCAAACTTCCCCGTCACGGCGGGCGCGTACGACACGCAGCACAACAGTCCCGGCGTGATGGATGTGGCGTACACGAAACTGCGTACGGACGGGACGGGGCTCATCTGGTCCACGTTCGTCGGCGGGAGCGGCACGGAACAGGCCCGCGGGTCGATCTTCGTCAACTCCGCCCGCGAGCTCTATTCGTCCGGCTGGACCGACTCGCCCAACTTTCCGACGACGACCGGCGCCTACCAGAGCGTGGTGCGGGGCGGCGGAGACGCCTTCGTCTTCCAGCTCTCTTCCGACGGGTCGCAGCTCCTCCATTCGACCCTCTTCGGCGGCTCGCACCCCACGTTCGTCGAATCCGGCCACACCCGCGTATCGGTCCACACGGACGGGACGGTCTACATCTCGGGGTCCACGCGCTCGACCGACTTGCCGGTGACGTCGAACGCCTTTCAGCAGACCTATGGCGGGGACGCCGGCGCGCTCGGCTGGCATGGCGACGCGTTCGTGGCCCGCTTCAACGCGACCCTGTCGGGACTCATTTACTCCACGTACGTGGGAGGGTCGAGCGGGGACGAGGCGTCCGTCAACAACGGCCTCGCCGTGGACGCGGCGGGACGGGCCGTCCTGCTCGGCAATACGACGTCGACGAATTTCCCGACCACGGCCGGCGCCTTTCAGCAGACGCAGCGCGGGGGCCCGTTCGGGGACGGGTTCGTGGCCATCCTGTCGGCCAACGGCTCCCAGCTCGTGGCTGCGACCCTGATCGGCGGCACCGACAGCGAGGAGACTTCGGGCGTATCGATCGACTCGGCCGGGAACGTCTACTTCAGCGGCAACACGGCATCGTCCGACTACCCCGTGACGTCGAACGCGCTGCAGTCGGCGTATCGCGGCGCGGCCGGGAATACGGACGGCTGGTTCACGAAGCTTTCGCCGACGCTGTCGACGCTCCTTTACTCCACCTACTTGGGCGGCTCGGGGACGACGGGCGGCTTCGGCGACCGGGGACGCTGCCTCATCCTCGCCCCCGGAGGGGACGTGGTGGTGACTGGAGATTCGAACTCGGCGGATTTTCCGGTGACGGCCGGGGCGTACGATACGAGCTACAACGGCGGCAACGACGCCTTCGTCGCGAAGTTCAGCCTGAGCGCCTCCGCCCCGGCGGCGCCTTCCGCCTTGTCGGCGACGGCCGTTTCCGCGAGCCGGATCAACCTGTCCTGGACGGACAACTCCGGGAACGAGACGGGCTTCAAGATCGAGCGGAAGACGGGCGCTGGCGGGACGTATTCGCAGATCGCGACCGTCGGGGCGAATGTCACGGCGTTCGGCAACGTCGGCCTATCGGCCGCGACGCAGTACTTCTACCGGGTGCGGGCGACGGGAGCGGGCGGCGATTCGGGCTATTCGAACGAGGCCAACGCCACGACTCAAACGGCGGGGCCGGACACGGACGGCGACGGGCTACCTGACGCCTGGGAGCAGCAGTACTTCACCAACCTGTCGCAGACGGGAAGCGGGGACCCGGACGCAGACGGGCTAACGAACGCCCAGGAGTTCGCCGCAGGGACGAACCCGACGCTCGCGGATACGGACGGTGACGGCATGGCGGACGGCGCGGAGGTGGGATTTGCCTTTGATCCGCTGAACGGCGATCAGGACGCCAACAGCCAGGCGGACGGCCTGGACGATTGGGACGGGGACGGCATCATCAACCAGCTCGACCCGACGCCCGGGAGCGTGCCCAGTTCTTCGGGCCCGCCGCCGGGGGATGAAAGCGACGATCGCTGCGGCGCCACGGGGTTCGAGGCGCTGATCCTGGCCTTCCTGCTGCGGCGCTACCTGGGCGGATGGCTCCAGATATCCTCATCGGGCCCCGTCCCGCCGGGCACTCCGTCGGCTCCGTAGCACACGATGTCAAACGGCTGACCGCGCTGGCCCGGCACGCGGTATTCGAGGGGGCGGCCCCAAGTATCCTTGGGCATTTCGTCCAGGTAGCGTTTTGCCACAAGGTCCTCCAGCCGATCCGGCAAGCGGTTCTGTTCTACCTTGAAGAGCTCGATATGGCCTTTCAACTTCCTGATTTCCGTCTGGCTCAGTCTCCATCGGGCATCGTCGTCCTTTCCTGCTACGTTCATCGCGACGACGGCCGCCACCAGACCCAAGATCGCGATCACCACGAGCAGCTCGATCAGCGTAAAGCCTTTTGTATTCATGCCGCTTTAACGAAGGGGTGCAAGATTGGTTGGCCGTCGCGTATATAGGTGAGGAGTGAATCGGAGATAGTCTCATGACCGGGTTGATCCTCTGCCTTCTCCTTCAGGCCGATGACGCCGCGGCGAAGACGGCGCTCGACAAGTTTGCCAAGGACTACAAGGCCAAGGAGTCGACGGCCCGCGCGGTGGCGGTCGAGGAGCTCGCCAAGACCGGCCACCTCAAGGTGCTGGCGAAGCTGGCCGCGGTGCTCGCCTCCACGGACGCGAAGGACGTGCGGACCGCGGCAGCCAAGGGCCTGGGCATCGTGCGCGAGGACCGCGACCTCAACAGGAAGGCGATCGATTACCTCGACCGGTGCATCCCGCCCAACGCCAACGACGCCAGCATCATCGCCGTCATCTTCGACGTGCTCGAATCCATGGCGGTCGGCAACGGGGTCATCATCTTCAAGAAGCACATGATCTCGACCGCCATCCCGGTCGCGAAGGGCACGGTGCAGGCCGCCGGCTACACGAAGGACAAGCGCTTCGTCCTGCCGCTCGTCAAGCTCCTCGAGTGGGTGGAAGCCACGGCGCGCCAGGCCACGAACACGGGGCCGGGCGGGCGGCCGGTCGTGGGCGGCGGCATTCCGGGGACGGGCGGCGTGCCGGACCCCGACGCCCCTAAGCGTGCGCGCGAGCTTAGCCCGGCGATCCACACGGCGCTCGAGGCGTGCACGAGCGTCACGCAGAAGTCGACCAAGGACTGGCTCGACTGGTTCCGCCAGAACCAGGACGCCTACAAATAGGAGACAAGGAGACGCGGGGAGACATCGTGACGTCTTGTCACCCAGTCTCCGTCGTCGTCTTGTCTCCTAGCGGCAGAGGATATCGGGGCGTGATCCGCAGGCCGGCCAGTCGTGCATTTCCGTCAGCACTTCGCCTGACGAGAGGATCGTGTCCTCGCTCTTCGTGCCCGTGATCGAGGGGTTCCAGCCGACCGCCTGGTTCTTGACGACGCGCCGCTCCTCGTTGGGCGTCGCCTTGAAGTCGCGCCCCTCGTAGCCCATCGGGCCGCCCTGGTGGTGCTTGCGCCATTCGCCGGCGAAGCCGGTCTCCTTGTAGACGCGGATCCCCTCGGCCAGGATGTCGCACCAGCGGGCGCCGGGCTCCGTCGCGGCATGCAGCTCGGCATCGACCCGGCAGACGGCGTCGTGCTTCCGGCGCAGATCGGGCGGGAGCTTCTTGCCGAAGAAGACGATCCGCGTCAGCGCGACCATCAAGCCCCACTTGCGGGGGCAGAGGGCCACCATCACGACCTTGTCGATCCGCTTCGACGTCGGGATGGGGTGCCGGTATTTTGCAATCCGCTCGTCGGACGCCACGAGCAGAACCGGGGAATGGATGCCCTGCTCGCGGAGCCGGCCGGTCAGCTCGCCCGCCGCCTCGTGTTCGGTCCACCCCTTGGGCACGGCCCGCATCAGGCGGCCGAGGGCTTCGGCCGAAACGCCCCCGAGCTCACGGACCCGGCGGATTTCGAGCTCCGTGAGGGTCGCGCGCAGTTCCGCGAATCGGTCGTCGGGGAAGTCGGTAGCGTAGCGGCCCTTCGGGGCCTCGCGCCTCTCCCACCACTTCGAAACTTCGAACGACCAGTCGCTCCCGAATTCCTCTTCCCTCAGGCGCCGGTCCTCGATGTTGTCGCAGAGGACGACCTTCTTGCGGGGAGTCCAGAGGACGCTCCCCACCCCGGTGGAACTGGAACCGTCGACGTGGACGTCGGCCCCGTCGCTGATCCAGGCGATGTTGGTGCGCCGCCGGAACCAGACGCCGTCGTACCCGTGCTGCTTGCAGAAGGCGGCGAGACGCGCCTCTTTTTCGTTCACGCGAGGGACTTGGCGGCTGGGTAGAGCTTCCGGTAGCGCGCGTACTCCGCGTCGTAGGTCCGCTTGGGCTTCGTAACGGACGTCTCCTTCACGACCCGATCCGTCGCCTCGTCGACCGACGGGAAGGCGCCCACGCCGACCGCCGCCAGGATCGCCGACCCGTAGGCCGCGCCCTCCTCGCTCGTGTTGACGGTGATGACCGGGATTCCCAGCACGTCGGTGATGATCTGCCGCCAGACGGGGCTCTTCATCCCGCCGCCCGTCACGCGAACCGACTTTGCCTTCATGATCTCCTGGGCGTCGCGCAGCGCAAAGGCCGTCCCTTCCATGACCGCCCGGACGAAATGCGACGCGTCGTGGTCGGGCGAGAGACCGGCGAACATCCCCCGCACGGTCGTGTCGGCGTAGGGCGTGCGCTCGCCCACGAGGTAGGGCGCGAAGAGGAGCCCCTTTGAGTCCTTCGCGATCGGCGCCGACTTCACCGTCTCGCCCACCACCTTGAGGATCCAGTCGTAGGACCGCGTGCCCGTCAGCATGCACCCGAGCTGCATGAACCGGCCCGGAACCGGGTGCGCGAACGTGTGGACGGCCATGTCCGGGTCGACGACCGGCCGGTCGTGCACCGCGATGAGCACGTTCGACGTCCCCATGCTCGCCGACGCCTGGCCCGGGCGGACGACGCCCAGCCCCACCGCCGCCGCGCCGTTGTCGGATGCCCCGCCCACGACCGGAATCCCCTTCCATTTCCCCACCACCTCGGTCGAGCCGCACGCCTTGGGGAACAGCTTCGGGTCGATCCCGACCCGCTCCAGCACTTCGTTCGCCCACCGGTTCTCCGAGAGATGCCAGGCGACCATGCCGGAAGCGTCCGAGACTTCGTGCCGGAGCTCGCCCGTCAGGCGCCAGCGCACGTAGTCCTTGCAGAGGGCGACCGCCGATCCGAGCGACTGCCCGTTCTTCTTCCGCCAGAGGAGGTGCGGGAGGGTAAACCCCGCGAAGGGTTTGTTGCCGACCGTCGACCGCAGGAGGTCGAGGCCGCACTTTTCGATAATCTCGGCGCACTCCGCCTCGGACCGGCCGTCGCACCAGAGGATCGCGCGGTCCTTCGTGTCGAGGCACACCTCGGAGTGCATCATCCCGTCCATGCCGACGGCATCGGCGGGACCCAGCGCCTTGAGGATCGCGGTGACGGCTTTGACCCAGTCTTCCGGATTGTGCTCGGCGCGGTTGCCCTCCGCGTAGAGCTTGTATTCCTTCCGGACGGACTTGAGGACCTTGCCTTGCGGGAACTGCACCAGGACGCCCTTCGTCCCGGACGTCCCGATGTCAATTCCGATGGCCTTCATGAAACTGTTTAGAAAACGGCGACGCGGTTTTCTTAACAGTTAGCCGCGGACGCCCATCAGCAGGTCGAAGACGAGCTGGTCGAGCTTCTCGTACTTGTAGCCCTTCTCGGCCATCTTCTCGATGTCGAACTTCTCCTTCAGGATCTTCGCGTGCCCCTCCTTGGAGTATTTGGGCGAGGGGTCGGCGATGTCCTTCCGCACGAGCGCCTGGATCTCCTTGTCCTTGGCGAAGAGCCGGGTCTTGTGCTGCAGGATCTTATAGGAGCGCATGCACCCGTAAGCGAAGTCCCACACGCCCTCGATGTCTTCGGTACGGTACGCGTGCGCGTCGAAGTGCTTCGGCCCGGGGTACTTCTGCTCCTCGAGCAGCTTGACCAGATAGAAGGCGCCCTTGATGTCCTCCGAGGCGAAGCGCAGGTCCTGGTCGAACCGGCCGATCTTCTGGTTGTTGAGGTCGATGTGGTAGAGCTTTCCGGCGTCGATCGCCTGCGCGACCACGTGGTAGAAGTTCAGCCCTGCCATTACCTCATGGCCGACCTCCGGATTGACGCCGACCATTTCGGGGTAGTCGAGCGTCTCGATGAAGCCGAGCACCGAGCCCGTCGTCGCCAGGTAGATGTCGGCCCGCGGCTCGTTGGGCTTGGCCTCGATGGCGAACCGCACGTCGTACTTCTTGTCCTTGGCGTAGTGGCAGACGTAGTTGAGCGCGTCCCGGTAACGCTTGAACGCCTCGACCGCATCTTTGCCGCAGTCGGTGTCGGTCCCTTCGCGGCCGCCCCACATGACGTAGAGGTTCGTCTTGAACCGGCCCACGCACATGTCGATGCCGTTGCAGATCTTCTGGAGCGCGTAGCGCCGGACTGCGGCGTCGGGGGTCGTGAAGGCGCCGTCCCGGAAGACCGGGTGGGAGAAGAGGTTGGTCGTCCCCATCGAGACGACCATCCCGTTGTCCTTGAGCGCCTTCTCGAAGTCCTT
>Ga0187892_10010824_pt1 | contig 11409 bp, 2 predicted proteins | sample MA1701073metaG_FD_139345 | JGI IMG/M metagenome (GOLD analysis project Ga0187892, IMG submission 139345) | Bio-ooze microbial communities from a basaltic lava cave in the Kipuka Kanohina Cave System on the Island of Hawaii, USA - MA170107-3 metaG ... | reverse complement strand
CGCTGATCGACCTGCCGCTGCCCTTGCCCGAGCTCCCGCTCGAGCAGCCGGAGCGCTTCACGCGCCTGATCCCGGAGCGGCCGCGCACGCCGCCTCCCGTCACGCCGGAGGTGAGGCCGGAGCTCAAGCCGGTGCCGGTCGACAAGGCGCTGGCCGCGGCGGAGTCCAAGCGCACCGGACCCGCGAACGCGCCGGAACAGGCGCCGGGCGCGAAGGGCGTCCAGGCCTTCAAGGAGCGCTTCGCGGGTCTCGCTGCCGCCAAGCAGCCGATCGCCGAGCTCGGCCTGAAGGCGCGCATCAATCACGACGGCGACAAGGCGAGCGGTCCGATCGAGCGCGCGCTCGTCACGACCCGCGCACCCGGCTCGAGCGGCGGCGTGAACCTGGCGGCGCTCTCGCGCGGGCTCGGCAGCGGCGCGGGCCAGCACCTGCAGGGCGTCGAGGTCGCGCGCGCGACGAGCGCGATCGCGGCGATCGGCGACGGCGGCGGCGGCGACCGGCCGGTGGGCGGCGACGGCCCGGGCATCGGGCGCACGGACGAGGAGATCCAGATCGTCTTCGACCGCCACAAGGCCGCGCTCTACCGGCTCTACAACCGCGAGCTGCGCGTCGACCCGACGCTGCGCGGGCAGATCGTCCTGCGGCTGCGCATCGAGCCCGACGGCAGCGTCTCGCTGTGCGTGCTGCACGGCAGCGACATGGACGCGCCGCAGCTCTCCGCGCAGGTGGTGGAGCGCGTGAAGACCTTCGACTTCGGGGCCAAGGAAGTCCCCGCGATCACGATCCTGTATCCGATCGATTTCCTGCCGGCGACCTGATGCCGCGCAGGCATAGGAAGACCCACAGGCACTAGAAGCGCGATTCCAGACAAAGGCAAACCCACCGAAAGGTGGCGACGCAAAGTCTCCGGTCTACCGAGCCCTCGGGCTCCACGACAGCGGGACCGCCAGAATCGGACTCAACCGTCGGTTGCCTCTTCTTTTCTGGCCATGCGTTCGCCGCGAGCGAGTGGGCACGAGGAAGAGTGACCCGAAGGCTCCACAACCGACGCACCGCAAAGCACCACGCGCTCGCCGCGTTGCTGCTCTGCTTCGCCGCCTGGCTCCTGCCCGCGGCGCGCGCCGAGGCTCAGGGCCAGCTCACCTTCACGTCCGCGGAGGCGATCTGGCACAGCGCGACCGACGACACGCCCGGCGTCCAGCCGGGCGATCCCTCGATCACCAACGGCGTGCCGACCTCGAGCGTCAGCTGGGGCACGACCACCGGTCCGCAGAGCGGCTACGACGTCACGATCACGATCCCGGACCCGAACACGTTCCCGGTCGCGACCTTCGCGCACCGGAACTTCCCGGTCTCCGATCCCTCGCTCACCTCGATCCAGCTCGACTTCGTGCTCGACTTCCTGGTGAACGGCGTCCAGACCGGCCCGCTGACCTTTACCTTCACGTTCACGCACGAGGAGACGCCGAACAACCAGGACCCCTGTCCGTACCCGACACCGCCCGGTGAAGGCTGCACCGACCGCGTGACCTTCGTCGACGCGCCGGATCCGACCACGTTCACCGTCGGCGGCAAGACCTACACGCTGGGCCTGAGCTTCCTCGACGACAACGGCGATCCGGTCACCGAGTTCATCACGCTCGAGGGCGGGCTGGTCAACACCGCGAACCTCGACGGCGACTTCGTCCTGGTGCCGCCGGTGCTCGAGGTCGAGAAGTCGGGTCCGGCCGCGCTGTCGGTCGGACAGTGGGGCGTCTTCACGATCGACACCCGCAACACCGGGCCCAACGACGCCTGGAACACGACCCTCCGCGACGTGCTGCCGGACGGCGCGACGGGCGGCATGTGTGACGCCACGCCGGAGGTGCTGAGCGCGCAGGTGTTCGCGGCCGACGGCGTCACGCCCGTGCCGGGCAAGGGTCCGCTCGTCGCCGGCGCCGACTACGCGCTCACCTGGACCGGTGCGCCGGGCTGTGCGCTCTCGCTCACCATGCTCACGGCCGCGGGCGCGATCGACACGAACGAGCGTCTGATCCTCACCTACCGCACGCAGCTCGACGCCGGCAGCCAGGACGGCGTCGTGCTGACCAACGTCGCCGGCGCGGTCGAGTGGTACGACGACGATGTCACCAACCCGGAGCGCGTGCTCCACACGCGGGCGCTCTCCGACGGCACGCCGGCCGTCGTCGATCACCAGGACGCGCACAGCGTCACGGTCGACCTGCGCGATTACCTGTTCGAGAAGACGGTCGGCAACGTGACGACGGGCGTGAGCCCGGCGGCGCAGGCCACGCCCGGCGACCGGCTGCGCTACACGCTCCGGCTCGAGAACCGCGGCGCGGAGCCGCTGCTCGATCTCGCGATCCGCGACGAGCTCGATCGCCTGAACGCGCCGCCGGTGTTCCAGGCCGGGACGCTCGCGATCCTGTCGGCGCCCGTCGGCGCGGACACGAGCAACACGAGCGCCACGGGCGGGGCCGCCGGCACCGGCGTGCTCGACGTGCGCGGCTTCGACGTGGCCGCGGGCGCGAGCGTCGAGGTCGTGTTCGAGGTCGTGCTCGCGCCCGTGATCGCGAACGGGAGCTACGCCACCAACCAGTCGCAGCTCGAGCTCGGCGGCGCCGCGTTCGCGGACAGCGACGATCCCGGCGTGAGCGGGCCGTCCGACCCGTTCGTCGCGGGCGACGAGGACCCGACGCGGGTGCTGATCGTCTCGGCGCCGGCGTTCCGCGTGCAGAAGCGGTCCGACGATCTCACGGGCGATCCGCTGGTCCTGCTGGCCGGCGAGACGCTGCGCTACACGATCACGGTCAAGAACGTCGGCACGGCCGACGCGAGCGACGCGAGCCTGCGCGACGCGGTGCCCGCGAACACGAGCTACGTCGCGGGCAGCACGCGCCTGAACGGGGCGGCGGTGCCGGACGGGCCGGGCGGCAGCTCGCCGCTCGTCGCCGGGATCGCGATCCACGCGCCGGAGAACCCGACGCCCGGGGCGATGCGCGCGGACGCCTCGGCCACGCCCGACAACGTCGCGACGATCGTGTTCGACGTGGTCGTGGACCCGGCCGCGGTCAACGGCACGATCCTCTCCAACCAGGGCTTCGTCTCCGCGCCCGGCGGCGGCGTGGTCGACCAGCCCTCGGACGATCCCGACACGGCGGCGCCGGACGATCCCACGCTCGACGCGGTGGGCGATCGTCCCGTGCTGTTCGCGCCCAAGAGCGCGGCGCTGTTCGTCGACGGCGGCGCGGCGGGCATCGTCGATCCGGGCGACGTGCTCCGCTACACGATCACCGTCTACAACAACGGCGGCCTCGCGGCCACGGGCGTCGTGCTGCGCGACTCGGTGCCCGCGAACACGACCTACGTCGCGAACTCCACGACCCTGAACGGCGCGCCGGTGGGCCAGCCGGACGGCGGGCTCTCGCCGCTGGTCGCGGGCGTGGCGGTGGGCACGATCGCGCCGGGCACGAGCGCGGTGCTCCAGCTGCAGCTGCAGGTGAACGCGGGGACGCCTGCGGGCACGATCATCTCCAACCAGGCGGTCGTTTCGAGCACGGAGCTCCCCGACCTGCTGACCGACGGCGACGGCGACCCGAGCACCGGCCCGGAGCCGACCGAGGTCGTGGTCGGGGCCGCGCAGGCGCTCGCGATCACCAAGCAGGTCGCGGTGGTCGGCGGCGGCGCGGCGCTCGCGGGCGGGACGCTCGAGTACGTGGTGCGCGCGGTGAACGTCTCCGGCGTGCCGGCCAGCTTGGTGGTGATCCGCGACGACCTCGAGAGCGCGACGCCGGGCACGCTCACGTACGTGCCGGGCTCGGCCACGCTGAACGGCTCCGCCGCCGGCGTGACGGTCGCGGGCTCGCTGATCACCGCGGACTACGGCGGGATCGCCGGGATGCTCGCGCCGAACGCGTCGGTGGTCCTGCGCTTCCGCGCGGTGATCAACCCGATGCTCGCGATGGGGACGCTCGTCACGAACACCGGCACGGTGTACTGGAACGATCCGACCCAGACCGCCAGCGCGAGCGTCTCGATCGCGGTCGGCGGCATGCCCGGCGTGGGCGTGCTGAACGGAGCGGCCTGGCACGACGCGAACTTCGACCGCGTGCAGGACCCGAGCGAGCGACGGCTCGCGGGCTGGCTCGTCGACCTCCTGCGCAACGGCGCGCTGCTCCAGTCCGCGACGATCGACGCCGCGGGCGCGTACCGGATCGCCGGCGTCGCGCCGAACACGGCCGGCGGCATCCAGTACGAGCTGCGCTTCCGCGCGCCGGACGCCGGCGCGATGACCGCCTCGCTCGGCCTCGCCGACTCGGCGTTCACCAACGGACCGCAGCGCATCAGCGACATCCTGGTTCCGTCCGGCAGCAACCTGCAGAACCTGAACCTGCCGATCACACCGAACGGCGTCGTCTACGGCGCGGTCGATCGCGCGCCGGTCGCGGGCGCCGCCCTGCGCATGCTCTCGGCCACGGGCGGCGCCGCGTTGCCGGCAGCGTGCTTCGACGACCCGGTCCAACAGGGCCAGCTCACCCGCGCGGACGGCTTCTACAAGTTCGACCTGAACTTCTCGGACGCCGCGTGCCCGAGCGGCGGCAGCTACCTGATCGAGGTTAGCGCGCCGGGCTCGACCTTCGCGGCCGGCTACTCGCAGCTGATCCCGCCGATCTACGGGCCGGCGACCGGGCCGCTCGGCGTGCCGACCTGCGGCGGCGGCCCGGACGACGCGGTGCCGTTCACGCTCGCGTTCTGCGAGGCGACGGCTTCGGAGCTCGCGCCGCCGCCCGCGGTCCGCGCGCGCACCGCCGGCACGAACTACTCCGTGCACCTCGTGCTCGACGCGGGCGCGCCGCCGGGCTCGAGCCAGATCTTCAACAACCACATCCCGCTCGATCCGGTGCTCGACGGCCTGGTCGCGATCACCAAGACCACGCCGTCCATGAACGTCACGCGCGGCCAGCTCGTGCCCTACGAGATCACGCTCAACAATCCGCTGGCCGCGGAGCTGACCGACGTGGCGATCGTCGATCGTTTCCCGGCCGGCTTCCGCTACGTCGAGGGCTCGGCGCGCATCGACGGCGTGCCGAACGAGCCGGCGAACAGCGGCCGCGAGCTCGTCTTCTCGAACCTGTCCGTGCCGGGCTCGGGCCGGATCGTCCTGCAGCTCCTGCTCGCCGTGAGCGCGGGCGTCAGCGAGGGCGAGTTCGTGAACCGCGCCCAGGCGCTCTCCGAGCTGACCGGCACGCCGCTCTCGGGCGAGGCGTACGCGACGGTGCGCGTGATTCCGGACACGACCTTCGACTGCACCGACGTGATCGGCAAGGTGTTCGCCGACAACAACCGCAACGGCGAGCAGGACGCCGAGGAGCCGGGCCTGGCCGGCGTGCGCGTGGTGACGCTGCGCGGTCTGGCGGCGCGCACGGATCAGTTCGGCCGCTTCCACATCACCTGCGCGGTCACGCCGCGCGAGGACCGCGGCTCGAACTTCCTGCTGAAGCTCGACGACCGCACGCTGCCGACCGGTTTCCGGCTGTCGACCGACCAGACCCAGGTGCAGCGCGCGACGCGCGGCAAGGCGCTGCGCTTCCTGTTCGGCGCCTCGATCCACCGCGTGGTCGGCCTCGACATGGCCGACGACGTGTTCGAGCCGGGCTCGATCGAGATGCGCCCGCAGTGGGAGTCGCGCATCGACCTGTTGCTCGAGGAGCTCGCGAAGGCCCCGTCCAGCCTGCGCCTCTCCTACGTCGCGGACGTCGAGGACGCGGAGCTCGTGGACGAGCGGCTCGAGGCGATGAAGCAGCGGATCAACGACGCGTGGGAGGCGCGCAACCCGTCCTACCGGCTCACGGTCGAGCCGGAGGTGTTCTGGCGCCGCGGCGGTCCGCCCGAGCAGGGCGCCGTGCGCGCGCCGGAGGGCAGGTGAGTCCGATGTCGAGATACACCCCGCTCATGCTGGCGAGCCTGCTCGTGCTGAGCCCGCTCGCTCACGCGCAGAACGTCCACGAGGCCGCGCCCGGCGAGTCGGCCGAGAAGCACCTCTCGCCCGACGACCCGACCCTGTGGTGGGCGCGCGATCCGTCTCTCTTCGACACGGAAGCGGGCGACCGGCTCGAGCAGCGCCCGGTGCTCGGCGAGCAGCCCGAGACCGTGAAGCTGCGCAGCGTCGTGCCGCCGATCCGCTTCGAGTCCGGCGTCGCCGACATCCCGCCGAGCACGATCCAGAAGCTGCGCGGGATCCTCGACGGGATGAAGGACCTGCCGAACGTGCGCCTGCACCTGGTCGGGCACGCGGACGACCAGCCGCTCTCCGACCGGCTGACCGGGATCTACGGCGACAACGCGGGCCTCTCGCGCGAGCGCGCGGGCGAGGTCGCCGAGTTCATCCAGGCCGCGCTCGCGCTGCCGCCCGAAGCGATCGCCTTCGAGTGGGCCGGCGACACGCAGCCGATCGCGCCCAACACGAGCGACGCAGGCCGCGCGCGCAATCGGCGCGTCGAGGTCGAGGTCTGGTACGACGAGAGCGCCCCGCGGCTCGCGCTCGAGGAGGTCGTCGTGCCGGACGACTTCAAGCGCGTGAAGGTCTGCCGCACCGAGACCGTGTGCAAGCTGCGCTACCGCGAGGGCCACGAGCGGCGCGCGCGCGTCAAGAACCTGATCGCGCCGCTGCACTACAGCGAGGACTCGCTGGGCGTGCCCGAGGCGTTCGTGCGCCAGATCGGCCAGGCGCTGCACAACCTCTCGGGCAAGTCGAACGTGACGGTGAAGTTCATCGGCTACAGCGACGACCTGCCGCTCACCGGCCGCGCCGAGACCATCTACGGCACGCACCTGGCGCTCTCGAAGGCGCGCGCGCACCGCGTGGCGCTCGCGATCCAGGACGCGCTCGAGCTCGAGACCGCGGCGGTCGCGAGCGAGGGCCGCGGCTCGACCCAGCCGCTGGCCTCGAACGAGACCGCGCGCGGGCGCGCGCTGAACCGGCGCGTCGAGGTCGAGTTCTGGCACGACGACCCGCTGCAGGCGCTGCCCGACGACCCGCAGCTCTGCCCGGGCGACGCCGCCGCCGAGGTGGTGACCAAGGTCCACGAGCCGAGCTCGGGGCCGTTCCCCGCGCTCCAGATCGACGGCGGCAAGGTCGCGATCCCGCCCGGCTACAGCGAGTCGCTGCAGCGCGCGATGGACGAGATCCGCGACAAGGCCAAGGTGCGGCTGCGCTTCGTGGGCAAGACACGCAACGAGCGGCTCGACCGCCGCACCGCGCTCGTGTACGGCGACGACATCGGCCTCTCCGCCGCGCGCGCGCGCCGCGCGATGGAGAAGGTGAAGGCGGAGCTCGGCCTTTCCGCGGAGCAGGCGGAGCACGAGGGCCGCGGCTACGTGCACTCGGACGACGTCGTGAACACCGGCTTCCTGGCCGGCGAGTCGTCCGAGGTGGCGGTCGAGGTGATCTACGACGAGCTCGCGGTCGTCGACGACCACGAGGGCGTCGACGCGATCCCGCTCACGCGCGAGCTGCGGCCGAAGAACCCGCTCGGCCTGAACCTGATGCGCATCACGGTGGACGGCGAGCCGATCGACGATCCGGGCCGCAGCTCGTCGGACGTGCAGCGCTGCACGGACGTCGCGCTCGAGCGCGCGAACCTGCGCTTCGGCTTCGACAACCTCGAGGACGAGCGCCGGCTGAGCGTGACGGCGAGCGCGAGCTCGATCGCGATTCCGCGCACGGACGCCGAGCCCGAGATCGAGCCCGCGCCGCCGCTGCGCTTCCGCATGTACTCGAACTACGCCGCGTTCATCGAGCGCTCCGAGGTGCGGATCTTCGCGCCGGACCAGTCGCTGCAGGCCGAGCCGCTGCAGGTGATCGAGGTGCGGCCCGACGGCCTGGCCGAGTGGCAGCCGACGCCCGAGCAGCTCGCCACGCCGCAGCGCGAGCTGCGCTACCTGCTGCGAGCCTACGGCAAGGCCGGGCAGTTCGACGAGACCGCGCCGCGCCCGCTCTGGCTCGTGTACGAGGACGCGGCGGCGGCGGATGCCGCGCCGCCCGCCGACGAGTCGCTCGCCGGCTACGGCGAGAGCGCGATCGCGCTGCAGAACATCCCGCTCGGCAGCGGCACGGTGAAGGTCGAGGGCGAGGGCGTTCCGCCCGAGCACACGGTCTGGCTCGCGGGCGAGCAGGTGCCAGTCGACGAGAACGGCAACTTCGTGGCCGAGACGATCCTGCCCGAGGGCACGCACACGGTCGAGGTCGCGGTGCTCGATCCGCAGGGCAACGGCGACCTGTTCCTGCGCGACCTGCAGTTCGAGGAGAGCGACTTCTTCTACGTCGCGATGTCGGACCTGACGCTCACCAGCGGCAGCGCGAGCCGCGAGCAGAAGGCGCTGCAGGGCGACAACGCGCCCTACGACCTCGACTCGAACGCCGACGGCCGCTTCGCGTTCTTCGTCGACGGCAAGCTCGGCGGCGGCTTCGGCCTGACCGCGAGCGCCGACACGCGCGAGGGCCCGGTCGGCGAGCTGTTCTCGAACTTCATGGACAAGTCGCCGGACTCGCTGTTCCGGCGCATCGACCCGGACTACTTCTACCCGACCTACGGCGACGACGGCACGGTCGAGGAGCTGGCGCCCACGCAGGGCAAGTTCTACGCGAAGCTCTCGCACCAGGACGACCACGCGCTGTGGGGCAACTTCAAGGTCGGCTACGTCGCGAACGAGCTCGCGCCGGTCGATCGCGCGCTGTACGGCGCGAACCTCCACTACCAGTCCGACACGACCACGAGCTTCGGCGAGCAGAAGCTCCAGCTCGACGGCTTCGGCGCGGAGCCGGGCACGGTGCCGAGCCGCGAGGAGTTCCGCGCCACCGGCGGCTCGGTCTACTTCCTGCGCCGCCAGGACATCCTGACCGGCTCGGAGCGCGTGCGCATCGAGCTGCGCGATCCCGACTCGGGCCTGGTGACCGGCGTGGTGCAGCTGCGCGCGGGGCTCGACTACGACTTCGACTACTTCCAGGGCCGCGTGCTGCTCTCCGAGCCGCTCACCGCGACCGGCGGCGGCTCGAGCCTGATCGTGCGCAGCAGCGGCATGGCCGGTGACGAGGCGTATCTCGTGGTCCAGTACGAGTACACGCCGGGCTTCGAAGAGATGAGCACGGTCGCCACGGGCGGGCAGGGCCACTACTGGTTCGGCGACTCGGTGAAGCTCGGCCTGACCGCGAACAAGGACACCGAGGGCGACGGCGACAGCAACCTGTACGGCGGCGACCTGACCTTCCGGCAGAGCGCCGAATCGTGGCTGAAGCTGCAGACCGGCAAGCGCGAGGGAATGCTCTCGCCCTGGCTCAGCTCGGACGACGGCGGCTTCGGCTTCGTCGGCGAGAGCGGCTTCGCACCGGTTGACACGAATGCGGACGCGTACCGCGCGGACCTCAGCGTGGGGCTCGGCGATCTCTTCACCGGCATGGGCGGGCGCGTCTCGCTCTACGCGCAGAACCTGGACGCGGGCTACTCGACCGCGAGCACGCTTTCCCTCCTGGACACGCGCCAGTACGGCGGGCAGTTCACCATTCCCCTCACCGATCGCTGGCGCCTGGCCGGCAAGGCGGACTCACGCACTCAAGACGACGGTCTCGACACCACGGCCGGCGAGCTCGACGTCGGCTACTCGCTCACCGACCAGTGGAGCCTCGGCCTCGGCGTGCGCCACGACAATCGCGAGGACAACTCGCTGGTCGTGCCGGTGACGCAGGAGGAGGGCTCGCGCACCGACGCGGCGCTGCAGGTCGGCTACGACTCCAAGGCCGCGTGGCGCAGCTACGGCTTCGTGCAGAGCACGCTCGCCGCCGACGGCAATCGCGAGGAGAACGGCCGCGTCGGCCTGGGCGGCGCGTACCGCGTGACCGACAAGCTCGTGGTCGACGCCGAGGCCTCCGCCGGCCAGCTCGGTCCGGGCGGCAAGCTCGGCACGAGCTACCAGGCGACCGACCGCACGACCGTGTACGTGAACTACGGCCTCGAGGACGAGCGCGGCCTCGACGGCCTGTACGGCCGGCGCAGCAACATGACCGCGGGCGCGCGCACGCGGCTCTCCGACAGCTCGAGCGTGTACCTCGAGAATCGCTACCAGACCGCCGACTCGCGCAGCGGCCTGACCCACGCCACGGGCGTGAACTTCGCGCCGACCGACCGCTGGAACCTGGGCAGCACGATCGACGTCGGGACGCTCGTCGACCGCGAGACCGGCGCCGAGACCAAGCGCAAGGCGGGCGGTCTGCGCGTCGGTTACGGCTTCGAGAAGGTCCAGCTCGCGAGCGGCTTCGAGTACCGGCTCGACGACACCGAGCAGCTCGACGGCAGCTGGGCCGACCGCACGACCTACCTGTTCCGCAACAACGGCAAGTACCAGATCTCGCCCGACTGGCGCGTGGTGCTGAAGCTGAACCACGCCTTCAGCGAAAGCGACCTCGGCGAGTTCTACGACGGCGGCTACACCGAGGGCGTGCTCGGCTGGGCGTACCGCCCGGTCGCGCACGACCGGCTGAACGCGCTCGCCAAGTACACCTACTTCTACAACCTCCCGACCACCGACCAGTTCAACCTGCGCGAGGTGGCCGACCAGTTCATGCAGCGCAGCCACATCGCGTCGCTCGACGTGACCTACGAGCTCCTGCCGACGCTCACGGTCGGCGGCAAGTACGCCTACCGGATGGGCGAGGTGAGCCTGGACCGCGTCGATCCCGACTTCTTCGACAACGACGCGCACCTGTACGTGCTGCGCACCGACTGGCAGTTCATCCCGCTCTGGGAGGCGTCGGTGGAGATGCGGCTGCTCGACCTGCCGAGCCTGGGCGACAGCCAGAGCGGGGCGCTGGTCGGCGTGTACCGCTACGTCGGCGACCACATGAAGGTCGGCGTCGGCTACAACTTCACCGACTTCTCCGACGACCTGACGGACCTCTCCTTCAACCACCACGGGTTCTTCATCAACTTCAACATCCGGATGTAGGGGCCCGTCGCGTCAGGGCCGGGCGAGCGGCTGCGAGAAGCGCAGCAGTACGCCCGAGGGATCGACGACGTACGCGACCCGGTAGCCCCACGGCTCGTTGCGCGGGCCCTCGACGCGCGCGCCGGGGAAGTCGCCCGAGCCGATCGCCGCGCGCGCGTGTCGGTCCCAGGCGTCGGCGTCCGCGGTCTCGATGTGGATCATGAAGTTGTCGGCCCAGTCCGCGACGTAGAAGTCCTGGAGCAGGAAGCGATCGGCGCCGAGCTGGAGCTCGCAAAGACCGGGCGACTCCCAGTTCTGCGCGAAGCCGAGCGCTGCGTAGAAGGCGCGCGAGCGCGCGAAGTCCTTCGCGGGCACGAACACCTTCATGGCCTCGGCCGCCGGCGCGCCCGGCGCCGCGGCCGCGCCGGTGCG
>Ga0187892_10010822_pt1 | contig 11413 bp, 11 predicted proteins | sample MA1701073metaG_FD_139345 | JGI IMG/M metagenome (GOLD analysis project Ga0187892, IMG submission 139345) | Bio-ooze microbial communities from a basaltic lava cave in the Kipuka Kanohina Cave System on the Island of Hawaii, USA - MA170107-3 metaG ... | reverse complement strand
GTAACGCAGGGTTTACCTGGGGGAGAGTGGGGGTGATCGTCCTGCCGGGGTTGAGGGGGTTGACGCAGATGTTCCCCCCCCCCCCGTCGTTCCCGGTCGTGGACACGTAGAGGTTCTGCTGACGCGCCGCCGCGATCCCCGCCAGAAGCCCCATGACAACGACCGCTCGAAGAACTCTACGCATGCTTCACCTCCAAGTCTGGAGAACGAACGAAGCAGCAGGTCGAGTCTACCGACCCTCGAAGGCCCGTCAAGGGATCATTCATGGGGCGGCAGGGGAGATCGTGGGTCGGCGGAGGGTGGACCGCTCGGGCGCGCGCGCGGAGACTTCGGAGCGACGTCCCGGCCCGCCCGCGCCCGTGCCCAACCTCCTCTCGATTCTCGCGCTCTCCGCCGTCGCCGGTGCGGGCGACGAGACGTGCTCCCCCTGCCACGAGGAGGCCGCGGCCTCGATCTCCGCCTCGGCGCACCGCGAGGTCTCGGGCCACCCGGCGCTGCGAGAATGCGCGACCTGCCACCGCGGTGCCCGCGCGCACGCGGAGTCGGCGCGATGGCGGGATCCCGTGGCGCCTTTTCGCGAGGACCGGGTTTCCCTCGCCGCCGCGTGCGGACTCTGCCACGCGAAGAGGCCCACGACCTGCGAGGAGACGCCGGATCGATGGAGAGAGCGTCGATGCCTCGATTGCCACCGCCTCCACGAGGCCGACGAGGGGCCCTCGGCGCACCCCGGATACTCCGGTGATGCGTCCTGCAGGCCGTGCCACTTCCCCTTCTTCGACGGCGCGAGGGGGCACATCCTCCACCCCACGGACTCCCCCGACCCGCCGCACGGGGGATGCGAGGCCTGTCACGGCCCCTCGCAGGCGCACGCCGCGACGCCGGCGGTCGAGAAGACGGGCACGCCCGCCGCCGGAGGAGCCGCGTGCATCCCCTGCCACGAGTCGGATCCGCACCTCGAGGGGTGGCGATCCTCCGCGCACGGGAGGCGGCGCGTCTCCTGCCTCGACTGCCACGTCGATGCCCCGCGCGCCCCGGCACCGCTCTCGCGGTGCGAGACCTGCCACTCGGGGGTCGCGACGGAGTTCTTCCTCCCCTCGCGCCATCTGCTCCGCGAGGGGCGCATGACCTGCCTCGAGTGCCACGAGCCGCACGGAGGAGCGACGCAGCTTCGCAACGAGGAGGTGCGGACCGGAACCTGCGTCGCCTGCCACCCGGAGAAGGAGGGGCCGTTCGTCTTCGAGCACGAGGGAGACCGCATCCGCGGCTGCCTCTCCTGCCATCGCCCGCACGGCTCGCCCAACGCGCGCCTCCTCACCCACTCCCGCTCGGAGGACCTCCTGTCATCCCATTCCCGCCTGCTTCCACATCCACGCGCCGGGCTCCATCTGGCGGAAGTGCCTGAACTGCCACACGGCGATCCACGGCTCGAACTGGTCGCATGAGCTCTTCCGGTAGGGGTCGCCGGCTCGCCGCGGCCGCGCTCCTCGCGCTCGAGACTTCCGTCCGAGCCGCGGACGGAGATCCGGGATGTCTCGTCTGCCATCCGGCCGAGGCGCAATCGCAGACCCTGTCCGCGCACGGCCGCGGCGCGACCCCGGCGGGCGCGGAGGGTTGCGTCTCCTGTCACGCGGCTTCCGACGACCACTCGGCCCTCGCGTTCGAGAGCCCGGAGCGCGCGCGGTGGGCCGCGTCCCTGCGCGAGGACTCGTGCGCCGGATGTCACGGCGCGCTCGCTCCGAGTCACCCCCCGACCGACCGGCGCGCGAGCGCCTGCGCCGTCTGCCACCGCGCGCACCCGACTCCATCCCCCGCCGCGAGATCGCGGTCGGAATCGGGCCGGCGGATCGGCGAGTGGCTCGTGCGCGGCCGCGTCGAGACGGGAGCTCGCGTCGTCTCCGTCGACGGGAGCCGCATGCGGTTCCGCCAGGACTCCGACATCGAGTCCGGCCCGAGGTTGCGCGAGATGTTCCTCGAGGCGGAGCGCGCGGAGGGGGATGCCCCCTCCTTCCGCCTCCTCCTCCAGGATCTCGGCGATCCGTTCCCGCGGGGTGCCCTCGACGTCGCGCTCTCGGAGCAGGCCTCCGCCTCGGCGTACGCCCGGCGCCAGACCCGAGTCTCCACCGCCAGCGACGACGTCCACGCCTACGATCTCGACCGCAAGGAGGCGGGGGGACGCGTGCGTCTCGCGGCGGAGGAGGGGCCCGTCTTCGATCTCGGGGCCTCGCGGCTCGTCGAGGAGGGAGACTTCCGCGCGACCTCGAACTTCAACGTCGCCGAGCCCTTCCCGCCGGCGCCGGCCCGCGTCGAGCGGAAGACCGACTCTCTCGACGCCGGCATCCGATTCGATCTGGCGGGGTTCGAGGTGGCGCTCCGGGAGCGCGTCGCGAGACGTCGCGGGGAGGAGGACCTCTCCTTCGAGGCTCCGAACGCCTTCGTCCCCGGAGTCGTGAACCGGCTCACGCGCGACATCGAGGACGACACCCTCGCGCTCGAGACGCTCGTCGCGGCGCACCGGCACCTCGCGGAAGAGGTCGAGCTCTCGATCCATGGCCGTTACCTCGACGCGGGGGGGGACGGGGATCTTCGCTCTCGGGAGGTGGGCGCGTTCGCGGGGACCGATTTCGCACGGGTCGAGCGGGGATCGATGGACACGGACGAGGAGGAATGGGAGATCGAGGGATCCCTCTCCTTCCCCCTCGTCGAGCCCGTGCGGGCGACGCTCTTCGCCCGGCACGAGGTCGAGGACGCGGGAGGCACCTCGAAGATCCGCCAGGTCCTGGCCTCCCCGCCCGGCACCCCCAACGTCACGCTCGACTTCGTCAACGCCACCCGCGAGCGGTCCGTCGAGGATCTGGCCGGGTTCGACCTCGACGCGGACGTATCCGACACCTGGGCGCTCCGAGGGGGAGGCCAGGTCGGTCAGGAGCGGCTCGAGGTCCGGATCCGCGCCTTCAACAGCACCGTGGTCGACCGCGAGGAGCGCCTCCCCCGACTCCTCGCGTACGGCGGGGCGACGTGGCGGCCGACGAGGGCCGTGGAGCTGCACCTCGACCTCCAGGGCCGGCGATACGGCGCGCTCGACGAGTTCTTCCGCGAGGCGACGGCGCGGGGGTGGGAGGCCGCCGCGCGGACGCGGTGGAGGGCGTCGGACCCCCTCGCCTTCGGTCTCGCCGGCCGCACGGGCCGGTCCACGGTCGACGAGTTCGAGGCGCGGAATCGGTTCGTCGCCGTCGAGGCCGACGCGACGTACCGCCTCGGCCCCGCCCTCGCCGCGTCCCTCTTCGCCTCCCACCGCGACGAGGACCTCTCCGCGGTCCCGACGCTCCTGACCTTCGGGGGGCCGATCTCGAAGACCCTCGACTACGACGCGGTCTCGGACCTCCTCGCGGCGCGCCTCGACGCCTCCCTCGACGCGCGAACCCGTAGCGAAACGGGCTTCAGCTACGGTCTCGTCCACGGCGATGCGCGAGTCCTCGCCTGGACGGTTTCCGAGCGCCTCGAGCGCGACCTGAGGGAAGACCTGACGATCGGAATCGAAGGCCTCGCGCGCCGCTACGACCCCGACCCGCCGACCCTCGAGCCCGCCTACCGCGCCTTCGTCGTCGCGGTCTTCGCCCGCTGGTCGTTCTGAGGACGGACCCGCCTCGCTACCGCTGGACCGGGGGAAGGAGGCGTCGATTCCTCGTCGCCCGCGGGCGGTTCCTCGGTCTTCGCATGCTCCGGCGACTCCTTCTTCGCCGCAGCGCGGCGGGCGAGCTTCTCCTCCCTCTTGCGCTTCTTCTCGAGCTCGCGCTGGCGCTTCTGAAAGCTGTGCGGGCTGCGACCGCCGGGCATGGAGAGGGCCTCCGAGGGCTCGCGCGAAATCCAGCGACCGCCTTGGCCGAGCCCGGGCCGAGAAAGCCGCACCGCGGGTCATTCTAGTCGGATTCGCCCTCATGAGGAGGAGAAAACTCCTCGGCCATGCTCACGTCCTACGGAAGGTCGTTCCGGAGGTAGTGATCCGCGGTCGAGAGCCCGCCGAAATGCCCGAAATTCACGATGTAGAGATCCAGGTCGCCGTCCCCGTCCGTGTCCCCGAGAGCGGCATCGTCGGCGACGAAGTCGCCGAACGGGTTGAACGTGGGGTCGGCCGCGAAGACGCCGAGCGTCCCGCCCTGCGCGCCGGCCTGGTTCAGGAGGAGGATCGACTCTCCCGAGGTCGCCGGCGGCGGCCCGCTCGGGAGGTGGTGGACGGAGTGGACGACGTCGACGTCCCCGTCCGCGTCCACGTCGCCGAGCGCGATCCCGATCCGGACGTTCTGGAACGGGGGAAAGGCGGCGGGTTGCGGGAAGTCGAGGACGTTCTCGGCGAACACGCCGGGCCCGCCGGCCCCTTGGTTCGTGTAGAGCGCCGGGGCGGGAGTGGACGATCCGGATCCGGCGATCAGGAGGTCGAGGTAGCCGTCGGCATCCACGTCCAGGAACGCCGCCTCGAACGATTTCGTGAGGGGGGAGGGAAGGAGTTGCGTCGCCGTCACGTCCGTGAAGGCGAACCCCCCGTCGTTGCGCAGGAGGCGGTTCTCGACGCCGGGGGTCGGCCCGCTCGTCGAGAAGAAGAGATCGAGGTCGCCGTCGTTGTCGATGTCGCCGGCGACGACGTGCTGGCTCGCCGTGCTCGGGTCGTTCCAGGCGGCCGCCGAGAAGGCGGCGTCCGCGACGAACGAACCGGACCCGTCGTTCACGAGGAGCGTGTCCGCGTCCGTCGGGAGCCCGGCGTGCGTGGAGTCCGGACCGTTCGACAGGACGAGGTCGAGGTCCCCGTCCCCGTCGAAGTCTCCCGGGGCGGCGGCCGTCGTGAGCCCCCCTCCCGGCGGGAACGTGGACGAGACGGAGAACGTTCCCCCGACGTTCATGAGGAGCCGGTTCGGGACGGCGGGCGAGGTCGAGGGGGCGAGCCCTCCGCCGACGAAGAGATCGAGGTCGCCGTCCCCGTCCGCATCGAACGCCTCCAGCAGGAGGCGATCTCGCCGACGACGGTCGGAGGCACCCAGACGGAGGTGGCGTCGAGGAGGCTCCCCGTCCCGTCGTTGAGCAGGACGGCGGCACCGGTGTCCGTCGCGAGGAGGAGGTCGAGGTCGCCGTCGGCGTCGAGGTCGACGAAGTCGGCGTCCGTGTTCGGCTCGGAAGCCACGGCAGGGAGCGTCGCCGAGAGATCGGAGAAGCTCGCCGTCGCGCTCGCGCCAGGGCGCACCTGGACGGGACTCGAAGCGTGCACCGCCGAAGGCAGCACGACGACGAATCCCTGGAAGTGGACGGGCACGCCCGCGATCGCCGGATCGCTCGGCACGCCCGTGGCGAAGAGGAGCCTCCCGCTCGCGTCGATCGGCCCCACCGCGAGGAAGAAGAGCGTGGCGGGATCGAGATGGACGACCGGCAATCCGGGGAGGAGAAGCGGCCCGTTGCCGGCGCTCACGCCGAGGAGACCGGGGGCCCCGATCTCCGTGCTGCGGATCGCGCCGGAGAAGACGCCTCCGAGGGGGGCGGGCGTCGTCTCGAGCGAGGCGCGCCGCGAGTCGCCGAGGTTGTCGGCCTGACCGAGCCCGGCGCCGAGCGAGAACACGACCCCGATGCGGAGAAAAAGAGATGTGCGACCCATCGAAGCCTCCTGGATACGGCACGGGGCGAAGCGTCCGTGCCGGCGCTCTCCAATGGACCCGAGATCCCGGCGTCCGACCATTCGCAGGATCCCGGACCCCCCTCTCGGTAGGACTACGGAGGGTCGAGGAGGCCCTCGCGCAGCGCGAATTGCGTGAGCTGCGCGACGGAGTGGAGATCGAGCTTGCGCATGAGGTTCGCGCGGTGGGTCTCGACGGTGCGCCCGCTGATGCGCAGCCGCGCCGCGATCTCCTTCGTCGAGAGCCCCTCGGCGACGAGGCGCAGGATCTCGCGCTCCCGCTCCGTGAGCCGGTCGAGGGGGCGTTCGCCTTCCGTCCCGCCGCGGACGAGGTCCCCGAGGGCGCGCTGGACCTCCGGGCTGTAGTAGGCCTCCCCCCCCACGACGGTCTCGATCGCTCGCACGAGATCGGCGACGGCCGAGTCCTTGAGGAGGTAGCCGTCGGCTCCCTCGCGGACGGCGCGGGCGACGTACTCGGCGTTCGAGTGCATCGTCAGGACGACGACCTTCGTCTCGGGTCGAGAGTCCTTCACGCGGCGCAACACCTCGAGGCCTCCGACCTTCGGCATCGAGAGATCGAGGACGAGGACATCGACCCCTCCGGCCTCGACCGCGCGGAGCGCCCCCTCCCCGTCCGCGACCTCCGCGACGACCGCGATGCCGGGGCGCCCTTCGAGGAGGCGGCGGAGCCCCGCCCGCACGAGCGTGTGATCGTCGGCGAGGACGACCCGCACTTTCGCCTGCCGGCTCATGCCGCGCCCCCGTGGGGCAGCTCCACCTCGACCCGGAGCCCCTCCCCCGGCGACCCCGCGATCTCGAGCGTGCCGCCGAGCGCGGTGACTCGCTCTCGCATGCCGAGCAGTCCGAGGTTCGCCGCCGGCTCCCCCGCGATCCCACGGCCGTCGTCCTCCACCACGACCCGCACGGCGTTCGGGGCCTCCTCGAGACGGACGGCGGCGCTCCGCGCGGCCGCGTGGCGCGCGACGTTCGTGAGAGCCTCCTGGACGACGCGGTACACGGCGACCTCGGCTTCGGGAGCGAGCCCGTTCAAGCGCTCGGGCGTCTCGAGAGCGACCTGGATCCGGGTCCGCTCTCCGAAGTCCTCGACGAGAGCGCGCAGCGCCGGGATCAGCCCGAGATCGTCGAGCACGTCGGGGCGCAGCAGGTTGCTCAGGTCGCGGATCCGCGTGAGGGCGCGCGCGACGGTCTCGCTCGCCTCGCGTTTCCCCTCGAGGTCGAGCTCGATCTTGACGGCGGTCAAGACCTGCCCCGCCTCGTCGTGCAGCTCCCGGGCGACGCGGCGGCGCTCCTCCTCCTGCGTGCGCAGGAGGAGCTGGGTCAGCTGCTCGAGCTGCGCGCGGCGCGCCTCGAGCGCCTTCTTCCCCTCGCCGAGGACGAGGAAGAGCGTCCCGACGGCGGCGGCGACGATGAAGAGGACGTCCGCGAAGACTCCGAAGAGGACCGCCGAGCCGAGGGGGCGCAGGAGCGGGTAATCGAGATGGTGGAGCCCCCAGAGCACGAACGTCATCCCGAGCAGCGTGGCGCTCGCCGAGGGGGAGCGCGCTCGATATCTCCAGAAGACGATCCCCGTCCAGATCGTGACCCCCGACAGAAGAACCGCCGCCGACATCCCGGCGAGGCTCATGTCGTGGATGCCGTAGATCGCGACGAACGCCCAGACGAGAGGGACGAGGCCGAGCGCCGCGTAGGTCCGGCGCCACCGCACCCCCCGCGAGAACTGGAGCGCCGCCCAGAGGAGGAGGAGCGTCGCGATTCCAGTCGCGACCTGGTGAGCGAAGAGCCAGATGTCGTCGCGCGCGACGATGTAGGCCGAGATGAAGACGAGACGGAGCGCGTAGATCGCCCAGCCGGCCGCCCAGGAGGCGAAGTAGCCGCGCCGCTCCTGCCGCCAGAGCCCGACGTAGACCGCGGAGAGGAGGGCCGTGACGACCAACTGGAACCCGAGGGCGGCGAGCTCGACCGTCTGACGTTCCACCGGGGAAACTCTACCGGCTGCGCACGCAGAGCGTGTAGCCGAGCCAGATGAAGAGGAGACCGACGAACTCGCCGACGTAGAGGGCCTCGACGACCCCGGCCTTCGCGAGGCCTCCCCCGATCCCCGGCAGCAGCGCGCCGAAGGCGATCGAGGCGTTCCCCCACGCGAGCCCCCTCGTCGCCGGATCCCTCGCGTATCGCCGGGCGCTCCAGATCGCGCCACCGATGAGGAATAGCGCCGCGTAGCCGTTCACGAGCGGAGTGAACGCCCGCAGCCACGACCAGGCGAGGATCCCTCCACCGGGCCGATGCGGCTCGAGCGCGTCGAGGCGGACCGGCGAGAGGAGGACGAGGACGAAGAGCCCGAGGAGGAGCGGCAGCGTGGCGGCCGTGAGGCGATGCGCGACCCGGCGAGGGAGCAGGAGGTAGACCGTTCCCTGCGCGAGGGGATACCCGCCGAGCAACGCCCCGGCCATGTACCAGGCCTTGTTGAGGAGGACCGAGTTCCCCCAGAGGGTGATCGCTCCCTCGAGCCCCGTTCCCAGCCCGTAGGTGAGGAGCCCCGCCGTCCACCACGAGAGGTGCGTTCCGAATCCCTTCCGGAGGCGATGTCGCCAGAGGATCCCCGCGAAGATCGCCGAGAGGACCGTCGTCGCGATCGGAAGGTAGTGGACGGCCGAGGGGCTCGGGGGAGATTCCATATCGTCCGGGGATGGGCCGGCGCCGGGCCGGTTGTTAGGCTAGCATCGGCTGCGAAAGGCTCGGACCTCTCGCCCCCTTCGGAGGATCGTGACGATGAGCGACCCCAAATCCACTCCTGCGACGCCCGAAGCCCCCTCGCGGCGGCAGTTCCTGGCCAAGACCGCCGCGGCGGCCGGCGCCGCCGCCGTCCTCGACGCCTGCGCGAGCGGGCCGCGCTGGGGTCCGGTGCCGAGAGCGTCGGCGCGCGCACCTCTCGCCGAGGGGGAGCCGATCCTCATGGGAGTGATCGGCACCGGCGGAATGGGGACCGGCCACTGCCGCGCGATCCTCGACGCCGCCCAGACGGGGCACGAGAAGGTGACGATCCTCGCGCTGAGCGACGTCTGCCAGTCGCGCCTCGAGAAGGCGAAGGCGCTCTGCGAGGAGCGCCAGGGGATCCCCGTCGAGACCTACGGCGACTACCGCGACCTCCTGCGTCGCCCCGACCTCCACGCCGTCCTGATCGCGAGCCCCGAGCACTGGCACGCGAAGATGGCGGAGGACGCGATCCTCGCAGGCAAGGACGTCTACCTCGAGAAGCCGATGACGCTGCGCCTCCCGGAGGCGCTCCGCCTCCGCGAGGTCACGCGCGCGAATCCCGAGGCGATCGTCCAGGTCGGCACGCAGCAGCTCATGCAGCCGAAGTTCCACAACGCGCGCCGCCTGATCGCCGAGGGCTCGATTGGGAAGCCGGTCTGGAGCCAGACGAGCTACTGCCGCAACTCGAAGGACGGGGAGTGGCTCTACTACGAGATCGACCCGAAGTGGCAGCCCGGCGTGAACCTCGATTGGGACGGGTGGTGCGGGCCGCTCGGGCGGCGCCCGTGGGATCCCGAGGTCTACGCCCGCTGGCGGCGGTACCGCGACTTCTCGACCGGCATCATCGGCGATCTCCTCGTCCACGTGATGGCTCCGATGCTCTACGCGATCGACCCGGGCTGGCCGACGCGCGTCGTCGCCTCGGGGGGCCACTACGTCGACAAGACGATGGAGAACCACGACCAGGTGAATCTCACCGTCGAGTTCGAGCGGGAGCACACGATGGTCGTCGCGGGGTCCACAGCGAACGCGGTCGGCCTCGAGCCGATGATTCGCGGCCACGAAGCGAACCTCTACCTCGGAGGACCTCACTGCGAGCTCCGCCCCGAGCGGATCTCTGCGGAGGAGATCGAGGGACGCACGATCGAGAGCCCCGACATCGGCGACGACCAGAGCGCGCACCGGCTCAACTGGCTGCGCTGCATTCGCAGCCGCCAGGCGCCCGAGAGCGACGTCGAGCTGGGGACGAAGGTCATGGTCGTCGTCGACCTCGCCACCCGCTCGATGTGGGAGGGGCGCGCCTTCTCCTTCGACCCGTCGCGGATGCGGGCCCGGGCGATCTAGTTCTCGTGGAGATCGCGCGGCTCGCGACCTGGGCGATGGGGTCGCGCTTCGAGGTCGTCGTCGCGGGATCGGACGGCCGCCACCTCCGCGCCGCCGGAGAATCGGCCCTCGAGGAGATCGAGGAGCAGGATCTGCGCCTCTCGCTCTTCCGGAGGGACAGCCTCCTCTCCCGTATCAACGCGAGGGCGGCGGCACGCCCGGTCCGCCTCGACCCCGACCTCCACGATCTCCTCGAGACCTGTCGCGAAGTCCACGCCGCCTCCGAGGGCGCTTTCGACGTCACGGTGGCCCCGCTCATGCGGGAGTGGGGGTTTCACCCGCGTGACGCGGCGGCGACCGAGGCGCCCCTCGGGATGGAGGGCGTCCACCTCGATCCCGCGGACGCATCGGTCCGCTTCGACAGGTCGGGCCTCGCTCTCGACCTCGGCGCGATCGGGAAGGGCCACGCGCTCGACCTCGCCGCGGATCGGCTGCGGGAGGCGGGGATCGACCGCGCATTCCTCCACGGGGGCACGAGCGCCGTCGTCGCCATCGGAGCGCCGCCGGGGAGGACGGGCTGGCGGGTCCGGATCCGCTCCGGGACGAGGGCTCCCGACCTCGTCGCGACGCTCCGCGACCGCTCGCTCTGCGTCTCGGCGCCGCGTGGGCGAACCGTGGAAAGAGACGGATCGACCCTCGGTCACGTCCTCGATCCGCGAAACCGCCGCCCTGCGAGAGGGACCGCGACGGTCGCCGTGCTCGCCCCCTCCGCCCGGCTCGCGGACGCCTGGTCGACGGCGCTCCTCGTCCTCGGGAGGCGACCGATCGGCGCGCCCGACCGACTCACCTCGGCGATCCTGGCCGAAGGAGGGACGACTTGGCGGATCGAGGGACCGGAGTCGAGCGAGATCGAGACGTGCCGCTCGCGCGAGGAGCGGGTCGCTTGACCGATCCGAGCCGCAGGGAGTTCCTCGCCCAGACCGCCGGTGCCGTGGCGGCGACCTGGCTCGTTCCAGACCTCGCGACGTCCTCGCCCCTCGAGGGGATCGAGCCGATCGAGGTGGGTCTCGTGGGCGCCGGGAGACAGGGGCGCGCGATCCTCGGCGAGCTGCAGAAACTCGAAGCCGTGCGGGTGACGGCCCTCTGCGACGTCGATCCCTCTCGCCTCGAGTCGGGCCTGCGACGGGGTCGCGACCTCAAGGGATATCCCGGCCACCGGGAGATGCTCGATGCGGAGAAAGGGATGAAGGCGGTCTTCGTCGCGACGCCGACGCACGTCCACAAGGAAATCGCGATCGACGCGCTCGGCGCGGGCCGCCACGTCTACTGCGAGTCCCCCCTCGCGTCGACGATCGAGGACTCCCGCGCGATCGCGCGAGCGGCGCGCGCGGCCTCGACCGTCTTCCAGGCCGGATTCCAGGGGCGGGCGAACCCGATCTACCGCCTCGCCTGGACCTTCTTCCGCTCCGACTCCGTGCGCGACCTCGTCTCCGTGCGGGGTCAGAACTGCCGCAAGACCTCGTGGCGCACCCCCGCCGAGGATCCCGCGCGGGAGCGAGCGCTCAACTGGCGCCTCGACCCCGAGATCTCGACCGGCCTCGAGGGAGAGATCGGGGCGCAGCAGTTCGACGTCGTCCACTGGTACCTGGGCGCCTACCCGGC
>Ga0187892_10010821_pt1 | contig 11414 bp, 13 predicted proteins | sample MA1701073metaG_FD_139345 | JGI IMG/M metagenome (GOLD analysis project Ga0187892, IMG submission 139345) | Bio-ooze microbial communities from a basaltic lava cave in the Kipuka Kanohina Cave System on the Island of Hawaii, USA - MA170107-3 metaG ... | reverse complement strand
GGGACGCCAGACGGTCCTGGCGACGGCCGACTGCAATCGCCACGGCCGGTTCACCGCCGCCCAGGTCGTCCAGATCGAGACCGGCGGGGGCGGTTGCGCGGACCCGCCGCCGCCCGCGGCTCGCGCGGGTGGCGACGAGATCCGGTCTCCGGTGATCCGCATCCCGCAGCTGGTTGCCGACGGGCAGATCCATGCCGGCCAGATCATCGACGTCCAGCTCAAGATGAAGCATCCCAACCGGACGGGACTGGTCCTCCGTGGCGGGCAGTTCGTTCAGGGATCGGAGCCGTTCCACCTGAGCGAGATGGAAGTCTTCTACGGAACCGCCAGGGTCAGCCGCTTCCTGCTCACCTCCGCGCTCAGCGACAACCCGTTCATCACCTTCAAGCTGCGCGCTGGACAGGAGGGGCCGCTCCGGGTCGTGCTGCGCAACAACCGCGGCCAGCGCTTCGAGGCGATGCACCTGATCCGGTTCGCGTAATGCCAGACGACGCGCGCCGTCGGATCGAGCCGCGGCCCGAGATGGGCCGGGGGGTCGCCACCGATGCCGCCGAGGCGGCGCGGCGCAACGATGAGCTGATCAACCCGGAGCTCATCCGGGATTGGCTCCTCTGGGGGTTCTTCTGGCTGCTGTTCGCTCCCACGGTCGGTGTGATCGTGTCGACGAAGTTCAACTTTCCCGAGTTTCTCGGCACGCAGGCGTGGTCGACGTTCGGACGCCTGCGACCCGTCCACGTCAACGGCGTCATCTGGGGCGCCTTCTCCACGCTCTTCTTCGGCCTCGCCTACTACATCACGCCACGGCTCGCCGGCGTCCGCGTCTGGAACGAGCGCTGGGGCCACGTTCTCCTCTGGATCTGGAACCTGAACCTGGTCGCGGCGTTCCTGGGCCTCGCCGTCTGGGGCACCAACAACGGCTGGGAGGCCGGGGAGTTCCCGATCCCCAACGTGATCGTGCTGTTCCTGGTCACGGTGGCCATCTCGGCGCAGCTGTTGATGACGGTCGCCCGGCGCGTGCAGCAGCCGCTGTACGTGAGCCTCTGGTATCTGATCGGCGCGCTCGTGTGGACGAGCGTCAACCTCCTCCTGCTGCTCATCGGACCGTACTGGACGGTGCCGGGGATCAACAACGCCGCGCTGCACGGGCTGTTCATCCATTACGTGGTCGGCCTCTGGATCACGCCGGCCGGCTACGTGCTGATCTACTACTTCCTCCCCGCGTCCGTGCGGGCGCCGATCTACAGTCACAAGCTCTCGCTGATCGGCTTCTGGTCGCTCGCCTTCTTCTATCCGTTCGTCGGGATTCACCACTATCTGTACAGCCCGATTGCGGACTGGGCCGAGACGATCGCCATCATCGCGTCGATGATGCTGATCATCCCCGTCTGGACCGTGCTCCAGAACTTCTTCGGCACCATGATCGGCCACTGGAGTGGCTTCAGCCGCAACCTTCCGGCCAAGTTCCTGATCGTGGGCTCGATCATGTACCTGGTCGGCTGCTTCCAGGGCTCCACCGAGGCGCTCCGCTCGATCCAGGAGCCCACGCATTTCACCGACTTCGTCATCTCGCACTCGCACCTGACGATCTTCGGCACGTTCGTCGTGTGGGCCATCGCGGGCGCGGTCTACGTGTGGCCGCGCCTCTACGGGCGCGAGCTGTGGAGCTTCCGTCTCGGCAACTGGAGCTTCTGGCTCATCACGCTCGGGATCTCGACGATGGGTCTCGTGCTCTCGGCGCAGGGGCTCCAGCAGGGCTACATGCTCATGGCCCGGGCGGAGTGGGTGGACACCGTGGTGACCATGCGGCCGTACTGGCTCGTCCGCACCCTGGCCGGCATCTCCATGGACACCGGCATGTCGCTGCTGGTCTACAACTTGATGCGCACGGCGATGAGCGCGCCGGCGCGCCGCGTGCCGGCCGTGACATGAAGGCCTATTTCCTGGGCGCCGGGTTCTTCTTGATCTCGCTGGCCATCTTCGTGCAGGGGATTCTCCCCATCGCCATCCCGGAATCGCGAGAGACGCGGGCCACGCGGGCCGTGCGGAACGAGCTCGGCCAGGTCAAATGGGTCTGGTACGAGTCGTCGCCCTACACCCCGCTCGAGCAGCTCGGTCGCAACGTCTACCTGCGGGAGGGGTGCTGGTACTGCCACAGCCAGTACGTGCGGCCGGTTGCCGGCGAGGACCAGCGCTGGGGGCCCGTGTCCCAGGTCGGCGAGTATGCCCACGATCGGCCCCACCTGCTCTCCACCCGACGCATCGGCCCCGACCTGACCCGGGTGGGCTTGAAGTACTCCGACCACTGGCACTACGCTCACCACTGGAACGCGCAGATGGTGGTCCCGGACACCATCATGGCGAACTTCCGCTGGCTCTTCCGGACGGCGCGGGTGACGGTCGTCGAGAAGGAGGGCGCGCCCGCGCTGGCGGAGTCGGCCGGCCTCAAGGCGCTCTTCAGCTTCAAGGCCGAGCGGCCCATCCTCCTCCATCCCAATCCGGACGGCCTGGCCTTCGCCGAGCAGACGGACGGCACGCCGCTCCTGTCGGTCACGAGCCTGCCCGAGCCCTACAACAAGCTCGAGACGTGGACGGGCAAGACGCTCACGGTCGTCGTGTCGACCGAGGAGATGCGGGGGCTGGTGGCCTACATCCAGAAGCTCGGCACCAACCGTGGGGCCTGGCGCGAGGTCTTCGAGCCCCAGAACCTCTCGGCCAGCGTCATGGCCATTCCCCAGACCGACGACCAGGTCGCCCGCGGCAAGGAGGTCTACGAGCGCCGGTGTGTGGGCTGTCATGGCGTGAAGGGAGACGGCAACGGGCCGGCGGCCACCTTCCTCAACCCCCGCCCTCGCGACTTCACCATCGGCTCGTTCAAGTTCCGCACGACGCCGTCTGGCTCCCTGCCCACCGACGGCGATCTGTATCGGACCCTGACCCGCGGGGTGCGCTGGACGGCGATGCCCACGTGGCACGAGATCCCCGAGAAGGATCGGATCGCGGTGATCGCATTCATCAAGACCTTGTCGTCCCGATGGAAAGAGGAGAAACCTGAGCCGCCGATCCTGATCGGCGACCCGCCGAAGGCGACGGCCGAGCTAATGGCCAGAGGGAAAGAGCTCTACGCCAAGGCCAAGTGCTGGCAGTGCCACGGGGACGGCGGCAAGGGCGACGGCCCCTCGGCCGACGAGCTCCGAGACGACCTGAAGTTCACGATCCGGCCCACCGACTTCACACGCGGCCAGTTCAAGACCGGCGGGGACGTGCGCGACATCTTTCGCACGATGACCACCGGCCTGGACGGGACCCCGATGCCGTCGTTCGTCGACTCGATGAAGGAGGACGAGCGCTGGGCGATCAGCTACTACGTCCTCTCCTTCTCGGCCTTCAACGACCCGCTCACCGGGCAGAAGCTCAAGCTGGATCCCGCCGCCCGGGCCCAGCTCAACACGCCGGACGGGCAGATGTTCAGGAGCTCCCCGCTGGCGCTCGATCCCACCGCCCTCCCGGCCGTCGCGAATCGGCCGAAGGAGCTGGTCCGCTTTCACAAGGGCATGCTGGGGGAAGGCAGGTAGACGATGGACGAGCTCAAATTCCTGATCGCCGGTCAGTTCATCGTCTCGGTGCTGATGGGGCTGGCCGCCCTCTGTCTGTTCGTCTGGGCCGTGGCCTCGGGTCTCCTGACCGACGTGGAGCGGGTCAAGCATCAGGTGCTGCAGAGCGAGGGCGTGGACGATGACCGCTGAGCCCGACGGCGCCGAGCCTGGGCCGGAGCTCCAGGCGCGTGAGGCGCGCCACGGTCCGATCGAGGAGCACGCGCAGGGGGAGATCCGCTCGTACCACGGGATCGTGAACAAGTGGCTGCTCGCGGTCTATGCGATCCTGACGGTGTGGGCGGTCTACTATCTGTTCAAGTACTGGGGGGGCCTGGGGCCCGGGCTGGCGCGGTGAGTCCCCTCCGCCTGCTCTACGCCCTGGCGCTCCTGAATCTCGCGATCCTGCTGATCGACATGCTGTACAACGTGCTCGGCGGGCTCGTCCCGTTGCTGCGATAGGAGAGCCGGTCATGCTGGGGATCGAGAAGGTCGCGTTCGGGATCTTCCTGTCGGGAACCGTCCTGTTCTTCCTCTGGGTCCTGATCCTCGCGATCAGGAGGTAGGCCGCGATGCGCCGCGCCGTGGGAACGGGCAAGGAACGATAGCAACCTCCTGGCTCGCCGTTCAGAACCGGGGGAGGGCGCGATGGCGCACGGGCCCGCCGGCGCGGTGAGCGCCGGGGCGGCGACCGCGGTGGTCGCGGCCGAGGTGTCCGGCTGGACCGCCCGCCCCGAGGTTCTCGTGCCGCTCGCGCTCGGCGCGAGCCTCTACGCGGTCGGCTGGTGGCGTCTGTCGCGACGGGCGCCGGGGCACGGTCATCCGGCCCGAGCCCTGCTGGCGCTCGTCGCGTGGGTGAGCATCGTGCTCGCGCTCCTGTCCCCTCTGGACCGTCTCGCGCACGCGCTGTTCGTCGCCCACATGACGCAGCACATGCTCCTCATCGTGGTCGCCGCCCCGGCCCTGCTGCTCGCCGACCCGTTCCCGGCGGTCATCTGGGGATTACCGCGAGTCGCACGCCGGGGCGTCCGCCGCTGGTTCCGGCGCGTGACGCCCCTGGGCCGCCTCTGGCGAGCGCTGACGTCTCTGCCGCTGGCCTGGCTCGGCTACGCGCTGATCCTCGGGCTCTGGCACCTTCCGACGCCGTACGACGCGGCGCTCGGCGATCGGTTCCTGCACGATGTCGAGCACGCGTGTTTCTTTCTCGGCGCGGTCCTGTTCTGGTGGCCCGTGATCGATCCGGCGCCGCACTTCCGACCCGCCGCTCCGCACGCGCGCCGGATCGTGTATCTCGTGCTGGCCGCCTTCCAGACAGCCGCGCTCGGCCTGCTGTTCACCCTCACTCCCCGGGTGCTCTACCCGTCTTACGCGTCAGCGCCACGCCTCACGGGGCTCAGCGCTGCCGATGACCAGGTGTGGGGTGGAGTCGTGATGTGGGGCGTGGGTGGGGTGGCTGACATGCTCGCCGTGCTCATCCTGCTTCATCGGTATTTCGGGCTCGAGGAGCGCACCGCTCGACCCGAGGTGAATCGGGCGGCGTGATCCGGCCACCGGCGCCGCCGCTCAGCCGGTCCGCAGCGCGGAGGTGACGGGCGATTCGACAGGGCTGCGGCGCGCCGTGCCGCGTAGCGCCGCCGTCGCGGCGACTTGAGGTGCGTGAGGATGCCTGGGTCGATGTTACGGTTTCAGCACCACTTTCCCCACGTTCTTCCTCGCCTCGATGTAGGCCTGCGCCTGGCCGGCCTGCGCGAAGGGAAAGACCTTGTCCACGTAGGGGCGGACCCAGCCGTCCCTGACGCCCTGTAGCAGCGTAGCCATCCACGCGCGAATCTTTGCAGTCTCGTGCCACAGGTGGCCCATGTTCACGCCGAAGGCCGACTTGTTGTTGTTCATGAGCGGGATCGGATGGAAAAACGGCATGCCGAACGCTACCGGCAGCAGCCGCAGCGGCCCGAACAGGCCGGATTCGGTCGCGACGGAGATGCCGAACATTCCCAGCCGTCCGGTGCTGCGCAGCGCCTTCCAGCTCTTCTTCCAGTGCTTGCCGCCGAGCGGATCGGTGATGAGTTCGACGCCGCGCCCGTCGGTCAGCTTATCGAGTTCCACTGACCAGTCCTTCGTGCGGTAATCAATGGCCTCGTGAAGCCCGCGTTCCTTGAGGAAGGCGTGTTTGTTGCTGCTGGCAGTTCCGATGATGCGGGCGCCGATGTGGCGGGCGATGTCAATCGCCGCGAGTCCTACGCCGCCACCGACGTTGTGGACAAGCACAGTTTCGTCCTTGCTGAGCGAGCCCATCACGACCAGTAGCTGCCAGGCGGTGAGATAGTTCACCGGGATCGCGGCGCATTGCTCATGACTGAGCGAAGCAGGGCGCTCGAATACCTGGCCGACGGGAACAACAACGACATCCGAATAGCCGCCAAAGCGCGTCAGCGCAAACACATCCTTGCCGACCCAGGACTGGTTGACGCCCTGACCGAGGCCATCCACCGTGCCGGAGACTTCATACCCCACGACGAAGGGAATCTTCGGAGAATCGGGATAAAGCCCCTGGCGCGCGAGGATGTCGGCGAAGTTGATGCCGCTGGCCTTCACGCGGATGCGCAGGGCGCCGTCGCCCGGCGTCGGATCCGGCGACTCGTGGACTTTCAGCTTTTCGGGTCCGCCGTGGCCCGTGATGACGATCTGTCTCATGACCAATCTCCTTCATGCGTCGAACGGAAATCGGCGAGTTGGAACCATCGAGATACTCGTCAGAATGACATATAGACGAAAAGCGTTACGAATGCTGGATCGGGGAACTTGCGTGACCAGGTCATCGATACCGCCGGGTAGCTCCGAGATCACCCCTCTCCCTCAAGGGAGCGGGCAGGGTGAGGGGTGGTGAGGGTGCCTACATCTCCCACGATCCCGTCGCCCACCCGCTTGAGCCGCTCGCGTGGCAGTGCGCTCTGACATGCTCGCCGTGCTCGTCCCGCTTCATCGGTACTTCGGGTTCGAGGAGCGCACCGGTCGACCCGAGGTGAATCGGGCGGCATGATCCGGCCACCGGCGCCGCCGCTCAGCCGGTCCGCAGCGCGGAGGTGACGGGCAGGCGCGCGGCGCGGATGGCCGGGAGGAGCCCGCCGGTGAGGCCGATGCCGAGCGCCCACCCCAGGCCTTGGGCCAGCCGCGCGCGCGTCACCCGGAAGTCGAAGGCCACCTGCGAGAACGTGTTGAAGTTCAACGTCGAGAGCGAGGCGCCGTCGCAGTAGAGATACGCGAGGGCGCCGCCGATGACACCGCCGACCAGCGCCAGCAGCAGCGCCTCCAGCATCACCGACACGACCACCGGGGCGCCGCCGAAGCCGATCGCCCGCAGCGTCGCGATCTCCACCTGGCGGCTGGCGATCGCGGAGTACATGCAGTTGAGCGCCCCGAAGGTGGCCCCGATCGCCATGAACGTCGCCACGCTCTAGCCGAGCACGCCGATCAGCTTCGACAGGATCGACGCCTGCTTGGCGTAGTACTCGGGCTCGCGCAGGACGGTGATCGAGAGCCGGCGATCGCGGGCGATGGCATCCTTCACCGTCTGCAGGCCCGCCTCCGAGGGGTCGGCCAGCGTCGCGGTGACCGACTGGAAGCCCGTGCGCCGGAACGCGGACATCGCGACCTCGGCGTCGGCCCAGATCTCGGACTCGTGCACGTCGCCGCCGCTCGTGAAGATGCCGACCACCGTCCAGTCGCTGTCCCGGAAGCCGATCCTCGAGCCGACCGACAGCCCGGCGAACTCCCGGGCCGCCTTCCGGCCGACGAGCACCTCGCGGACACCACGCTCGAATCGACGGCCCTCCACGATCGTGACCTCGTCGCGGATCGCGAAGGCGGCCGGCTGCACGCCGCGGAACGGCACGTTGTTCGGATCGCGCTCGCCTTTGCGCGGCAGGTCCACCATCACCACCAGCTCCGCGGAGACGAGTGGACGCCCGCCGGCGTCGTGGGCGATCGCCGGCAGACTGGCCAGCAAGAACGCCTGATCGCGCGCCACGCCGCTCGACATCTCCGCCTCGGAGCCGGCGCGCAGCATCATGATCCGCGTGGGGCGCCCGGTGCTGGCGAGCGTGTGGCGGAAGCCGTCGGCCATGGCCAGCACGGAGACCAGCACGCCGACGACCCCGGCGATGCCCACGACGACCACGAGCGAGGTGCCGAGGCGCCGGGGCACGTTGCGGAGGTTGATGAGCGTCACCCCCGCCACCTGATTGAGCCAGCTCATGCGCTCACCGGTGTCCCGCCAGCCCGTCCACGATACGCAGCCAGTTGACTCGCAGCGCCGGCGGCAGGCCGACGGCCAGGCCGAGCGCCGCCACCAGCCCGGCGGCGAGCAGCCACGTGGTCGGCGCGACGTAGAGCGGCGGGAAGCGCCCGCCGGTCGCCTCGTTGAGGCTCGGCATGAGCGCAACCGCCGCCGTCATGCCGAGCGCGCCGCCGATCGCGATCAGCAGCAGGGCCTCGCCCAGCACGAGCGCGGTGACGGCGCGGTCGGAGAAGCCCACCGTCTTCAGGATGGCCAGCTCCGGGATGCGCTCGCGGATCGCCTGCGCCATGGTGTTGCCGGTCAGGATGAGGATCGTGAAGAACACCGCGATCAGGATGCGCGTGACCAGCGCCCCCAGGTCGCCGATCTGCTTGGCGAAGCCGACCGCGAACTCCTTCTCCGGCTGCGTCTTCGTCTCATCCGGCGAGTTCATGAACATCTGATCGATCTCGGCCGCGATGCGCCGGGCCTGCTCGGCGTCGGCGACGCGGATGATGTACCACCCGGTCTTGCCGCGCCCGAACTGGCGGGCCTCGTCGAAGTACGCCACGTTGACCAGCACCATGTCGGTGTTGCCGCGCACGGCCGGGTCCTCGGCGTCGATGATCCCGACCAGGTCGAACTCCCAGTCGAGGCTGCCGTCGGTGCGCGTGTGGATCTCGCTGGCGATCGGCAGCTTCTGGCCGACCTTCCAGCCGTACCGCTCGGCCAGGCGCCGGCCGGCGACCGCGCCGGTGCGCGTCTTGACGAAGGCGTCGCGCTGCGCGGGCGCGATCTCGAACTCCGGGTACATGTCCAGGTAGCGTGCGGGATCCACCGCGAAGACCGGGAAGGCGTTGCTCTCGTTCTGGTACCGGGCGCCGAACCAGTCCGCCCAGGCCACGGCGACCACGCCGGGCACGCGCTCCAGGCGCGGGGCGTACGACATCGGCAAGGGCTCGATGATCGAATAGCGGGCGATGGTCAGCAGCCGCTTGGCGTCGGCGCTGTCCGCCCCGGATTCGAACGCCATCTGGACGGCCTCGAGCAGGCCGAACAGCAGAAAGGCGACGACCACCGACAGGACGGTCAGAATCGTGCGCGCCTTCTTCCGGAAGAGCTGAGCCCACAGCAACGGCAGGTACTTCACACCAGCAGCCCCTTGTCGAGCTCGAATCGCCGTTGCGCGTACTCCGCCGCTTTGGGGTCGTGCGTCACCATCACGATCGGCTTGCCGTGGTCGCGGTTGAGCATCGAGAGCAGGGTCATGATCTCGTGCGCGGTGGCGCGGTCCAGATCGCCGGTCGGCTCGTCGCACACGAGGAGCGTCGGGTCCGACACGATGGCGCGCGCGATCGCCACGCGCTGCTCCTGCCCCCCGGACAGCTCCTTGGGCTTGTGGCGGGCGCGGTCGCGCAGGCCGACCAGCGTCAGCGCGATCTCGGCGCGGCGGCGCCGCTCGGCCGCGCTCAGGCTCGTGAGCAGGAGCGGCAACTCCACGTTCTTCTGCGCCGACAGCACCGGCAGCAGGCTGTAGAACTGGAAGACGAAGCCGACGTTGGCGGCGCGCCAGCGAGCGAGCGCGCCGCTGGACAGGCGCTCGATGCGCTGGCCGTCCACGGTGATGCTGCCCGAGTTCGGCGCGTCGAGCCCGCCGATCAGGTTCAGCAGCGTGGTCTTGCCCGAGCCCGACGGCCCCATGAGCGCGACGAAGTCGCCGCGGGGGATGTCGAGATCGATGCCGTGCAGCACCTCGATCGTCTCGCCGCCCCGCCGGTAGGTCTTGGTGACGTCCCGGACCTCGACGAGCGCGCTCATTTCGCGCCGTCGGCGATCCTCACGGCGGCGCCGTCCTGGAGCGAGGGCGGCGGCGACACCACGACACGCTCGCCGGTGCGGAGCCCCTGCGTCACCTCGCGGTCGGCGCCGACCGTGCGGCCCACCGTGACGGAGCGCCGGGCCACCCGCCCGTCGGCGTACACGAACACGACGGCGGAGGCGCCGTCGCCGCGCACGGCATCGGCCGGCACCAGCACGCCGGCGGCGGCCGGCTGCGGGCGGGGGCTCGTGTCGAGGAACGCCACGCGCACTCCCATATCGGGGACGATGCGCGCATCCTTCGTCTTGATCGCGATGCGCACCTTCACGGTCGCCTTGCTGCGATCCGCGGTGGGGAACCACGCGCATGCCTTCTTCGATCAGCACCTCCGTGACCTTGCCGGTGATCTTCGCGGACACCGTGGCCTGACGGCGCGCCGTCACATAGCCGCTGGCATCCAGCACGGAGCCGGCGCCCCCGGCCGGCGCCGCCGCCCGCACGGCGACCGTGCGCACCGTAGGCGCCGAGAGCCGCCCCCAGAGCAGCGCCGCCGTGGCGAGCAGGAGCACGACCGCCGCCGCCAGCAGCACCCATCGCCGCCGGGAGCGCGGCGGGCCGCCGTCACGGTCGATACGCAGCTCGCGCAGCAGCTCGGAGGTGTCCACGGAGCTCGGAGCGTTCCTACGCATATCTTCGCAGTGTGCCACAGGCCCGAGCCCCTCGATACCGCGGCACATGGCTGGCGGGGTCAGGCCTTACAGTCCTCGCAGCGCGTACAACCGGTGGACCGTAGAGTGACGGGGGGCCGCGAGCGCGCCTCTGCTGGGAGACACGATTCAGACTGCGCTCGTATCTGCCGGTCCTGGTGCTCGCCGGTGTCGTCCCCCTCATCGTACTGACCGCGATCGTCACGATCAGCCTCGCCCGGCAGCAGCAGGCCGCCGTCGATCGAGGCCTGTCGGACACGCTGACCGCGCTGGCGACCGCCGTCCAGAACGACCTGGAGACCTCGATCAAGTCGCCGCAGACGCTGGCCACCTCGCAGCGACTCGCTAGGGTTGAACGGCCGGCGGCCGGGGATCCCTGTTCGGATGATGCCCACGGTCCCGGTCTCCTGGCCCGGGGGTGCAGGACGTCGATCGCCCAGCCGAGATCCAGACGCTCCCCGAGCCAGCCGGCGCAGGCCGTCCGCGCGTCGAGGCGAAGCCCCTGCGAGTCGTGACGAGACCGGAGCGCCTCGATGGGATCACCAAGCACCGCCGCAGCCGGCGGCACCTCGGGCAGCGGGCGGCCGTCCGGCCGGGAGAACCGGAGGCTCCCGTCAGGGCCGCGGGCGACTTGGTAGCCCTCCTCGTGCACCGCGCGGTGATGCCGACGGCAGAGCGGCGCGAGGTTGGAGAGCGTGGTCGGGCCCCCGTGCGCCCAGTGGCGGAGGTGATGCCCCTGGCCGACGCGGACGGCGCAGCCCGGGAAGCGACAGCCGCGGTCCCGATGCTGGAGCGCTCGCCGCAAGGCCGGGGGAATCGTCCGGGTCCGGGCCCCGATGTCCAGCAGCCGCCCTTCATCGTCGTGGCGCATCACCACCCGGCTGGCATCGCAGGCCAGGCGCCGGGACGTTTCCGCGGAAACGCGCGCCCCGTCCTCGAGGACGGACTGCCCCGGCTGATCCGGATCGGCCAGCACCGGGGCGTCGACGTGGACCACCACCTGGTAGCGCTCGCCCGGGGCG
>Ga0187892_10010820_pt1 | contig 11415 bp, 10 predicted proteins | sample MA1701073metaG_FD_139345 | JGI IMG/M metagenome (GOLD analysis project Ga0187892, IMG submission 139345) | Bio-ooze microbial communities from a basaltic lava cave in the Kipuka Kanohina Cave System on the Island of Hawaii, USA - MA170107-3 metaG ... | reverse complement strand
GATCATGGTGCGCGACCCAATCGCGGCCTCGCCCCGCTCCAGGACGCGGGCCCGCTCGGCGATGACCGACGGCTGATCCGCCCCGGGCATAACCCGCGATCGCGGGGATCGGTAGGCCAGGACCGGTGCCCCGTGCCCGTTCGCCCGGTAGACCCGGAAGTCGTCCCACTCGAGCAACCGCCAGGCCAGCCGCTCGACCTCCCCGAGGCTTTCCAGCAATCCAAGGTTCCCGGCGATGCCCCGGTGGGCCGAGTGAATCCGGCTTTGAACCTCGGAGGCCACCGCATCATCCAGGAGCGTCCGCACAACGAGCCCCATCAATCCCAGCGCGAGCCCCATCACCACCCAGCCTGTCGGGTTCAACCGGTCGAGGGTCCACACCACGATCCCCGCCCCCACCAGGGTCACGACGAACGTCACCACCTCCCACCGCACGATCGTCAGACGGTCTGCGACCTCAGGATCTCCTTCCAGCAACCTCGCGATGTAGGCGAGCCCGCGACTGGTCCCGAACCAGGTGGCGGCAAGTATGGTGGCTGGCGCGAGGAGATCCAGCGAGGGCCCCGACGCATCGCTGAGCCTGACGGAGAGAGAGTAAAAGCCGTACGAAGCCGCGAAGGCGAGGCTCTCGCGGCCGGCTCCCGCGAGCGAGCTCCACAGGGGCTTCCGATGGACGGCGAGGTCTGCGGCCAGCGCGCCGGCGCCGATTCCCACGAGGCCGACGGACCCCGGTACCGTGAGCGCGGCGACCAGCGCGGGAATTCCGGTTTGCGTCAGCGACCAGTAGCGATCCAGGCGAATGGGAAGCGACCGCAGCAGGCAGGTTCCCGCCGCGACGGCTGCGAGCGCCCAGGGGTGCGCGCTCCACCGCGGATCGAGCGGTAGGGCCACAACGACGAGGGCAACCCCGAGTGCCGCGATCGTCCGTTCGTAGATCCGGAGGGCTCGCGGCTGGCCTTCTCCAGGAGCAGGAGGCGGGGCGGGTGGGGCGGAATCAGAGGAAATAGTCACCGACCGTCAGGTTGTAGCGCTCGGGGTTCGTGACTTTGATGATGGACCGGAGAAAACGGCCGTCCGCGCCTCGCTGGGTGAGATCCTCCGGTCGTCCCGGAGGGGGAATTGCCGCACCAGTGGACTCTATCGCGACCAGGACCCTGGGGCGATTGAGCACCTGCGGATCGGGAGTCGGGTAGGACACGATGGCGACCTCGAGGGAGTCCAGGATCACGCAGGTTCCCACCGGGTAGACCCCCAGCAGGTTGATGAGGGCCTTGACCACCGTGGGGTCGAAGCCCCGCTTCGGGTTGGTCCACATTTCCCGGAGGACTTGATCGGGTTCCATCGGCTCGGACTGGTAGGCCCGCCGCGTGGTGGCTGCGTCGAATCCGTCGGCGACAGCCACGAGCCGGGTGAACACCCCGAGGGACCGGGGCCGGATCGACCGCGGGTAGCCCCCCAGATCGGTCTTCATGTGGTGTTCGTGCGCCACCAGAATCGCGTGATAGGGAATCTCGGCGTAGCCCCGCAGCCCGAAGAGGGTGATGGCTCCCCACCAGGGATGGGCCTGGATCACCCGCCACTCGTCTTCGTTCAGGCCGTGCGTCTTGTTCAGGACCTCGAGCGGAATCTTCGCCTTCCCCACGTCATGGAGCAGAGCCGTCATCCCGAGGTCGTAGAGCTGGAGCTTCGTCAGTCCGATCTTCCGGCCCAAAGCCACGGCGAAGATGCACACGTTCACCGAGTGGGTGAAGGTGTATTCGTCATAGTCGCGCAGCGCCGTGAGTCCGATGATCGAGGTTTCGTTGGTGAGGACCTGGTCCACGATCATCTGAACGGCGCGCTTGATCTTTTTCACACCGCTGGTCCGCCCGAGCCGGATGCTGTTCACGACTTCCTTGGTGACCGCGACCCCCTGCGAGTAGGTCCGTTTGGCGACCTCCCGGACTTCCTGGCTGGTGAGTCCTTCCCCAGCCGCGGTGGAGGGTTCGAAATCGAGATGGGGGGTGCCGGCCTGGCCGAGCCGCTCGATCAGCGCGGTGTAGCGGTCTTCGACGTTCGATTCGGTCGAGATACTGAGCAGAATGCTGAGCAGAGCCTGCCATTCCCGCCGCTCGATCCCTCCCATAACCCGGAACACGCCGATGTCGAACGCCCGCAGGGTCGTGAGAATGCCGCTGAACGCCGCGAAGTTGTCCAGCTCGAGTCGAAGCCGGGTGCCGTTGATGAAGAGGAAGTCGCCGGCGAGCCGGATTTCCAGCTCGGCTTCACGGTCCAGCAGGGCGCGGGCCGCCCCCTGTAGCTCGTCGAGCCCCCGTTGCACCGCGGTGTTTTCGACCGGATAGAACTTGAGCGCGCGCAGCGCGGTGTAGAACGAGAGGAGAAAGCTCCGGCCGGCGTGGCGCAGGAGCCCATCGTCGCGTGCCGCGGCGGCCGGTTCGGTCACGGACGGGATTCCCGAAGGGCCCTCGAGGCGGCGTTGCGCACCGAGAGCTCCTTGTCCTGCTGGAGGCGGTCGAGGATAGCCCGCGCCTCGGCCCCGGGGATTTTCGCTACGGCGTAGGCGGCACAGGTCCGGACTTCCGGCGGCTCCTTCCGCCGCATCAACCCCTTCGGTTCGAGCAGCGAGACCAGGTTGGGCAGAACCGCCTGGCCTCCCAGGGTCGCGTAGGCCTCGAAAAAATGTCTCCGCTCGGCGCGTTCGAGCTCCTGGGAGCCTCGGCCCTGCACCACGGTCTCGAGCCGCCGGAGTGCTCCACGGTATCCGCGCTCCACCACCAGGGTGACGGCCGCCATCCGCACCGCGCGATCGGCGTCATCAAGGGCCCGTTCGAGAGCCGCGAGCGCCCCGGGCGAGCCGATCGTTCCCAGCGCTTCGACCACGGCACGCCGGACCACGACCTCCTGATGACCAAGGAGGGATTCGAGCGGAGGGACCGCCGCGCTCAGCTTGAGCCGGCCGGACAACGCCACGGCGCCCGGAAGCGCATCGGACTCCGCTTTGCCGAGCAAGCCGAGGAGCACCTCCAGGTGCGCTGCTCCCAACCGATCGACCGATTCCTCCAGGATCTGGCGAATGGCCGGCCGCTTCAGGTTGGGGAGAAAGGTGAGCATCGTTTCCAGCCCTTCGGCGTGCAGCTCGCCGAGCACCATCCCGATGTCCGCGTCCTCGGGAATGACCGAGGCTTCTTCGAGGGCCTGGAGCAACTGGGCCAGAATCGCGGGCTGGGACAGGTTGACCTGGTAGGAAGCCAGACGGTCCCGAATCGCGGGATCCATCACCGTAACCCGCTGGGCAATCGCCTTGAACTCCCGCAGCAGGCCGGCAACCACGCGGAAGTCTCCCTTGTTCAGGAGATTCGGGAAGAGGTTGTCGAAGATGTCGAGCACCTCGTTCCGCACCACCGCGGAAGGTTGCAGCTCGAAGGTGTCCAGCAAGGCGTCGAACGCCGCAGCCCGGACGTCCCGCAGGTACTCCTGCTGGACCTGCTCGGCCAGGGTCCGGACTTCATGGTCGTCGAGGAAGTACAGCGTGGAATCGAACTCGTCGGCATCGAGCCCGAGCGGCCGGCTCTCCGCCTGAGCTTCGGCGGACACGTGCTGCTGGTTGGTCGCAGCCGCCGTTTCGGGCAGCGCGCTGCCCCCGGCGAGCGACGGGTGGGGCTCCAGCACCAGCCCCCCTTCCCCGAACGACTCGGCAAACTGGTAATCGATGAACAGGAATTCCTGCTCCCACAGCAGGGTGAGGAGATCGTCCGCCGCATCCCCGGCCAGGAGCCGGGCCCGCGTCACCACCTGGAGGAAGCTCACGATTTCCTCTTCCTCCACTCCGGGACGGAAGCGCAGGAGGCGCATCCCGTCCTTGTACAGCATCCAGGAAAAACTTTCCTGGTGATTGGTCTGCTGATACACGATCTGCTCTTCCCAGACCAGCTCGTTCTCGGTCACGGCGAGAGCGAGTTGCGGCGTTCCCGACCAGATCGGCAGGAACGCGTCCTTGATCGCCTGCTGATTCCGCTGATACATCGGGTTGTTGGGGGGGTACATCTGAAACGCGCGAAGCCCCTTCACAATCGTCCGGATGAGCTCTTCCACCTGCTGCGCGGGCAGGGCCAGCTCGGCACCGGACGGGGGCGGTAGCGTCATCGCATTTCCCGGGAAGGACGACGACTTCAAGATAGTAAGTGACTAGCAGTTAGCGCATGCTTGCCCTTCGGCACTTGTTCGGTTATCTTATGGTATCCCTTTGGGGTCGCCATGCCACTCACCAAGCGGCAAAAAGAAGTTCTCTCATTCCTGGAAGCTGCCATCCAGCAGCACGGGTACGCACCGAGCTTCGACGAAATCGCCGATCATTTCTCCTTTCAATCGCTCGCAACGGTGCACGAGCACCTCACCAACCTCGAGCGCAAAGGGTATATCCGCCGTTCCTACAACGAGAGCCGGGCAATCGAGGTCCTGCCGCCCCGGGGCATCAGCGGCGCGAGTGAGATCCCTCTGCTCGGTGTCGTCGCGGCGGGCATGCCCATCGAGGCGGTGCTGCACCAGGAAACCCTGGCGGTCCCCGACGGGATGCTGCCTCCCAAGGGGCCCAACTATGCCTTGCGGGTCCGGGGAGATTCCATGGTGGATGAGCACATCAGCGACGGAGACTACGTCGTCGTGCATGGCCGCCAGAGCGCCGACAACGGCGAGATGGTCATCGCCCTGGTCAACGGATCCGAAGCCACCGTGAAAAAGTTCTACCGCGAGCCGGGCGGCTGGGTCCGGCTCCAGCCGGCAAATCCCTCCATGATTCCGCTTCGTTTTCCCGAGAACGACATCCTGATCCAGGGGGTGGTTGTCGGAGTCATTCGGAGGTATTGAACACCCTTCGCGGGTCCTCCGTTGCGCGCCTGCCTCCAGTCCAACTGACCTGCTACATTCCCCGGGGATGCGCCCGGTGCTGCTCACGCTCCACTTCGACGGCGGGCAGTTTGCCGGGTGGCAGCGGCAGCCCGAGGGGCGGACCGTTCAGGCAGGGCTGGAAGCGGTTCTGGCCCGCCTTACCGGCCAGACGGTCACGGTCCACGCCGCCGGGCGGACGGACGCGGGTGTCCACGCGGTCGGCATGGCTGTCAGTTGTGTGGTGCCCGAGCGCTGGGACCCACCGACTTTGGTGCGGGCGGTGAACGCGCTGCTGCCACCCGATATGTGGGTCGTAAGCTGCCGGGAGATGCGCCCCGGCTTTCACGCCCGCACCAAGGCGACGGAGCGGCGGTATCGCTATCTGATAGGCACCGATTCCACGGCACGTTCTCCCTTTCGGCGGCGGTTTGAGTGGGCCCTGGGAGAGCCTCTGGACACCGGGGCCCTGAGGCAGGCAGCAGCGGTGCTTGCCGGTGAGCACGACTTCGGCGGCTTCAGCGTGCGAAGCTCGCCGCGAAACCACAAGCGATGCCGGATCTCCCGGGCCGAGTGGACCGCGCGGACGAACTGCAGCGGAGTCGTGTTCGAGATTGCCGCGGATCGGTTTCTCCACCACATGGTGAGGATGCTCGTAGGCACTATGGTCGACATCGCCCGGGGCCGCCGCTCGGTGGACGACATGACCCGTTTGCTCGACCTGGACCCGGGCGTGCGCACCAGCCCACCCGCGCCTCCCCAGGGGCTCTACTTCGTGTCGGCCGCGTTTTCCGCGGAATGGTACGTATGAGGCCGCGCGCCTTCCCGATCCGCTTTTGGTTCGTTCCGGTTTTCGTAGCGGGCATCGCCGCCTGCAACAAGCCAAGCGGCAGCGTGGTACCGAGCGCGAGCGCCCAGCGGGAGGCGCAGTCTCGCGAGCTCGAGGGCTCCCGCCGCACTGCGGTGGTGGAGGCGGCGAGCCGGGTGGCGCCTTCCGTCGTGTCCATCAACGTCACGTCACGGCAGCGGGTGGTCGAGCGAAGCCCCTGGGATTTCTTCTTCATTCCCCGCACCACGGACCGGCTGGTCCAGTCCTCGGGTACCGGCTTTGTCGTGAAAGGCGACGGGGTCATCATCACCAATCAGCACGTCGTGGCCGGGGCCCAGAGCATCACGGTGACGCTCCCGGATGGGACCGATCTCCCCGCGACGCTGGTGGGTGAGGATCCGATCACCGACATCGCCGTGCTCCGGGTCTCCCGCGGCGACCTTCCGGTCGTGCCGGTCGGCACCAGCTCCGACCTGATGATCGGCGAGTGGGTGGTCGCCCTCGGCGATCCCTACGCGTACCTGCTCGGCAACACCGAACCCACGGTCACGGCCGGGGTGGTGAGCGCGACCCACCGCAACATTCTTCCGAACGAAGACCAGCCCGGCCTCTACCTGGATATGATCCAGACCGACGCGGCCATTAACCCGGGCAATTCGGGAGGCCCGCTGGCCAACGCGTTGGGAGAAGTGGTCGGGGTCAACTCGTCGATCTTCACCGGAGGCGGCGGCAGCGTCGGTTCGATCGGGCTGGGGTTTGCGATCCCCATCGAGCGCGCGATCCGGGTGGCGGAGGAGATCCTACGGACCGGGCGGGTGCGGCGCGCGTGGACCGGGCTGGACGTGGCCGGCGCCAGCGCGATGCAGGATTGGAAGCGCCAGGGAGGGGTGACCGTCACCCGGGTCGCGGCCGGCGGTCCCGCCGCGCGGGCCGGGTTCGCAGAGGCGGACGTCCTGCTCGAGGCCAACGGCCGCCGCTTGCGGAACTACCTGGACTGGGAGGCGGTCAAGCTCGACCTCCACGTGGGTGACCAGGTGGCGGTCCGGACGACGCGCGGCGGCGTGGCGAGCACCCGCACCTTCACGGCCGGCGACCTCCCCACCAGCACCGCGACCAAGGTCACCGTGAGCCAGGGGCTCGAGGTGGTGACGGTGACCCCGGCCATTCAGGGAGAACGCGGGTTACGGAATTCGCGAGGCGCCCTCATCGTCCGGATCACCGACGCGGTGCGCTCGGGGACCGGACTGCAGGAGGGAGACGTCATCCTCGCGATCAACCGGACCCTGATCACCAACGCCCGCCAGGTCGCCGACCTCCTCGCGGAGTCCCGTTCCGAACAGGCGTTCCGGATCTACTTCGAGCGTGGCGGGCAGCACATTTTCATCGACCTGATCTTCCAGTGACCGACGCACGGTACCAGTCGCCCCTCGGCCTCCGCTATGCCTCACCGGCGATGCAGGTGCTCTGGGGGGAGCCGCACCGCGCCGCCCTGTGGCGCCGGCTCTGGCTCGCCCTGATGGAGTCGGAGCGGGAGCTCGGCCTGCCGATTCCGGATCAGGCAGTCGCGCAGCTCGCCGCCCATCTCGACGACGCCGATCCTGCCGCGGTGGCGCAATACGAGCGCCGCTTCCGCCACGACGTCATGGCCCACATCCATCACCTCGGCGACCAGGCTCCCGCCGCGCGGCCATTCCTGCACCTGGGCGCGACGAGCGCCTACGTGGCCGACAACGCCGATTTGCTGGTCATCCGGGAATCCTTGCGCCTCGCCCTGGGCAGACTGGTGGCTCTCCTCCGGGCGCTGGGTGCGTTCGCCACCAGGCGAGCCGAGCTACCCTGCCTCGCGTACACGCACTTTCAGCCCGCCCAGCTCACCACGGTCGGCAAACGCGCCACCCTGTGGGCTCAGGATTTCGCGCTCGACGCCGAAGAGCTCTGTCACCGGGTGGAATCGCTCCAGTTCCTGGGCTGCAAAGGCACCACCGGGACCCAGGCTTCGTTTCTCGAGTTGTTCGAGGGCGACCACCAGAAAGTACAGGACCTGGACCACCAGGTCGCCGCCCGGATGGGGTTTGCGCGGACCTTCCCCGTGTCAGGCCAGACCTATTCGCGGAAGACCGACAGTATGGTCCTCGACGCGTTGTCCGGCATCGCGCAGTCCGCGGCGAAGATGGCCGGCGACCTGCGGCTGCTGCAGCACGAAGGGGAGCTGCTCGAGCCGTTCGAGTCGGAGCAGATCGGGTCGTCTGCGATGGCCTACAAGCGGAATCCGATGCGGGCCGAGCGGATCGGTGGGCTCGCCCGGTTTCTGATTGCCCTCCAGCAGAACACCGCCCAGACTGCCGCGGCGCAGTGGCTCGAGCGCACGCTCGACGACAGCGCCAATCGCCGGCTGGTCCTTCCCGAAGCGTTTCTCACCGCGGATGCCATCCTGATTCTGGCGACCAACATCGTGACGGGTCTCGAGGTGCGAGAAGCCGTCATAACCCGCAACGTCACCGCCCAGATGCCGTTCATGGCAACGGAGCGCTGGCTGATGCTCGGGGTGTCCGCCGGGGGCGACCGTCAGGAGCTGCACGACGTGATCCGCGACCTGAGCCTGAGCGCGGCCGAGGCGGTGAGCCAGGGCCGGCCCAACGACCTTCTGGCCCGGCTCGCGGCCCATCCCGCCTTCGCGAAGATTCCCGCCGAGCGGCTCGCCGCCGAGCTCGAGCCGGCCCGCTACACCGGGAGGGCGGCCCGGCAGGTGGAAGAATTTGTCCGCACCGCGCTCGATCCCATTCTGGCCCGGGCCGCCGCCCTCGCGTCGGCCGCCCCCACGGAGGAGGTACGCGTGTGACGACCGTGATGACCGGGAGCCGGCTCCCTCTGTCCCTCCTGCGCCGCGGCAAGGTCCGCGAGGTGTACGAGGTGGATGCCGAACGGCTGCTGCTCGTGGCGAGCGACCGGGTGAGCGCCTTCGACGTCGTCATGCGGGAGCCGGTACCGTGGAAGGGCGCAGTCCTCACCCAGCTCAGTGCGTTCTGGTTCCGGCTGCTGGAGCGGCTCGGGCCCCACCACTTCCTGAGCGCCGAAGCGGGCGACATCGTGCGCGAGGTTCCCGGGTTAGCCGGCCATCGGGCGGAGCTCGAGGGCCGCGCCATGCTGGTACGCCGCACCGACCCGGTCGCTTTCGAGTGTGTGGTGCGGGGCTACATCACCGGATCAGCCTGGAAGGAATACCGGACCACGGGGACCCTGGCCGGTGAGCGCCTGCCGGAAGGCCTGGTCGAGAGCAGCCGCTTTGCCACGCCGGTCTTTTCGCCCGCCACCAAGGCCGAGACCGGGCATGATGAGAACATCACCGAGGATCGGATGCGCGCCGACCTTGGGGCCGCCCGGGCCGAAGAGCTCAAGCAACGGAGCCTCGCCATTTACGCCGCCGGCGCCGCCCATGCGGAACCGCGGGGAATCATCCTCGCCGACACCAAGTTTGAGTTCGGCGTCGACGCTCAAGGCACGCTGCGTCTGATTGACGAGGTGCTCACCCCGGATTCGTCGCGCTTCTGGCCCCTGGCGAGCTACGCACCCGGCCGGGGCCAGCCGAGCTTCGACAAGCAGCCGCTGCGCGACTACCTCGACGGACTCCGCGCCGCCGGGCAATGGAACGGCGAGGCGCCGCCGCCGACGCTGCCGGACGAAGTGGTCGCTGCCACGAGCGCGAGGTACCTCGAAGCGTACCGGCTCATTACCGGAACGCCGTTGCCGGGAGCGCCGTGATCCGGATCGCGCCCGAAGGACGCCTGTTTATCGGCCTGGCCTGGGGGATTGCGCTCGCGCTCGCCGGGTTGTTCGCGGCCTATGGCTGGTGGGTCCCGCTCGTCCTCTGGCTGCCGGTGGCGATCTGGACGATCGTGTTCTTTCGCGATCCGGTGCGCGACGGGCCCCGGGGCGATCGGCTGATCATCTCTCCGGCGGACGGAGTGGTCGTGAGCGTGATTCCGGTTGATGAGCCGGTGTTCCTGCACGGGCCGTCCATCCGGATCTCGATTTTCATGAACGTGGTCAACGTGCACGTGAACCGGTACCCCGCATCGGGTCGAGTGGCCTACCGGAAGTACTCGAAAGGCCGCTTCGGACACGCGATGGCGGAGAAGGCTTCGAGCGACAACGAACAAAGCTCGGTCGGCCTCGCTCTCGCACGCGGGAAGATCCTGATCCGGCAGATCGCCGGATCCATCGCCCGGACCATCGTCACCGACCACGCCGAGGGAACCGAGGTGCGCCAGGGCGAGCGAATGGGGATGATCCGGTTCGGCTCCAGGGTGGATCTGTTTGTTCCGCCCGACGCCGATGTGCGCGCCAAAGAGGGTGACAAGACCAAGGCCGGTCTCACCGTGGTGGCGGAATGGACCCGCTAGCTCCATCGGCGGAATCGCCTCCGTCCTCGCCGCCGGCGACCCGGTTCCGCCGCGTCGTGGTGGTGATCCCGAGCGCCTTTACGCTCGGCAACCTCTTCTTCGGATTCTGGTCCATCATTTCGGCTTTCAACGGCAATTTCCGCCAGGCCGGCTGGTTCATCCTCTACGCCGCGATTCTCGATTCCCTCGACGGCAAAGTCGCCCGCCGCATGGGAACCGGAAGCCGCTTCGGAGCCGAGCTCGATTCGCTGGTCGACATCGTGTCGTTCGGGGTCGCCCCGGCGTTGCTGATTTATTTCCTGGAGTTCTCGACCGCCGGCCGGTTCGGGTGGATCGTCTGCTTCATCTTCGTGGTCGCCGCGGCGTTGCGCCTCGCCCGGTTCAACGTGCTCGCGCACGGGAAGCCGCAGACCCGCTGGTTCCGTGGGCTTCCCTCCCCAGCCGCCGGCACGACGTTGGCGATGTTCTATTCCTTCAGCCAGACCGAGTGGCACGCCCGCTCCCTCGCGTATCTCGACCTCTCCCATCAGGGCCTGGTCCTGCTGCTCCTGCTGCTCGCGGCGCTCATGTATAGTCCGGTCGAGTATCCCCGCGGCTGGCCGGCCAACACCCGCTCGCTCGGCGGGATCCTCGGATTGATCCTCGCGCTCGGCATCACCGCCGCGATGATCATTCGCCCGTCGCTGTTTGCCTTCCCGATCATGCTGGGGTACATCAGCTTCGGCGTGATCCGGCACGGATATCTCCTCTTTACCGAACGAGGATCCGCGGCATGAAGTGGCGCGTACACGTCCGCATCCTTCCCCGAGCCGGTCTGCTCGATCCTCAGGGCCATGCCATCGAGAACGCCCTGGCGGCCCTGCAGTTTTCCGAGGCCAGCAACGTGCACGTGGGCAAGGCCATCGCGCTCGACGTATCGGCCGAGTCCGCCGACGCCGCGGAAAGCCGGGTGCGCCGGATGTGCGACCGGCTGCTTGCCAATCCCGTCACCGAGGATTTCGAAATCGAAGTCGAGCCGCCTCCTGGAGAGCCGACATGATGCAGGTCGCGGTGATCCGGTTCCCGGGTAGCAATTGCGAGCCCGAAACCTGTCGGGCGGTCGAGCGGGCGGGGGCGAAGGCGTTCTACGTGTGGCACCGGGACACCTCGCTGGATGGTGCGGATGCCGTCATTCTCCCCGGAGGGTTCAGCTACGGCGACTACCTGCGGAGCGGGTCCATCGCCAAGTTCGCCCCCATCATGCGGGCGATCTGCGATCACGCCGATGCCGGCGGGCCGATCCTGGGCATCTGCAACGGTTTCCAG
>Ga0187892_10010819_pt1 | contig 11415 bp, 5 predicted proteins | sample MA1701073metaG_FD_139345 | JGI IMG/M metagenome (GOLD analysis project Ga0187892, IMG submission 139345) | Bio-ooze microbial communities from a basaltic lava cave in the Kipuka Kanohina Cave System on the Island of Hawaii, USA - MA170107-3 metaG ... | reverse complement strand
CCCCACGGCAAGCGTGGGGGATTCCACTCATGGCGGCGCCTGGTTGGTAGTGCAGAAGCCAAACGATCCCCAGGGCAAGCCTGGGGGATTCCCCGCCATCTCCCAGCTCACGCTCTCGATTCCCTTCGCCAAAGGCTTTGCCGATCTCTACCGGCCCAATCGGCCCATCATTCTGCCCGCGAAGGAAGACGTCACCGCCGGCGCGATTCCCGCCGCGGGCCTGGCGCACGACTGGCGGCCGAGCGTGTGGATCGGCAACACGCGGCGCGGGTTGGATTGGTTTGCCGAGAACTGGCGCGGCTGGCGGATCGGGCCGGACTTCGAGACGAAAGCCATCGAGGTCGAGAACGGACCGGATGGCGCGACGTTGCACATTCATTTCATTCGTCTGGCGGCCGAGAAACCGCTGGTGTTGGACCAACCGCGCGAGATTGTGTTCGGCATGATGGCCACGCCGCCCAAGACGATCAACCGCCCGGCGATCCGCATCGGCTCTGGCCTCTACAACGCCGCGCACGCGGACAAATTGCCGGCGGATGTCGCCGCCGGCATGAATGTCTCCGAGGCGTGGTACTACGGCGATTGTGATCCGAACGGTTTCCAGGGCTGGCTCGAACAGCAGCCGGAGCAATCGGCCCTGCTCGCGCCCCTGATCCAACGCGTCCGTGACCACGGCGTGCAGGTCGTGCCCTATGCGGGCTGGTACATTCACCGCAAAACGCAGGTGTACCGCGCATTTGGACCGGAGTTGGTCGTCGATCCGGTGATCGATGGCGGTTGCGGCAGCGATCAGTGTTGCTGGAATACGCCCGTGGGCGACGCGTTTCTCGCGCAACTGCGCCAGACCTCGCTTGACCTGGGTTACGAGGGTTTTCGGATGGACGCGGGTTTTGGACCGACGCCCTGCGCGAGCTTGAAGCATCGAGGGTACGGGTCGGTGTGCGGGTGGCATGACGACGACGGGAAACTGCAACCAAGCATCAGCGTGTTCGGCGCGCGCGAGGCGGCCAAACGCGCCTATCGGATGTATCACAGCCCGGACATCACCGAGCACGGGCGGTGCATCAGCCACATGTATGGCAACACGCGGTTCGCGGCGATTTTCTCCTTCATGGACGCGGCGTTGACCGCTGAGGGGGCGGAGATGTGGGCGCACAGCGTGCAGGAATTCGACATGTCCTATTTCCGCGCCGGCGTGATGGAAGACCGGTACGGCCTGCAACTGATCTATGGACCGAAGGGCGAACGGCTGGGGTATGATGCGCGCCTGGCCATCGGCGCGCTGCATCGGCTCACGCCGCGCCACATGGGCTACGTGGTCACTCAAGACGCCTCCTACAGCCGCGCGGCGCGTCCGGCGGCCAAGGTGACGCAGGCCGAAGACTGGGTGCAATGGCTGGACCAGGGCACCGAGTTTTACGGCTACTGGGAAAACAGTCAGTACCTCCAAACCGGCCGCCCCGAACTGTTCGGCAGCTTCCACGTCCGTCGCGGCGAGAAACTGCTGCTGGCGCTGTTCAACCGTGAACCGGCGCCCGTCGAGCAGACGGTCCGTCTCGACCTCAAGGCGCTCGGGTTCAACGGGCTGACGCACGCCGTCGATGCTGTGCTCGACGAACCGCTCGCGATGAAAGATGGCGCGTTGACAGTGACCCTGGCGCCGGAGAGCTTCCGGCTCGTCAAGATCGCGGCGAAACCCTTCGCCGTGGCCCCGCCGCGGAAGATCAGTGAGAACCTGATTGCCGAGCTTGAACCGGCCAAGTGGCCGGCCACGGGTATCCCGGCGGATTGGCGAGCGGAAGGGGACGCCAGCGCCAACGCCTTCGCGGTCGACAACGGCGAGCTCGTCATCACCGGTCAGGCGGACACGCCGATCATGGTCTTGCGCACCGTCAAGCTGGCCCCGGACAAACAGTACGTGCTCGAAGCCGAGGTGCGGGTGGACTGCGCCAGCGGCGTGCACCTGGGGCCAGAGGTCAAACACCACTTCGGCATGGCGTTTGGCGGGTACTACAATCCGCAGCGCACCGTCAGTAGTCAAACGTTGCCCGGTCGGTATGAGACGCTGCGCCTGCGCTGGCGCACCACGCAGGACAACTGGGGGGCGTACGTCCGTCTCTGGCTCAACGGCAACGGGAAAGTCTCGATCCGCAAGCTCGGCGTCTATGAAGTGGACCGGGGCAAAGCGACGTCTTCAACAACGGCAGCGAAATGATCCATGACCAATCGAATTGTTTCGGCGGCAAGTGTGCTCTGTTTGATTGCTGGTTTGACTGCCAAGCGAGCGGCAGCGCTGCTCGCCTATTTTGGTGCTCCGAAAAGTTCATGAAGGGATGTGCAGGCCTCTTTCAAGTGACCGACGGCGCGACCGTCAGGCCACCGTCACCGGCTTCAAGACCGGCGGCCCGGAAAGCCAGCCCGGTTCACAGGCCAATCAAGAGAAGCCGGCAGCGGTCTCTCTTCCTTTGGCTCGAAGCTGCGCTTGTCGAAGTTAGCGTGAGTGGCTACACTGCGCGGCGATGTCAACCGACCTGACATTCATCACCAACGAAGCCGGAAAAACGTTGAAGGATCGCTTTGCCGCTCTGTTGGCCGATGACACACAATTCTTTGATTGCTTGGTCGGATATTTCTTCCTCAGCGGTTTTCATCGGTTGTATCCGCACCTGGAAAACGTGCAGAGGGTCCGGATTCTCGTTGGCCTCCAAACTGATCGTGCCGTTTACGATCTATTGCAGCAGGCGCGGGAGCAACAGGAACTTGATTTGCAGTCGCACGCTTCGACGAGGAAGCAGGTGGCTGAAGACGCTCTCGCTGAACTGGAGCGTTGCGCTGACGATGCCAGAGTCGAGGAAGGCGTTCGCAAATTTGTGGAGTGGATCAAGTCCAGAAAATTGGAGATCAAGGCCCACCCGTCTGAGAAACTGCATGCCAAGGTTTACATTCTGACTTTCAAGGAAGGCGACCGGGACATCGGTCGGGTACTGACCGGCTCAAGCAACCTCACGCAGTCGGGCTTGCAGGACAATCTCGAGTTCAACGTCGAATTGAAAAACCCGGCGGACTACAACTTCGCGCATGCCAAGTTTGAGGAGCTGTGGAAGGTCGCGGTGGATGTTTCCAAACCGTATCAGGACACGATACTCGACAAATCACCCTACGCCCCGTTTACGCCGTACGAGCTATACCTAAAACTTCTCTACGAGTACTTCCGCAACGAGTTGAATCGCCCCGAGGCACTCGAACGGTTGTATGCCCCCGCGGGTTTCAAGAAGCTCAAGTACCAGGAGGAAGCCGTTCTCAACGCCCAACGCGTGCTCGAGGAATACGGCGGCGTGTTTCTGTCCGACGTGGTCGGGCTCGGCAAGACCTATATGGCAGCGCTGTTGGCCCAGCAACTATCCGGTCGGCATCTGGTCATCGCGCCGCCACACCTGCTGGACCGTAATAAGCGTGGTTCATGGCCGAATGTCTTCGGTGACTTCCAGGTCCGGCAAACCGACTTCGAGTCCATCGGCAAACTCGACGCGTTGCTGGAGCGAGACATCACAAAGTACGACAACGTGTTCATTGACGAGTCACACCGCTTCCGCACCGAGACGAATCAAACGTACGAGACGCTGGCCCAGATTTGCCGGGGCAAGCGGGTCATCCTTGTCTCCGCCACGCCTCTCAACAACACGCCACGCGACATCCTGAGCCAGGTGAAGCTGTTTCAGAACGGAAAGAACAGCACGATCCCGAACCTTCGCAATCTCGAAGCATTCTTTGCTCGTCTGGAAAAAAACCTCGAAGGGCTCGACCGCCATCACGACCGTGAACGGTATTTTCAAGTCGTTCGGGAAAATGCCAAGCAGACCCGGGAACGACTCCTGAAGTATCTGATGATTCGGCGAACGCGGACCGAGATCGAAAAGTATTACGGCGATGACATGAAAAAGCAGGGCATGAAATTCCCTGAGATCGCCGACCCGGAGCCACTGCTGTACAAGTTCAACAAACTCGAGAACGACATCTTCGACGAAACGCTGCGGTTGCTCATCGTGAAGTTCAACTATGCCCGCTACAAGCCGCTGCTGTATTACGAAGGCAAACGCGTCGAGCAAGAGTTGCAAGGGCAGCGCAACCTCGCCAAATTCATGAAAATCCTGATGGTGAAACGCCTGGAAAGCAGCTTCCACGCGTTTCGCCTGACGCTCGACCGGTTCATCCGTTCCTACGAGCGCGTGATTGTCGAGTTCAAGAAGGGGAACGTCTATATCAGCAAGAAGCACATCGGGAAAATCTTCGACCTCCTGGAGCAGGACGATCAAAGCGGCATCGAAACTTTGCTGGCCGAGGACAAGGCCGAACGCCTCAGTGCGAAGGATTTTTCGCCCGATTTCATCCGTGACCTCGAAGCCGACCATGAGACGCTGGAGGAGATCAAGAAGATGTGGACCAAAGTGAAGCGCGATCCCAAGTGGCTGGCCTTCCGAGAGGTGCTCCAATCCAAGGCGAAGGCGCTCAAGAGCAAAATCATCATTTTCACCGAGTCGCAGGAGACGGCGACGCACCTCGCGGATTGCATCCGCAACGAGGTCGAGCGGAAGACGCTGCTGTTCCACGGCCAATCCGGCGAGGAGGATCACAAAGACGTGATCGCCAACTTCGACGCCAACGCTTTCCAATGCCGCGACGAGTATCGCATTCTTGTCAGCACGGAGGTGCTTTCCGAAGGCGTGAACCTGCACCAGTCCAATGTCGTCATTAACTACGACATCCCGTGGAATCCCACCCGGCTGATTCAGCGCGTCGGTCGCGTCAACCGCGTGGATACCCGGTTCGACACGATCCATACGTTCAACTTCTTCCCCACCGAAGAGGGCAACGACGCCATCAAACTCCGGGAAGCCGCCGAAGCCAAGATTCACGCCTTTATCGAGATGCTCGGCGCGGATGCCCGGTTGCTGACCGAGGGCGAAGAGATCAAGTCGCACGACCTGTTCGCCAAACTCAACTCGAAGAAGGCGATTACCGGCGAGGATGAGGAAGAAGAAAGTGAACTGGAATACCTGACCGAGATTCGAGAAGTCCGCGACAAGAACCCGGACCTCTTCGCCCGCATCAAGCGACTGCCAAAGAAAGCGCGTTCCACCCGCTTGCTGCAAGGTGGCGCGAGCTTTCAGCCTGCGGCTTTCCCCGGGCTGCTCACCTATTTCCGACAGGGCCGCCTGGACAAGTTTTTCCTCGCTCAGCCGGGCGCGGCTGCGCCAGCGGAGTTGGATTTTCTCTCCACCGTCAAAGTGCTCAAGCCGGCCGATCACAACGAGAAGCGGCAGGCCATCCCGCCCGGGTTCTATGATCTGCTCGGCCAGAACAAGAAAGCCTTCGAAACGGCGACCAGTGGGGAGGTTGACGACGCCATTCCCAAACATCGCGGCGGCGCGAACGATGCCTATATTCTGAAGCGGCTGAAAGCAAAGGATGTCCGCCGTTACCAGGGTTACACCGACGATGATGAACTGTACATCCAGCAGGTGGTGCAACTGCTGACGGACGGCGCGCTGCCCCGGCCTACAACCAAGAAGGTGGCCGAAGCTCTCCGAAAAGAGATCGAGCCGCTCCGGGTGTTGGGCATCTTGCGCCGCGGCATCTCGCCGCTGTTCTTTCAAGCCACCCGCGCACAACTGACTGGCCATGCCCTCAGCCCGCGAGAAGTCATCCTCTCGTCGTATCTGTTGGAGGCCAAATGAACCCCGGCCAGGCCCGCGAGCTTGTCCGTGACACCTTCACCAATGCCTTCGATAAGGGTCGTTTCCGGAGCTTCGCCCTCAATGTCCTCAATCACATGGACGAAGGCAAAGCGTCCGCGTGGAACAGCCAATACATCAAGGACGCCTTCAAAGATCACGTCAGCAAGTACGAACGTCTCGGCACGTACACCAGCCCGGACGAGGAGAAACTCGATGTTCTGATTGTTCATCTCACCGCCGAGTCGAAGCTGGAACGTGCCCGCACCGCCATCCGCAACTTCGTCGCCGACCATCTCAAGACGCGCGACGAGAAGGATGCCGCGCTCGTAGCCTTCGTCTCGCCCACCGAGAAACAGTGGCGGTTCTCCTACGTCAAAATGGAGTACGCCACAGTCAAAAAGGAATCCGGTCGGGTTGGCGTCGAAACGCTGCTGACGCCCGCCCGGCGATTCTCGTACATCGTCGGCGAAGGCGAAAGCTGCCACACCGCGCAGAGCCGGTTCCTGAGCTTGCTCCAGGACACGGAGACCGACCCGGCGCTTGCCGCCATCGAAGAAGCCTTCAGCGTCGAGGCCGTCACCAAGGAATTCTTCACCAACTACGCCGAACTGTTCGGCGACATCAACGCTGCCCTCGACAAACTCGCCGCCAAGGACAAGGCCATCCGCGATGAGTTTCAGGAAAAGCACGTCAACACCGTGGACTTCGCCAAGAAGCTCATGGGCCAGATTGTGTTCCTGTACTTCCTGCAAAAGAAAGGCTGGCTTGGCGTCGAGAAGGGCAAGGACTGGGGCACTGGCCCGCACAACTTCCTCCGGCAACTCGCCGACAAGGCGCTCGCCAACAAGCAATGCCTGTTCAACGACGTCCTCGAACCGCTGTTCTACGACACGCTCGCCACCGACCGTGGCCACGATGCCTGGTGCAACCGGTTCAAATGCCGCATCCCGTTCCTCAACGGCGGCCTGTTCGAGCCGCTCCGCGATTACGACTGGCGCAAGACCGACATCATCCTGCCCAACCGGCTGTTCACCAACTCCGAGTACGTGGACGAAGGCGTGACCGGCACCGGCGTCCTCGACGTGTTCGACCGCTACAACTTCACCGTCAACGAAGCCGAGCCGCTGGAAAAAGAAGTCGCCATCGATCCCGAAATGCTCGGCAAAGTGTTCGAGAACCTGATCGAGGAAAACCGGCGCAAGGGACTTGGTTCATTCTATACCCCACGCGAAATCGTCCACTATAAATGCCAAGAATGTTTGATCAACTACCTCGACACTGCGCTCAACAAGGACAAGGAAATCGTTCCCCGCTCTGACATCGTGACGTTCATCCATCTCGGCGAACAGATTTCGCACTACGAGGCCGTTGACGCCAAGTATGCGATCAAGATGCCGGCAAGCATCGAGAAGCACGCCCGCCTCATTGATGAAAAACTGGCGGCCATCACCGTCTGCGACCCCGCCGTCGGCTCGGGCGCGTATCCGGTCGGCATGATGACGGAGATCGTTCGCGCTCGGTGTGCTCTCACGCCGTACTTCAATGACTTTCACGAACGTACCCCGTACCACTTCAAGCGCCATGCCATCCAGAACTGCTTGTACGGCGTTGACATTGACCCCGGCGCCGTCGAGATCGCCAAGCTCCGCCTCTGGCTCTCGCTCGTGGTGGACGAGGAGGAGACCAGGCAGATCAAGCCGCTGCCGAACCTCGACTTCAAAATAGTCAGTGGCAATTCGTTGATTGGCTTCCCTTTCAAGTCTCAACGGCTGCACGAGATTGAAAAACTGAAGGGGCGCTTCTTCGGGGAAACCGATCACAGCCGAAAGGCGGAATTGAAGCGGGACATCGACCGTATCCTCAACGAATGCTTTGCCGCTTCCAAAAAGAGCCTCGGATATGAGGTCAACTTTGACTTCAAGATTGTGTTCTCCGAAGTGTTTCACCGCGCACAAGGCTTCGACGTGGTGATTGGGAATCCGCCATACATCCAGTTGTCTAAAGTCGAAGGAGTCCCGGATTGGTACAAGCAGTACTTGAGGAATCGCTTTCAAACATCAGGCGGACGGTTGAACACGTTCATCTTCTTCATCCATTTGGGGATCGAGCTTCTTAGGAGGTCCGGCAATTTGGCGTTCATTATCCCGAACACCATTCTCACACAGGAATACTACAGTGCTACAAGAGAGCTTCTGTTAAGGCGCAATCACCTCAGAACCATCATACAATACACCGACCTTCCCTTCGAAAATGCCGTCGTCGAGAACGTCACAATCATTGTGGCGAAGGAGGTTCCAGACGAATACCCGGTTGAGATTTACGTCGACAACTTCTCTACGAGGACGCTCGACGGCCGGAAAACCAATACCGAGTTTTTGTCCAACCCAAGTTTCTCGATCAGCGTTCACGCCGATGAAGTCATCGAAAAAGTGATCTCAAATCATAAGCGAATGCTCGACGAGTTCTGCGAAATTAACCAAGCGATTGCCTTGATTGGCGATCGCAGTTTGTCTCTCAGGGATTCGAACCCTGACCGGAAGTATTACAGAGTTCTCGATGGCAGGCATATCGGGAGATACTCGATCAGTTGGGGTGGCGATTTTCTAGATTACAAACTGAGCAGAATACACTCCTGCAAGCGGAAGGACATTTTCGAATCCGGCGAGAAGCTGTTTTTCAGGAGGGTCTCGGCGAATCTCATGTTCGCGTATGATGACGAACAATATTTTGCGCTCAACACCTTGGTCGTAGTAAACCTCAAGAATGGCGCGCCAGTACAACTCAAGTACCTTCTGGCAATCCTCAATTCCCGACTGATGGATTACGTTTACAGGGGTAAATTCAAATCGACGAAGACCGTCTTTTCGGAAATCCAAGCGAGAACGGTGCGGCAGTTGCCCATACCGGTGGTAGAAGCATCTCGACAAGCTCCCTTGATTACCATCGTGAACCGGATCCTCGCGGCGAAGAGGCGGAATCCCGGCGCGGACGTGACGACGCTGGAGCGGGAGATCGACCGGTTGGTGTATGCGCTCTACTGCCTAACCCCCGCCGAAATCAAGCTGGTGGAGGAAAGCACGCGGAAGTAAGCCCGGCGAAATGGATAAATCGAGTCTATGATAGAGAAACACCGGCGGTGACCATGCCAGACGTTGAATTAAAACATCTCAAGAACCGGCATGAGATGATCCGCTTCTTCGACGGGTACACGACGGAGCGGATGGAGGAGCTGTATGCCGAGAAGCTGAAGCGTCCGCTCGTCAAGAGTCAATTGCTCGAGGTTCTGGATGGCAAACAGGCACGGAACTCGCGAACGCTACAGGCCATCTTCGAGCAGCACGGGGCACAGTTGAGAGCGCTCGATGAAAGCATGTTCTTGGTAACAGATAATTCTCAGGGTGAAATCGGATTCCTGGAGGTTCTCCGCCCTCGAATTGTGGCCTTGTACAGTCCCTTGCGCAGTGATGTTCTGTGCAAGTGGGTGCGCGAACTGGTCATGGGCAACCCCGAACTGGATTATGTGTGGCTCAGTGGGCTGACCTTCGGTGTGCTGTGGGAATTGATCGCTCAGTTGAGTCGACCGAATCGATTTTCGCGGCTGGTGTTCACGCACGACAGTATTTTCGAGATCGATAACCCGGAACCGGATTCTGACGACGAGGAAGAACCGGGAGGTGTTTCCGATGGAGGCGACGAGGATAGCAAGGAGATCGTCGAACGGCGGGCCACCACATTCCGGCTGGTTGATCGCGTCGGGGTCATCCAGGAAAAACTACTGACGCTGCAACAGGTGTACTCTCCCTTGTACGCGATCAGCCAGATGCGTTTCCCGTCGCCGGTTGGAAGGGGCGGGCACGACTTCTATGACAATGGCCGTGTGACCAACCGAAGCGAGAGCTTTCGTGATCACCGCAGCCATCTGCTCTTTGTGGTGCGCATCTATGAACAACTCCTGCAGTCAACCGAGCAACGCGCCTGGTATTCGATCCAAGAATCCGTTCGCGTCCCCGGCCAGTTCAGAAAAATCGTCGGCGCGCCGGTCACGATTCGTTTCCGGGAACAGTTGACGCAACAGGTGTTCGATCACTGGATCAAGGCTACATTTGAGCGAAAGCGAAACAGGTTTCGTTTATGGGGGCATCCGCTCAGGCTTGGCCCAACCAAGGTGCACGTCTATGGCGTGGACCGGCATCTTTGGCAGCCGCTTTTCCTCGAACTGACCGCGATTGGTTGTACTGCCATCATTCCCAATGGCACCTGCGGCAACACAGTGCATCGGCTGGTGACGAACATCCAGCGGTTCCTCGATCCTGGTGCGGTCGCATTCGTCGGTGATAAGCCATACACGCAGATGGTGAAAGAATCGGCAAGCACGGTGCATTATGAGCCCACAAAAGACTGAACTCGTAAGCGATCCGCTATTTCAACTCAATTTCCTCCTCTGGTTGACCCAGCCGCTGCCCGAGGGAAGCTCCATCACGCCGCTGTTTTTCCAGCGGAATTTCAGTGTTTACGCAATCTCGCCGGCGCTGGTCGTTCCCTTGGATCTGCAGGTGGCCGCTCAACAAGCCCAAATCAAAGTGCAACCAAGCGCCAAGCCGGATGTCGTCCTGACCCACGATGTCGAGCGCAAGTTTGCGTTTTCCGAGTGCAAGGCGAGTTCGTTCGGTCCCGATTCCACAACCGCAGACCAAGCGCGCTCCTTTCTGGTGACTACGAGTTCGAGAGCGGCCGAGGTCTTGGGCTTGGATGCCGCTCAGGTGCGAGAATGCTTGCTTGACTACCTCGTGCCCGAAAGTCAGAGAGCACTCCTGCTACAGACGCTTGGTGAACTTACGAGTCAGTTGAGCCAGCATGGCCTGCCCACGGGGAATTTCTCCATTCTCGGTCTTCAGGCGACGAACGTAGAGATCGTTTTGATCCTCGATGAAGCAGCCGCCGTGTTCTTCTCCCTGTCTGCTGGTAGCCATTCGGTCATTAAGTTTCAGCCGGACACCGACCCTCGCCCGCTTTATTTTATTCCTTACGACCCAGATGTGACTTACGCATCGGACGCGGAGAAGTTATTCTGCAAGCGGATGCTGTTTGAGAGGATCCATGGCTCCGTTGTGGTTGCTGCTGGTCGGTCAACGGTCCCTGCCGAAATTGTGCTCACGCCGAATGGCCTGCTCAACGACGCAATGTTTGGCATGTATGCGCTGTGGGAGAGCCGCGAGTCTGCAAGGCACATGCGGGGATCTATGCAAGCAGATCATGCACGCTCTAGTGCGAGCGGTGAACAGTGAAGTTCCGCAAAGCGTTTCCTACGATCCTGAGCGGGGTTGGAAATTGGTTCTACCCACCGATGACCAGAGGATGAAGGTGATCGATGCACTGACCCGGTTCTCGTGCGAGACGATGGATTTGCGAGCCGCCCCAGAGAGAGACCTGTTTGATGAGCAGCAAAGCAAATGAGGAGCTGAAGCGGCGTCGGGCGGGGGCGGACACGACGGCGTTGGAGGCGGAGATTGACCGGCTGGTGTATGCGCTGTACGGCCTGACCCCCGCCGAAATCAAACTGGTGGAGGAGAGCGCGAAGCGATGATTCCTCGTGTCTGCGCGGCATCATTTCTTCGACTGCTGAGAGGACGGACAAAGCCCTGTTTGATGCTGTGCGAAGACGATGAGGGCAACCAGCATG
>Ga0187892_10010818_pt1 | contig 11417 bp, 5 predicted proteins | sample MA1701073metaG_FD_139345 | JGI IMG/M metagenome (GOLD analysis project Ga0187892, IMG submission 139345) | Bio-ooze microbial communities from a basaltic lava cave in the Kipuka Kanohina Cave System on the Island of Hawaii, USA - MA170107-3 metaG ... | reverse complement strand
GCCTGACTGGGTGAGCGATAGACTTGTCAGCCCGCTCGACCGGATACCATGGCGTCGGTCAACATGCAGGTCGCGCTCGTCACGGCCAAGCGCACAGATCGGGCGACGCTCGAGAACTTGCTCGAGCTCTACATCCACGATTTCAGTGAGATCCTCGGCGATACTCCGGGCGAGGCCGGGCGTTTCGGCTACGCGGGCCTGGACGCGTACTGGAGCGAGGCTGGCCATCTTCCGTATCTGATCCGCGCCGATGGACGGCTTGCCGGATTCGCGTTGGTATGCCAGGGGTCGCGCGTCTCGAGTGATCCGACGGTCTTCGACCTCGCCGAGTTCTTCGTGGTGCGTGGCCTGCGGCGCCGGGGAGTCGGACTCACGGCAGCGGCGCTGGTGCTCGCGGCACACCCGGGCGTCTGGGAAGTGCGCGTCATGGTAGAGAACGTTGGGGCGCAGCACTTTTGGGAACGCGCGATTGGCTCATTCACAGGTGGCCGGTTCGAAACATTCGCGTGGCGCGGCAGGCACCGTAGGAATTTCCGGGCCTTTCGCTTTACGAGTCCGGCTCTGAGCACCTAGGCACGTCGCCAACCCCGATGGCGTGAAGCCGGGGCTTCGCCTATCGTGTGGGTCGCATGAAAGTGTCACCGATCTAGATCGCCGGGCTCGCACCACACGGAGGTCCCTAGTCATGCACGCAGCCAATCTCACCATCGAAGGCACGACGCTCGATGTCATGACGCCAGAGCACTATGAGCACAACGGCTACCCGCATGCCGAGTGGACCTGGCTGCGGCGCCACGCGCCGGTGTTTTGGTACGAGCGTCCCAACGTCGACCCATTCTGGACGATCACCAAGCACGCCGACATCATCGAAATCGGCAAGCAGCCGGACGTCTTCTTGAACGCGCCCCGGCTCGCCGTCTTCACCCGCGATCTCCCCCCGCCTCCCGAAGGAGCTGCCCGCCATCTGCTCAACATGGATCCTCCGGACCACGCCCGCTATCGGCGCGTGACCAGCGGCTGGTTCACGCCACGAGCGATCCGCGGCATGGACGACAAGGTCGAGCGCGTCACCCGCGCTGTCCTCGACGAAGCCGCCACCAAGACGTCCGGGGACTTCGTCCGCGATATCTCCGCACGGATCACCATCGCGGTGATCGCCGAGATGCTCGGGGTACCACGGCGCGACTGGGATCTGCTGTTCCGCTGGACGAACGAGATCATTGCACCCCAGGATCCCGAGTTTCAGCGTGGCAGCGCGCACGAAACCCTGATGCAGGCCCGCATCGAAGTGTTCACGTATTTCCAGGAGCTGGTCAACGAGCGGCGGGCCCGTCCGACGGACGACATCGTCAGCGTCGTCGCCAATGGCGAGGTGAATGGCGAACCACTCCCACCGGTGGAGCTGCTGTCGTACTACTTCCTGCTGGTGGTCGCCGGCAACGAGACGACCCGCAACGCCATGACCGGCGGCATGCTGGCGTTCCTTGAAAACCCGGCCGAATGGCAGAAGCTACAGCGCGACCCGGGATTGGTCGACGAAGCCGTCGAGGAGATCGTGCGCTGGACGACGCCGGTCATCCAGTTCTCCCGCACTGCGACCCGCGACTACCCGCTGCGTGACAAGGTGATTCGGACCGGTGAGTCGGTGTGCCTCTTCTACCCGTCGGGCAACCGCGACGAGGAGATCTTCGACGAGCCATTCGCGTTCCGCATCGACCGTCAGCCGAACCCGCACATCGCCTTCGGCATGGGCGAACACGTGTGCCTGGGAGCCCACCTGGCTCGCCTCGAGCTGCATCACGCCTTCGCGCAGTTGCGCATGCGGCTCGAATCCTGCGAGCTCACCGGTCCCGTGGATCGGGTGCGCTCGAGCTTCGTCGGCGGTATCAAACGCGCACCCATGCGCTGGCGGATCAAGGCAGGCTGCTAGGCTGTTAGGGTGTTACGTTTCCAGGCTGATAGGATCGCAAGCCATTCGAGCTAACAGCGTAACAGCCAACAGCGTAACAGCTTCTTCGGATCACTTTCCCCAGGCGTCGAAGACGATCTGCGATAGGTCGGCGATGAGCTCGTTGTAGGGGTGATTCTCGCCGGTGTTGAAGTCCGGCTCTCCACGGACCTGAACGGCTATGGCCCAGGACCGCTGGCGCGTTTCGACGATACCGACGTCCGCGCGCACCCCAGGCGAGGAGCCCGTCTTGTTGCCGCAACGGTTGTACTCCTCGATGCCGAACTCCTCGGCAAACTCACTGCATGGCAAGTGCGCCGGGATCATCGAGCGATGCTGCTGTCGGCGCAGCGTCCAATACATCTCCTCATCGTGTCGACGCGATCCCGTACATCGGCCCTGATGCATCGCCGCCAGCAATGCCGTGAAGTCGTCAGGGCACGACACCGCAGCGCCTTCCGGCTCGGCCGTCGCGAAGGTGATGAACTCGCGAATCTCCGTTGCCGAGAGCGCCACGGGCAATGCGTGCACGGCAGCGTTGGTCGCCGCCGGACCGCCCAAGGCCCGCATCAGCATGTTGGTTGCCACGTTGTCACTGATCACGATCATGAGCCGCGCCAGATCGCGTAAGGTCAACACCAGACCCGGCGCGAGCAGCTTCAGCATGCCACTGCCGCGCGTTGTATCGTCGGCGTGGTACGTCACCCCTTCGTCCAGCGACACGCGGCCTTCTACATCTGCAGCATACAGCGCTGCCATCACGTACACCTTGAACGTGCTGGCCGTCGGCAGACGGGTCGTGCTGTGGACGCGAATCGCGTCGCGACCGTCCAGCGCGACGACGCTGTAGGCGACCATGGCGTCGACCGTCGCGGCGCGGGCGGCAAGCTGGGCGGCAAGCGTTTGTGGAGCGACCGACATCGTCGTCTTCTGTTACCCTGCGGTCAACTCGATTGTCCATATGCGATCCATGCGTAGAGTCCCTAATTCTGCGCTTGAACTATCTCCCTAACGCCGGTACCTACCTGCGGGAAGAAGGGGGCGACCGCATGCGGCTGATTCAAAGCATGATGGTGGCGGGAGGGGTACTGCTGTTGGCGACAGCATCGGTGCCAGCACTCGCACAGGTCGAGGAGGACGGGACGGACCCCGCCCCGCAAACGGTTGCCAACGGCTTCCATGATCCGGCGGCCGCGTTTGCCGCCTTTGCGACGCTGCGCAAGACCGGTCTGCTGCTGGTTCCAGACAGCGGCAACAACCGCGTCATGGCGTTCGATCCCCTCACCGGAAACCTCATCGACCCTGACTTCATCCCGGCCGACCCCGACCACCTGGTCACACCCATCGAGGCGATTCTCAATAGGGACGAGACGGGCATTTTGGTCTCGGACCAATTCCTCAACGTGGTGCAAGAATTCGATTTGAAGGGAGACTACGTCCGCTTGTTCGCGCCGGCGGGCGGCGATAACGAGAATATTCTCCGCAATCCGCGGGGGCTCGAATACCGCCCGAACGGCGATCTGCTGGTAACGGTGGGCGCCGGTGCCAACGCCAATGCAGTGGCCGCCTTCGACCCCAGCGGAGTGTTTCTCGGCAACTTCATCGCCAATGGCGCCGGTGGGCTGCTCTCCCCTTTCGACGTCTTGCGGCGCACGGACGACTACCTGGTCAGCGGCATCAATGACGACGTCATCCACAGCTACAACCTTGCTGGCAAGCCGCTCCCAGATTTTGCCGGGATCGACACGTTCCCAGAGCAGATTGCGGTCGCGGCCAATTTCAACGTGCTGGTCGCCAATTTTGAAGGGAGTGAAACTGGCGTCGTGGAATATACGCGGACCGGTGCGCTCGTGGGCGTCTACGCTCCTCCGATGCTGAACAGCTACCGCGGGGTCTACGAACTGCCGAACGGCAACATCCTGACCAGCACTATGGATGGCGTTTTCGAGATCTCGCGCGGCGGGGTGCTGGTCGACACCAAGATCAGCGGCGTCAGCGCACGTTACATTACCCTGATCCGGCTAACTCCCCTCAGCACCGTTCCGCTCCTCTCCCCTTGGGGGCTCGGCACCGCGGTCCTATTGCTCGTCGTGATTGGTGCCGCCTTTCTGCTGCGCAGAGGGGCACAAGCCCGCACTCACCTACACTAGTATGGGGTGCTGACCACAAGATCGTGGACACGCCGCCCGCAACCGTCAGGCCGTTGCGCGACATTGCTCCCAGGGCAGCGTTGCAATTTACTGGCCACTTATTTGCAATGGTTTCGGTGCTTTCAGTGCGGCCCTGGATGGAAAGTCACGCGCCGCGGAGGTCTGAATGACGCGTCTGACTACCGGTTCGTTTTGCACATGGGGGTTGGCACTAGCCGTGACGGCGATTCTTGGAACGTCGACGGCTGGGAAAGCGCAGAACGTCTGTGTTGGTGACTGCAGCGGCGACGAGGCGGTGACCGTCGACGAGGTGGTCACCTGCGTGAACATGGCGCTCGATCTTCCAGATTCGGGCACATGCATGGAATGCGATGGCGACAGCAGTGGTGAGGTCGAAATCACCGACATCGTCGAAGCAGTCTCGGACGCATTGACCGGCTGCGAAGTGCCGCAGGGCACGGCGTGCACACCCTATGTCCCAACCGAATGCATGGAGCTCAGGCCGGGCATGGCGCTGGATCAGCCGCTGAACAAGTGCGTGGTCGTCAAGCAGGGCGGAGCGACGCCGTACGTGTACGAGAACGTCAACATCGTCCAAGGGGGCCGTCTCTACTTCATGGAAGATCCCGGCAAGACGATCGACTTCCAAGTGAAGTCGCTGCTCGTCGAGTACGGCGGCATTCTGCAAGCCGGCTCACCGGATTGCGCCTTCGGCAGCGCGGGCGGGAAGCTGTCGATCGGGATCTACGGTGAAGATCTCAGCATGCAAAACACAGTCATGAATCCTCCCAAAGGGATCGACTGCATCACCGGGATGGGCACCGATCATGCGTGCTTTCCGAGCTCGCTGCATGAGCCTCTGCCGCAAACGTCGCGCGTCGATGGAACGGAAGGTCAAGGACTGGCGGCGGGCCTCGGGGCAACGCCCACAGCTACCCCTCATATGCGCGGCACACACTACTGCACCATAGCGAATAGCGACGATCCCTGCGCATCGATGACTGCCCCGGCAGAGCGCTGCGCCGGTTACCCGACCTCATCGAGCACGCGCTGCTCAGACAACTTCTTGCTGGAGCCTTACGGCAACCTCAACTTCGATCCGACGCCCTGGGGCTACAAGGTACTGGGTGTGAGCTACGGCGGCTCCCTTCGACTCTTTGGGTACAAGGGCTCGAAGTCACTGCAGGACCCCAGCTTTCAGGACGCCGCCGATCACTGTTCCGTGCCCACCGAGTCGGGGTTGAATGCTGCCGAAGTGCGGGCGTGGGCCAAGCTGAGCGGCACGAGCTGGGTACGGCTCGATGCGATCAATTCGACGCGCACGCAGTTGACGCTCGATCGCCTGGTCAAGGATTGGGCGAGGGGCGATCAGATCCTCGTCGGAACGACCGACTGGTACCCCACACACTCCGAGGTCACGACGATTACGGATATTGATTCGGTCGCCGGCCCCGATGGAATGGTGACGCGACTGACGGTCGACAAGCTGCAGTTTGACCACAGCCCCTCGATCTTCGACACCACCAAGATTGCCGGCGCCACCTTCACGGGTCCGGTCAATCGCACGGCAGCCGACCTGCGCGCAGTCGTGGGGCTGTTGTCACGCAGCATCCAAATTCGCTCCCTTGGCAAAGCGGCGCAACGCATGACGACAGATGCCGGTTTCAAGCCCGTCAAGGACTGCGTCTACGACGGCACCAGCAAGGGTGATCCGGAATGTTACTTCGGCGCGCACACGATGGTGCGCCAGGGATTTCGCGAAGCGCAAATTCAAGGCGTCGAGTTCAAGCAGCTCGGCCAGGGGGCTCGCATCGGCCACTACCCGGTGCACTTCCATCTCGCGAAGTCGACGAAGTACACGCAGAACAAAGCCTTCGTGAAGGACAACTCGATATGGGATTCAATGACGCGCTTCGTCGTGCTGCACGGCACACACAACGTCACCGTGGCGCGCAACGTCGGCTATCTCTCGGTTGGTAACGGCTATTACATCGAGGACGGTTCAGAGATCGAGAACAAGCTATGCCACAACTTGGGTGTCTCCGCTCGCGGCGCGCTGAAAGAGTTCTATGACGCCCAGAAGACCAACACGCAGTCACCGTTGGCTCGCTCCATTCCGCCGATCCTCGACGGCAGCGCGCCAATTCCGGACGCCGGCACGGGAGCGCATCGCCGCTTGGGGGCCGATAGCTACATGCCAGTGATGTTTTGGGCCATGAACGCATACAACGAATTCGTCGGCAACGCGGCCGTCGGGGTGCACGGGTTCGGTTCGTGCTATTGGCTGCTCGGCTCGGGTGTCAGCGGGCCCAGCGTCACGCACTTCTTCGCCGGCTTGGCGAAGTACAACCGCGTCGGCGCAGTTCAGGCTCCGCTCTTACGATTCCGCGGCAACTCGTGCGGTACGGCGACCTATGCCCTGCCCTCGCAGACGGAGCTCCTGCCCGCGGAGCTTGGCGAGGCAACAAGGACCGGCTACACGGCCCTGTTCAATCCGTACATCTTCACCGAGACCGGCGGCGACAAGCCGGCGGCTGCCACGTTCCAGCGGCCCGCGGTCAGCGGGAACTTCCAGCCCATTGTCCCGGACGCCGGTGCGGATACGTGCGCCCAAACGGCCTCCCTCGAAGGGGTGTTTGATCACAACGTCAAGGCCTGCTCGACCGGTATCGTCGACCGCTTCACAACGGCGTTCAACTGGGCACAGACCAACTATGGATCGATCTGGTTCCGGCCGTGGTACTACCTGTTGCTCAACGGTGTGGTGAGCGATCAGCTCTTTGGTGGGGTGACGTTCGTCACCGGCGGCAGCTGGGTCCAAGCGCCTCCCGCCTATCTGGGACTGATCAAGAACAACTTGTTCATCGGTACCTCGCAACAGAGTAACGCTTTCGCGAGTCGCACCGGTCCGGTCTTTCGGATCAACAGCAATGCCGATCTGACGAGTTACCCGCCCTGCGCCTTTCCGAACGGCATCACCTGCAACCTACCCGTGGAGGGCACCGGTTTCTGGCGCGGCGAGCTGCAGCCGAAACGACTGATCAACATCTACGACGGCCCACAGTTTGCCGACGGCAACCTGTTCATGAACATCGGCTCCTGGGAATGCGATCCGCAACCGTGCCAGGGGCATACCACGGTGGAGGAGTGCGGCGCGCCAACGCTGCCGTGCGGCATCTACAGCTCGACGACGCAGCCGTATCAATCGACGGGCGGCAATCGGCGCCGCATGGTGGTGCTCGACGCCGCCATCGGCTGGAAACAACCCAACAGCTTCTACTATCCGCCGGCGTTTGCGTACCGTGGATCCACCTTCCTGAAAGATGTCCCTACCGCGATACAGGATTTGAACCAGTGCTACAGCTTCGGACCGCCGAACTACATGACTCCGACCACGAGGCTCGGCGGCTGCCGGCACAATGTCATCGATCGGACGCGCCCCTACATCGCGGGTGACATGATCAAGCTGAATGGCGCGCCGGCGATCTTTCAGGAGAACACCACCAACCCTCTGGCCGTGTCGCCGGTCGATTTTTCCACCATTCTGAACGACCTCGACGGGACGCTCACCGGTGCCACAGGTGTGGTTCCGGGCGTTTCTGGCGCTGTCCCGTCGTCCTCAGTTAGCCGCAACCATTTCTTCGATGCGCCGGCCCAATCACCGGAGTGCCTCTCCTATGGCGTGCAAACATCGCCGTTCGGATTTGTCACGACCGTGGTCGCGCCGCTGCATGATGCGCCGACGACTGCGACCTACGTCGAACCGTGGAACTACTTCAACCAGGACAAGCAAAGGATCCAAGCAAGCTCCGCGGTCGTCGCCATCTACCGGCAATGGCGTTTGGCGGAGGACGCAGGCACGTGTGAGCAAGTGTGCAACGGCAGCAGCTATGGTTGTAGTCGCGGCACCTTCATGGTCGGTCCGGACGTCGGCCACGCGCCGTATCTGACGATGACGCAGCCCCCAACCCTCCCCGGGCAGGAGGGAGCGCTGTATTACATCGACACGAGCACCGAAGCGCAGCAGTCCTTGGACTGCATCAAAGCAAAGACCGTGGCGATGCACCGCGGGCCCTTCGCCAAGAACAAGAGCTACGTCGTCTATCACCTCTACGCGCGCAACGACTCGAAGGCGACCTATCAGTTCTACGTCGGCGACAACCCCAACCTCAACGCTCTCGGCGGTCGCTTCGTGCGCGTCACGCCCCACCTGACGTCATCGGATACTTCCAACAACCTTGCCAATTTCCGCAGCCAAGTGAAGGAACCGTGCAATCCGATGACGGCAACGTCTGTAGACTGGTGCTTCGGCATGAAGGTCTCCATACAAAACGGCTTGCTGCAGGTTGAGCTCGACAACACGAAGATCGCCAAGGATTTCACCATCGACGATCTGAAAGAGTACGAAAAGTGCATGCCGCGTGACGTCTGCTACTTCGACAGCGGGAGCAAGAGCTGCAAGCCCTGCCTGGGCGATACCTCCAACCCGGGCTGCACGCGCCAAGGGGACATCGTGGCGGCCGACATCACCTCGATGAATACGCTCGATGCGACCGGGAAGGCGCCGCTCGAAACCATTTGCCAAGATTGGTCGACCTGGGCGAGCGCTGCCAAGTCCGCCACCATTGGTGAGACGTCGTTGACTGACTGTCCGTCAAGAGGCTGTCTCGGATTCGCGTTCACGATGCAGGATAACTTCGTTGGCAATAAGACGTACAAGGATGTTGGCGCCGCCGGCGCGCGCTGCTTCTCGCAAAACGACTGGCTCAACAAGGCCAAGCTTGAGGTGCGGCCGAACGATCCGCGCTGCGGCACGCCGCGTCCAGCTGTGGCAGGTGACTTCTGTCAGGATGGTGGTCCCACGAGAACACCGACGGCCATGCTCACGCCGACGCCGACCAGCATGGGCGGAACGCCAACCCGGACGCCGACCGGTCCCTCCGCCTCAACCCCGACGCGGACGCCAACTGGCATGTCTCCAGGCACGCCCACGGCGACGCCCACAGGCCCGCGGCCGACGAACACGCCGACCCAGAACGTCCCGTCGCCGACGCCGACGCGGACGCCGTCGGTAGGCCAGCCAACTGCCACACCGACTCTAACGCCGGCGATGCCCACCCCCACGCCAACGACCGGTGGCGGAAGTGGGTTGTCGTGGATGATGAGCGGCATGTCCTCGACATCGATCCGGCTCCCACGTGGGGGAATGTCATATGGTCCGGACCAGCTCATCCTCAAGGACGCCCAGTCGCGATTCTGCACGGGCAATCTGCAACCGATCATCGAGGTCGATTTCGGCAATGGCAGCACTGCGCCGATCGGGTTCTTCGGCATGGGTCTCACCACCTCGCAGGTGAGCATTGCGAACATTCCAGGGGCCCCCAGCGCCGGCGCGCGCGATGTGCTGGTCCACACCCGCGGTCCCGGTTGCCAGGGAGGAATGCAGCCGACGATAATCCGGATGCCCGGAGCCGTCGTCTATCAATGAGGCCCTCGATGTATTTGGCCACCGGGAATTGAGCGTCCCGAGGTGCGCATCGTCACGGCGGTCCGCCCGCAGCCGCTGTTCGTGCTCGTCGCACTCCACCGCTTCAGTTGTTCTCAGGCCGCGTTGACTTGCTTCTAGGGGAACGATACGCGGCCTCATGCGAATGGCGCCCCGGACGGTCCGGAATTATCTCCCCACTCTCCTAATTCTCCTCGCCTCATCGCTCGTCGCCTGTGGACACCACGAGCCACCGCCGAGTGCCGCGCGCCGCGAAGACTTCGGCGACCTGATTGTGCTGCACTTGTACGGCTCGTATTACGACATGGGCCGCCAGCAGGTCGAGCTGCTCGGGGCGGTGGCGCGCCAGGTTTACGACTATCACCGCGAGCGCTATCGCACGATGATAAGGTGGGGTGATTTTGGTCTGCGCCTGACGGACTGGGGCGCGAGTCTGCTCCCGATGGCGGGCCCGCTCTACGAGGACAGCGGATTCTTCGATGAAGCGAACGGCATGGCCGATGCTCTCGACGTCTCGCGCGGTGACTTGTTCCGGGCGATCACGGCGGCGTCATTCGGCTCGACCGTGTTCGCCGCGACGCGCAGCGCAACCGCCGACGGCAGAGCGCTGATCGGCCGCAACGTCGACTGGGGCGACGCCAACGGCATCCTGCGACCGGTGGTCATGCACTACCACCCGAACAACGGCGACCTCGACTACATCATGGCCGGCTGGCCGCTCATCGGCGCTCCCGCCGTCGGCATCAACTCCGCCGGATTCGCGCTCTCATTCAACTTCTTCGTCACCGAGGAGATATTCGGTATTCCACCCGAAATGCGCGACCGGCGTGCCCTGCAGACGGCACGCACGGTCGAGGAAGGCCTGCAGGTGTTCACGTCGGTGCGCAAACGCGGCATGCCGACGTTCATGGTGATGGCGGATGCGGCGGGCGACATTGCCATGATCGAATGCACCCCGAGCGCGTGCGCGATTTTCCGACCGGAGGGCGATTGGTTCGCCCAGGCCAACTCTGCCCGCACGGCCGAGATGATTCCCCTGGATCGCTACCGCTCACCCGACTCGTTCGCCCGCCGCGCCGCGATGGAGGCGGCTGTCCGCCCGCACGTCGGTCGCCTGACGCCAACATTGGCGGCCGAGATCATCCGCGATCGCTCGAACAGTCGCTGGGTCAACGATCCGACGGTCGCCAACCTGTACGTGCTCAACGCGGCGGTCATTCATCCGGCGACCAAGACCTTATGGCACGCGACGAGCATGCAGCCGGAAGCGCCGTTCGGGGAGCTCGTGCCGTTCTCAGCCGCTCCCGATTTGCCTCCTGCCGCGCCAATTGCGCGTGACCCGCGGTTCGGTACGCCGGAAATTCAGCGCGAGATCGCCGTGGTCGAGGAAGCACGCTGGGCGGTGCGCCGCTATGCCGACGGCGACTTTTCGTCGGCGGGCGCCGTATGGGACAATTTCGCGGCGCGCGGTGAGCCGTTGCTGCATCCAGACCGCCTGGCATACGTCCGCGGCGTGGTCCGCTGGAAGGAAGGGAAGCTCGACGCCGCCGATCGGCTGTTTGCGACGCTCGACACGAACCGCGCGCCATTCGAAGTTCGAGCCAGCGGAGCGGTCGGGCGCGCAGTGATCGCCGATCAACAAGGACGCCGCGACGACGCCATCGTCTGGTACCGCGTTGCGCAGAGCTACCTCGACGGTTCACCGCAGTATACCGACGACTACACCCAAACGTTGCGTCGTATTGCGGCAGCGGGTCTGCAGGAACCGCAAACGGCAGACGCGCTTGCTGACGCACCAGACCTGCAATACGTG
>Ga0187892_10010817_pt1 | contig 11417 bp, 9 predicted proteins | sample MA1701073metaG_FD_139345 | JGI IMG/M metagenome (GOLD analysis project Ga0187892, IMG submission 139345) | Bio-ooze microbial communities from a basaltic lava cave in the Kipuka Kanohina Cave System on the Island of Hawaii, USA - MA170107-3 metaG ... | reverse complement strand
TAATATTACTTTTCCAAAAAATAAGCTGATTGCTTTTCCCGGTCTTGAATCATCCAGCTACGCCGCAAATTATATAATCGGAAAACCGCTTAATAGTTTTATTGGGTATCATTATACCGGCATTGACCTGCAAACCGGCCTTTACACTTTTGATGACGTCAACAAAAATGGACAAATTGATTTTGACGCAAGTGATTTTGTTTATAATGGAACTACTGACCCACGTTTCTATGGTGGATTTCAAAACAGCTTCAGATATAAGAATATTGACCTCGATTTTCTATTCGAGTTTAAGAAGCAATTGGGTCTTGACAATATAAAGAACTCTTCCACTTTAATAGGTTCTTTAACTAATCTGCCAGTGCAGGTTCTAAACAGGTGGCAAAAACAAAACGATATAGCAAAGTATCAAAGATTCTCTCAGAATTTTTCAAATCCTGCTTATGAGACTTCTTATTTTTTTGGTCTCTCGGATGCGATACTTACAAATGCCTCATTCATACGATTGAAAAATCTGAACATTTCATACACCATAATTTCAAAAAAATTGCAAAAGATAGGTGCAAGTAAGTGCAGGCTATATATCCAGGCTCGAAATCTCTTTACAATTACAAACTATCCCGGAGCTGACCCTGAAAATCAAAGTTTGGTTGGTCTGTCGCCAATGAGGGTCATAGCCGGTGGAATTAAGCTAACATTTTAAACTTAAAAGTCATGGAACCAAAATATATGTTCAAATTTCTTGCCTGCCTTTTTCTGATTGCTATACTTTTTGCATCATGTAAAAAGTTTCTTGAAGTATCGTCGCCAACAGATCAGGTAGATAGCGAAGAAGTATTTAAGAACGATGCAACCGCTATATCTGCTATTACTGGCATTTACAGTGAAATGATGAATGCTTCAAATCAATTTTCTAATAGTTCAATTACACTTTATGCCGGAATGGCCGCAGACGAATTGTATTATTACCAGCCAGATATTATAAACGAATTCGCAAAGAATGACATTTCCGTGGCAAATCATTCAAACCTTTCAATGAGGTTCTGGACACCAGCATATAAGTATATTTACATAACTAATCTTAGTCTGGAAAAACTAAATGCCTCAACTGCGATTACTCCTTCAGTAAAAAGTATGCTAATCGGGGAATGTAAGTTTATAAGGGCGTTCTGTTATTTTCATCTTGTGAACCTGTTTGGTGACGTGCCACTTTGTCTCAGTTCAGATTACAGGGTAAACGAAACACTTCCACGATCAACTGTACAGAATATTTATCTCCAGATTGAAAGTGATTTGAAAGATGCAAAGAATTTGCTGCAAGAGGACTACAGGATTCCTGAAAGGGCCGCTCCGAACCGCTGGGCCGCAAGTATGTTGTTAGCTAAGATGTATTTATATGCAGGAAATTGGAGTAAGGCTGAAGAAGAAGCAACCTCAGTCATTAATTCAGGTGTTTTTTCATTGTTGTCAAATCTCGATAATGTATTCTTAAAGTCAAGCAATGAAACAATATGGCAGTTAGCGCCTGTTACGCCTTCACGTAATACATGGGAAGGGTTTATGATTATTCCATCTTCAAACAGTACTGTTCCCACTTATCTCATTACTCCGGAATTGCTTACTTCATTTGAACCCGGTGATCAGAGAAAGACGAGCTGGATAAAATCAAGAATATTTTCCAGCCAGACATTGTATTATCCATACAAGTATAAAATAAGAACCGGGACTACAATAAATGAGTACAATATCGTTTTTCGGCTTGCAGAACTTTATCTTATCAGAGCCGAAGCCAGAGGGCAATTGAATAACATACAAGCCTCTGTCAATGACCTCAACCTTATAAGAACCCGTTCAGGTCTTGCGCCACTCCTAAACAGTATAGACCAAGTACATTGTTTACTTGCGGTCGAACAAGAGAGAAGGGCAGAATTGTTTGCTGAATGGGGAAATCGCTGGTATGATCTAAGACGTACTTCTCGGGCTAATGTAGTTTTGAAAAGCCTTAAACCACTTACATGGCAATCTACGGACGTATTATGGCCTATCCCTATTGACCAGATAAAACTGAATTCTGCACTTAGTCAAAACCCAGGCTATTAGTACCACCAGTTAGCATTTTAAAATATTTTGAAATGATAAAGAACATCAAAGATGCTCTATTGGGCCTCTTATTGCTCATAACTACCCCAGCATTTTCTCAGCACCGATTGACAAATGGCCTTGAAGTTGGGGAGCAAGTTCCTGATATTGTATTGGAGCATTTTTATAATCAGCCAAACAAAAAATTAAACCTATCAGGCATAAAGAAGGAGCTAATTATTCTTGATTTTTGGAATATATGGTGCTCAGCTTGTATTGCGTCATTTCCGAAATTGGATTCTTTACAAAAAGAGTTTGGAGATAAGATAGAAATAATTCTTGTCACAAATAACAGCCAAAATGAAGTAAAGAAAATATTCTCAAAACCGATTTTAAAGAACATTTCTCTTCCCATTATTACCGGCGATAACAAACTCTCAAGGCTTTTTCCGTATGAAAGCGTTCCCCATTCTGTTTGGATTAACAATAAGGGACTGGTTGAGTATATAACTTATGGTTACAACACAAACCGAAACCATATCAGTGAATACTTAGCAGGCAAGAAGCCTATACTATCTTATAAAAAGGAAGATGCTACTATAGATCTTACAAAGCCACTTTGGGCAAAGGAAAACTTCCCATTCGAAAGAAGCATACAGTACTACTCTTATTTTTCAGGCTGGCTATCAGAATATGGAGGGGGAGGAAAATCAAGATTTGAAGATTCTATTTCGAATAGAATAGGTCTCAGGTTTGTAAATGAACCATTACTATTCCTATATCAAACCGCCTTTGGTGGGTTTAATGGGGGTGATTTTATTTATCCTAATCGAATTGTTCTGGATATTCATGATTCGCAAGTTTTTTTGAGTCCATCAGGTGAACATGATTTGGATGATTGGAATGCTAAAAACCTGGTCTGTTATGAAATAGCGGTCCCGATATCAAAACAAACCGAATTGTTTCAAATAATGCAGCAGGATTTGAAGAAGTATCTGAATTATAATGTCAAAGTGGAAAAAAGAAAAACAAACTGCTTGTCGCTTATAAGAACCACGAATCAGGATAAGTTAAAATCGATTACAGGAACTAAAAGAATAGTTCAAACGGATAGTAGCCTTTTGCTCGAAGGGACAAGTTTCAGTGATGGTTTAGTAAGAAAGCTAAAGTTCAAAAATGCAGGTTTAGAAACTCCGATTATTGACGAAACTGGCTATTCTGGAATTGTAGATATACGAATAGACTGTTCATTGTCTGACATTTTATCTTTAAAGAGAGAACTTAAAAAATATGACCTTGATTTGGTTGCAAGGACTCGTGAAATTGAGATGCTGATTATAAGCGAAAAAAATACCTGTTGTGCGAATCACAACAGGTATTAAGATTGTTTACATTGGCAAAAGTTAAGGCTTATTGCGGATTACAATTGACGGATCCTGCAAATCAGGTAAGTTACCGGGAAGCCCAGTATCCTGAACAGCTTTTACAGCACATCTGTTTGAGCCAGAATTACAGGTAGGTGGTGTGCCGCTGTGGAGCTGATAATCCGCAGGATCATTAGGATCATTACCGATAAAGTCATACCAATTTTGAACAAATGCAGCAGGTGATTTTGGAGTAACTTTTGGATGTGACGTAGTAAACGAGTAAACACCAATCGCCATCACTAATGCCGCAAATATTAACAAGAACTTCTTCATAAGTAAATATTTAGTTGGTTAAATTTTTTGCCTACTCGTTTCTACAGGTTTTCGGCTTGGCCTGTCTATTGCAATAAAGAATTAAATTAATTTGTTACAGAATTGGCATTAGCAAATTCATATCATAAAATTGACAACACTAACGCTAAGTAAAAAATATAACAGTTATGCAACTGGTATTTACTTATATGCAATTGGAATTTTGCTACACGAACGTTGTAAATGGTATTATTGCTGATTTCTGCGCAGTGATGCGGGCGTATAACCAAAATAGTTTCGGAATGCCGCAATAAAATTGGTAAAGTATTCATAACCGGTAAGAGAAGCAACTTCTTTCAAAGGCTTGCTTGTTTCCAGGATCAGTCTTCTAGCCTCAATCATCCTGGCTTGAAGCAGGTATTCAAACATGCCCATGCCGAACGTTTTCTTAAAACCTGCTTTTAGTTTGAATTCGTTTAATTGAACCTGCTGCGAGATTTCCTTGATAGTAAGATGTTTCTTTAAATCTGTTACTATGATATCTCTTGCCTCAGAAATTGCTTTGTTATAGCCAGTAGAAGATGATAAAATATTACCCTGGTGCTTATTTGATTCCGCAAGAAACTCAAATAGAAAATCATTCATTCTATTTTCAAAATACACTTTGCGGAGCTGCTCATCATAAGGGCATTTTAGCAGGTCATACACTATCTGGGTCATAGCTCCGGAAGAGTAATGCTGTCGCATTTTAATTGAGGGGGCATTCTTACTTGAATTATCTCCGATAAAATCAGCAAGCGAAGGAAATGCCTCTACAAGCTCTTTCAAAGCATGTGATGGATAAGCTGCATCAAAAAGTCTATATTCTTTATCCTTTTCTAATGTGGCCGTATCCGTATTTTCAGTTCCGTTAATGATAATGAACTGCCCTTCCTTTAGAAATCGTTTTTCTTTCTTCCCGATCTTGATTGTAAGACTATTTTCCAGAGACAGCTTTACTCTTATAGCTGTTTGTTCATCCCTGAATACCAGTGTTACTTTTTTAATCAGGTTAAGTATGAAGTAACGAAGAGAATAATTCTTTGTGTCAATTTGCTGTATGATGATACCACCGAAATCATGCTGGCACATGAAGGTTTTGCTTCCGGGAAGCAAGAGACCTGACAGGTTATCTGTGTTGACCGGTACGAGCGTTAAAGGGCCATATTGAGGCGAACTTATCAGCATATTTATAAGGAGCAGATCCTTCCATTTTAAATCACCTCCCTCTTATACAAGTGACAGTAATATAAGTTTTTGAAAATTATTAAAAAATACCATTTAGCGAGTATTTTAAAGTAATGCAATAAGTGAAACCACCTATATTATTCAGCTTTCTATTCGAGTACGTGAATTAGTTACCTGTGCTAAGAACAAAAATACCTCTCCTTAAAGTGTATTTAGGCTATTCGACTCGATAATGAATTCCCTTGAAGTAATTCTTCCACATCATTTTGAAACACTCCACAAATACTCCCCAATCATTCCACACGAAATTCAAATTAGCTCTTGTCCTTGCTTAATGTCACCTCGTTAGAAAATATTAAAATTTCAGTTGCGCTGTCAATGCAGTAAATAAAATATCGTTTCCCGGGCTTACATCCCGTAAATATTCGCCGGCCTTAAACCAGGTAAATTCACCACGGAAATAAAGAAAATTATTAGGAGTATAAACAAGATCAGTAGAATACTGCCTTCCGACATATTTGTGATTGCTATTTATTCCAGAATAGATTAATGCAACATTGGGTCCATATATACCATCGTTTTTGCTGTAACGCCAGAATATATCATAGTCCATATTTAGAAACAATTTACTGGTCAAATCAAACATTAGTGAAGGATGCACATCAAAAAGATTCGCAGGGCCTATTAAAGAGACTAAGCCAAAGTAACCGCCTCTGGGAAATAGGGGATTAAAGGTTTGAAGTTTGTTATCTCCATACTTGGCGTCGCCGCTGATAAATTCAGTTTTTATTCCGGCCTCTGGTTTAAATTTTACATTGGTGAATTTATATCCTGTATTTACAGAAAATGTCCAGGCACTAATTTTTTTATCCGCAAAATCGCCAAATTGAAAAAGTCCTTCAATGTCGTATCGCCAGGAATTTTTGTTACCCCATATTCTGCTTCCCATTGAATGCCGCAGTTCTTTTCCTACACCATCATCAAACCTGACGTTTTTTCTCCAAAGACCGAAATAATACAAGTCAATATTTCTAAGAATAGAAACTTTATTCTTAACCAAATACGCTCCCCAGAATTTAGTGTTCTTGTTGAATCCATCGTCAAAAATCTTTTGCTTTGAACGAACATAGTGAGAAAAAAACAGGTCTGCTTTCCAACTATTATGAGAATACAGCAATTTAATAGCATCAAATGATTGACGGTTATTCGGACCATCCCTTACAGCTACCAATCTTTGAGAACCATATAACAATTCCTGGCGTCCAACTCTTACTGTGATGGCTTTTGATTTTTTAAATGGCAAGACTACATCAACAAACCCCTGGTGAAGATCCAGTTGATTTTCGTCTACTGGAGATGGAGTTTCCACCTTACCATTGGCAAGGCTGCTTTGTAGTTGTACAAACGTTCTAAAATTGCTTCCTGCATGCAAATCAGCATGAATTATATAACGGGTAAAAATAAATCCATCATCATCAGGTGCTGACTCTCCCCAGTTTTCATTTTTAAACCACTGATACTGGTAACGGATATCTCCTCCGATACTTATGTATGTTTTTTTGCTTTTGGAAAGAGAGTTGAATTTTGTTGATCGATACCAGTTTTTACTGCTGTCATTTTTCAGGAATGAATAGTCCTCATCATACCGAAGTTGTTTAAAAGGAGGTATAGTTTGCGCATTGGCATTATAAAACATCAAAAGAGATACTGATATAACGAGTAACGTTTTCATCATTAGAATTTTCTGATAATAATAACTCCTGCGATCACCAGGAGTACACCCAACAACTTCCAGAAATTAATAGGATGTGCCTGTGCCACTAGAATGTTGAAGTGGTCGAGAATTACGGAAATGATCATTTGTCCTGCTACTACTAACCCAAATGTAAGAGCGGGGCCAATTTTTGGGAATGCCAGGATAATCACGGTAACATAAAAAGCACCTAATAGACCGCCGCTCCACAGGTATAAAGGCGCTGTTTTCAAACTGCCCAACTGAACATGCTGCCGGGTAACGGTTGTGTAGATTAGCAATGCAATAGCTCCTACTAAAAATGAGATGAGTGATGCATGTACTGGGCTTGCGATTTCCTTCCCGAGTCGTGAATTTATTCCACCCTGAATTGGCAGAAAAGCTCCTGATAAAAGTGCCATGATGATCCAGATCGATTTCATATCGTTGGCTTTTTCATTCTATTTATTTTGGTAACCACCATAATACCTGACAGGGCTCCAGCCTGGTATAGCTTCTGGGACGTCTTTATTCAGTTGGGAATAATCCTTCTCACCATATACGGGTTTGCCATTCACGATCGTAAGCAAGGAATGGATGCTCCTTATATCATCAAGAGGTATTGAGAAATAATCTTTGCTGATAATGACCATATCGGCATATTGGCCTTTGATGATCTTGCCTTTTAGCTTTTCCTCTCCGCTTACCCATGCACTACCTGTAGTGTATAATTGCAGGGCTTCAAATCTTGAAAGGACGTCTTGTTTTGGCCAGAACTGATAATCGCCAATGGTTTTGCCGGTTGTTGCCCAATGCAGGCACATCCACGGATTAAAGGTGGAAATCCTTGTAGCATCCGTTCCCAATCCCACAGGGATTCCCATTTTGAGCATTTTCTTTATTGGTGGAATTTGACGGTTGGGATCGCCATACAACTTTTGATACAACTCCCCCTGATAGTACATTCTGAACTGTACAGCAATACCACCGCCTAATCGCTTTATGCGTTGCAATTGCGAATCAGTAACCGTCTCTGCATGATCAAATAACCAGCGCAATCTATTGAAAGGAATTTCTTTGTTTACCTTTTCGAATACATTCAGCATCCGGTCTATTGATTCACCGTAGGTAGCATGAAGGCGAAAAGGCCAGCGATTCTGTACGAATAACCGTATGATAGGTTCCAGGTCTGCTTCCATCTTATCGGAAAGCACAATTCGGGGCTCTAAAAAATTTTCAAAATCTGCCGCACTCGCTACCAGGTTTTCTCCTGCACCTTCTGCTACATATCCATTTTGGATAAGCATGTTGTCGTTTTGTTTAAGCTTTACCGACCTGGTCCAATTCTGATAATCCTGCAGTTCTTTCCCGTAAACCTGCGCAAACAGGTAATAAGATGTCCGTAGGGTTAGTTTACTCTGTTTGGCGAGTTCCGCAGCTATTGAATAATCGTCCGGATAAAATTGTCCGCCACCACCAGCATCCACTACACTTGTTAGACCATATTTATTTAACTCGTGATAGTATTGAAGGGTAGAATTCAATCTTTCCTCATGATTTAGTTTTGTCGTCATCGCTAAAGTGGTATAAATCGCTTTGGGTGTTTGCTTGGCATACAGCATACCCGTTGGAATTCCTTCATTATCCAATTCCACCAGACTTCCTTCATACTTTGTATCCTTATTATACCCAAGAACCTCAATACCTTTTTTATTTACAAATGCTTTTCCATAGAGGTATGTTATGAATACGGGTTTGTCGGGAACTGCAGCGTTGATTTCATCAATGGTAGGTTGCCTTTTTTCTTCAAACTGAAATTCATTCCATCCTCCCACTACTTTAATCCAAACTCCGGGTGGAGTTCTGGCGGCCTGTTCTTTCAACATTTCCATTGCCCGCTTTAAGGATGTAACTCCATCCCAACGCAGTTCAGCATTATAATTCAGTCCTTCCCGGATAGCATGAATATGACTATCATTTAAACCGGGAATAACTGTTCTTGCCTTTGCATCGACGATGGTTGTGGAAGGGCCTTTGTACCTGGCAAGCATCGAAGCAGAATTGCCGACATCCAAGATGATTCCATCCTTAACTGCAACAGCCTGCTTGAACTCTCCGGGTTTGACCATCGTAGCGATCTTCCCGTTTACGATGATCAAATCAGCTTTTTTTTGAGCTGTCAGCAGTAATGGCAATAACAAGCATGGAATGAGAAATAGTTTTGCCATGTTAATTTTTTTTACGACGTATTGGTATTTTCTATTTGCTCTTGCTATTACTAATATCCTTGTAAGCGTTCGGTACATTAAAATTGAAATGAAGCCAATTAAAAAGAGTATAACCTTTGTCATATTCTTTCATGGTCACGTTTTGTTGTGTCTGTTCCAGCGTAAGTCCTTTTCGAACCGCTTCTTCAACATTTTGTTTAAGCGCTTGAACATAATCAATAGTATATTTTATACCTGCCTTTGTAGTAATTCTTCCATGTCCCGGAATAACGATTGCATCGTCAGGAAGGAAGTCATACATTTTTTTCAGATTATCCGTTGGCTCCAGAAAGAACCCATCAAATAGCCACGGAATTGTTGGACTTTCTGCGATAAAAGGGTTACCTGCCCAAAATACTTTTGCGGACGGCACCCAGACAAAGAGGTCTGCAGGGGATTGTGCCGTACCGGTATTGATCAATTCAACGATCTTTCCTGCCCCTAAGTCTACCTTGAGATTATTATTTTTGGCTATGGTTATATCGGCCAGCCGGTACTTTACATTTTCAATCCCCCTGTCTTTTCCAAATAACATCACCATGAATTGCTTAATGTTCTCGAAGTTTTTGGCAAGATTCTCTTTGGCAAACTCGTTTTGAATGATTATGGTGGTCTGCGGCAAAAGGTAGTTGGTGAAGCAATGATCGCCATGATCGCTTGTGTTCACAGCATAAAGAATGGGTTTATTGGTTATAGACCTGATCAGTTTTATTTGCTGATCGAATAACCTTTTATTTAAAAAACACTCTATTAGCATCACCCCTTTTTCCCCCACAATAAATCCGCCTGATGTTGCCTGTGGAATTCCTTTTGTCGTTTCTGTTTCAACGGTAGTTGGTTGAATAGCATATATTCCATCGGCAACTTTATGCAGTTTTAACTCCACCTTATTGCCATCCCAGATAGGCACCTGGGGCGGCAAAGGGAATTGTGCATTTGATGTAATATGAGTGCATAACAGACATGCACAGATTATTACTGTGGCAATGGCTTTGTTCATGACTGTGTTTTTTATTATTAATTATTTTTATCTAAAAAAAAATTCAATAAGTCCTGCTGTACTTGGGAAGTATTCTCCTGCACTATCCAATGACCGGAACCCTTAATATTTGATCCTTTTACATTCTCTGCCACCAACTTGCAATGCGCTACCAGAAAAGCAGCTCCGAAATATTCACCCCCCATAGCGAGCAAGGGCATTTTCAATTTGGCTTTCATAAATTCCTTATTATCCTTGGCGTCCTGGTCAAATGCGCCGAACCAATGAAAAGCTCCTGTAGTTCCTCCTTTCACCGCATAAGCCCTTATGAATTCATTAACTTCTTCAGGCGTAAAGGGATCTTTTACATGACCCACCTGCGGCCAGAAATTGGTAAGGAATAAGCGTTCTTGTCCCTCTACTAATTGCCCTGCAACTGGAAAAGCAAAAAACCCAAACCACCAGGCGGATGCTTTAACCTGGCTCCATACCGGCTCAATACCCGGAAGTAATGCATCCATCAATGCCAGTTTTTTCACCTCATTGGAAAACTGGGTTGCATAGGCATAGGCCACCATCAAACCAATATCATGACCTGCAAGATTTATCTTATCGTATCCCAGTTTCTTTACAAGTTCATGTATATCGGATGCCATCGTCTTCTTATCATATCCATTCTCAGGTTTATCACTTTCTCCTACACCCCGCAGATCCGGGGCTATCACAGTAAAATGTTTTGAAAGCTCAGGTAACAAACGATTCCACATATACCAGTTTTGTCCGAATCCATGTATTAGTACAAGCGGTTCACCAGTTCCGCCAATCACATAATGGATATTCACACCATTTACTGTAGCATTCGCATGTTTGAAATTTGCGGGCGGCGAAGCTGGTTGAATAGACGCTGATTCGTTATTACTTTTTGAGGAAGATGTATCCGCTGAAGTTTTGGTGTCGGTTTGTTGATTGTTGCAGGCAACCATCAAAAGAAGAATACCTATGAATCCAAAAATTGACCTCTTCATAATTGAAATTTTAAATATTGATGGGGAATTACTTTTTGATAAAACTGAGAAGCTCACTGTTGAATTTATCCATCTCTTAATGCTTGAGCATTTCCCTGGCATATTGAACACCGATGCCGTAGGCTCCACCATATTTTTGAATTAAATCATTCACCTGTGTGTAAGTGGCTTTTCTAGCCCAGTCTCTTTGTAATTCGAGGAGATATTGAATGGATGTCATTGGCTTTATTCCCGCCTGAATTAAGCGGTCAATTGCCATAGTGTGAGCTTCCGGGCTCACATCGCCGCAGGCATCCGTTATTACATATACATCGTAGCCCTCTGATTTAGCTGATAAGGCTGGGCCCACAATGCAAACACTCGTCCACAATCCGGCAAATACGATCTTCTTCTTTCCCTTACCAGTAATAGCTTTGTAAGCATTAATAT
>Ga0187892_10010816_pt1 | contig 11418 bp, 9 predicted proteins | sample MA1701073metaG_FD_139345 | JGI IMG/M metagenome (GOLD analysis project Ga0187892, IMG submission 139345) | Bio-ooze microbial communities from a basaltic lava cave in the Kipuka Kanohina Cave System on the Island of Hawaii, USA - MA170107-3 metaG ... | reverse complement strand
CGCTGCCCGGCCCCTCCCGATACGGCGTCACTCTGAAGATCAATGCGCCGCACTTGAAGACCACCATGAACATCGGCGACAACCTCCGCTTCCTCTCGGAAGAGTCGAAGTATCCGCGCTGGCTGATCGCCGACGCCGACGGCCCCATCGCCGGCCGGGGATGGCGTTTGACGGAGGAGGACGGCCGGGTCCGCCTGGGGTTCGCTGCGGGATGCAGCGGAAGAGTTGCCTGCCGGACCGGCGACCCCACGGAGAGGGACTCCCTGCTCTCCGTGCAGATGGACGCCCGGGAAGGCGAGCACGTGGATCTCCTCCTGCCGATGCTGCCGTCTGATCGGAGCCTCTTCGACCGGGAGCTGGCCTCGGGGTACGATCGGGCTCTTGCGGAAGCTGATCGCTACTGGTCGAAGGAGCCGGCGACTGCGAGCCTCGTGTCGACCCCCGAGCCGCTTGTCAATGACGTGATCCGGCACAGCCTCAAGTTCGCCGAGGTGATCGCGGAAACGAACCCGTCGACCGGGAATCACGCCATGCTCCTGGGCTCCATGGCCTACGCCAACAGCTGGCCCACGCCGATCGCCATGAACCTGTCGATGCTCCTGGACACGATGGGTCATCACGAAGCCGTCGAGCGGTATCTTGAAGTCTTCCGGCGAGAGCAGGGAACGGGAGATCCTCCCGGAGAGAGCTTCAGGCTTCATCCGGGATACCTGAACACCACGAGTCTCATTCCCCCCGCCCATCCGTCCCTTCAGCAAGGAAAGCGCAGGTCGTTCCTCTGGCTCAATAGTCACGGCGCCATCCTCTGGGCGGCCTCTCAGCATGCCCTCCTCACGGACGACCGGCGGTTCCTCGATCGGTGGCTGCCGGCCATCCTCAAAGCCTGCGACTTTATCAAGGATTCCCGGGCGATCGAAGGACACGACGGCGTGCCGGGCATTATGCCCCCGGCCGTTTCAACGGATTCCAATGCCACTTCCCAGTCCATCTGGAACGACGGCTGGATGCACCGGGGCCTGCTCTCGGCCGTGCGACTCCTGCGCCGGATCGGCCATCCGCGGGCCGACGAATTCGACGCCGAGGCCCGAGCGTACCGAAAGGCCTTCGTGGAGGCCTACCGCGCCAAGAGCTCGCGGATGCCCCGCTGGACGGATGCGCGTGGACAGACCCATCCCCTGGCGCCCTCCGCCCTCTCCGGGAATCCCGAGGATGAATTCGCTGCCTATCTCAATGTCGGCCCCCTCTTCCTGGTGTTCGCCGGGTTTCTGGACGCCGACGAAGAGCTCATGCGCTCGGCGCTGCTCTGGTTCCGCGAGGGCCCGCCCGTGCGGTTCTACCGGGAAGGGTTCACTCACCGGACCGGGGCCGCGACCACGTCCCTGCGGCATGAAATGGCGAGCGTCGAGACGTGTTACAGCTGGAATCTCTTCCTTTCGCACGCCGCCGCGGATCGGCCGAGGTTCCTGGAGGGGATGTACAGCCTCTTCGCGGGGGGAGTCTCGCGCCAGACCTTCATCTCCTGCGAGTCGCGCGGGGGGATCACCGGGATCATCTGCGCGGGAGCGGTCGCCACGCACCTGGCCCGCCTGGCGGTCATCGACGACCAAGTCCGGGAAGGCGAACTTCATCTGCTCCGGCTGGCTCCGCTCGCCTGGTTGCGGGAGGATTGCGAGATGACATTCGAGCGGATGCCAACCGAATTCGGTCCGGTCTCTCTGCGCGCACGGCTGGCGCCTGGGGGCCGGATGCTGCAGGTGACCTTCGAGCCGTCGTTCCGAACTCGTCCTGCTCAGGTCGTGCTCCATCTCCCCCCGCTGACGGGGTTGGAGTCCGTCGCGGTCAACGGCCGCGCGCTCGCGGTGGACTCCCGTCGGACAGCTCTCGTGCTCGAATAGCGCCCCGATTCTATTACCGGACGCTCCGCTCCCTCCGCACTGCTTGGTAGGCCACCTGGATTGAGAGGTGGTTGAAAGGCGGAACTGATGATGGGATCACTTTTTCTGTCCGCGCTGGTCGTCCTGCCCCTTTCGCTCCCGCAGGACCCTAAAGGGAAACCCGCTCCCGGCCCGGCGCCGGGGAAAGTCGATCAGTCGCGGGTGGATGCGGCGATCGAGAAGGGCGTGGCCTACCTCAAGGCTCTGGCCGACTATGAACCCGGAAAGAAATGCCGTCGGGAAGAGCTGGTGCTGTTGACGCTGGTGGATGCCGGCGTGCCGGAGTCGGACCCAGTCCTCCAGAAACTCCTTCAGACCGTCACCACCACCGCCTTGGAAAAGACCTACAACGTCTCCCTTCAGGCCATGATCCTGGAAGAACTGGACCGCGTGAAGTACCAGGGACGGATCCTCCAGTGCGCCCAGTTCCTCGTCGACAACATCTGCGAGAACGGGCAGTGGAGCTACGGCGAGCCGACGCTCTTTGCCGAGAACATTCCGCTCCCCGTCGATCCCGGGGTCGCCAGCGAAGTCAAAGGCAAGCCCAAGACCCGGGAATTCGACCCCGCGGCGCGCGGCGGCGCACGGACCAAACCGCCGGTTGTGCGAACGATCCCGGTCAAGGCCAGGCGGCCTCCCGGGAGAAAGACGGGAGACAATTCCAACGCGCAGTACGCCGCTCTGGGGCTGCGCGCCTGTCACGACGCGGGGATCGTTCTGCCCATCCCGGTGATCCGCAGCGCACGGAAATGGTGGTACGAATCCCAGCACCCCGCCAAGGACAAGTCCTCGGGGTATCCGGCCGAAGGATGGTCGTACAAAGGGAAGGACAACTACCAGCCGTACGGGTCGATGACCGCGGGGGCGGTGGGCGCCCTGGTAATCTACAACCACATCCTGAAGGAGAACTGGAAACTCGACGCATCCGTGGCCAAGGGCATGAGCTGGATCGCCGGCAACTTCACCGTTTCCGAAAATCCGGGCCCGGCCGACGACCACGGGGACGGAACCAACCACTTTTACTACCTCTACGCCCTGGAGCGGCTGGGAGTCCTGGCCGGGACGGAGCTCTTCGGAACGCGGGAATGGTATCCCGAGGGCGTAAACGTTATGCTTCCCGCCCAGAAGCCTGATGGATCGTGGAAAGTCGACGACCGCCTCTGCGACACCTGCTTCGCGATCCTCTTCCTGCGGCGCGCCACGCGCCCCCTCATCGATGTCCCGAGCGTGGACCGCTTTCACAAGCGCTGAAACCGGACGGCCATTCTCTTGAGCTTTCGCATCTACCGCGTCCAAGCCAGCGTCGTCGAGCACCGCCTGCGCGCGGGCCGTGCCGTTGTCTCCAGCGCGGGACGACACGACCTCTGCCGCTACCTCCTCGTGATCGTTGTCGGAGACGACGATGTCCGGGGGTACGGAGAGGCGGCGACGACCCCGCTCTGGAGCGGCGAATCGGCGGAGACCGCCCGCTGGGTGGTGGACCGCCTGATCTCCCCCGCGCTGACCGGCCGGCGGCTGGATCACCCCCGCGAAGCACTGGCGCTCATGGAGAAGGCCTTCTTCGGAAACCCTTTCACGAAATCCGCGGTGGACACCGCCGTCTGGGATCTCTGGGCCCGGATCCGGGACCTCTCCGTATCGGAGATCATCGCCGATCGTCCCCCCGTGGATGCGATTCCGGTGCGCATGGCCATCAGCGCTCATCCTCCCGCGGAAACGGTTACGTTCGCGACCGAGCACTGGAATGCCGGATTCCGGACGCTCAAGTTCAAGACGGGCCTTGCCGGAATCGATGATGTCGCTAGATTGAGAGCGGTTCGAGAGCGCCTGGGCGACAAGCCCGTCTTCACGATCGACGCCAACGGCGCCCATCGGAGCGTGAAGGAGGCCGTCGAGGCCATCGAAGCGCTCCTGCCGTTCAACCTCCAGCTCGTCGAGCAGCCCACGCCGCGGGGGCGCATCCGCATGATGGCGGAGGTCCGGAAGCGCGTGCCGGTGCCGATCCTGGCGGACGAATCGGTGTTCACGCCCGATGATCTGGCTGAGGCGCTGGACTGCGACGCCTTCGACCTGCTCTCGATCTATCCGGGAAAGAACGGAGCGTTCACCCATTCGCTCGACATGATCAAGACCGCCCAGCTCGCCGGGAAGCCGTGCATCATTGGGTCCAACCTCGAGACGGACCTCGGCCAGGCCCCGATGGCCTGCCTCGCCGCGAGCCTCTCGGCGTTTCCCGTCGGGCGGCTTGCGAACGATCTGGGGACGGGCGTGTGCTACGAGCGCTCGTCCGTGACCCCGTCGCTGGTCCTTCAGCACGGATCCCTACAGGTTCCGCGCGGGGCAAAGGGATTCGGAGTTGAACCGGTCCATGAATATGCCTCCCATCCTTGACGCCCACGCACTCCTGGGCCGGGAGGACCACCTTGCCCTGGAAGCGGATGAGCTCCTGCGCCGGATGGACGCCCACGGCGTGGAAACGGCCTGCGCCCGTCCCCTCGGAGCGGAGCTCATCGTGGACCATCGGGCGGGGAACGATCGCGTCCTGAAGTCCCATCCCCGGATCCGCGGGTGGGCGACCGTGAACCCGTGGTGGGGCTCGCGCGCGCTTGAAGAACTGAACCGATGCCGCGACCTGGGAGCGGTTGGGCTCTTTCTCCATCCTTCCCGCCAGGGCTTCTTTCCGACCGACCCCGTGGCGTTCCCGCTGGTCGAGAGGGCCGCCGCGTTCGGCTGGCCGGTCATGTTCCACACGGGCACCTACCTCTATTCCGACATCCTAGCGGTGGCCGAGGTCGCCCGGAAGTTTCCCCGGACGCCGTTCATCGCGGGCTTCGGAGGCTTCACTGACCAGTGGTTCGAGCTGCCCGGCATCTTCGGCGAAGTGCCCAACCTTCTCCTGGACGCCTCGATGATCTGGGGGGAGGCGATCGAGGAAATCGTCCGGCTGCACGGGGAGAAGCGCGTCCTGTTCGGCAGCGCCGAGCCCCGCAACCGTTACGCGGTGGTGCTCAAGTCCATCGCCCGACTGGAGATCGACGAATCTGCGAGGCGCAGCCTCCTGGGCGAGAACGCGCGCCGCCTGTTCCAGGGACCATGAAGATCATCGACTTTCATACCCACTACGACTGCCGGTGGTTCGACACCGTTCTCATGGACGAAGCTCAGTTTCTCCCCGGCATGGACCGCCTCGGCGTGACGATCGCCTGCTGCTCGACCCTGATGGGGTTTCACGAGGATTGCCGCCGGCACAACGACCTCATGGCGGCCAAGTGCTGGAAGCGGCCCGATCGCCTGATCCCCTTCGCGACGGTCGATCCCAAGCTCGGACGGCCCGCCGTGGAGGAGCTCGACCGGTGCCTCTCCAATCCCCTCTTTCGCGGCGTCAAGCTTCATCCGGTCTGCCAGTCGTTCGCCCCCTCGACCGTGCGCGAGACGATGATCGAGATCCTCAAGTGCGCCGCCCGCCATGGGGCCCCCGTCATGTTTCACGACGGCACTCCGCCGTACGCGAGCACGTTTCAGATCGCGGCCGTCGCCCGCTGGGTCCCGGAGGCCGCGATCGTCCTCAGCCACGGCGGCCTGTCCGATTACGTCTACTCCGCCGGACAGCTTCTCCGCGACCTTCCCAACCTGTATGCCTGCTACTGCGCCCCCCGTTCCGGAGACCTGCGCTGGCTGGTCGACGCGGCGGGACCCGACCGCGTCCTCTTCGGCTCCGACTTCGGCGCCGGGACCTGGAAAGTCCTGGCGGAACGGATCGACAGCGTGATGGAAGCCGGGCTCGATCCGGCCTCGATGGAGAAGGTGCTCCACGGAACCGCCGAGCGGCTGCTCCATCTCCAGGAAAGGCCGCTGAAGTGATGGACTATTTCACAAACCCGTTCGATCGCGAACGCGACCCGGACCGTCACGCCCTCTGGGACATGATCGTGGCCCGCGATTCCGAGGCCTTCGTGACCCGGGACTGGAAGAGGGTCGAAGGCGACTTCGCCGCCGACCGATTCGAATGCATGATGGCCCACGGCTCGGCCAATCCGCGCGACTGGAAGCTCCTGTACCCGACGCTGGAGTCGATCCGGGACGACTGGCTCAAGGAGGCGAAGGAATTCCTCGAGCTGCCCCTGGCGGACATCACCCACCGGGACCTGATCTACAAGTCGAGCCGGCTGAACCTCATCGAAATCGCGGGCGACCGGGCCCTGTGCCACAAGCAGTTCACCGCCAACGAGCGCCTGAAGAACGGCGCCCTCTACATCGTCGCCTGCCAGTCGCTCGTCCGAGCGCACCGGATCGGCGGCCGGTGGAAGATCGCGGGAGGGATCGGATACCTTCCCCTCAGCGCCACTCCGCCCCCGGGAGGCGTGATGGAGGCCTGCTCATGAAATGGGATGACGCAACCTCGCTTGAGCTCAAGGCATTGGCCCCGTCCGCGGTCGTCGTCGTGCCCGTGGCGTCGATCGAGCAGCACGGGCCCCATCTCCCGGTGGGGACCGACAGTTTCATCACCGAAGGGGTCGCGGCCCGCATGGACGAAGCTTGCGGCGACCGCCTCCTGGTCCTCCCCGTACTCCGGTTCGGCTGCAGCGACCACCACATGGCGTTCTGCGGGACGCTGTCGGTGAAGCACGAGACGTTCGCGGCCGTCGTGATGGAGGTCCTGGGCTCGATCGTTCACCACGGCTTCCGCCGGATCCTTCTCCTCAACGGCCACGGAGGCAACGCGGCCATCGGCGGCGTCATCGCCGAGCGTGCCGCCCGGGAATGGCCTGAGGCGGAGGTGGTGATGACGAACGTGTTCCGGGTCGCCTCGGAGCCCATCAGTAAGATCATCCAGGGTACGTATCCCGCCGTGGGCCACGCCTGCGAATTCGAGACGAGCGTAATGCTCGCGCTCAAGCCCGAACTCGTCAGGATGAACCTGGCGGAAGACGACGGGCTTCCTCCGGCGGCGCCTCACCTGCGAGGCGACATGCTCCGGGGCCCCGTGGCCACCCTGGCGCTGCCGTTCCACAAAGTGACCCGGCGGGGGGTCTTCGGCCGGCCCACGCTCGCCACGGAAGAGAAAGGCCGGCGCTTCCTCGACGTCATCGTCTCCGCCCTCCGCGACCTCGTCGTGGGCTGCTGGCCGGACGCTCTCCTCAAGCCCCTGCCCCCCGAAAGGGCCTGACCGACGTTACGGGAAGACACGCATGGGAGGACTCGGAACGGCCGACTGGGTCATGATCGCCCTCTATTCCATCACGATGCTGGCGGTGGGGGCCTATTTCGCCAGGAGGAGTGCGCGCTCGGCCGACGACTTCCTCATCGCCGGCCGGAAACTGCCGTGGTGGGCGATCGGCTTCGCGAACGTGGCCACCTACTCCGACGCGGGCGGCGTCTGGGTCTGGCTCTTCTTCGCGGGCGCCTTCATGACGTTCAACCAGAGCGGGTATGTCGCGTGGCCGATCTGGATGCCGCTGGTCGCGGTCCTGTGGGCGAAGATGTGGCGGCGCAGCGGGATGGTGACCACGGGCGAGTTGATCGAGCTCCGCTATTCGGGGAAAGCTGCCGCATGTTTCAGGGGATTCTACGGGGTCTACGCCTGCCTCCTCTGGGCCACCTTGCTCATAGGATACAACATGAGCTTCCAGGGCCAGATCGTGGCCCCCCTCCTCGGGATGGATCCCACCAACGTGATTATCTTCTTCACTGGGATCACCCTGGTTTGCACGCTGATGGGCGGGCTGTTCGGCGCCGTGTACCTCGATGTCCTCCAGTTCTTCATCTTTTTCCTGTGCGGCTTCGTCCTCATATTCCTGGGGACCCAGGCCTACGGGAGCTATCCGCAGCTGGTCGAGCAGGCCGTCGCCCGCCGCGGCGAGGACTTCTTCCAGATTTATCCGCCCTCTTCGGGGACCAACACGTCGATCAGCGGGGTTTCCCTGATCGCCTTCCTCGTAATCGGGCTGATGTCTCCCGGACATCCCTTTGCGGGAGAGGGATGGACCGCGCAACGTTTCCTGGCGGCCAAGGACGAGCGCCATGCCGCCCTCGGACAAATCTTCAACTCCGTGCTCAGCCTCTCGGTCCGCGCCATCCCTCTGCTACCGCTGGGGATCATGGCGATCGCCGTCTTCTCGGCCCAAGTCGACGCTCAGGGCAAGGTAACGGGGCTGATCCTTCCCGACGGATCCACGCGCGAGCCCATGGAGGCGTGGGGAAGGCTCGTGCTCCCTCTGAGACACATGCTTCCGGGCCTGATTGGGCTCATCATTGCGTCCTTCTTGGCGGGTTACATGTCGTCGATCACTTCCTTCCTGCAATGGGGATCATCCTTCGTCATGAATGATCTCTACCGGCGGCATCTGCGTCCCAAGGCCGGGGAAAAGGAATACATCTGGGTGACGCGGGGAATCATGGTGACGATGATCGGGCTCGGGACCGTGATGAGCTTGATGATCGACGGAAAGAAGCTCCTCTCCTGGGTCATCTTCATCAACAGCGCGCTGATCACCCCGGCCCTTGCCCTCGCCTGGTTGCGATGGTTCTGGTGGCGGCTTAATGTATGGGGAGAGATCTTCGCCATCCTGATCTCGACCCCGTTGTCCTACTACGTCTGGTTCTGGCTTCCCTCCTTGGAACATCCTGGCCTGATGGGCTGGCAGCACGACACGTTCTGGAAGCCGACCGCCCTGCTCCTGGGGGTGGGGACGCTCGGCACGGTCGCGCTCTCCCTCGCACTGGGTCCCGAGTCAAGAGAGGCGCTTCGACGCTTCTATCTCAAGGTCCGGCCACCCGGCTTCTGGGGTCCCGTCCGCAGGGAGCTGGAGGCGGAGGGCTTGATCGACGCTCAACAGCAGAGAAGGGAGCTGCGCTGGGACGTGGCCTCCGCTCTCAGCGGGATCGTGTTCTGCTTCGCTCTCGTCTACGCCACGTTCACCGCCGTCGTGCTCCGGTGGCAGGAGACGCTCGCCTGGTCGGGAGTGGGCCTGCTGAGCGGGATCCTCCACTATCGCTGGTGGCTCCGGAGTCACGGGATCGCGATGGAGCAGGAACTCAGGGCCCGGGACAAGAACGAGCGATCCCCCCTGCCTCTGGGTAAGGCGGATGTGGCCAACTACGGAGAAAGCCGATGATCGCGTCCCGGAAATATCGCGTCGCCCTGGTGGGATGCGGGCACATCGCGGAGACGGGGCACCTCCCGTCCCTCCTGCGCCACGCGCGGTTCGAACTCGCCGCCCTGTGCGACATCCGGGCGGAACGCGCGGCGCTCCTGTCGGAAAAGGCCGGCGGAGTCGCTATGTGCTCCGATTATCGCGAGCTCCTCGGGCGGAAGGACATCGATGCGGTGATCCTGGCGCTCCACCCCAAGGTCAACGTGGAGGCGGCCGTCGCCTTCCTTCGCCATGGAAAGGCGGTCCTGGCGGAGAAGCCCCTGGCGTCGAGCCTCGACGAGGGGCTGCGCCTGGAGCGGGAGATCGCGGCCGTAAAGGGGGTCTACCAGGTGGGTTTCGTCTTCCGATACGTCCCCCTCGTGAAGAAAGTGGCGGAGATCGCGCGGGAGATCGGGACGCCGGCGATTTATGACGTCGAGATTTACGACGAGCGGCTGGACCGGGGAAACGCCGAGCATGTCCGGGCGATGCAGACGTGCTTCAGCAACACCTCGATTCTCAACTACGAGGGCTCGCACCTCTTCGACTACTTCGCGCAGTGGAACCCGTCCCCCTGGGTCCGCGCCCATGCGACGGCCCTGAAGACGGACCCCGCCTTTGGCGGCCCCAACCTCTGGGACGCCCAGCTTATCCTGGCGGACGGCTCGCTGCTCCACTTCGAGGTGGGGGCCCTCCTGCCGGACCTTCCGGACTGCCGGTTCCGGATCTCCGGCCCGCGGGGATGGATGGAGCTGAACATCCGCACCGGTGCCGGACGGTGGGGGCGCGAGAGCGAGATCCGGGAGATCCGGACCGAGCCGATCGCCCAGGATTGGGCGAAACAACTGGACGTCTTTGCGGAGGCCATCGACGCGGGCGGGGCCCGCTCCTCTACGGTCAAGGACGGACTTCGGGCCCTCACGGCGGCCATGGCGTGCGAGCAGTCGTGCCGCACGGGAGCGGCGGTGAACATCGAGTCGATTCATTGAGGAGAACGCCACGCGTATCGAACGCATCGTTCTGACCCACATCCGCATCCCTCTTCACGAGCCCTTCCGGATCAGTTCCGCGGAGGTGTCGGAGAAGGACGCGAATGGCGAGGCCTTCGCAACGAGTTTCGGCGTGCCTGGGGCTGGATGCTCATACCCTTCTTCGCCGACGTCGTGACTTACCTTCGGGCCGAGCCTTGGTGGCCCAAACTCTTCACGCTGCCCTAAACTCAGGAGCGCCAAGAACTTCGTGCCACGGGGCGTGATTCGACCTACCCGCCATCTGTTTCTTCCTTGAGCACGTAGCCTACGCCTCGGACAGTTTGGATGAGGCGCGCCTCGCCGTGCGCTTCGAGCTTCTTGCGAAGGAGCTTCACAAAGGCATCGATGACGTTCGATTCGCGCTCGAAGGTGTAGTCCCACAGATGTTCGGAGATCGAGGTCCGGGTGAGCACCCGCTTCGGATTCCTAAGGAGAAGTTCCAGGAGCGCAAACTCCTTCCCGGTGAGCTCCAGTTCCCTCTTGCCGCGAAAAACGCGGCGTTCGAGGAGGTTCATCGTGAGATCCGCGTACTTGAGGACCGTCGACGTACTGCCCTGGCCGCGCCGGAGGAGCGCTCGCACCCGCGCGCGAAGCTCCTCCATCGCGAAAGGCTTCGTCAGATAGTCGTCGGCGCCCGCATCCAATCCCGTGACGCGGTCCTTCACCGTGTCTTTGGCGGTCAGGATGATGACCGGTGCGGACTTCCTGGCGCGACGCAGCTCCTGCAGGACGGTGATGCCGTCGCGGTCCGGAAGCAGGAGGTCGAGGACAATGAGATCGTAGTTCTCGGTCGTCGCCAGGTGCGCCCCGTCCTGGCCGGTCTCCGCGAGGTCCACCGCGTGGCCGTCCTCCCGAAGGGCCCTCTGCACCAGGGATGCGAGCTTCTTCTCGTCTTCGACGACAAGGATCCGCAACGTGTTCTCCCACCCGCGGCAAAGATAGGCCGACGTTGCGCCGGCGTTGGAACCCAAGTGCGATCCGTGGGATTAAGATCGGGTGAATTGGATCTGAAAATAATTTCATCCTCTCTATTTCCGGCCCGAGGAGAGCGCCGGCGGAATTCTTGGTGACCTTTCGGGCGCGACCTCGCCTAAGATGTGGGATTGGCATTGATGACGCACCCCGCATTGTTGAGGGAATTCCTCGAAAAGAGGCGAACCGTTTTTCGGTTCATTTTCGCCCTGACCCGCGACTTGGACGCTGCGGAGGACGTGTTTCAGGAAGTGAGCCTCGCCGTCATGGACGAGGCCGCCAAGGGCGCCGCCCCATCCAATTTCCAGGCTTGGACACGCGAGCTGGTCCGCCATCGAGTGGCCGACT
>Ga0187892_10010815_pt1 | contig 11418 bp, 10 predicted proteins | sample MA1701073metaG_FD_139345 | JGI IMG/M metagenome (GOLD analysis project Ga0187892, IMG submission 139345) | Bio-ooze microbial communities from a basaltic lava cave in the Kipuka Kanohina Cave System on the Island of Hawaii, USA - MA170107-3 metaG ... | reverse complement strand
CGCCCCGGGGGCCTGCTACCCGGTGCTCCGGCGCCTTCCGGGACGGGACTCTCACCCGCTGGAGAAGTGCAGCGGACAGGCTCGGTCTCCTTGCGGGATTCCTCGCCTGCTTCACGACGCACCGTGGCAGCAGGTTACAGGCTCTGCGGCTCCGTGCGGCAGCCGTGCCGGCCTTGGGTGAGATCCTTGTTCGGCAGACGGTGGGCACTGGCGATCGCCGCGCCGGCCTCGCCCCGAAGCGATGCGCTGGCGCCGCGCTTCGTTTGGACACCCCGGCGAGCGCGTCCGCGACCTCCTGAAGACGAAGGTCGTCTTCGACGGCAGGAACATCTGGGAGCGGAGCTTCGTCGAGTCCTTCGGCCTCTCGTACTACCGGATCGGGGTGCAAGGGGGCCTCGGGGGCAGAGGGGGGCCCCGGAGCCCCCGCGATCCGCCTCCTCCCGTCAGACAGGCTTCGGGCACATCAGCGCGAGGATGTTCCCCTCGGTGTCGTGGAACGAGACCATCCAGAGCTCATGGCGCTCGTCGCGGTGGACGACGTGGGGCGACCCGTCAAACCGCGCGCCGCGGGACTTCAGCTCCTCGTACGCCTTCCCGATGTCCGGGACCTGGTAGTAGAGGATCGACCCGGGGTGATCGAACTCCGGCTTCTCCGGGGGGGAGAGCATGAGCCGCACGCCGCCCGCGTCGAAAAAGGCGAGCCGCGGCGCCTCGAAGAGGAAGGGCAGCTTCAACACGTCGCGGTAGAAGGCCTTCGCGCGGCCGAGGTCCTTCGTGTTGACGGCGATCTGGGCGAGTTTCACAGGTTCCTCCCTGGCGGGAGGGGACGCCCCAAGGCGGCCCCTTGCGCCGATTAGTTAGCTTAGCTAAGCTAATCTTAAATGCGTTCCCGAGGACGTCAAGCTCGCCCCCCTGCCCCCCCCGCGTGGATGCCGTCGCCGACCGGCTGCACTCGGCGGCGATCCGCCTCCTGCGGCGGCTGCGCGCCGAGGACCGTGCGTCCGACCTCAGCGGCCCGCGGCTCTCCGCGCTCTCGGTCGTGGTCTTCGCGGGGCCCATCGCGCTCAGCGCGCTCGCGGAGGCGGAGCAGGTGCGCCTGCCGTCGATGTCGCGGCTCGTCCGCGGACTCGAGCAGGCAGGTCTCGTCGAACGGGTGCCGGACGCGAGCGACCGCCGCGTCCAGTGGCTGCGCGCCACGCCGCGGGGCAGGAAGGTGCTCCAGGAGGGACGCGCGCGGCGCGTGGCGCGGCTCACGCGGGAGCTCGCCACGCTGCCCACACACGATCTCGCGGTGCTCTGCCGCGCCGCGGCGACGCTCGAGCGGCTATTCGGCGCCCCCCCGGCCCCCATCGTCCCGCGCCGGTGAGCGCCGGGGGATGCGTCCGCTCCGAGACCGCTGGGCAACCGGCGCAGTCAGAAAACCACACGGACGGTCACTGCGCCGGCGGAATTGTGGCGACCGCGCCTCCCCCCACATTGAGCGTGGGTACGTAGGGCAGGTCCCTCCTGCGCGATCGCCTGACGTAGACTTTGGCGGGGGATGCCCCACGAGCAGGGAGGAGAGCTTCTCGTAGGTCAGGATCGCGATGTACCTCGATGCAACGAAACGCCCATGGGATCTCCTCCTAGCCCCTGGGGGCCGGTCGCGCGGTCCGGGACCGCGTCCTCGAATTGTCACGCACCGACAGCCGGCGTGCCCCGCGCTACGCCGGCCCCACTTCAGAAGTCAAACTGGAAGCGCGTGCCGAAGATGGTCAAGTCCCCTCCGCCGAGAGGCCCGCCATCGCTCACGTCCGCGAAGATGAGGTTGAACATCACCCGCATGTGCGGGTTCCAGTACCAGTTCGCGCCGATCGTGACGCAGTCTTGCACGCCGCCAGCGATCCCGCCGTCGGTCAGGTCGATCGTGTCGTAGCGGAGGCAGAGCTGCCAAGCTCCGGCCCCGCCCCCTCCGGCGTGGAAGTTCCGGTCGATGTCTGGCCGCTCGACGACCTTCTTGTCCGTGCTGTAGTGCCGCTTGCCGCCCGCCACGAACCAGCCCACCTCCACGTACCAGCCCGTGAACGTCGGCTCCGGCCCGCCTGCGCCGCCGCAGTCGGCGAGGTAGAACTCGGCCTGGACGTGGACGGTCCGCAGCAGGAAGGTCATCTCGAAGTTGAGGAGATTCTCCTCGTTTGCCGTGAACGGGCCCGTGTCGACGAAGCGCGGCCCCGTCCCGATGTCCGGGCGGGCGCGGAACTGCAGCGTGTCATCGACGGCCGTGATGTAGCTGTACCCGAACCCCAGGTGAAGGACGCGGTTCAGGTCCTTGTCCTCAAGGAAGAACGCGCAGATACGAAGCGCCAGGCTGTAGGAGCCGTCGTCCGTGGCCGTCCCCTGGTCGTTCGTCACGCGGTACAGGCTCACGAAGACCCCCAGCATGCCGTCCGCGAGGAAGTTGTTGTTGAGCATCAGGCCGTCCTCGCGCGAAGGGGCGAACGCGCTCGTAGCCGCGGACCGCTCCATGAAGCTGATGAACCGGCTGCTGGTCAGCTCCTCGAGGCTGAGCGGCTGCTTGAAGTGGCCGGCCGTGAACATCCCCGCGACGCCGAGCTTCTTCAGCCCCATGTAGACGTCCTTGAGCGCGACGGTGCCGCCGGCGAAGTCGACCTGGAGCTTGTAGAACGCGTTCGTGAAGATCGTCCCGTCCGCCTCGAGCCTCACCGTGCGGAAGTAGCTCGCGTCCTCGGTGTCCGCGCTCGGGTAGTCGTCGGACGAGATCCAGACGTTGTCCCAGAAGGCCCGCCCGCCGACGTGCATCGAGAACGCCCCGTCGGCCGTCGACAGCGTCAGCCCCTTCCCGGGCTTCCACTCGACCGCCATGGTCCGCGCCGGGGCCGAGGGCGCCGTGGCGGCCAGATAGGTCTCCACCTCCTTGGCCAGCGAGGGGTTGGCGCCCGACTCCGCCGCCGCGTGCGGCGCCGCGAGCCAGGCCAGGCAGGCCAGAAAGGCTGCGGCCCTCGGACACAAGATCATCCCCTACTCCTTTCCGTCGACGTGCGGTTGCGGTCAGTCCGACGGCATCGGCGACTGCACGATGACGCCGACCCTCTGGACGACATCGCCGGACACGTAGGCGACATAGGTGTCCTCCGAACGACGGACCCATGCCCACTCGGTCCACGTCGCCGCGATCTCCTCGCCGGCGCGCCCAAACTGGTACAGGAACCTGCGCCGCTCGCCACTGGACACGACGTCAGGCTCGCCCATCACCGTCTTCAACTCGTCGGCCGACATCCCCTGCCGGATCCGCTGATGGTTCCCGACATCCAGCTCGTCGCGGAACCTGCCCGTCGTGCACGCTCCCAAGAGCGTCGAGACGACCAACGCGATACGCCGAGCCGTGTCCATTTCGCACGTCCTCCAAGCAGAGAGGACGAACGTCCCCGCCCCGCGATTGCGGCGTCAGCTGGCTCCCTGGATGTCGACTCCATGGTGGCTGTCCTGTGCGACACTCGCGGAGCCTCGCGGGCCGCGGCGCGGCCGGCAGTCGGACGCCCCCTCGGCGCGTGCCTTCCGCCGGATTCCGCAATCACGGGGACACCATGTTCGTCCTTCCGGTAGAGGCCACGGCCGCGCGCCACCGACGTTCCCGGGGGGCGGGGTGGTCTCACGCGGTCTGGGATGCCCTCCGACGTCGAGCTGAACGATCTCCTGCGGCGGGGATTCCGCTACGCCCTTGCGCTGACGCACGCGGGTCCACAGGCGGAAGACCTGTTGCAGGACGCGATCCTGGCGGTCCTGCGCCAACGGGGGCCGCTGAACCCCGGGTACCTGATCACGGCGATCAGGAACCGGTTCATCGACCTGCGCAGGCGGGACCGGCTCGTCGTCATGCGCGCACTCGACGACGTGCCCGAGCCGGCGGTCTACGCGGGCTTCGACGAGCCGGCCGGGGACGTGGACGACAAGCGACTCGTTCGCGCGCTCGCGACGCTGCGTCCCTCCGAGCGGGAGGCCATCTATCTCCACTGCGTGGAGGGCTACACGGCGCAGGAGATCGCCGATCTGACGGGGCAGCCGCGCAACACGGTCTTGAGCCTGCTGCACCGGGGCCGGCTCCGGGCGCGGGCCAGCTACGCGCCGCCGCAGGAGGGAGCGCACGGATGAGCGATCCGACGTTCCGCGCCCGGGTTCGAGCCTACTACGAGGGTCGTGAGCTGCCGCCGGAGCGGCTGGGCCGCCTGCGCGAGCTGGTCATGACATCTCGGTCGCGGGCCAGCCGTTGGCGCATCGCAGCCATCGCGTCGGCTGCGGCAGCGGTGGTGACGGTCGCCCTCGTCCTCCTCCTGTCCGGGCGCGGCGAGCCTCCCACGGTGGCGCTGGCTCGCGAAATTGCGCGGGACCACCAGAAGAACCTCGACCCGGAGATTCGGGGGACCGACTACGACGAGGTCGGAACCCGGCTCCCGAGGCTCGGATTCCCGCTCGTCGCGCCGCGCGCCCCGCTGGGCGACGGGCTGCAGCTGGCCGGTGCGCGCTACTGTTCGCTGCGGGGCTGCACCGCTGCACAGATCCGCCTCGTCCGGCGCGATGGCCGGCCGTGCACGCTTTACGAGGTCAGGGACGTCACGGACTTCGGGGACATCGGGCAGGGGCACTTCGAGCTGGACGGCGTGTCCGTGGACATCTGGCGGCAGGATGGGCTTCTCCTCGGCCTGGCGGTGACGACCGAACCCTGAGAGAGCCTCGGCCGCTCCGGTGCACCAAGCCGCGCCGGCACGGCGTCGGCGCGTTGCAGGGTCTCCACAAGGGAGGGGCCCGGGGTCCGCAGAGTTGACGGGGCCGACCGTCGCGGCCGGCAATGTCGCAATCAAGCGGAGGCCCCCGTTCGTCTCCGCTATCACGGGGGTCGGATCATACGCGTCGAGGGTCTGGGTCGCGACCGTGACCGCGCTCGGGGCACGTCTGTGCCCAGAGCACCCCGGGACGAACTCCGGCATGCGGCCATGGGGTCGTCGAACCCGATCCGCTACCGGGGCGCGAGCCGGGCGCGCGCAGCCTTGTGTGGCGTGGACCGGCGAGCGGTTGACCGAGCGGTTGACGGCATCCTCTCGAGTCGTCCCGGGTTCGCGGGCCTTTGGAGTGCCGCCTCCATGCCAGCACGGAGGAGGGAGCGACGTCGTGATCCGTCTCGCGCTCAGGAACCCCCATCTCATCGTCGTCATCGCCTTGGTCGCGGCCGTGCTCGGCGCCGTCGCCCTCGGCGAGATTCCGACCGACCTCCTGCCGCAGTTCAAGACGCCCGCGATCCAGATCCTGACGCTCTATCCCGGCATGCCCGCCGAGGTGATGGAACGCGACATCATGTCGCGGCTCGAGCGGTGGACGGGGCAGTCGAACGGGATCGAGCACCAGGAGGCGAAGGCGATGCAGGGCGTCTGCATCGTCAAGAACTTCTTCCACGAGGAGATCGACCCGAACACCGCGATGTCGCAGGTCACCTCGCTCGCGATGTCGGACCTCTACTACCTCCCGCCGGGCACCGTGCCGCCGATGGTGATGCCGTTCGACCCCACGGCGTCGATCCCGCTCTGCCTCGTCTCGGTCTCTTCCGAGGCGCTCACGGAGAAGCAGCTCTACGACATCGCCTACTTCGACATGCGCAACCAGCTCCAGGCGATCTCCGGGGTGATCGCGCCCGCGGTCTACGGCGGGGTGCTGCGGCGCATCCTCGTCCACGTCGACCGGGCGAAGCTTGAGGCCCGCGGGCTCTCCCCCATGGACGTCGTGCGGGCGACCCAGAAGTCCAACGTCCTCATCCCGACCGGCAGCGCCCGCTTCGGCGAGATGGAGTACCTGATCGTCTCGAACGCCATGGTGCCGAAGGTCAAGGACCTCGACGACATCCCGATCGCCGTCCGCGACGGCCGCCCCGTGTTCATCCGCGACATCGGCAGCGCCGAGGACACGCACGAGATCCAGACGAACATCGTCCGGGTCAACGGCCGACGGCAGGTCTACATCCCGATCTACCGGCAGCCGGGCGCGAACACGATCGAGATCGTGGACGCGGTCCGCGACCGCGCGGCCACGATCCTCCAGCGCATGAGGACGCTCTACCCGGAGGCGCAGGACCTCCGCCTCGACGTCGTCATGGACCAGTCGCGGCGCGTCCGCGAGTCCATCGGTGAGCTGGAAGTCTCGGGGGGGCTCGGGGCCCTCTTCGTCGTCGCCGTGATCCTCCTGTTCCTCGCGAGCGTCAGGTCCACGGCGATCGTCCTCGTCGCGCTCCCCCTCTCTCTCCTCGCGGCGTTCTTCGGCCTCTTCCTCACGCGCGACACGCTGAACGCGATGACGCTCGGGGGGTTCTCGCTCGTGGTCGGGATCCTCATGGAGCAGGCGATCGTCGTCCTCGAGAACGTCTCGCGTCACCGGGCCATGGGCAAGACCGGACTCCAGGCGGCTCTCGACGGCGCGGCCGAGGTCGCGCTCCCCGTCTTCCTGTCGACGCTCACCTCTGTCGTCGTCTTCTTCCCGGTCATCTTCCTGCGCGGCATGGCCGGCTTCCTCTTCACGCCGCTCGCGCTCGCGGTCACGTTCGCGCTTGCCGCGTCCTACCTCGTGGCGCTCACCGTCGTTCCCGCCGCCTGCGCGAAGTTCCTGCGGCCCCCCCGCGAGCGGGAGGGACTGTTCGGGCGCCTCGCGCGGGCCTACGCGGGCGTCCTGAGCGCGTCGCTCAGGTGGCGGCACGTCGTGGCCGCCGGCGCGACCGCTCTCGTTGTTGCGGCCTTCGCGAGCGGGTCGACCCTCGGCCGCGAACTCTTCCCCCCGGCCGACGCAGGGCAGTTCATGGTCCTCGTGCGGGCGCCGTCCGGGACGAGGCTCGAGGACACGGAGCGGCGCCTCGCGGAAGTCGAGCGCGCCCTGGCGGAACTGGTGGGGAAGCCCGATCCCGGCGGTGCCGACGCCTCGTCGGACACGCGAATGCTAATCACCAACATCGGCGTCTTCCTCGACTGGCCCGCCGCCTACACGCCCAACTCCGGGCCGATGGACACCTTCGTCCTCGTCCAGCTCAAGGACGAGCGTAGAAGGAGCGCCCTCGAGCATGCGGCCGATCTCCGGCGCGAGCTCCCGCGCCGGTTCCCGGACCTCGAGTTCGCCATCGACACCGGCGGGATGCTCACAGCGGCGCTCAACCAGGGGCTCCCCTCCCCCATCGACATCCAGGTCGAGGGCTCGAAGCTCGAGGTGCTCGACGAGATCGCGCACGCGATCGCAAGGGAGTGCCGCGGGGTCGACGGGGCCAAGGACATCCGCGTCGCGCAGCGGATCGACTTCCCCGCGATAGAGGTGGAAGTGGACCGGACGAAGGCCGCCTACCTCGGCGTGACCCAGGAGGACGTCGTCCAGAACATCGTCACCGCGACCAACTCCTCCGTCTCCTTCGCGAAGTCCTTCTGGATCGACCCGAAGAACGGGAACCACTACTTCATCGGCGCGCAGTACCCGGAGGAGGCGATCCAGTCGCTCCAGACGCTCGAGGACGTCCCCGTCACCGGACCCGACGCCGAGGCGCCGGTGTCCGTCCGCAACCTCGCGCGCTTCCGCCGCACGACGCTGCCCGCGGTCATCAACCACAGGAACATCACGCGCGTCTTCGACGTCTACGTGAATGCCGAGGGCCGCGACGTGGGAAGCGTCGCCGCCGAGGTGGAGCGCCGCATCGAGAGCGCCCCGGCGCTGCGCACCCTGCGCGACAAATACGAGAAGCAGGGCTACCGCATCGCGGTCCGAGGCGAGTACCAGAGCCTCAAGGAGTCCTTCTCGCAGTTCGCGCGCGGCTTCGGCATCGCGGCGCTTCTCGTCTACCTCGTGATGGTGGCGCAGTTCCGGTCGTTCCTAGACCCGCTGATCGTCTTCCTCGCCGTCCCGCTCGGCCTCGTGGGCGTCATCGGCGCCCTCCTCGCGACCGGGACGGCATTCAGCATCCCCGCCTTCATGGGGGTCATCATGACGATCGGGCTCGTCGTCGACTACACGATCATCCTCGTCGACTTCACGAACCGGCTGCGGCGCGAGGGGCGGAGCGCCGCGGAGGCGGTGACCGAGGCGGCCCGCCTGCGTCTGCGCCCGATCCTTATGGTGTCGCTCGCCTCGGCCGCCGCGGTGCTGCCCCTCGCGATGGGCACGAGCACGAACGCGCCGCTCGCGCGCGCGGTCCTGGGCGGCGTCGTGGCCGCGGCCTTCTTCACCCTGTTCGTGATCCCCTCCTTCTACCTGATCCTCGCGGGCCGCCGGCAGGTTGCCACGCGGGAGGAGAGTCCCGCATGAGACGAATCGGTCTTGCCGCCCTCCTCTGCCTGACGGCGGCGCGAGGCCAGGAGGCGACGGTCGGCGTCGTCAAGGCCGAGCGGCGGGAGCTGAGCCGGACGGTCTCGATCCCGGCGACGCTACTGCCTTACGAGGAGGCGACGCTCGTCGCACACGTCACGGGATACGTCCGCGAGGTGTCGGTGCGGGAGGGCGCGCGGGTGAAACGCGGCGACGTCCTCGTGGCGATCGACGTTCCGCTCCTCGCGGAGGACATGGCGCGGGCGGAAGCGGCGATCCGGGAGGCGGAGGCGTCCCGCGCAGCCGCGGAGGCGCAGGCCGCGGTCGCGGCCGCCGACGTTAGGACGCGGGAGGCGGCCGTCGCACGGGCCCGGGCAGACGCGCAGCTCCGGCAGCTCCAGCTCGCGCGACTCCGGACGCTCCGCGGCGAGCGGGCGGCCACCGGGGAGCAGGTGGAGAACGCCGAGGCCGAGGCCAAGGTCGCCGAGGCGAACGTGGTCGCCGCGGAGGCCTCCGTGGGCGCCGCGCAGTCGGCGGTGGAGGCCGCGGCTGCGGCCGTGCGCCGGACGGAGGCCGCGGTCGCGTCGGCCAAGGCCGAGGTCTCGCGCCTCGATGCGATGGCCCGGCTCTCGAGGATCGAGTGCCCCTACGACGAGGCTCTCGTCACGGCGCGGCACGTCGATCCGGGCGCGCTCGTCCGCGCGGACGCGACGGCGCTCGTGACCGTCATGAACGTCGCCAAGCTGCGCGCGGTCATGAACCTCGACGAGCGCGACGCGGTCCGCGTGGCCAAGGGCACGCCGCTCCAGCTGACTCCGGACGCTCTGCGCTCCGCCGCGCGGTCCGCGGAGGTGACGCGCGTCGCCGGGGCGATCGACCCCTCCACGCGCACGATGCGGATCGAGGCGGACCTCGACAACGCCGACAGCGTCCTAAAACCCGGGATGTTCGCGGCGGCGGACGTGACGGTGTTGCGCCGGCCCGAGGCGATCGTCCTGCCGGCGCGCTGCCTCCTGGGCGACGGGAAGTCCGTCTACGTCGTGCGCGAGGGCGTCGCGAGGCGACAGGCGGTGCGCATCGGCATCGACGACGGCGTCGTCGTCGAGATCGAGGAAGGGGTGTCCGCGGGGGAGGAGGTCGTCGCGACGGGCAAGGAAGGGCTCGCGGACGGCGTGAAGGTGACGGCGCGCCCGGAGAAGAGCTCGTGAGGCGCGTCCTTGCCATCGCGCTCGCCCTCGCGGGGTGCGCGGCCCCGCCGCCCTACGACCTGGACCCGGGCTCCCTGCCCCCTGCGGCCCCCGCAGCCCCCCCGGACGTCTCTCCGATCGGCGACGGCTGGTATCCGGTCGATGCCGCGTCGGTCGCGCTGCTCGCGGGCGAGCGGGGCATCGCCGTGCGCGAGCAGGAGGCGAGGCTCGAGGCGGCGGCCGCCGCTGAGAAGCAGGCCGAGCGCGCCCTCTGGCCGTCGCTTCAGCCGCGCCTCCTTTTCCAGACCTACGACGGCCGGATCCAGGACACCTCGGGCCAGTTCCTCGACGTCGACAAGCAGAGCCTCGCCACGGGCGCGGGGGTCGTCCTCTCCCTCGACGTCGTCGAGTCGCGCGTGCGGCTCCTCGCGGCACGGCGCCGGGCGGAGGCCGCGCGCGAAGGCTCGGAGGCGGTCCGCCGCGCGACCGCGCTCGACGGGCTCGAGCGATACGAGGATCTCGTCGCGGCACAGGGCGAGCTGGCGATCGCCCGCGATGTGCTCGCGGGCGCCACGGCCGTCGCGGAGGCGGAGCGGGCCCGGGCGCGGGCCGACGCGGCGCTCCGGGCCGACCTCCTGCGCGCCGAGGCGCAGGAGGAGGCGGCGAAGGGTGAGGTCGTGAGAGCCGAGGCGCGCTTCCGCGAGGCGTCGGCGCGACTCGCTGCGGCGCTCCGGATCGACCCCCGCACGACGCTCTTCGTGGCCGAGGCCCGGGCGGAGCCGATCGACCTCGTGGCGGACGGGACGGCGCTCGACGATCTGATCGCCGAGGCGACTGGAGCGCGGCCGGAGCTCGCCGAGGCCGCGCTGCTCGTCGAGGCGGCGGAGCTGGAGGAGAAGGCCACCCGCGTCGCGCCGTGGGCGCCGAGGGTCGTCGCCGGCTACGGCGCCGACGGGTTCGGGCCGAACTTCGGCGACCTCGCCGACCGGGAGCAGTTCGCCGTAGGCCTCGAGTGGACGCTCTCGTTCGAACGGTTCGGCCGGCGGGACGAGGCGAGGGCGCGGGCGCACGCCGCACTCGTCGCGAGCGTGCGACGGCGCGAGGAGATCATCGAGGCGGTCGTCCGGAACCGCGAGGCGGTGCGCGCGGCGGCCTCCGGCATCGAGAGCGCGCGCCGTCGCGTCGAGGCGAGCGAGGAGGCGCTGCATCTCGTCGAGAAGCGCGAGGAGAGCGGCGCCGCGCTGCTCGTCGAAGTGCTCCTCGCCCAGCGCGACCTCGCCCTCGCCCGCCGGGACGTCCTCGCCGCGGTCCTCTCCCAGAACCGGGCCGAGCGAAGGCTCTACTTCGCGCTCGGCCGGGGCGCGGATGCCGCGGCGCCCGGGTGAGCCCACAGCCGGTACACTTGGCTCGTGATCCCTGGAGACTTGCGTGTCTGTCCGAGTTCCGTTGGGCTTCAGGGCTTGATGTCCGTCCTGTGCTCCGTCGCTGTGATCGGGCCGCCTGCGGAGGCCGAGACGCTCGAGCGGGAGCCGAGTGTCTCTCACGACCGTCATCGAGGACGAGCACGATGCGCCTGCCAGTCGCCCTGGCCCGTCGGCCGGCCTTCGCGGCGAGGAGCGGGATCGTGACGTTCCCGCTCGCGAATGCGGAGGAGGCCTACTCGCGCATGATGAGCGGCAAGGCGCGCTTCCGCGTGGTACTCGATGTCAGGTAGGGCGATTGCGGATGTCCTTGGGTTAGCCCGGCGAGGTTCCGCCGACTCTTGGTCCAAGAGTGTCCAGGCCTCTCGATGCGCATCTTATGGTGAGGGCCGTCTTATGTGGAGTTGGACTGCCGCGGGCCCGTGATCTCCTGGGGAATCGTCGAGGTTCGCTCCCCATAAGTCGCTGTCGATAGCCTGCGCCCTCCGCCGCGT
>Ga0187892_10010812_pt1 | contig 11420 bp, 7 predicted proteins | sample MA1701073metaG_FD_139345 | JGI IMG/M metagenome (GOLD analysis project Ga0187892, IMG submission 139345) | Bio-ooze microbial communities from a basaltic lava cave in the Kipuka Kanohina Cave System on the Island of Hawaii, USA - MA170107-3 metaG ... | reverse complement strand
CTTCCTGATTCCCGGGCTCGCGCTGATGGCGTTCGGACTCTTCCTGATGCTGTGGCTCGTCTCGGGCCCACGCTGGTTCCTGGGGGTGCGGCTCGACGTGCACACGATGGTGCTCGGGAGCCTCTTCGCGGTGGTCGGCTACCAGATCGTGACCATCGGCCTGTTCGCGAAGATCTTCGCGCTCACCGAGTCCTTCGAGAAAGAGGACTCGTTCTTCCGGCGCGCCTTCTCGTGGTTCAACCTCGAGCGCGGGCTGCTCGCGGGAGCGGCCCTGTTCGTGGTGGGGTTGATCATCAACATCCGGCTCTTCTTCCAATGGGCCGGCGTGGACTTCGGCGACCTGCCGGCCGGCGTCACGCTGCGCCCCGCGCTCCTTGCCTCGACGCTGATGATCCTGGGCGCGCAGACCTTTTTCTCGTCCTTCTTCTTCTCGATCCTCGGCATCGCGAGGCGGTGAGAATGGTGCCACTCTTCTTTTCCGCCGCGGAAAAGAAGAGTGGCACCATTTCTCACACCCGGAGCGCGCAGGCGAAGTGGAGGCGGGGGGGGAGCACCGCGCCCACGAGACCCGGATAGAGCCGGATCGCGTCCACCCAGCCGGCCACCTCGAGGCCGAGCTCGCGGAAGAGCGCCCGCCACTGGTCCTTGGTCTTGTAGCCGTACGGCAGGCTCACGCCGTAGCCGCGGTTCCCGATCCAGTCCATCGCCTTGAGCTTCAGCCGGTCCACCGGCCCCTCGAAGTGATGGTCCTTGAGGATCACGAGCCGCCGCGAGACCCGGGCGGTCTCGCGCAAGAGCGCCGCGGGATCGTCGGCGTGGTGGAGGACGTCGCAGAGCAGGCTCGCGTCGAACGAGCGGTCCGGGTGCGGAATCGTCCGGCCGTCGTAGCGCTTGAGCGGGAAGGGAAGCGTCCCGTCGGGCACGTAGACATCCACGCCTTCGAACTCGGCCGCCACCCGCTCCTGGAGCAGCCGCGCCAGCCGCTGGTTCCCGCAGCCGACGTCCAGCACCCGCCACCCCGGCTGGAGGAACGGCGCGAGCGCGTCCGGGATCGCGCGCATCCGGAAGTCAGAGAGCATCGAGGAGTGCAGGAGCCGGGCCATCCAGGGGAGCATCGGGTCCGCAGTTTACGGGCCCTCCGGCGCCCGACGCTATAATCCCGCGCCCACCGGCCGCCGCGGGGCGAACGACGGCCGGGGAGGAACCAAGCGCGTTGCGCACCGTGGTCTTCGGCGCCGGATCGCTCGGGACCGCCGTCGGCGCCGCGCTCGCCGCCTCGGGACGCGACGTCGTGCTCGTGGCCCGCCCCGAGCGCGTCGCCGCGCTGCGCGCGCAGGGCGGCGCCCGCGTCGTGACCGAGACGGGTACGCGCGTGGTGCCCGTCGCCGCGGTCGCGTCGCTGGCCGAACTGCGCGCGCTCGACCCGGAGGATCGCGTGCTGCTCACGATGAAGAACCACCAGCTCCGGGACGGCCTCGAGGAGCTGCTCGCCCGCTCCGGCCCCGACGTCCGCGTCTTCTCGTTCCTGAACGGCGTCCATTCCGAGCGCCGCGCCGCACTACGCTTCCGCACCGTCTACGGCGTGGTGGCGCGCTTCGCCTGCTGGTCCGAGCGCGCCGGCGAGGTCACCTACCGGCGCCCGGGGTCCTTCGTGGTCGGGCGCCATCCCGACGGCCTCGACGCGCGCACCGAGCTCCTGGTCGGCGACCTCCGCGAGGCCGGCTTCGAGGTCGGGCTCTCGCCCCGCATCAGCGAGGACAAGTGGCTCAAGCTCCTCGTCAACCTGATGAACCCGCCCGAGGCGCTCCTCCTGCGCGAGCCCGGGTGCGAGCGGCGCCTCCACCGCCTGGAGGCGCTCCTGATCCTGGAAGGGCACGCCGTGCTCCAGGCCGCCGGCATCACGGCCGCCCCCACCGGCGGGATCGGGCGGCCGCCGGAGGAGATGGCCCGGCTGGTGCGCAGCGGGCGCTGGGGGGCTCCCCTGGCCGCGCCCGAGTTCCGCGCCCGGAACTCCACCTGGCAGAGCCTCCGCCGGGGCGCGCGCCTGGAGGACCGCTGGTGGACCGGGGAGATCGTGCGCCTCGGCGAGCAGCTCCGCCTGCCCACGCCGCTCAACCGCACCATGCTCCGGCTCCTCCGCCGGGCGGCGCGGCGCGGGCTCGGGCCGGAGTGCTACACCGTGCGCCAGCTCCTCCGCCAGGCGCGCCGCGGGATGGAGCGGGGCACCGGCCAAGGCCCTACAATGGCGGCTCCATGAGGCGGTCTGGCCGAGAGGACGGCGCCGGCGGGAGCGCCGAGCCGATCACGTTCCGAGGCTTCAACCTCTACCCGTTCCAGGAGCTGGCCATCCGGGCCATCGAGGGGGGACAGTCCGTCCTCGTCGCGGCCCCCACCGGCGCCGGCAAGACGCTGATCGCGGAGTACGCGATCGAGAAGGCGCTCAAGGAGAACAGCCGGGTCGTCTACACGTCCCCGATCAAGGCGCTCTCGAACCAGAAGTACCGCGACTTCACCCGCACCTACGGAGACCGGATCGGGATCATGACCGGCGACGTCACCCTGAACCCGACGGCGCCGATCCTCATCATGACCACGGAGATCTTCCGCAACACGATCTTCGAGGCGCCGGACCGCCTCCGCGACATCTCGCACGTGATCTTCGACGAGATCCACTACGTGGACGACGCCGAGCGCGGGACCGTGTGGGAGGAGAGCATCATCTTCGCGCCCGAGTCGATCCGGTTCGTGGCGCTCTCCGCCACCATCAGCAACCTCAAGCAGTTCGCCGCCTGGATGGCGCAGGTGCGCGGCCAGCCGGTGGAGGTGGTGCGGATGGAGAAGCGGCCCGTCCCACTCCGCCACTTCTGCTACGCGCCCGAGCTGGGCGTGATCAAGGCGGAGGAGCTCCAGCGCCTCCGCCGGCCGCGCCGGCGCCGCCGCCGCGGCGCGGGGCGCGAGCGCGATCTCCTCGACTACCTCGAGAACCAGGACCTCCTTCCCTGTCTCCACTTCTCGTTCAGCCGAAAGGAGTGCGAGACCCGCGCCCGCGAGAACCTCGCGCGCCAGCTCCTGAACTCGCAGGAGGAGGGGGTGGTGCTCGGGCTGTTCAACGACCTCTGCCGCCGCTACGAGCTGAACGGCGACCCCGGGGTCGAGCGCCTCCGCCGGATGATCCAGCACGGGATCGCCTACCACCACGCGGGGATGCTCCCCACCCACAAGGAGATCGTGGAGCGCATCTTCACGTCCGGGCTGATCCGGCTGCTCTTCACCACCGAGACCTTCGCGCTCGGCATCAACATGCCCGTCCGCTCGGTGGCGCTCGGCAGCATCCGGAAGTTCAACGGCGTGAGCTTCGAGCGGCTCCGGACGCTGGACTACTACCAGATGGCGGGCCGGGCCGGGCGGCAGGGGATCGACGGGGAGGGGCACGTGTTCACCCGCGTGGACCTCCGGCGCGACAAGATGCAGGAGGTGCGCGAGACCATCTTCGGCAAGGTCGAGCCGATCCGGAGCAAGTTCAACCTCTCGTACTCGACGATCCTCAACCTGCATCCCCGGATGGGCGACCAGATCTTCGAGGCCTACGAGCGCTCGTTCAAGAGCTTCCAGAAGCGGGGGAAGCAGGGGAGGCACTCGAAGCAGGACCGGGCGCTGCTCGAGCGCCGGCTCGAGCTGCTCCGGCGCGCGGGCTTCCTGCTCCCCGAGCGTGGGCTCAGCGACAAGGGCCGCTTCGCCGCGCAGATCTACGGCTACGAGGTGCAGTGCGCGCAGCTCCACTTCACCGGCCTCTTCCGCGAGCTGGACCCCGTGCAGCTCGCGGTGCTCGTGGGCGCGGTCGTCTACGAGCCGCGCTACGGCGAGGTGGAGAAGGCCCGGGTCCCGGAGCTGGGGGACGTGCGCCGGGAGGCGGAGCGGGTGCTCGCCGAGTTCCAGAGGCTGGAGGGCGAGGTCGGGGTCTGGGAGGGGACGCGCGGGCTCGAGTTCGGCCTCTCACGCGCGATCGCCGAGTGGGCGCGGGGTCGCGAGTTCGCCGACCTGGCCGACGTGACCGAAGTCTCCGACGGCGACCTCGTCCGCTATTTCCGGCTCACGATCCAGCTCCTCCGCCAGATCCGGCACGCGCTCCCTCCCGAGGACCTCCTGCGCGTGACCTTCGCGCGCGCGATCGAGCTCCTGAACCGCGACGTGGTGGATGCAGAGAAACAGCTCCGCCTGGGGTGACCGGCCGGCCCAAAGCCCGTCCGGACCGGCGGTTCGGGCCGCCCCTCTCGCGCTTCCGCTGCCGGCACATAATAGTGGGGAAGATCTTGCGCCAAGGTTGCGCCCTGCGGGGCGCGTAAAACTCACACTACTTCCCCAATCTTCCCCACGCTCGATTTCACGGGTTCCCTTGGCCTCTTCCAGCTCCTCGGGGACAATGCCTCCGCGCCTCCCCGAGGCGGTGACATGATGCGACTGGGTCGTTGGGCCTTCTGGGCAGGTGGCACGCTGGTCGTGGCCGCGTGCGCCTTCCTGCTCACCGATCTCACCGGGCGCGACCCCTCTCCCTCCCCGGTCGAGGACGCTCCGCCTGCCGCTCCGCCGGCCCCCGCGCCCGTCCCCCGTCCGGAGCCCGGACCGCCGGCGCCGCTCCCCGCCCCGCCCGGACCGGTGGAGGAAGCGCCGCCCGCGACGTCGCCGGGCGCGGAGCCGGAGAGCGCGCCGGCCCCGCGCGAGGGGGAGCTGATCGGCCGCGTGGTGGGGGAGCCGGACCAGCCGATCGCGCTGGCCGACCTCCTGCTCGAGCGGGAGCTCGTCGGATGGGAGCTCCAGCCTCCGGGCCGAACGGCGCGCACGGGTTCCGACGGGCGCTTCCGGTTCACCGATCTCGAGCCCGATGCGCGCTACCGGCTCCGCGCCCAGCACCCCGTGCGGGCGCCGGCGCTCCGCCGCGGGATCCGCCTCGAGTGGGGGCACGGGACCTCTCTGCCCGACCTCCGGCTCCCGGCGGGGGGCTCGATCGAGGTCCGCGTGGAGTCGGCGGACGGACAGCCGCTCGCGGGCGCGGTGGTCGAGGCGCTCGCCGGCGAGCTCGGCGCCGGACCGTCGCGCCGCGGAGCCGAGCCCGAGGTCCTGCGCGCGGCGACGACGGACGCCGAGGGGCGCGCCCGCCTGGAGCGTCTCCCACCGGGACTCCTCGGGGTGCGCGGCCGCGCCCGCGGGTTCCAGGTGGAGTCGCGGGACGCGATCTCGATCCAGGACCTGAAGACGACCGAGGGGATCACGCTCCGGCTCCGCCCGGGCGCCGCGATCTCGGGGACCGTGCGCGACTGGGACGGGAAGCCGATCGCCGGCGCCCGCGTGGCGGTGTCGGCGGAGGCGAACCACCCCGAGATGAGCCTGAACGTGAGGTGGCGCTGGGTTCCCTCGCTCACCGACGCGGAGGGGTGCTACCGGCTCGAGGGCGTTCCCGAGGGGGAGCTGACGGTGGACGTCCGCGCGGGCGGCTTCCAGCGGGGCCGGCGTCAGCACGTGCTCGGCGGAACCGAAGGCGTGGACTTCGCGCTCGCGCGCCGCGCCGTGGTCCAGGGGACCGTGATGGATGCGGTCACCGGCGCGCGCGTGGAGGAGTTCACCGCGCGGATCCCGATCGGCTCGTGGGGGGACCCGGTGCCCTGGGAGTTCCAGAAGACCGGTCCCGGCGCCTTCACGCTCGCCGGCGGACTCGAGCGCCAGGTGGAGGTCCGCGTCGAAGCGCCCGGGTATGCGCCGTGGCGGTCGGAAGGCGTGCGGGTGCCCGACGGCGGCGGGATCGTCGAGGTGCAGGCCCGGATGCTCCGCGGCGCCGCGATCGGGGGGAGCGCCGTGGAGGTGAGGACGCTCGATCCGGTGACGAAGGGGACCGTGCTGCTCCTGCCCGGCCACGAGCCACGGGCGGACGGTCCGGCGACCCCGCAGTTCTTCTGGACGCCCTGGATGGGCCGCGAGCCGCTGCAGAGAACCACGCTCGGTCCCGGGGGCGTCTGGCGCTTCGAGCGCGTCGCGTCCGGGTGGTACGAGGTCGTCGTCCGCGCGCCGGGATTCGTCCCGGGGCGCAGGAAGTCGCTCCGCCTCGACGAGGGGGCGGCGATGCAGGGGATCGAGGTGCAGCTCCCCGTCGGCGGGTGGATCCAGGGACGGGTCGCCTGGCTCGACGGGTCGGCGGTCCCGGGCGCGGTCATCACGATCCAGGGCGGGGGCGGGACGGAGGCGCCGGAGTCGGCCACCACCGACGACCAGGGACGGTATGTCTCCGAGCACCTCGCTCCCGGGGCCTGGCAGGTCCGCGTGCAGGACGAGAGCGAGACGCAGGTCGAGATGGGCTTCCGCCAGTTCGGCCCCGGGGGCGAACCGGTCGAGGTGCGCGAAGGAGAGGCCACCGTCAAGGACTTCGTGCTCCACCGCGGGACCCGGCTGATCGGGAGCGTGACCACGGGTGAGGGCCTCGCCACCGGATGGAGCGTGCAGGCCTGGCCCGTGCGTCCGGCTCCGGGCCAGCCGGTCACCGGAGCCTCCGGACGCACGGACCATCGCGGCGAGTTCGCGCTCACGCCCGCGCTCCGGGCCGGCGAGTACACGGTCCGGTTCCACGATCCCGCGGACCCGACCACCCAGACCATGCGCAAGGTCCAGGTCACGGGCGGGGAGAGCCAGCGGCTGGACGTGGTACTCTCGTCCGGGGAGATCGAAGGGACCGTGCAGGACGCCCGCTCGCATGCGCCCCTCAAGCAGGTTGCGGTCCAGCTCACCCGCGAGGGGGAGGAGGGCCAGCGCCACACCGTAACGGACGAGGAGGGGCGGTTCCGGTTCCGGCGGCTCGATCCGGGAGACTGGGTGGTCCTCGCCCGGGGGAACGGCTACGCGCGGCCGCCCGGCCTACGGGTGACGGTGCCGGACGGGAAGCTGGCAGGCGTGATCCTGCGGCTCACGCGGGGGATCACGCTCCAGGGGCGGGTCACCGACCCGAGCGGGGGTCCGGTCGCCGGGATGCGGGTGACGGCCCGCACGCCGGGCTCCCAGGATCAACAGTCGGTCCAGACCGGTCACGATGGGCGTTATGGCTTCGTCGGCTCCCTCGCGGCGGCGGTCTACCGGCTGACCTTCGAGCGCTCCGGCCAGCTCGTGGAGGAGCGCGAGGTGAACCTCGAGCAGGCGGAGATCGTCACGGTGCTGAACGTGACGCTCCGCCGGTGATGCGCAAGTTCCAGGGACCGGGCCGGGGCCGGTATCATTCGCCCTCCGCGCCATGAGCGATACCGTCCCAGACCTGAGCATCGTGGTCCCCTGCTTCAACGAGGAGGGGAACCTCGACGAGCTGACCGGCCGCCTGAAGGGCGTGCTCGACCTCCTCCGCCTCCGGGGGGAGATCGTGCTCGTGGACGACGGGTCGCGGGACGGGACGCGCGCGGTCATCGAGCGCCTCGCCCGCGGGCACCCGGAGGTCCGCGGGGTCTTCCACGAGCGCAACCAGGGGATCGTGGCGGGATGGAAGTCCGGCTGCGCCGCGGCGCGCGGGCGGTTCGTGCTCACCACCGACGCCGACCTGCAGTACACGCCCGAGGACCTGCCGCGCCTCTGGCGAGAGATGCAGAAGGGCGGAGCCGAGCTCGTGCAGGGATGGCGGATCGCGCACAACTTCAAGTCCACGACCCGCTGGCTCCTCTCGATCTGCTTCAGCTTCTTCCTGAACCGGCTGTTCGGGACGCGGCTCCGGGACATCAAGTCCGGGTTCATCCTCTACACCCGCGAGGCGTTCCGTGAGTCGCTGGACCACCAGGGGCCGTACCGCTACTTCCAGCACTTCGTCACGATCAATGCGGTCTCCAAGGGGCTGCGCATCCGGCAGGTGCCGGTGATCTTCGAGCAGCGCCACGCGGGGCGCTCGTTCATCACTTCGCCGGTCCTCTTCTCGCTGCGCTCGCTCACCGACCTGCCGCGCGCCTTCGTCGAGTTCCGGCTCCGCAACCGGAGCGTGCGCGCGGCGCGCGCGCTGGCGGCCCGCGGAGGGCGGTAGTCGCCGGGCCCTCGCTCCATGTGCGGCATCGCCGGAATCCTCGGACTGGGCGGCGCTCCGCCCGCCGGCGACGTGCGGCGGATGACGCGGCGGCTGACCCACCGCGGGCCGGACGACGAGGGTTTCCACGAGTCCGGACCGGTCCGGCTCGGAGTCCGTCGTCTCGCGGTCATCGACCTCGTGACCGGCCACCAGCCGGTCGGCAACGAGGACGGCACCATCCAGGTCGTGTTCAACGGCGAGATCTTCAACTACGTCGAGCTGCGCCGCGAGCTGGAGGGGCGGCACCGCTTCGTCACCAACTCGGACACCGAGGTGATCGTCCACGCCTATGAGGAGTGGGGCGAGGAGTGCGTCGAGCGCTTCAACGGGATGTTCGCGATCGCGCTCTGGGACGGGCGGAGACTCCTCCTCGCGCGCGACCGGCTGGGCGAAAAGCCGCTCTACTTCACCGAGCAGCCGGGGCGCTTCCTGTTCGCCTCCGAGGTGAAGGCGCTGCTCGAGGAGGTGCCCGCCGCCCCGAGGCTCGGCGAGGACTTGCGCGTGTTCGACGCACCGGTCGGCAACGCCACGCTCTTCTGCGGCATCTTCGCGCTCGAGCCGGGCCACATGCTCGTCCACGACGGCCGCATGGCCCTGGTCCGCCGCTGGTGGTCACTGCCGGACGAGCCCGAGCCCGGCGTGCGCGAGGAGGAGTGGGTGGAGCGGTTCCGGGCCCTGTTCGAGGACTCGGTCCGGCTCCGCCTCAGGTCGGACGTGCCGGTCGGCGTGTTCCTTAGCGGCGGGCTCGACTCGGGCCTGATCACCGCGCTGGCGCGACCCGAGGTGGCCTATACCTGCCATCACCCGCTCGGCCCGGCCTACGACGAGCTGGAGCACGCGCGCCTGATGGCGGAGCACGTCGGCGCCGAGCTGGTGGTCGTGCGTCCGACCGCCGAGGACTTCCGCCGGCTGTTCCCGTCGATCGTCTGGGCGCTGGACGGCCCGATCGCCACCATGAGCAGCATCGCGGAGTTCCTGCTGGCGCGCGCGGCGCGCGGGCGCGTGAAGGTGGTGCTCGGCGGGCAGGGCGCCGACGAGGTGTTCGGCGGCTACGTCCGCTACCTCGTGATGCTCGAGGAGGACCGGATCGGCCGCGCGCCGGAGCTGCGCGAGTACCGGGGCCTCTTCCGGCGGCTCTGGGGCGCGCGCGCCTTCGTCGACCCGAGGGAGCGCTACTTCGAGCTGATCCGCCGGGCGGCTCCCACGACCGACGAGCCCTTCGCGCGGCTCCGGAGCCATTTCCCGCCGGGGCGTCCGCTCATCGACCAGATGGGGATCGCGGACCTCCACCTCTCGTTTCCCTCGCTGATCACGATGAACGACCGGGCGGCGGCGGCCGTCGGGCTCGAGAACCGGTGCCCGTTCCTGGACCACCGGATCGTAGAGCTGGGGTTCAGTCTCCCGCCCGGGCTGAAGGTGAGCGGGCTCACGACCAAGGTGCTGCTCAGGCGCGCGGCGCGCGGGCTCGTCCCCGACCCGATCATCGACCGGCGTGACAAGAAGGGCCTGGTGGTCCCGATCGGGCGGTGGCTCTCGGGGGAGCTCCGGGAATGGGCCGAGGACCTCAAGGAGTCGCTCCGGCGGCGCGGGCTTCCGGGGTTGCCGGCGCCGCCCGCCCCCGAGCGGGGGGAGTTCGACCGGTCGCTCTACTCGGCTGTGGCGCTCGAGCTCTGGTTCCGGATCTTCATCGACCGGACGCTGACGCCGGAGACGGCGTGAAGGAGTCGCTGCTCCCGTCGCTCCGGTGTCCCGCCTGCGCGGAGCCGCTCCGACTCGTGATCTCGCGCAAGGACGGCGACGAGGTGACGCGGGGGACGCTCGCGTGCGGCGGCTGCGGCGCGGTCTTCCCGATCCAGGACGGCATCCCCACGCTGATCCCCGGGCCGCTCCCGGAGCAGGAGGAACGGACGTCGGCGGCCTTCGGCGCCCAGTGGCTCCACTTCTCGGAGCTCTATGACGAGACCCGCGAGCAGTTCCTGGACTGGGTGGCGCCGCTCGGTCCCGAGGACTTCCGTGGGCGGCGGGTGCTGGACGCGGGGTGCGGGATGGGACGGCTCTCGTACGTGGCGGCGGGGTTCGGGACGGCCGAGCTGGTGGCGGTGGACCTCTCCGCGGCGGTGCAGGCGGCCGGGCGGAACCTGCGCGGGCTCCCGAACGTCCACGTGGTGCGCGCCGACATCCTGAGCCTGCCGTTCCGGAAGCCGTTCGATCTCGTGTACTCGATCGGCGTGCTGCACCACCTGCCGGACCCGGCGGCGGGTTTCCGTCACCTGCTCCCGCACGTGCGGCCGGGCGGGAAGGTGGTGGTGTGGGTCTACGCGCGCGAGGGGAACGAGTGGCTGGTGCGGTTCCTGAACCCGATCCGCCAGAGGATCACGGCGCGGCTGCCGATGGGCGCCCGGCGCGCGCTCTCGTTCGCGATCGACCTGATCCTCCATCCGGTACTGAAGCTCTTCTATCGTTGGGACTGGCCCGGTCGGCGGCTCCTGCCGTACCGGGCCTACCTGTCGTGGCTGGCGCGCTACGGCTTCCGGCACAACCAGCAGGTGATCTTCGACCACCTCTCCGCGCCGACGGCCTTCTACATCCCGCGGGCGGATTTCGAGTCGTGGTTCCGCGACGCCGGGCTCCGGGACGTGACGATCACGTGCCGGAACGGGAACTCGTGGCGGGGGATGGGGACGAAGCCAGAAAAGGGGTCAGGAGCCTTTTCCGCCGCGGAAAGGGTTCCTGACCCCTTTTCTCAGCGCGGCATGTAGCGCCTGAGCTCGTCGTTCCAGCGGAGCCGGAGCGCCTCGTTAAAGGAGGCTGCCCAAGGGAGCGGCGCGGGAGGCGGCGCGGTCGCTGCGTCGCGGAGCTCGAAACGGGGCGGCGTCTGCTGCGCTGCTGCGGTGAGGGCCAGGAGCAGAAAAGGTGGGAGCAGAAAAGGTGCCAGGCACCTTTTCCGCCGCGGAAAAGGTGCCTGGCACCTTTTCTCGGACGTCACGGCTCCACCCACTCCGCTACGAAGAGGTTGGTCTCGCCCGGCTTCTTTTCGTTGCGGTTCGAGGCGAACACCAGCATCTTCCCGTCCGGGGAGAACATCGGGAAGCTGTCGAAGGTCGGGTTGAAGGTCACCCGCTCGAGCCCCGTGCCGTCCACGTTCACCAGGTAGAGGTCGAAGTTCCGCCCGCGCGGGTTCTCCACGTTCGAGGCGAAGAGCACCCGCTTCCCGTCCGGGTGGAAGTAGGGCGCGAAGTTCGCCTTCCCGTTTCGCGTCACCTGCCGATCGCCCGTGCCGTCCGCGTTGATGACGCGGATCTCCATGTGCGTCGGGCGGACCAACCGTTCGGCAAGCAAGCCT
>Ga0187892_10010811_pt1 | contig 11420 bp, 5 predicted proteins | sample MA1701073metaG_FD_139345 | JGI IMG/M metagenome (GOLD analysis project Ga0187892, IMG submission 139345) | Bio-ooze microbial communities from a basaltic lava cave in the Kipuka Kanohina Cave System on the Island of Hawaii, USA - MA170107-3 metaG ... | reverse complement strand
CACGCCGATGCCCGTCGGCGGACAGTTGCTGTTGCTGAAGCAGGGGTTGCCGTTGTTCGTGCCGCCCGTACACGTCTTGGGGCAGTCGGCATGGGTGTTGCAGTCCTGCCCGTTGTTGGCCCCCCGCAGGCACACGCTCTGCACGTAGCCGTGGAAGCAGGGAGCCTCAGCATCGCCCGACTCCACGGAGAGCGCCAAAGGCGTAGACCCCGCGTCCGCGGGGGTCACCGCCAGATACCGGCAGCCGATGGCCGCCACCGTCGGCGCCGACGGCGCTGCCGGCGGTGAGATCCCCCCGAAGGCGTCGTAGAGGTACGTCTCCATCACCTCGCCCTGCGCATCCACGAATCCTTCTACAGTATACAGCGGGCCGGTGAGATAGGCGTAGTCTTTGCTCGCGAGCGCGTCGCGCATCAGCACGTGCTCGTCCACGTACAGCGGCCCGTCCACGAAGTACCGGGCCAGCGCCGTGGGACCGGCCCCCACCTTCTCGTACTCCGCGAACACCCGATCGCCGTCGTAGACGAAGTACTTGGTGACGCTGCCCTTCACCTCCCGCACCCGCCGGCCGAGGGCGTCATAGGAATACGTCGCCAGCGTGGCCCCGCCCGGGTCCTTCACCTGCGTGAGACGCTTGTTCTCGTCGTAGGTGAAGGTGTAGTTGTGCTCGTTGCGGATGAGGTTGCCGTCGGGGTCGTAGGCGAGGGTCAGGCCCGCGATGGTGGAGTACTCGTTGGCCGCGTTGTTGGCTCCGTAGGCCGTGCTCACGTCCGGGTTGGGACGCGTGTCCTGATACGCATTGCGGTTGCCCAGCGGGTCGAGGGTGAACGTCTCGACGCCCACCCGAGGGCCGCTGGTATGGTCCGAGGTCCGCAGCCGGCTCAAGTTGTCGTAGCCGTAGGCCACGTTCTCATTGGCGGCCGCGACGCCGGTTACGGCCGTGGTCTTGCGATTGCTCAGCCCGTCGAAGGTGTGATCGAATTCCGCGAGCGTGGTCGGCTGCCCGCCGATCACCTTGCGATTGCGGAGCTCGTCCACCCGCCCGTGGTCGTCGTAGCCCGTCTCCAGCTCGATGATCGTGCCGCCTACGCCGGTGAAGACGCTGCGCGTCGTGCGCCCGGTGGGGTAGTCATACTCGACTAAGTCCACGCCGTTGCGCTTGATGGAGATGAACTCGCTTACCTTGTTGTATCCGAAGTCCAGCCGGGCCACGGTCGGCACCGCGGGCACGTCCGGGCAGTCGAGGCACAGCCGGTACCCCGCCTGGTCGTACTTGAATCGAAGCGCGACCGTCGGCCCGCCCGTGCTGCTTTGCGTCTCCGAAACGAGGTGCGACAGAGCGTTGTAGCCGCGCGTCACGCTCGAAGTCACGCCGCTTCCGGTGCGGACCGCGCTCAGCAACCGGCCCAACCCGTCGTAATTGAACGAGTCGTCGAAAACGCCCGGCACCAAGTCGTGCCGCGAGTGGAGCAACCCGCGGTCGTCGTATCCGTATGCCGTGATCCGCCCCGAGGGATCCGTGCGACGAATGAGCCGCCCGGCGGAGTTATATTCAAGTTTCTCCACGTCGTTCTGGCCGGCGGTGTCCGGGTAGATCACCTTGATTCGGCGCCCGACGAGGTCGTATTCATACCGCGTCTGTTGGGCCTGGTCTGGCTCGGGGTCCGTGTCGGTCGCCGACTGGGAAATCAGTCGCCCGAGCCGGTCGTATTCGAACGTCGTGGTCCGCGCGTCGGAGGTCCCATCGGCCTCGGTCACGGCCGTGCGTCGCCCGAGCAGATCGTACGCATATCGCGTCTGTACGTAGTCCGTCCCGGCCCGCCGCTTGCGGGCCAGCACGACGCGGTCGGCGGCGTCATATTCGAACAAGTCTTCCAAGTACGCGGGCGCGTCGCCTTCCACGGCAGAGATCGTACGGCCCAGACCGTCATGTTGATACTCAGTGAGCATCTGCGCTCGATGACTGTAGAGCACGCGGCTCTGCACGACATCGCGGGTCAGTCCATGGAGGCGAAGATCATAGGTTCCATCCGGTTCGATCACCCAGTTCGGCCTTCCGACGCCGTCGGTGTAGTACGTCGTCACATAGGGCCAGGGGTTGTGCACGCCGTACGTGAACATGAAGTCCATGTCCCCGTCAAAGTTGTAGGCATACGTGGTGACGTGGTCGATCGCCGCATCGGGCGGCACATTCACCGCGGTCATCGCATTGGCCATGCGTGAGCTTTTCATGAGCTTGCCGGTAGCGCTGTATTCAAACCGCTCCTGGCTGAGCGTCGTCCCGCCCAGGCCGTCTCTCTGCCCGGCATTCGGTTCCTCGTAGCTCACACGACGGATCACTTGCCCGCGCGAGTCGTAGACGATGTCGACATAGTGGCCCTTGGGATCGATCGTTTTCATAACCCGGCCCATCGCGTCGTATTGGTGTTGTGTCAGAATGGGCACTACGGTCGTACAGGTGGCTGTATTCACACACTCCCATTTCGCGCGATCAGTGGCGCCCTCATACACTCGCGAAGCGTATTCATAGACAGTCGCTTGGGTGGCGTCCTTATTGACCCGCGTAGTTAGGGTAAGCCGCCCGAGATTGTCGTACGCGAATCGGGTCACTTGGTCATTCGACTCATCGATTGTGCCGGCGGTGTTGTTCGATAGTTCCCGTCCGAGCCGCTTGACGCCTCCCGCGGCGTTGTATTCGGTGAGTGTCACTTCGTCCGCGACGCTGGTGGCACCGTTGTCGTCGTCGTTGACGGGCGGGGACTGATTGAACGTCGCCCGGCGTCGCACACGGTAGGGCCGGCCGTAATTGTCATAGTCGGTCCCCGTGTCGGACACTGCGCTGGACGGGTTAAAACCATCCCAAGTGTATTCGCGCACCACGTTGCTTGCGGTATCGTACTCATACGCAGTGTTATAAAGGATGTCACCAAAGCAGGCGACGTTGTCGCAGCGCATCCTATCCGACAATCGGCCGTGGACGTCATATTCGTGGACAACATAGGCGCCGTTCGCCTCGTGTACCCATTGGACCTGACCGTCCGGCCGATAGGCCGTTTCAGTCGTCAGCACGAAGATGGGCCACGACGGGTCATCATGGAGGATCGCTTGGGACACAAGACCGCGGCCATTGTAGACCGTACTCCGATACACGTATTCCGGCGAGGTGATCATCTTCACTCGCCCTTGGAGGTCGTAGGAGAAGAGCGTAGGGTTGAACGTCGGATCCGCCAGCACGGAGAGCAACCACTGTCCGGTGGCCGCATCGTAGGTGTTTACGGTGTCCGCCGTAAGGATCGGCGTGGCACTAAACGCAAAGGGAACTGCGTCGCTCAGCACAACCCGCTCGCGCGTCGTCTTGCCGGAAACCGAGTGATACTCGTACAGTCGATGCTCATAGACGTCTACGCCGGCGGGCGGCTGGGACGCATCGGCGATGGCATCCAAGAAGCCCTCATACTTGAATGTGTACTCGTAATCGACCTGCCCTTCGTCGTTGTAATGTCGAGCGCGCACGAGGTCGCCTAGCGCACGCGAAGCAATCAGTTCATCAAAGGCGTTGTACACAGATTCCGAGAGACGATACAGACCGATGAGATCATCGACCCGAGATACGAGGCGACCCAAACCGTCATAAGTGTTCTCGTAGACGACGCAGCCTGCTTCCGGCGTGGCCGAGCAGCCCGCAGGCCCGGCCCAATTCGGCCCCGGCCGCACCTCTTTCCAGACGCGCCCGGCGGCGTCGTAGACGAAGGTCGTTTTCATAGCCACGTTCGGGAATGATATGCCGCCTGGAGCAGATTTGATCTCCGACACGACCCGATCCGGCTGCGTGGCGTCATAGACGTAGGTCGTCGTCGAGCCGGTGGGTTCCGCAACAGTCTGCAATCGATAGTCGCCCAGAGTCGCATTGTATCCATAGGTTTCCACTCGCAAGTTGACGTCCGCGCCGGACGACGACTTTCGACTTGTCCAGTGAATGCGGGTGCTATTAGTTGCGTAAGGAGTCCCAACGAAGCCCCACGACGTGAAATCTCTATGGCCGCCCGGATATACGGCGGTCCATGTTTCGCTGGTGACGACGCCCGTAGCGCTGGTCAGAGAGTAAGAGTAGGTCGTCGTGGCGGTCCACGCTCCGGGCTCGGCGCACGAGGCCTGAAGGTCGTCATGCTCATCGAGCTGGACGAGTCGTCCAGCCGCGTTGTAGTGTTCCTTCCGAACTTCGAACTGCCCCGGCGCGACCGGGCGGCAAATCAGGGCCGTGTACGGGCCACCCGGCCCACCCACATACGCGCGTGTTTCGATTTCAGCGAGTATGCCTTGCTCATTGCGGCGTCGATGTACGGTGATGCGATCGTCGATGACCCCGTCAAGGTTGAGGTCGCCGGTGTCCACCCGATTTGGCCCACAGCCGTTGAGGACGCCGTTATCCTCCATGTATTCGAACGTCTCCAGGTCGATCGCTTCCGTGGCGTTCTCATGGGCGGTGGTGATGCGAACGACGCGGTTGCGGTTGTCCCGGTAGACAAACCGCATCCCGCCGGCGCATTCGCACCCGCCGCCTGACACGGTGCCCAACATCTTCTGCGGATCCTGGGGATCGTATGCGACCACGTAGCTCCGCGGGGCGGCCGTGCCGTCTTGTGGTGTGTGCGTCACGGCGACCAGCCGACCGGCAGCATAGTCATACGTCGTTGTCAGAATAGTCTGGGCACCGCTCTTCCGCGCCCGGGTCACGTCGCCGCCGGCATAAGTGAAGGTCTCCAGTTCCGCATTGGAGCGGTCGATGATGCGGACCAAGTTCTGAATCGCTCCATCCGCCGGGTCGCATGCATCGCCGATGCCGTCACCATCCGTGTCCGTCTGTGTGGGATTGGCTTTGTCACTGCAATTATCGCACGCATTCGGCTTGCCGTCGTTGTCGCTGTCGAAGTCGTCGTGGCCGCACGGGCAGTCATCGCACGTGTCGCCGGTGCCATCGCCGTCGATGTCGCATTGCTCACCTATCTGTTCACCGGCATCGATAACGTCGCCATCGTTATTGCAGTCGAATGGAACGGCGTGCCGAGGGTTGCCGTGGGCCTGACAGTTATCGCAGTCGTCTGGAGCGCCATCGTCATCCGTATCCACGACGGTCAGGCGCCCTATCTTCGTTGCTGGTAGTCCCCCTGCAAACGTGAAATCGCCCCCCACAACCAAGGTCGGCTGGGCCGTCGGCGATTCAAAGCGATAGTCAAGTAGAGCATTCACGGCTCCGGCCGTTCCGATGGGCAGCGGGCTGCCCGAACCCGGCACAGGCGACCAACACTCTCCGTTCCAGCGGGCGATGTAGTTGACCGTCGCGCCTGGCAGGTCTCCTTCGAACTGACTAGGCGGCACGATGACGAAGTCGCCTCCCGCATACAATGACGGCCCCTCCATCGAATCGTCATCGAAGACCGCCAGGCAGCGCACTTCACCCTCACTACTCCAAGTCCCCACGCCGCCCCCGACTTGCCTCCATCCGCTGATAGGGTTCCAGCGGGCGATGTTCAGCACCATTTCATCGCCAGCAAAGCTGAATCGCCCACCAGCGTACAGTTCAGGACCGGTAACGGGGTCGCTCTCATACACGGCCAGCGCACGCACCGACCCACCTCGTCGCAATGACTCCTGACTCGTGCATGGAATCCAATCTGGCTGGCTCACGCCGCCACTGACGGACGACCATTCGACGCCGTTCCAGCGTGCAATGCCTTGCAACACTTGCGAACAGTTCTGCGGCGACTCGTACGCGACGTCGAAATCGCCGCCGGCAAAGAGCGAATTGTCGAAAACGGCGAGCGCGTAGACGCGACGCGGCCCCCCGATCAGGTCGAAGCCCTGTTGCAGTGAAGAGAAGCCTCCGCTGTACGCGGCGATTCCTCGGACGGGAAGCCAGTCGCTGGCACTGCCGGAACTTGCATCAAAAAAGGCGCCTCCAATGTAGAGTTTCTCGTCGAACGGAACTTCCGGATTCGGATCAAATACCGCCAGTGCATGGACCGTCCCATCGACGCCCGGCTTCTGACTTCCTGTGAACGGGTCGTGCAATTCATCCCACGCAGAGCCGTTCCATCGTGCAATGTTGCTGACCCTTACGCCGTCGATTCCTCCAGCGCGATCAAAATCGCCGCCTACATACAGGACGCCATTGTAGACCGCAAGAGCGTTGACACCTCCGCCGGTATTATTGCCGTAGTCGACGCCCACGTCGAGAGCGACCCATTCTTGCGCACTATGATCCCATCGCGCAATACCCTTCGCAGTATTGCCGCCGGCGAGGTTAAATCGCCCTCCAACGTAAAGATCGCCGTTCCACTCCACCATCGCGTTCACTTCATTGTTCAGTGGTGGTATGTCATTTCGCCACTGTGGCGTGCATCCACATTCAGCGTATACTCGTTGTGCGCGATCACAGAGCGTCAACAGCGCGACACATACAAGCATGCCTGATGGCCTGAGCATGTTCTGACTCCTTCTCAAAGCAGACAACCTCTAGCCGAGCGGCTTCTTCCTATCGTGAGCAAGTGCTACTGGCCAGGTCCGAACTCATAGCCGAGACGATCCGGACCGGGGTTCCATAATGTGCTGCCATCCAATCGCCATCCCTTCGCGTGACCGTCTATAATGGGCTTGGTTACCGGATTAGCGGGGAACGTCACGAACCACTCGCTCGTGTCGCCGGGGACGCACGCCTTGTCCTCGGAACAGTGTGGGCAGCATGGTACTCGGAGTTCGACGTGTCCGTCGGAAGCGGGCAGCCGAAGATGGGGCACGGCTGGGTCGCGGCCCGTGGGTTCACACGTCAAGGGCAGAGCCTCAATATCCAAGGTCTCAACCTCGTGCTGAATGCAGCAAGTGTCGTCCTCATCCCAGCGATACCAGTGGAAGGACACCCTGAACTGCGGCGTATAGCCACGATATGTGCGTATGCTGAAATCGTATTTCGTGCCGGGTGACGGAGTTTGCGTCCACCAGACTGTCTTGTGGTCGACAATCTGGGATCCACTGCGAGTGTATCCGTTGAACCGCCCACCACCCCATACGTCGACTGCGTTCGTGGAGACGGACAGCTCGATGACCAACTGTCCCGCGGAGGGAACTCGAAACTCACCGTTCACCGTTTCGCCGAAGGTAGCTTCGCTCCATTCGTCTTGCAGCGTGTAGAGCCGCGCGCGGCCGTTCTTAACCGTCGACTTGTGTAGAACTACTCTACCGTGCGAAGCCTGCGGCTTTGGCTCACAACTGAGGCAATCCAGCTCCGCCTTGGTAAGCGTGCCATTGAGAGGCGGAGGAGGTACTTCCAGCGTCGTAGGGCCTGCGCCCGATTCCTGCCACGCAATCTGGCAAGTTTCCGGCTCGTTGTAATTCGGGCGGGCGTAGGAGTTGATGCCAACCACGCGAATCGCGGTTGGAACCCGGCCACATACTCCAAAGGTGAACTCTTCAGATATATCCTCCTGTGGAGGATTCTCCCCGCTGCCGGATTCGCAGCTTGGGCCGTCGAGCCGGCGAGTTTCGGTTTCGATCACTTCACCCCGGCAGTCCACTAGCTCGGCCCGAATTTGCGGGGGAAGAGCATTACACGGCCCCTCATCGCAGGGATCCGTGGGCGAAGGTATCCCACCGCCGTTAACAGTGAAGGTCAGACAAAGTGGGTCGCCACAGTCCAGCGGTCCGCCGGGCGGGCCGTTTGTGTACTCTGGACAGCCCACGCCCACGCAGGGGGCCGGGCCGGGACCGTCCGGATCTCCTCCGCCGATCACTAAGTTCTTAGCGCCAATCTGTTCAGCCACGACAGTCGCGCTGCGATCTGTTATGACTGCTAATTGAATACAAACCAGCGCCCATTTGACCCACGACAAGCCACTCTTGTGCGAAACCGCGTGCTGCTTCCAGATCATCATCGACGGATTCTCCATGCCAATGCTGGCCGGCCTGCCCGTTACTTGATTCACAAAATACATTCTGTGTGCCTGCCGCGCTCCTTCACTCCGCACCGATGTCTGCCTCGCCGCGCCCATGTCCCGGCGAGTACCAGCTTGAACACAGATTCGATCCACTGTTACGCCGCGGTCGTGTCTCGACACTGCCGACATTGGATCATGGGTCATGGCGTCGGGCGACGCCGGCGCACTGTGCTTAGCTTGGTTAGGACCTTACCTTCGAAGGTGCAGCGGCGAGCTGCTCACTCGCTAAACACCGAAGCCTTCGCGGTGGTCACCTCAGCTACAATCCGTTCCGTTGCACTTGCCGCTGACAAAAGTCGTGCCCCTGGGGCAACCGGCGGCTTTCACTAAATCGCAAAAATCGGAGATTGTCCCAGTACCCCCGCAGTACATGTTCAAGGTGCTGCCGTCGGAGCACTCGTACTCACACTTGGTGCCGGTTGTGACTAGATGACGTGGCACGACCAGATTACCCTTCACCATCCGGACCTTGCGCGGTCTCCACCCTCCGCAACCGCCACAAACAAAGCTCAGCAGGGCCACGGCGATAATCGATACACGTCGCACGTTCTTGCTCCTTATTGCCACGTCGAAAAAGTCCTAGCCGGAAGCACGCGCTTCGCCGCGCCGAGTGAAGGACAACGCACGCGAGTAGCCCGGGAGCGCATTCCGCTCATGCCACGGGACCGTGGGGTGCACGGAAGTCCACACGCTTGGCGCGAGCCGGAAGCTCGCCGGGCGCCTCGGAATCCGAACTCCACGCGGACTGAAGTCCGCGGCTCGCACGGGATAAGCCTCTATTTTAAAAACCACCGAGCCGGATTTCCGGCCATCTCTATAATGGGGAAACTAGGCGTTCATGTACGCGGAAAATGTTTTTTTTCTTCGTCAACCACGAAAGGTCGAAGAGGGTCGTTGTTATCGACGACGATTGAAGCCCAGCGCTCCGGCTGTGCCTCGGCCAAGTAAAGCCGCTGGCCGGGTACGTAGCGCTCCTGGTAGCGGCGGCGAAGCTCCTCCAGGCCGCCAAAGAGGTGGGCGTCGCGCACTTCGGCGCGTGCCACGGTGACGGCGAAGTCGGCCTGTAGAAAGATCGAAAAATCAAAGTAAGTCACGCAGCTCGCAGCGCAGCAGGAATACGCCGTCGAATAAGAGGATGTCGCTCGGTTGGGCGGTCTCGAGGGGTGCGTCCACACAGCGGTCGGTACGGAAGTCGAATACCGCTCGCCGGAAAACACGCGACCCTCCCGGTCCGAGGGGCTCAAGCAGCGCTTCGATCAACGCCGAATGGTTGAACGAATCGTGGAAGTAGCCCTCGGCCGATGTGGACCCGCGACGCCTGCGCTGCGCCGCGGGGTTATGAAATCCATCGATGGACGCCCGGATGACGGCCCGGTGGAGGTTCCTGAAGGCCGCGGCCAACTCGTCGGCCAGCGTCGTCTTGCCGGCAGCGTCGACTCCGTCGATGGCGACGCGGACGGGCCGTCGCCTGCAAAGTGTGGTCGCGGCGTTCGGCGCGGAGGTAGCTTTGCGCCAACGCCCGCAGTTGTCCGTAGGCCTTTAATAAGAGCTCTGGCGCCGATTGGAGATCGGTTGATGCCGATTCGAGCAACGGAATGATTGGAGTTTCGCCGGAGACCATAAGTGCGCGGCCGAGTCAGTCATGCTGGTTGCCAGCGATGAACAGGGGCATGATTGGCCGACAGGGATTATAGCAAACCGGACAGCCGGCGTGAGTCCTCATCAAAGCCAGGTCGCGGCCTCAGCTTTTCGAGCTGATGCTCTGTTTAGAAAAAGGGTTCCAGCTTTGTGGGAGTCGCTTGTTTGAGGTATCCTTGTCCTTAGGTAGAGCAATGCCCGTTTGATACCGTACGTGAACCGATACCGAGATTCTTATGTAACACATTGCAAGATAAGAGGTTACGCGGGCGTAGCTCAATGGTAGAGCATCAGCCTTCCAAGCTGAACGTTGCGCGTTCGAGTCGCGTCGCCCGCTGTTCCCGTCCGTCCATTGAAACAACTCACAGGCCTGGGCGAAGCGCGTCATTCGTCCTCAACGTTACGGCTCGGACTTAGACTGATGCTTCTAAATCTCTTATTAACGACGCCTTAGCGCTTCCTTAACGTCGCGACCATAAAAGGCGGTCGATTCGGGCCGGCGCGGTCAGGCCCGAAGACGCACGTTCCACATGGAGGCTTTATGACAAGGTATCATCGTGTGCTGGGCGGGGTCGTTTTATTTTACTTGACGTCGGGTTGTGCGCTGGAGGAGCTTCGCAGCAAAAACAACTTCGGCGTAGAGTGGCGTCATATTGCGTCCCGGACGCAGGATGACGAGCGCTACACGATCCAGCCGGGACTGGAGTTCAAATGGGACAAGGGCGTGACCACGGGGATTGCCTTCCGCTCCCGTCCCACGAACGAAGGGCAGGGGACCGATGACAACGGTATCTTCACCGAAATCTCGTTCCCGTTGTGGAAGCGTCCCAAGCCGCAGGTCAAGACGGCGGAGCACATTCGCGAACTGGAAGATCGGATCCGGGAGTTGGAGGCCGTACAGGCCCGCCTGACTTCCGCGATTCTGAACGAGAACGGGCCGGTAGAACTGGGGAGCGAGGCGCGCGTCGCCCAAGCGGTGGGCGGTTCCGAGTCAACGGGTCAGAACTAGGACAGACAAAGGCGAAAAACCGGGAGAAAACGGTATGCGTAGTCTAAAGGGTCGCGTTGCGGGTTTGATGGTCCTCGGTGGTGCGGTGCTTTCGGGTGGCTGCATCGACGCGGTGGGCACGGGGTTTGCGGCCGGAGTAAACGACGGCATTGCCACGGTGATCGCCGATCTCATCATCGCTTCGGCAGAGGGCTTTGGCGGCGATGAGGCGGCGGAGTAGCGGATGAGGGAAGAGGCCGGATTGGAGCAAGACGATGATTGCAGCACGAAGTCATAAGGTTCTTACGGGCGCCCTTGTGCTAGGGACGGCGCTCGGCGTCAGTGGGTCCGTACCGGCCGTCGCCCAACTTTCGGGCACGGTGAAAGTGGACGGGTCGAGCACGGTCGCGCCGATCATGATGGCCGCGGCCGAGATGTACCAAGCCAAGGAGCCCAAGGTCCGCGTGACCGTGGGGATTTCCGGCACGGGCGGAGGGTTCAAGAAGTTTCTGGACACCGACGCGAGCCTGCGGACGGACATCAGCGACGCCTCCCGTCCGATCAAGCCGGCGGAGGTCACGAAAGCTGGTGAGGTCGGGGTCAAGTTCATCGAGATCCCCATCGCCATCGACGGACTGGCCGTCATGGTGCACCCGTCGAACACCTTCTGTGACCACCTGACGGTGGAGGAACTCAAGAAGATTTGGCAGCCGGAGACCACGATCAACAACTGGAAAGACGTCCGTAAGGGCTTCCCGGACTTGCCCATCAAGCTCTATGGCCCGGGGACGGACAGCGGCACGTTT
>Ga0187892_10010810_pt1 | contig 11420 bp, 11 predicted proteins | sample MA1701073metaG_FD_139345 | JGI IMG/M metagenome (GOLD analysis project Ga0187892, IMG submission 139345) | Bio-ooze microbial communities from a basaltic lava cave in the Kipuka Kanohina Cave System on the Island of Hawaii, USA - MA170107-3 metaG ... | reverse complement strand
GCTATGGGTTCCGGCTTTCGCCGGAATGACACTGTGAGTTGGTGATTCCAGCTGCACGAACACTGATCTAAAGAAGTTCCTCATCCTGAGCCTGTCGAGGGACGCACGGCGGTGAGCCCGGATCCAGAGGGCGAGCCTCTGGCTTCAAAGTCCTCCCACATCCGGCGGTAGGCCCGCTCCAGGTCACGGACGAGGCGCGGCGCATCGAAGGCGGGGCAGGTCGGGCGCTCGGCGCGCAGGCGCTCGCGCAGTGGGCGGAGTTCAGCCGGCTCGCCAGCAAGGCGGATCGCGCGCGACTCGTAGTCGGCGATGTCCGCGGCGACCAGCTCCGGCAGGCCGGCGGCGCGAAGGAGACTCGCGGCGACCCGCGACGCGAAGGTCTCGCCCGGACAGGTCAGCACGGGAAGGCCGGCCAGCAGGGCGTCGCTGCAGGTGGTGTGCGCGCCGCAATAGCGCGTGTCCAGGAACAGGTCGGCCAGGCGGTGGCGCGCGAGGTGCTGCGCCTTCGGTCGCTTGCCGGCGAAGACGAGGCGACCGGGATCGATGCCGCGCGAGGCCGCTTCGCGCCGCAGATTCTGCGCGCCATCGGCCGGCGGCTGCAGCAGCCATAGCACGCTTCCGGGTACGGCGTGCAGGATGCGCATCCAGACGTCGAAGATGCCGGGGTCGATCTTTTGGCCGACATTGAAGCAGCAGAAGACGAAGCCGTTGTTGGGTAGGTCGACATCGCGCCGCGCCAGCGGGCGGTCGTCGATCGGATGGTCGCGATCGTTGATCTGATAACAGTGCGGCAGATGGGCCAGCCGCTCGGAGAACCAGTGCGCCTCCTCCACCGGCGCGACGACCCCGTCGACGATGGCGTAATCGATGAAGGAGGCGCCGGTGGAACCGGGAAAGCCGAGCCACGTGGCGACGATCGGCGCCGGCCGCAATGCCGCAATGCCGAGGCGGTGGTCTCGGGTATAGCCGTTGAGATCGACGAGGATGTCGATGGATTCGCGATGCAGCAGCATTGCCGCATCGCGATCGGTCAGCGCCGCGACGTCGACGAAGTGCTCGGCCTCGGCCGCGATGCGCCGGCGATAGGGGCTGCCGTCGTCGCGGCCGTGGGATACTGCGAAAATCTCGAAGGCATCGCGGTCGTGGTCCCGGAACAGGCCCTGGACGAGGTGGCCGGTGGCGTGATTGCAGAAATCGGACGACAGGTAGGCGACGCGCAGCCGCTCGTTGCGGGCACGGCGGAATTCGAAGGCGAGGGCTGCCTTGTCGCGCGCCGCCAGCGCTTCGGTTTCCGCCGCCCAGCTGCGGGCGATCGCGAGAAGCATTGACGGTGCTACGGGCCGCGCGAAGGCGTCGAACGCGGAAAGCGCCGTGCGCTCGCCCGCTGCCAGCTGCCGGCCGGTCGCCGCCATCAACCGCGCGAAGTCGGCGTCGCGACGTCGCCAATCGCAGAGCATGCTCCTGACCTGTGCGGCGCCGGCCAGCGCGGCGGGATGATTTGGCCGCCGTTCGAGCATGGCGTCGTACACCGCCTGTGCCTCGCCGAGACGGTTGCAGGCTTGCAGGAGCTCGGCCAGCCGCTCTTCCGCCTCGACGTCGTCGGGTGTTTCCTGCAGGCGCGCACGAAGCAGTGTCTCGGCCTCGGCGAACTGCGACTTCGCGCGCAGCACGCGGGCCAGGCTGAGTTGCGCGGCGCCGTCGTCCGGCCTGAGGGCGAGGGCGCCGCGATAGGCCGCATCCGCCTCATCCAGGCGCTTGCAGCCGCGCAGCGCGTGACCGAGGTTGTGGTGTGCTTCGGCATGGTCGGGCCTGAGCGCGACCGCGCGCCGAAGGGTGTCCGTGGCTTCCTCGAAGCGGCCCTCGGCACACAGTTCGATGCCGAGGTTGAAATGGGTGGCGGCGTGGCCGGGCCGCAGCTCCGCCGCCCGCCGGTAGGCGGCAATGGCAGGTACCGGCTGCGCCAAGCGCTGCAGCACGATGCCCAGGTTGTAGTACGCTTCGGCGTAGGCGGGAGCCAGCCGGATCGCGGATTCGTAGGCCGCCGCCGCCGCCTCGAGACGGCCCACCTGACGCAGCATGTTGCCTAGATTGTAGTGCGCCGGCGCGTGGCCGGGCGCCGCCCGGATGGCCTGATCGAGAACCGTGATCGCCTCGTCGCGGCGGTCGAGATCGGCGAGCGCGTTGGCGAGCTCCAGCAGAAGCAGCGGTTGCGCCGGCCGTTCCACCAGGCCGTCGCGCAGCACCGGTTCCGCCTCGGCCGCGCGCCCGTTCTCGCGCAGGGCGAGGCCGAGGATGAGACGGCCTTCGAAGCGGCCGGGGCCGGGCTCGAGCAGCCGTGCGAGCGCGACGAGGTCCGCCGGCGACGGGGTGACTGTCAGAAGGCCGGACGCGGCCTGCTTCGCCTCCTGCAGCCGGCGATGGCGGATATGGGCACGCACGGCATCAAGCAGTGCCTGGATCCTGGGCCGATGACCTTCGTCCATGGCCGAGACCTCTATCACAGGTCCGGACGCACCGCGAAGGCATGGACGGCGATCAGCTGCGGCGGCGGTCGCACAGCAGCAGCGTTACCTTTGCCGGATTGGGGTGCGAAACGTCCTGACCGCGCCGACGGGAACACCGGCATCGCCGGCGCCGATGGTCGGAGCGACGCTACCGGAGACGATGGTGCATCACATCTTCCACCCGAGCGCCCGCATGAATGCCTCCACGCGATCCGTGTAGGCGCCGGGAAGGCCGAGTTGCTCGTTGATCTGGCCGTGGCTGAGATCCATCGGCAGGACGTCGACGCTGCCGCCGAGCTCATTGGCCTTGCGGGCGAAGGCCTGGTTGGCGGGGCAGGATTCGGTGCCGCCTTTCCGGCACACGGCGAGCATCGGCAGCGTCGGGCCGACCAGGCGATGGAAGGGCGAGGCAGCCTGCCATTCGGCTGGGTCGTCGCCGAAGGCCTTGTCGTAGAGCGGCCAATGCCGCGCCGTCATGATCGCCGGCACGTTCATGGCGCCGCTGTCGAGCAGCACCGACCCTTTCCATGGTTTCGCGCCTTGCGCTGCCGCGATCTCCGGCGCGGCCGTGAGGAGCGCCACGAGATGCGCCCCGGCCGAGTGGCCCATGAGGATGACGTTCGCGGGATCGCCGCCCCAGGCGGACGCCAGATCCTGCACCTTGGCCAGCGCGCGGGCAACATCCTCGGCCTGGGTCAGCGGTTCGGCCTCCGGCATCAAGCGGTAGTTGGCGGAGACGACGATGATGCCCTTCGGGAGCCAGCGCTCGACCTTGTTGTCGGTCACCCGCGCGTTGCCCTTGTCGCCCCGGCGCCAGCCGCCGCCATGGACCAGGAACAGGATCGGCGCGCTTCTCGGCTGCGGTGGCAGATAGACATCCAGGCGCTGCGCCGGATCGGCGCCATAGGCAACGTCCCGCTGCAGCGAGGCGTCCTTCGGCACCTCTGCCGAAACGGATTGGCCGAGGAGCAGCAGGACGATTGCACAAAGAGCGGACAGGAGTCGCTTCACGGGAAGTCAACTCCGCCAGGAACCGGCGATCTTACTGACTCTGGCGATCATGCTTCTGCCTGTAGATGAAGGGGCTTTCGCGATCATGGACACGATCCAGCTTGCGGCGCTCGCGCCAGGTCAGATCGCCGGCGGCCAGCGCGCGGTCGGTCATGTTGTCGGCGTGCTGCTCACAGTTCTCGATGCGGTCGAGTTCCTGATCGGTCAGCGAACCGTTGGCGACGCCATACTCGACGCGCATCGTTGCGCTGATCGCGCAACTCGAACCAATCGCCGGGATCGGCCGACGCGGCCATCGGCAGCATAGGTCTGGAGTTATCGATGCGCACCATGTCCCGTCTTTTCGCTGCCGCGGCTCTCTCGTTGCTGATAGATGGTTGCCTGCGATGTCGAATTACACGGAGGAGTTTGGGCGATCCTGCGCAGGCACCACGCCTTATCTGAGGCAACTGGTTCGAAACAACCGAATTTTTTCGAGAATACCGATCGAGTTCGCGCGACCGACTTTGGTCGACATCATTAAGCCTTCGGCGGGCAGCGCACCGGCCACGCGCTGCAGAAAGGTTCAACCAAGCCAAGCGGGAATCAGGCCGTCATGGAGCGGTATCTCCAGCATCTCGACGAAGACGAGATACATCATGACGAAGCCGCCGGCCGCCCCGGCCAGCGCGACCTTCGTCCGCTCGCGGGCGGCGTAGCGCAGGAAGGCGAACAGCAGGACCGGCGTCGCGTAGACGAAGCCGAAGAGGACGATGCCGGCGAGGAAGGCGAGGAGCCAGCCGAGCATGAACAGCTCGCGACGGAGGGTGGATTCGCCCGCCGCGGCAGCGCGGCGCGATTCGCGCAGATCGAGGACCAGCTGGACCGCACACAGCAGGACACCGGGGATGCCGACGACATAGGGCATGAACCGCGCCTGCGGTGGGTAGCCGCTGGCGATGGCGACCATGCCGGCGAAGATCGCCAGCATGATGGCGCTGGTGGCGACTCTGCCGCTAATGGTCATAGGCCACCTGGACCTTGGCGCGACGACGGCGCCAAAAGTAAAATGCGACGCTGCCGATGGTGATGACGATCATCACCAGCGACAGCGGGCGCAGGAGAAAGGCCGGGCCCCACAGCGCCAGGGACTTGTTCAGCGAATCCTCGGCGATCGGGCCGAGCACCAGCCCGATGACGAAAGGCGGCCGCGGCCATTTCCACTTGTAGAGCAGGTACCCCAGCGCCCCGATGCCGACGAGCAGGATCATATTCTCCCAGGCGAACTGGCTGAGGTAGCTGCCGACCATCGCCATCAGGAACACGAACGGGATCAGCAGGCTGCCGCGCATGAAGGTCAGCCGGCTGAACCAGGGCGCGCAGGCCAGAAGGAGGATCACGCACAGGATATTGGCGATGACCAGCGTCCAGATCAGCGTCCAGACCAGGTGCAGGTTCTCGATCATCAGCGCCGGTCCCGGTTGAATCCCGAGCATGATGAGGGCGCCGATCATGACGGTCATGCCGGAGCTCCCGGGAATGCCGAAGAACAGCGTCGGCAGCAGCGCGCCGCCCTCCTTCGAGTTGTTGGCGGTTTCCGGCGCGATGACGCCTTCGACGGCGCCGTGGCCGAAACGCTCGGGCGTCTTCGAGGTCTGGACCGCGTGACCGTAGCAGACCCAGCAGGCGACATCGCCGCCGAGCCCGGGAATGAGACCGACGACCGCGCCGATGATCGAGGTGCGGATCGTCAGGCCCCAGTGACGCGCCACATCGACCATGCCGGCGAGGACGTCGCGGAAACCGTACCTGGCGGCCGTCTGGGCCGATGACACGGCGCCGCCCTTGACGCCGAGGGCAATCATTTCCGGGACGGCGAAGATGGCAAGGACGGCGGTGACGACATCGACTCCGTCCCAGAGATAGAGCTGGCCGAAGGTGAACCGGGCGACGCCGGTCTGCGGGTCCATGCCGACGCAGGCCAGCATGAGGCCGAGAAGGCCGACGCAGAGCCCCTTGATCAGGCTCCTGCCGCTGAGCGTGGCGATGAAGGTGATGCCGAAGATGGCCAGGACGAAGAACTCGGCCGGGCCGAACGCCAGCACGACCGGCTCGAGGACCGGCAGCATGAGGGCGAGGAAGAGCGCACCGATCACGCCACCGACGCCCGACGCCGCCAGCATGGCGCCGAGCGCGCGGCCGCCTTCGCCCTTCTGCGCCATGGGGTAGCCATCGACGATCGTCGCCGCATCGGGGCCGGTGCCCGGCACGCCGAAGAGGATGCTGGGAATGGCGCCACCGGTGTGGACGATCGAATGCATGGCAAGCAGGAAGACCGCGCCCAGAGTCGGATCCATGCCGAAGACGAAGGGGATCAGCAGGACGATGCCGAGCTTGCCGCCGAGCCCCGGCATGATGCCGAAGAACGAGCCGATGGGCATCGCGAGCAGGATCAGGCCCAGCGCCATCGGCGAAGTGATCAGATCGCGCAGGCTGGAGAAGACGACGTCGAGATGCATCGCTCATCCCGCCGGGCGGTGGTGTCTGGCGGCCAGGGTTCAGCCGCCGCAGCGGATGATCTTCGACTCGAATTCGCCGGACGACTCGTACTCGATCTCACAGGCCATGCCGGCCTTGAGGTCCTTGCGCTCGGCCGCCTTGCCGTCGATCTCGACCTGGGTCCGGGAGCCGCTGACGTTGGAGGTGACGGTCTCGGACCCGGACTGGAACGTGACCTTCTTGCCGCCGTCCTCGATCGTCAGAAGTTCGGTCTTGACCGAGACTGTCGGGGCTTTGGCGGCCATGATGTGCTTGAGGAGCGCGGTCGTCTCCGGCGATTGAGTCAGTGCCGTTTCGATCAGCGTTGCCACCTGGGCCCCGTCCGCCGGCGCGATCGGGATGTCCAGCTTCTTGGCATCAGCGAGCAGCTCAGGATCGGCGAGCGCCCGGACATAGGCCTGGCGCAGCAGTGCCAGCCGGTTTTCGGGTATGCCGGGCGGCCCGGCCGTGAGACGGCCGACCGTGCCCTGCGCTTCGACCAGCGCCAGCAGGGCGCGGGCGTTGTCGTCCTTGGCGTAGGCGGCGGCCTGCGGCATTCCCGAACTGCCGTCGCCGCCGATCTCCAGGGCATAGAAGCCGTGACCGTTGGCAACGAAGGATCGCAGCGAGCTCGTGGTTCCCACCTGTCCCGCCACTTCGCCGCGGAGGATGCTCATTTCCCCTTCGGTACCGTCGAAGCCGGGAATCACCTCCACGTTCAGGTTGAGCGCGGCGGCGAGGATCTTGGTGTCGTTGTAGGCGGCCGAGCCGACGCCGGGGCTGGCCAGCTTAACCGGTTCCTTCGCCGCGGCGAACGCATCGAAGTCGACGAAGCCGGAGTCCCTGCCGAGCACGAGGCTGCGGGTGTCGCTCGCGGCCTTGCCGATCCAGCTCATCTCGTGCAGGTCGAACTGCACGCCGTCGAGTTCCAGGAGCTGTGCATAGACCAGCCCGGTGTTGAAGCTGCCGATGGTGAGGCCGTCGGGCTCGGCGGCATAGATCGTATTGGCGCCGACGATGTGACCGGCGCCGGGGATGTTCTTCACGATGACCTTGGAGACCGGCAGGTGTTTCTCCAGGTAGCGGGCGATGAGCCGGCCATAGGTATCGTAGCCGCCGCCCGGGCTGGTCGCCACGACATAGGTCAGTGTCTTGCCCTTGAAGAAATCCTCCGCCTCGTCCGCCGAGGCGGGCGCCGCCGTGATCCCCGCGACGATTGCTGCCGCGCAAGCGACCTTCCACATATCACTCCTCCCCCATCGTTCCGCCCGAACGTCTCATGCCGTCCGGACGACCAGTCCCCGTTTCCTAGTGACGACTCACATAGCCTGCATGATCAAGGTGCGTCCTTCGAGACGCGCCCTCCGGGCGCTCCTCAGGATGAGGTGGATTGTCGATGGCATGAAAATTGTTCCTCATCCTGAGGAGGCCGCGCAGCGGCCGTCTCGAAGGACGCACATTGCTCATCTAGTACCCCTGTCGATTCCCTCACATGCGTGCCTCAATAGCCCTCCGCCCTCTCCAGCTGCTCGAACCAGTCGAAGCCCATGGCCTTCACGATGCGGCTGTTCACGACAATGATGCGTGCCTCGTTGTCAGGGTCGCCGTTGACGTGCTGATGGGCGCAATAGGGCGGGATGTAGACGAAATCGCCCTGGCTCCATTCGAAGCGCCGTGGCGTCTCCTCCCACTCCCACACGAACTCGTCCTTGCAGTCGAACTTCACATCCCAGTGCAGGTCGTAGCCGCGACCCTCGACGACGTAGACGATCTCCTCGCTGAGATGGCGCTGCTTGCCGCTCGCCTTGCCCGGCGGCAGGAACTGCATGTAGACGTCGATGCAGCACTCTTTTGTGCCCATGCACTCGTTGACGATGTGCTTGATGAGGCCGTCGGGCGAGCGCTCGAATGGCATCTGGCTCGACTTCACGACGTTGAGGCGGGCCGCGTATTCCTCGCGGAAGCGCGCCGAGCCATCGAGGGCCTCGGCGAGGTAGTTGACGAAGGCGTCGCCGGCGTGGGCCCGCTCGCGTTCGCGTCGATCGATGATCGCCATGGCGGCCTCTCCTTCTACAGCTCGGCAGGCGGCGCGTAGCCGGCCTGGCCCGGCGCCGGCTCCTTGGGCGGCATCTCGACGACGCGCTGGAACAGCAGGTGCATGAACAAGAAGAGCGGCTTCGCCTTCATGATGAGGACGATCGTCTCGTCGTCCTGGTCGTCGCTGAAATGCTGGTGGACGCAGGCGTTCTCGACGATGAGGGCGTCGCCAGCCTCCCAGTCGATGCGGCGGCCGTCATGGACGTCGTGGCCCTTGCCCTTCAGCACGTAGAAGACGGCGCTGTTCATGTGGCCGTGCTTCTGCCCGTGGCCGCCGGGCGCATAGGCATCGATGTGGCACTCGATCGACTGCGCGACCTTGACCGCCTGCGGGTTGATGATCTTCTTGCCGAAGTTCTGCGGCCCGCCCTTCCATTTCCAGTCCTTGGAACGATAGACGCGCGGCTGACTGAACAGCTCCTTCGCCAGCTCCCCATAGGTGCCTTCGAGGGCGCGGACGAAGACGCGCTTCTTGGTCCAGCGCTCCCACACGACCTCCTCCTGGGGCGGCGTAGCACCGATGTTGTGGGTCGGCGGCGGGCTGGCGTCGTCGTCCTTCGTCATGTCGCGCTCCTGACCGCACCCTTGTCGCTCGTCCCGGCGGCTCGAATCGAGTCTATAGAGTCTGCCGAAACATGGCGACGCGCGAAAGAGGCTCCCAACACGGGCCTCTCCGGCACGGCAGCAAAATTTCTGCTTGACTTTGACGCTACGTAAAGCCGGAAGGTCGAAGCAGCGGGTAAGGTGAGGCACGGAGTTCGGGCGAATGTTCAGGATCGGCGAGTTCTCTCGGATCGCGCGGGTGTCGGGGCGCCTGCTGCGCTACTACGACAGCATCGGGCTGCTGAGCCCGCGGCGCATCGATCCGGCGACCGGGTATCGATACTACGCGGCCGACCAGCTCACCCGGCTCAATCGCATCCTGGCGCTGAAGGAGCTGGGGCTTTCCCTGGAGCAGGTCGCCGGGATGGTCGACGACAAGATCTCGACCGACGAGATCCGCGGCATGCTCATGCTGAAGAAGGCCCAGCTCGAACGGTCCCTGAGCGAGGAGGCAGCCCGGCTGCGCCACATCGAGTCGCGGTTGCAGCAGATCGACGAGGAAGGCGCGCTCAGCAACTACGACGTCGTCGTCAAGTCGGCGGCGGCGCAGCCCTACCTGGCGATTCGCCGGACCTTTCCGACGATGGACGATGCCATCGCCATGGTCGGCGACGTCGCCCGCGCAGTCACGGCACGCATACCGGACAGCGCCCGGGACGCGCTGGTCGTCGTCGCCTATTCGGACTTCGAGGAGGAGGATCTCGATTTGGAGATCGGCTTTGCCCTGTCGCGGCCGACGAACCGGTCCGTCGCCCTGCCGGACCGCAGCGAGCTGGCGATGACGGAGCTGCCGGGCGTCGACAGCCTGGCGACCGTGGCCCGGAGAGGGCCGAAACATCAGAGCCACCTGGCGTTCGGGGCGCTCGGGCTGTGGATGGAGGCGAACGGCTATGCCATGGCCGGGCCGAGTCGAGAGGTTTTCCTGGAACTGCCGTTTCAACGACCTGAGCAGGAGGACATCGTCATGGAGATCCAGTTTCCGGTGACGAAGGCCGCCTGATCGGCAAGGGCGCGGCGACGGCCGCGCCCGCTTCAACCGCAAGACGCAATCGACGACCGGGGGCCAGCCCTCCGGAAGGGGACGACTCGTCCCGATTTTCACCCGCGATCCCGCCGGGGTCGCACATCAGGAGGAGAGCCGAGATGCTGAAGATCTATGGCGTACCGATCTCCGTGCACACGCGGAAGGTCATCGTCACGGCCATCGAGAAGGAGCTGACGTACGAGAACGAGCCGGTCATTCCGTTCAATCCGCCGGCCGGTTGGGACAAGCTCAGTCCGACCGGGAAGATCCCGGTCTGCACCGACGGCGACCTCATCCTGCGCGATTCGTCGGTGATCTGCACCTACCTGGAGCGCGTCCATCCCGGTCGCCGCCTCTATCCCGAGGACACCGAGACCCTCGTGCAGGCGCTGTGGTTCGAGGAATACGCCGACGGGACGGTGTTCCGCGAGGTCGTGCACGGGCTCTTCTTCCAGAAGATCATCCGGCCGAACATCCTGAAGCAGAAGACCGACGAGGCAGCGATCGAGGCCATCCTGACCGGCGCCCTGCCGAAGGTCTTCGGCTACCTGGAGGGTTCGATCGATGGCGAATACCTGGCAGGCAGCCGGTTCGGCATCGCCGATATCGCCACGGTGTCCAACCTGATCAACTTCCACTATCTCGGCTTCGCCATCGATCCGCGCCGCTTTCCCAAGCTCGGTGCCTACTTCGCCCGGCGCTTGCGGCATCCGTCGATCGCGACCGCCCTTCGTGCGGAGCAGTCCGTCGCCGCCGCGATGGGGCTGCAAAGCGCGTTCCTCCGGGATCTCAGTCCGGCCGCGGCGTAGCGGCGGTCGCGGCGTGGTGACAACGTCCGGACGAGAATGTGACAGCCATCACATCCTCCAGTTCGAGCCCGGTGTACCGTGTGATCCGTGCAGATGGGTGCAATTCGGACAGATCCGGGGTTATGAGTTTGCGTGTGACCGTGTAACGTGCACGGGATCCTCCTTCGGTGGCCCCCAGACCAACTGGGGGCCACTTTGCTTTTTGCCTCACCCTGGCGCGACCGCCTTGCGCATGTGCACGAGGATACGGTCGGCGAGCTGCTCGCGGTGCGTCTCGACATAGCCGAGCCGGCGATAGTGGGCGACGTTTCGCTCCATGCGGGCGTTGGTGAAGAGCCGGATCTCGGACCGCTGCAAGGCGCGGGCACGCGTCTCGGCGAACGCCATCAGGCTGCGGCCGATGCCGCGGCCCTGATGTGCCGGCGCCACGGCGATGCTCCAGATCACGAGGTGATCGGGCTCGAGTTCCAACGCCAGTGATGCGATGGCGTCGCCCGACGGCCCGTCGATGATCCAGACTTCCTGAACGGGCAGCAGCGTGGCCCAGTCGACCGCCATCGGCATCGGCTCGCGGCCGATCAGCGGCACATAGATCGCATAGGCTGCGCGCGCGAGTGCATTCAGTGCGGGGACGTCTCCGACTGTCGCGCGCCGTGGGGAAAGATCATTCGGGCTCATTCGTCTGGTTCTGTGCCTTGCATGACCATCCTGCGTCCTTCGACAGGCTCCGGATGAGGAGAAATCCTACTGGCACAAAAACTGCCCCTCATCCTGAGAGCTTGTGAATCTTTGTCCAGGCCATGCCAGCACGTGCGAAATCAGCAATTTTCGAATCCAGCGGGCGCCTCTCGGATT
>Ga0187892_10010809_pt1 | contig 11421 bp, 7 predicted proteins | sample MA1701073metaG_FD_139345 | JGI IMG/M metagenome (GOLD analysis project Ga0187892, IMG submission 139345) | Bio-ooze microbial communities from a basaltic lava cave in the Kipuka Kanohina Cave System on the Island of Hawaii, USA - MA170107-3 metaG ... | reverse complement strand
GGTCCGCGCCGAGATGGACATCGCCTGTAAACGCACGGGCGGGTTGGCGGCGAACACGATCGTCGCCGGCGGCAACCAGGCGTGCGATCCGCACGAGTGCGGGCACGGACCGTTGCGGGCGCATCAGAGCATCATCCTCGACATTTTCCCGCGCGACGAACGGACCGGCTACTTCGGCGACATCACGCGGACGGTCGTGCGGGGGCGCGCCAGCGAGCGGCTGCGAGCGATGTACCGCACGGTCGAAGATGGACAACAGATCGCGTTTCGGGAGTTGAAGGCGGGCGTCGATGGACAGGACGTGCACACGCGGATACAGAAGTTCTTCGCGAAACAAGGGTTCCCCACCGGCAAGCGTCGCGGGCGGATGAGCGGTTTTTTCCACGGCACCGGGCACGGTTTGGGACTGGAGATTCACGAGCTGCCACGGGTGAGCATCGTCAGCGAAATCCTGAAGGCCGGTCACGTTGTCACGGTCGAGCCCGGCCTTTACTATCACGGGACCGGAGGCGTGCGGATCGAAGACGTGGTGGTCATCACCGAACGCGGCAACCGGCTGCTGTCGCAATTCCCACGGCAACTTGAAATTTGAACGCTCCGGTCTAGTTTGCGGTCAAACCAGGCAATTCAAATCGAGGAAATGGAAACCATGTCTGCACCACTGGCATTTGCGTGGCTGACGCCCCAAGTGACGTTCCTGTTGATCATCTTCGTGGTGATCTTCGCGCTGTACGCACAATTCAAGGTTTCGTCGTCGTTCAACCGCTACTCGCGCGTGCGGGCCCGCTCGGGCGTGACCGGCGCGGAGGCGGCGAGGAAAATCCTGGAGGCGGCCGACATTCACGATGTCGAGATCCAGGTGCACGAAAGTTTTCTCGGCGACCACTATGACCCGACGAAGAAGGCGCTGGTGCTCTCACAAGGCGTGGCGAACAGCGCCTCGGTCGCGGCGCTCGGCGTGGCTGCGCACGAGTGCGGGCATGCGATCCAGCACAAGCTCGCCTACGCGCCGCTGAAGGCCCGCATGGCGATCGTGAAACCGACGATGATCGCCTCGCAGATGTTGCCGTTCATCATCATCGGCGGGTTCCTTTTCGGCATGGGCGGACCGTTGCTCGATTTGGGCATCATCATCTACGCCATCCTGACGGTGTTCAACCTGGTCACGCTGCCGGTCGAGTTCGACGCCAGCCGGCGCGCGAAGATCATCCTGCAGCGCATGGGCATGGTCGCTGCGGAGGAAGCGCCGCACGTCTCGAACGTGCTCGGCGCGGCGGCGATGACGTACGTGGCGGCGTTCCTGACCTCGCTCTTCCACCTGCTCCATCTGCTGGCCATCCGCGGACAACGCTGACCGCAGCGAACATGCACCCGGTAGGTCGCGCCCGCCGGTCGCGCCCTACGACAGCAACGACAAGCGAAGCCAGTCGGCGCGCGGAGGCACCTCCCACTTTCAGTCATTCGGCCCTCGGCGCGTTTTCCGGATGCGCTTCTCAGCCCAGCCGACGACCGCATCCGACCAACTGAATGTGGGAGGCGCCTCCGCGCGCCGACCGGGAGCCGAGGCATTGTCCAAGCGAAGCGATTCAAAGTGGCGCGCTCACCGGCCTTCCGTTCCCAGTTTATATTTGCCAAACCGGTCGGGGCGGACTACGGAGTTCCGCGATGAAACGGAAACGCGCGTCCCTCTGGCTGATCGGTTGCCTTGCTGTCGCCGCCACGCCGTCGTTCGCCGCGGAGAAATTGGTCGTCATCTCTCCGCACTGGGACGGCGCGAAGATCGAGTTCGAGCGCGCGTTCAGCGAATGGCATCGCGCCCGGCATGGCGAAGGGGTGGAAGTCGATTGGCGCGACGTGGGCGGGACCAGCGACATCATCCGGTTCATCCGCTCCGAGTTCAAGCAACGCCCGGGCGGCATCGGGATCGACCTGTTGTTCGGTGGAGGCATCGATCCGTTTCTCGAACTACAGAAGGAAGGCGCGTTCGCTTCGTATCGTCCGTCCGACGCCATCCTCACCAACATCCCTCCGACGATCGGCGGCATCCCGGTGTACGATCGCGGCTACGAGTGGTTCGGCGCGGCGCTGGCGAGTTTCGGCATCCTGGAGAACAAACGGGTCGTCCAACGCATGGGCTTGCCGGCGGTGCAAAGCTGGCCGGACCTCGGCGATCCGAAGCTGTTCAGTTGGGTCGGCTCGGGCGATCCCCGCAACAGCGGCAGCGTCCACATGATGTACGAGATCATCCTGCAAGGCTACGGCTGGGAGAAAGGCTGGGAGGTGATCACGAAGATGGCCGGCAACGTGCGCGCCTACGACAAGGCTTCGAGCCAGACGGCGAAGAACGCTTCGCTGGGCGACGTGGCGTACGCGTTGGCGATCGATTTCTACGCCTTGACGCAGGTCGCCGAAGCCGGTGCGGAGAACATGGAATTCATCCTGCCGCGCGGGATCGTGGTGGTGAACCCGGACTGCATCGCCATGCTGCGAGGCGCGCCGAATCGGGCCGTTGCGGAACGGTTTCTGGACTTCGTGTTGTCGGAGGACGGGCAGAAATTATGGCTGCTGCCGCGCGGCTATCCGGGCGGGGCGCAGCGGTTTTCCATCGAACGGATGGGGGTTCTCCCGCAGCTTTACGAGCGTTACCGAAATGTAACACTGGTCAAAACGAATCCCTTTGCCCTCGATATCAACTTCCAGTATGACCCCGGCAAGGGTGGCGCTCGATGGAGCCTCTTGAACGGTTTGCTGGGTTCGACCTTGATCGACGTGCATCCGGAACTGACCGCGGCGTGGCGGGCACTGGCGCGGCGCGGGATGCCGGGGGAGGAGATGCAGAGGTTCTGCCAACCGCCGCTGCGCGAAGACGAAGCGATGAGTCTGGCCGCCGGTAAATGGAACAATGCCGGCTTTCGCAACCGCCAGCAGATCGAGTGGCAGAAATGGGCGGCGAAGAAGTTTCGGGAAATCGCGGCGAGGAAATGAAGGTCCGGCTCCAGGAAGTGGTGAAGCGGTTTGGTCCGACGACGGTCGTCAACGGCGTGTCGTTCGAGATCGGCGATGGCGAGATGTTTTTTCTGCTCGGGCCGAGCGGCTGCGGCAAGACGACCGTGCTACGGTTGATCGCAGGTTTTTACCAGCCTGATGGCGGAGAGATTCGGTTTGATGACCGTGTCGTCAACAGCGTTGCTCCCAACAAGCGAAACACCGGGATGGTGTTCCAGAATTACGCGCTCTGGCCCCACATGACCGTGGCCGAGAACGTGGCGTACGGCCTGGATGTCAGGCGCGTGCGCAAGACGGAGAAAGAGCGCCGGGTGCAGGAGGCGCTGGCGATCGTGCAGATGACGTCGTTCGCCGACCGGTCGCCGACGCAGCTTTCGGGCGGACAACAACAGCGCGTCGCCCTGGCGCGGGCGTTGGTGATTCAACCCGGCATTCTGTTGCTCGACGAGCCGCTCTCGAACCTCGATGCGAAGCTGCGGCTGGAAATGCGGGATGAAATTCGCCGCATCCACAAGGAGACCGGCCTGACCACCCTCTACGTGACGCATGACCAGGAGGAAGCGCTGTCGATGGCCGACCGCGTGGCGGTGATGAACGGGGGCCGGATCGAGCAGTTGGATGCGCCGCGGGAGATGTACCGGCGCCCGCGCACCCGGTTCGTGGCGGAGTTCATCGGAGAGATGAATTTCGTTCCCGGCAAAGTCGAACAGGCGAATGGCGACCGGGCGACCGTGCAAACCGCCGTGGGCCGGCTGGATGGCTGCACTTTGGATCGACTGACGGAAGCGCAGACGGTGATTTGCGGGTTTCGGCCGGAAACGGTGCGGCTTGGCGGCGGAGGCGCGAACTTGTTGAACGCCACAGTCCTTGACACCACCTACCTCGGCGAAGTCGAGCAGTTTCACCTCAAGCTGTCCGACGGCACGATCATGAAGGCCCAGGTGAGCAACCCCGACCGCGCCTACCGCAACGGGGAATCGGTCGCGTTGAGCGTGGACCCGCGCGACTTGATGGTTCTTTGCGAATGAAACTTTGAGAGTGCAGAAGCTCTGCGGTTCGTCTAGAGATTGAGAAGCAATGAGCGGCTCTGTCTCGACGACGGGAGTGCGACCTTCCTATCCGCCCGGCTTCCGCGCTCGGCGCGGTCTGAACTGGTCTTCGTTGGGGTTGATGTATGCCACGTACTACATGTGCCGGTACAATTTCCGATTTGCCACGCCGGGCATGCAGGCCGAATTCGGTTTCACCACCACGCAGATTGCCGACATGGTGGCGATCTGGTCGTTGACGTACGGGACAGGCCAGTTGGTCAACGGTCTGCTCTGCGACAAGATCGGCGGCAAACGCTCGATGCAGATCGGCGCGTTTGGGACAATCGTCGTCAATCTGCTGATGGGCTTGCTGCCGTTGGCAGTGGTCGGCGGCGCGCTCGCAGCGACGGCGAGGGTGCTGCATTTGCCGACCGTTGACCCTGCGTTTCTGGCCATCTCGGTCATTTGGTTGATCAACGGCTGGTTACAATCATTCGGCGCGCCCGGGATGGTGAAGGTCAACGCGGCGTGGTTTCGACGCACGGAACGCGGGACGTTTGCCGGCATCTTTGGCTTCATGATCCAACTCGGACAGGTGGCCAGCTCGAGACTCTCACCGGCGATTCTCAACGGGGTTTCGCTCGGCATCCTGGTGATCGCTCCGGGAAAATGGCGGTGGTTGTTTATCCTCCCGCCCTTGGTCACGTTGGTGGCGGTCATCTTCATGACACTCGCCGCGAAGGCGACGCCGGAGGAAGCGGGCTATCCGAACGTCATCGAGGATGAGATCGACAATTCCGCCGGCGTGACCGTGAGTCTGCGCGAGTCGTTTCGAACAATCTTCACGCATCCGTTGGTATGGTTCTACGCCGTGGCCTACGGCTGCACCGGGGCCGTCCGCTCGACTTCCGACCAGCTCTCGATCCTGTATTTTCAGGAACAACTCGGGATGGACATGAAAGTCAACATCCCTGGCGTGGTGGTGTGGACGTTGGCCTTGATGCCGATGGCCGCGGTGGGCGGCTCATTCCTGTCCGGCTGGGTGTCGGACAGGTTTTTCAAGGGTCACCGCTCACCGGTGGCAATGGTCTTGTACTTGTTGGAAGCATGCGTGATTGGCGCGTCGGCGATGTTGTTGCTCCAGGGGCTGGTCGGGCCGACCCCGGCGGGGATCATTACCGGGTGCGGTATTCTCATCATGATCGCCTTCACCGCGAACTCGACGCATTCCATCGTTGGCGCGGCTGCGCCAATGGACATCGGCGGGAAGAAGATGGCCGGGTTTGCCGCCGGGGTGATTGATTCGTTCCAGTATTACGGAGGAGCGATTTCGTTGTTTGTTACCGGCCGTGTGCTCGACGCCACAAAAGCGGAACACGGCTGGCTGTTCTGGTACGTGATCATGGCCGGGTTCGGCGTGCTGGGCGGGCTGGCGATGTTGCTCGTGATACTCAAGCAGAAGCGGCTGGCGCGCGAAGCACAGGCAACGCGCGCATGAAACGGTACGACCTCACCCCGGCGACCGGGTTGTTCCTCGGGTTGTTGTTCGCGTTCTTTGGCGCCTTTCTGGTCTATCCGCTCGGGTTTATGTTCAAGGGCGCGTTCTGGCCCGATGGCAAGTTCACGCTCGAGTACTTTGGCATCCTGTTCAGCAGTCCGTTGATGCTGACGTGTTTGTGGAACAGCTTTCTCATCGCGATCCTCGTGACCTTGTTGGCAACCGCTCTCACGCTTCCGCTCGCGCATGTGTTCACACGGTATCGATTCCGAGGCAAAGCGTTGCTGAACGCGCTCCTGCTCGTGCCGTTGATCCTGCCGCCGTTTGTCGCCGCGATCGGCATGCGGCAGTTTTTCTCGCGGTCCGGCTCGGTCAATCTGCTGCTGGAAAAGCTGGGGTTCATCGCGCCAAACGAGGCGATCGATTGGCTGGGCGGGGGTGGATTTTGGGGCGTGGTGATTCTCCAAGTGTTGCACCTCTACCCGATCCTGTTCCTCAACGTGAGCGCGGCGATGGCGAATGTCGATCCCACGTTGCGCGAGGCCGGGCAGAACCTGGGTGCGAGTGGCTGGCGGCTGTTCCGCACCGTCACGCTCCCGTTGGTGATGCCGGGTTATTTCGCGGGGGCGATCATCGTGTTCATTTGGGCGTTCACGGACCTAGGCACGCCGCTCATCTTCGGTCTCAATCAAACTGTTGCTGTGCAGATATTTGACAAGGTCAATGAGGCGGCCACCAACCCGCTCGGCTATGCGCTGGTCGTGTTCGTTCTGCTGTTGACGCTGGCGATGTTCCTGGTTTCCAAGCGATGGATTGGAACCAGAAGTCACGAGATGCTGGTTCGCGGACATACGGCTGGCCTTGAAGCCGGTGCCGGGCCGTTGAGGACTTTGTGCATCTGGGGATTCGGCGCTACGCTTAGCATTGTCGCTCTGATACCCCACGCCACGGTGGCCTTGATGTCCCTTGCGGATCACTGGTTCTTCACGGTGTTGCCGGAGAGTTGGACGCTGTCGCACTACGAGGAGGTGTTTGCATACGGGCTGACTTCCTCTGCAATTCGGAACAGCCTGTTCTACTCGTCGCTGAGCGCGTTCTTGGATTTAGCTATCGGAGTATGCATAGCGTATCTGCTTGTGCGGAAACGAGTTCCTGGAAGAGGTCTCATCGATGCGTTAGCCATGCTTCCGCTGGCTCTTCCCGGCCTTGTGTTGGCCTTTGGCTACGTCAGTGGGTTCAATTTCGATTGGATGGCCGGATGGCTCAACCCACGGGACAACCCATCGATCTTGCTGGTCGTCAGCTACAGCGTGCGACGGTTGCCTTTTATCGTGCGTGCTGCTGTGGCCGGACTACAGCAAACCAGCGTAGTGCTTGAGGAGGCATCGCTGAATCTGGGCGCTACTGCCTGGAGAACTCTTCGCAAGGTTACAATACCGTTGGTAATGGCTAACCTAGTAGCCGGCACCATCTTAACATTCTCATTTGCAATGCTCGAAGTAAGTGACAGCCTCATCCTCGCGATGAAAGAAAGCTACTACCCGATAACGAAGGCACTTTACTCGTTGCTGGGACGGATCAATCCAGGCTCCGCAAACGTGGCATGTGCGATGGGCGTCTTTGGTATGATTCTTCTATCGCTGAGTCTGTTTGTTGCCAGCATCACTCTAGGCAAGCGACTTGGCCAGATCTTCCGTGCTTGAATACCTCAGCGGTGGAGCCAGACGGTCAATACAGCGATGTCCGCTGGAGTCACTCCCGAAAGGCGAGATGCTTGTCCGATCGTGTAGGGTCTTGCGCTGTTAAGCTTCTGTCTGGCTTCCGTTCGAAGTCCCCGTATCGCCTCGTAATTGATGTCCTCCGGTAGAACTTTGGACTCAAGCGCAGCAATTTTGCTGGCCTCCTTCTGTTCCCGGTCCAGGTAGCTGTCATACTTCACCAGCGTCTCGATCTGTAACGCAGTATTCGGGTCCAACGCTGCCCAAGATCCTGGCAAATCGACCAAATGCACCCCCGGTCGTCTCAATAGCTCTAACATGGTCTTTCCGTCTTCGCGCAGTGTAGCCAGAGTGTCAATCGCGTCGGACACCATCGTAATTCTGTGCTGAATTTCTCTAAACTGGTCTGCGGAAATCAATCCGAATCGAGCCGCGTGTGATGCCAACCTGATCTGGGCATTGTCGTGACGCAGTAATAGGCGGTATTCTGCTCGCGAGGTGAACATTCGGTATGGCTCTGGTGCACCCTTCGTAGCGAGGTCATCGATCATGACCCCAATATACGATTCATCGCGCCGAAGAACGAACGGTGATTTCCCTTGGACGCGTAGCGCCGCGTTGATGCCGGCCAATAGCCCCTGAGCTGCGGCTTCTTCGTATCCTGAGGTTCCATTGATCTGACCGGCAAAAAACAAGTTTGGCGCGATCTTGCTCTCCAGCCATGGCTGGAGCTGCGTTGGAGGGGCAAAATCATACTCGACTGCATAAGCCGGACGAAGTAATTCTGCGTTCTCAAGCCCCTCAATCGAATGGATTATCTCCAACTGAACCTCGTAGGGCATGCTGGTGGAAGCTCCATTGACGTAAATTTCATCTGTTTTTCTGCCTTCTGGCTCGAGGTAGATCTGATGGCTTTCCTTGTCCGTGAATCGCACGATCTTGTCTTCGATAGAAGGGCAATACCTCGGACCAACGCCGACAATCTGACCCGAATAGAGCGGTGACCTCGTTAGATTGCTTTTGATGACTTCGGCGGTTCGTTTAGTTGTGTATGTCAGGTAACAAGGAAGTTGTTCCACGTGGAACTTCTTCGGAGTTCGACTAGAAAAGAAGGGCGGAGGGGTGTCGCCCTGCTGGCATTTGCATCCATCCCATCGAATGGACCTTTTGCTCAACCTTGGAGGGGTACCGGTTTTGTGCCGAGCCAGTCGAATTCCAAGTGACTTAAGTGAGCCGGACAGTTCTTGTGCAGAAGACTCACCCATCCTCCCACCGCTCAGCTTGTTCGCTCCGATGTGCATCAAGCCCTGCAAAAATGTACCGGTTGTGAGCACGACGCACTTAGCTGTGAAGTCGATTAGGAGGTTCGTCATTACCGACCACCTACGTGGCAATTGGAGAAGCTGCGTAGTCTTTCCCTGTCTTACATCCAATTGATTTTGCTTCTCAACGCGTAGCTTTGCCTCTATCTGATACGCCTTCTTGTCACATTGTGCCCGAGGAGCCTGCACGGCGACCCCCTTCTTGGTGTTCAACATCCTGAACTGAATTCCGGTCGAATCGGCTAGAGAAGCCATCTCTCCACCAAGTGCGTCGATCTCCCGAACTATGTGCCCCTTCCCAACTCCTCCGATGGAAGGATTGCACGACATCTGCCCAATCGTATCGATGTTGAGTGTTAGCAGAAGTGTCCGCACTCCCATTCGCGCACAGGCAAGACTTGCTTCTATGCCCGCATGTCCAGCTCCAACAAACAACAATCACATCATAGTTCACTTTATGTTCTACCATAATCATTTACCAATACAGAATGTGCTGAAAACCCTGTCCAGAATGTCCTCTGAAACCGTCGTGCCTATGATCTCTCCCACGGATTCAGAGGCCAAGCGTACGTCACAGGCAGCCAATTCAAGAGGTGCGTTTTGCTCGATATTCCGTATCCCAGCGATGAGATGTTTGTGTGCTGCGCCGAGTGCTTCCCTGTGACGTGAATTCAGCAGGAAGTCGTGCTGCCGTGGGAGGGATGAAGCCTCCCTGCCAATAGTCGACAGCAAAGCAGTTTTCAGTTCGCGCAATCCTTGACCTGTCTTTGCTGAGACGGGTATGCAGCGACCATTGGCAACTCCCCACGGGGACTCAACGCAGGGTAGATCAAACTTGTTAACCACAACTAGATGCGGCTTGGTTGCCAAAGAGGTCACAAGGGCCACTTCATTACTGGTTACCTTGCGTCCATTCTCCAACACCATCAGGACTACATCAGCATCGGTTACCTCCTTGATCGCTCGGCGCACGCCTTCCTTCTCCAGTTGCATTTTGGCCTCGTGTATTCCGGCAGTATCAACCAGCCGGAAAGTCACGCCGCCAATGACGGTCGATTCTTCGACTGTGTCCCTGGTAGTGCCCGGAATAGGGCTGACGATCGCACGCTCTCGGCCCAACAAAGCATTCAGTAAGCTCGACTTCCCAACGTTCGGTGCGCCAACGAGTACGACGCGATACCCTTGGCGGATAGTTTGAGATTCACGGTACAAAGACGCCATTTGATCTATCGATATAGTTATCGTTTTAATAATGGTGATTAGGCTTGCTCGATGCGTCGCTGAAAACGCCTCATCCTCGTTGAAATCCAGATCCGCCTCAATCCGTGAGAGGCACATCAGCAGATCCTCCCGTATGCCGCTAACCCTTGTTCGCATAGATCCCTGCAACTGTTTCAATGATGCCTTACGGCATTCGTCGGAGCCGGCACGGATGAGCTCCGAAACTGCTTCGGCCTGAGTAAGGTCAATTCTTCCGTTCAGGAATGCCCGCTTCGTGAATTCACCCGGATATGCGTGTCTAGCACCGCACTGTATCGTTAGCGTGACTATTCGAGTAGCCACAGTTTGCCCGCCGTGACAAGAAATCTCTATCGTGTCCTCACAAGTGTAGCTGTGCGGCTGCCGGAAAAAAGTCATGATGACTTCATCGATTTCATCCGTTCCATCGATGACTCTCCCAAAGTACGCTTGATTGGGTCGCGGTTCGCCTTCAGAAAGGAGCTCATTTCCTTTGCCACGGCGAAAGATGCCGGTGGCAATTCGAACAGCATCTTTCCCCGACATCCGAATCACAGCCAGCCCACCTTCTCCCATGGGGGTGGCGATCGCACTGATGGTATCTTCGGACTTCATTGGGAGTCTTCGAGTGACCAATCCTACAGCACCCGCGCGCATGAATTCAACTTTCGACTTGAGACAAGGAATCAAGGCGTAGTCGAAGGCGGAACAAGGTCGAGACTCTCCGCTTCCCAAATCGTCAGCAAAGCATTAAAGAACACCGCATGAGGAAGCAGCACTACGCGACCCTAAAGAAACTCGGTATTCCCGAGGCCGACGCACATGACCTATTGGAATCCAAACAGCGATTTCCAGACGGTGCGCAGTACCGTTTCGAGATTCCCTCCACTGAATCGCCCAAGATGCTTCGGGCCCTGATCGAGGAGGCTGATAGATACAAAGTCCCCATCCACCGCGTAAGCCAAGGCAGTGGCATTATGATGCTCACGGATGACGAAATCCGTGAGATGCTTGTAATTGGGCGAGAACACGGCATGGAAGTCAACCTCTTTGTCGGACCGCGTGCGAACTTCGACATCGGCGGCATGTGGGCTGCACCTTCGGGCAAGTTCATCCAGTGGCAAGTGCGCGGTCAGGATCAGCTTCGTCATGCCATCGACGACGTGAAGCGCGCGTGCGACCTCGGTTGCCGTAGCGTCTTGCTGGCCGACATCGGACTCATTTGGGTGATTGCCGAGATGCGTCGCGAAGGCAGGTTGCCGAAGAACCTTGTCATCAAAACCAGCGCCGTCATGGCTCTCGCCAATGCCGCCGCGTGCAGGGTCGCCGAAAACTTGGGCGGAGACACGATCAACATCGCCAGCGATCTCACCATCGCCCAGATCGGCGCGATCCGTCAGGCGTGCAAAGCCGTGATTGACATGTACGTCGAAGTCCCCGATGGCCTCGGCGGTTTCATCCGCCACCACGAAACCCCGCAACTCATCAAAGTCGCCTCGCCGATCTACGTCAAACTCGGCCTGCGCAACAGCCCCGACATCTATCCTTACGGCACGCACATCGAGGCCACGGCGGTGGCGCTCAGCAGAGAGCGCGTCCGCCGGGCC
>Ga0187892_10010808_pt1 | contig 11422 bp, 9 predicted proteins | sample MA1701073metaG_FD_139345 | JGI IMG/M metagenome (GOLD analysis project Ga0187892, IMG submission 139345) | Bio-ooze microbial communities from a basaltic lava cave in the Kipuka Kanohina Cave System on the Island of Hawaii, USA - MA170107-3 metaG ... | reverse complement strand
CGGCCCGCGACGTTTGCGCTGCTGGCAAGTTGATCATGGAGCCTGAACGTAGTTGTCCGGTCTCCACGCGACCCGACCGTCCGCCTCGATGACATCGATGCGGCGCAAGCCGCCGCGGCCCTGGCAAGGGCCCCCGGCGCAACGCCCGTTTGCGGGTTCATACATCGCGCCGTGCGTGGAACAAATGAGGAATTCTCCTTCGGCATCGAAGAACTGGCCAGGCTGCCAGTCGAGCTCCATCTGGACGTGCGCGCACCGGTTCAGGTAGGCAATGACCTCGCCGCGATAGCGCACGACGAAAGCGGTCATCATCTCTGCACCGATCCGCACGTCGAAGCGCACTCCTGCGCCGCCATCGGCAAGCGCCGCCGAGTCGCAGACGTCGATCAACCCAGCAGCCATGTCCGCAGCTCGTCCATCGAATCCACCAGCGCCAGCGGCTGCAACGCGGCGAGTTGCGGGCGCGCATGAGCGCCGTAGGTGACGGCGACCGCGCTCGCGCCGGCCGCGGCTGCCATTTGCAGATCATGCGTGGTGTCGCCGATCATCAGCGTCCGTTCGCATCGGACGCCGAGTTCCGCGCAAAGGTCAAGCAACATCGCCGGGTGCGGCTTCGATTCGGATTGATCGGCGCAACGTGTTGCCGAAAAATACGCGCGCAGCGCGGTCGCATCGAGCGCGCGCATCAGTCCGGCGTGGGTCTTGCCGGTGGCAACGGCCAGCGTCTGCCCGCGAACGTGCAGCGTGTCGAGCAGATCGCGGGCACCGGCGAAAAGCTCGAGCGATTCTTCGTCAACCAGATAGTGATAGCGATAGCGCGCGGAGAACTCGGCCGCGCGTTCACGCGGAAGCGCGGGGACACAGCGCGCGAGCGCATCGTGCAGGCCAAGACCGATCACGTTCGACGCCGTTGCGAAATCCGGCACCGGGAGGTCGAGATCCGCCGCCGCATGCTGAATCGCGCGCGCGATGGTCGCGGTCGAATCGATCAGCGTGCCGTCCCAGTCGAACGCGATCAGATCGAACTTTTCAAGCATGCCGTGCGGCCCGAAGAAAATCCATGCATTCGCGCGGCAGCGCGGCTTCCAGATGCAGCCATTCCTGCGTGACCGGATGCTGCAGGCGTATCGAGGCCGCATGCAAGAACATGCGCGACAGCCGCGGCTGCGAGCCACGTTTGGCGAGTTGACGGTTGGCGCCGAAGTCGCCGTACTTGTCGTCGCCCGCTATGGGAAATCCCAGATGCGCAAGATGGACGCGAATCTGGTGCGTGCGGCCGGTTCTCAATTCAGCCTCCAGAAGGCTGAATGCACCCAGGCGCTCGCGCAGATTGAACACGGTGTGCGAGGCCATGCCCTCGTCATCGACGCTGACGCGCCGTTCACCTTCAGAGGTCACGCGCTTGCGCAATGGCGCCCGCACGTGCTGCCGATCGTTGACCCAGTCGCCGATCACCAAAACCAGATAACGCTTGTCGACCTCTCCGGAGCGCAACTGCTTGTGCAGGCCGAGCAACGCACGCCGTGACTTGGCGAGCAACAGCAGGCCTGAGGTCTCGCGGTCGAGCCGATGCGCCAGCTCGAGAAACGGCTGATAGGGCCGCGCCGCGCGCACCTGCTCGATCAGCCCGAACGCAACGCCACTGCCTCCATGCGCGGCCAGCCCGGCCGGCTTGTCCACGGCGAGCAGATGTTCGTCCTCATACAAGACCGGCGGCACGCTGGCGGTCGCGGGCGCCGCGGCGGGCGCAGCCTGCCGCTCGGCCAATCGCATCGGCGGCACCCGCACCTCGTCGCCCTCATGCAGCCGCTGCGCGACGCGTGCGCGCGCCTTGTTGATCCGGACTTCACCGCTGCGAACGATCCGGTAGATGTGGCTCTTGGGAACGCCCTTGGCCAAAGCCAGCAAAAAGTTGTCGAGCCGTTGACCGTCGGCGTGAGTTCCTACGGTCAGATACGAGGCGTGATCCGGTGACACCGCGGCTCTGCCTCCCGTTGGATCGCTCGCGCCCCGCATGCTTCTTCCCTATACTCGCCGCCGTTGAGCCTGGACCGCGCAATCGCTGCGCCTTACAGCCAACGCGTCCGATTCTATCGACGCTCACCGCCGGCCCTGTGCCTGTCGCGGTCCGTCGTGCGGGATTGGACAAATCCCGCCGGCGTGTCGTGCGCCGTGGGCAACGGAAATTCTGCAGAGCCGTAACGAGGAGCCGCAGATGCTAGGAGCCGCACAGCGACGGCCGAGACATACCAAGTACGGTAGGCGAGGCCGGAGCGAGCACGCGACGACGCAGATGCGGCCCGCAGTAGGTGGTTATGCGGAGTTTTCAAAGAGCGGCGAGGCGCGAGGCGCCGGCGCCGCGTGGATATGAACCCTGGAGCGGGCGAGCAATCGCGCGCGTCCTACCGAATCGAGTCGAGCCGGCTGCCGCGACAGGCGTAAGCGAGCGGCAGCCCAAGCAACAGTCAGGTCGTTTTTCAGATGATCGAGGCCAGTTCAGTCATTGCCGTCCCCGCCTGCGCGGGGCGCGGCATAGGCACGCGCCGCGGGACACTCCCGCCGGCGGCCATGCTCGTCTGAGCCGCAACCCACGCGGCAGCTGCGTCCTGTCCGGCTCGCTTCGGCACATGCGCCCGCAAGAGGCGCGAGGAGTGCTGAATGAAGAGAATGCTCTTCAACGCCACGCATTCGGAAGAACTGCGCGTGGCCATCGTCGACGGACAGAAGCTCGTCGATATCGACATCGAGACCGCGGGCCGCGAGCAGCGCAAGTCCAACATCTACAAGGGCGTCGTCACCCGCGTCGAGCCCAGCCTCGAAGCGTGTTTCGTCGACTACGGCGAAGAACGCCACGGATTTCTTCCCTTCAAGGAAGTTTCGCGCGCCTACTTCAAGGAAGGCGTCGACGTGCGCAGCGCGCGCATCCAGGACGCGCTGCGCGAAGGCCAGGAACTCGTCGTCCAGGTGGAAAAGGAAGAACGCGGCAACAAGGGCGCGGCGCTCACCACGTTCATCTCGCTCGCCGGCCGCTACCTCGTACTGATGCCGAACAACCCGCGCGGCGGCGGCGTGTCGCGCCGTGTCGAGGGTGACGAGCGGCAGGAACTGCGCGACGCGATCGACCAGCTCGATCTGCCCAACGGCATGAGCGTGATCGCGCGCACTGCGGGCATTGGCCGCGCGGTCGAAGAACTGCAATGGGATCTGAACTATCTGTTGCAACTGTGGCGCGCTGTCGATGATGCCGCCACTGCGCTGTACAAGGACGCCGCCGGCAACACCGTGCGCGACGCGGCCGGCGCGGACGGACAACGCAACAAGCGACTCAACCCCGCGCCGTTTCTGATCTTCGAGGAATCGAGTCTCGTCATCCGCGCGATCCGCGACTACTTCCATCCGCAGATCGGCGAACTACTGGTCGACACCGACGATATCGCCGAGCAGGCGCGCCAGTTCATGGCGCATGTGATGCCCGACATGGTGAGCCGCGTCAAACGCTACAAGGACGACGTGCCGCTTTTTTCGCGCTTCCAGATCGAACACCAGATCGAGACCGCGTATTCACGCACGGTACCGCTGCCGTCCGGCGGCGCTGTCGTGGTCGATCACACCGAGGCGCTGGTCGCCATTGATGTGAACTCGGCGCGATCGACCAAAGGGTCCGACATCGAGGAAACCGCGCTGCGCACGAACCTCGAAGCTGCCGACGAAGTCGCGCGCCAGTTGCGCCTGCGCGATCTGGGCGGGCTCATCGTGATCGACTTCATCGACATGGAGGAAGGCAAGAACCAGCGCACGGTTGAAAACCGGCTGAAAGACGCGATTCATTTTGATCGCGCGCGAGTGCAGATGGGCAAGATCTCACGCTTCGGCATGATCGAACTGTCGCGCCAGCGGCTGCGCCCCGCGCTGTCCGAAGGCAGCCACGTGACTTGCCCGCGCTGCAACGGGGTCGGCGTTATTCGCGACACCGAAAGCTCGGCGCTGCACATCCTGCGCATCCTGCAGGAAGAAGCGATGAAGGAGGGCACCGCGGCCATTCATGCGCAGGTGCCGGTCGACGTCGCCACATTTTTACTGAACGAAAAACGCGTCGACATCGCGAAGCTGGAAGCGCGGCTACGCGTGTCGGTGGTGCTGATACCGAACAAGTTTCTCGAAACTCCGCACTACAAGGTCGAACGGCTGCGCCACGACGATGAGCGCGTCGAAACCGCCAAGGCGAGCTTCGAGCGCGCAGAAACACCCGCAACCGAAATCGCGTACGGAATAGAGCACGGTGACGGCGAGCGCGCGAAACCGAAACAGGAACCGGTCGTGCGCGGCATCGTGCCGCAGACGCCAGCGCCTGTCGTGGCGCCGCTACCGGCGCCGGTGCCGATCGCGGCCGCGACGCCGTCGATTTCAATGTGGACGCGCATCAAGACCTGGTTCGGATCCGCGCCGGAGCCGATCGTCGTGCCAGCCGCATCCGCGGGGGCGGCCGCCCGCGAGTTGCGTTCAGATCGAGGACGCGGTGAACGTGGTGATCGCGGCAATCGCCGGCCAGATCGCAATGACCGTCGCGACGGGCGCCGTGGCGAACGTGGCGAACGCGGAGAGCGGCGGCCTGCCCCGGCGGGCAGTAGGCCGGGGCCGGATGGAAAACCGACCGAGCGACGCGACCGCCCAGGCAAAGCTGCACCAGAAAAGAAACCTGCCAGCGCTGCAACGATGGCCGCGCCACTGACAGACGATGGCACCGACACGCCGGCGAAAGGCGCGCCGCCCGATCGCGGTGGGCAGCGCGGCCGGCGTGGCCGTCGCGACCGAAGTGAAGGTACGAAAGATCGGCAACGACGCGGCCCCGGCTTACTGCCTGCCGGGGCAGGCCGTGAAGCCGAAGCCGCGGCTCAAGAGAGCGCGGTCAACGTGGCCGACCTTGCTGAATCTCATGTGCCCGTGGCGAGCGACGCAGAGTTGAACGGAAACCGAGAACTGGTCGTCAACGCGGGCGTTGTCGTCGCCGCTGATTCATCTCAACCGGACGACGAGCGTCGCGGCCGCCGCCGTCGCCGGCGTCGGGGGCGCGGTGGCGATCGAGATGAGCCCGCGTCCGAAGACGCACCCATCGCCACGCCAGCGAATGAGCTTGCCGTCGCGCCGCGCGAGCGAATCGAGCTTGCGTCAATAGGGCCTGCGTCAGCGCTACCCACGACCGAGGCGACCACGCGCGTCGAACTCCCCGCAGAGCCGATCACCCTGCCCTTGATGCCGGCGCGGCGCGCGCTGATGGCGCCGCTGCCGATCGACGAACTGACGCCTTTGCTGAACGAGGCCGGCTTGAGTCTCGTGCAGACGCACGCGCTCAAACTGGTCGACGCGCAGGCGCGCATCGCGGCCGAACCGAAGCCGGCGCACGCGCCGCGCGAACGACCTGAGCTGCCGCCGCTGGAATCAGGGCCGCTCGTTCAGATCGAGACCCGCCCCACCTAACCCGCGGCGCAAGCCGCGCCGACCTTCCCCCTCTCCCCTTGCGGGGCGGAGGCGGGGTTTAGCGAAGCGAAGCTTCGCGCCGCCGCAGCGACGCGCGCCTGCAAGCGCGCGGCTCCGGGGCCGCAGAGAGGGGGCGACCGCAGTAACATCATCGGCATGAACGAACGCGTTATTCCGCTAATCGACGAACGCGCCGGCGCGCTGTCGGCGGGATTGTCCGGCGAGATCGAGCCCGCGACCGGTCGCGTCACCGACCGGCGCGGCCGCCCGCTGCGCGATCTGCGGATCTCCGTCACCGATCGCTGCAACTTCCGCTGCACCTACTGCATGCCGAAGGAAGTGTTCGACAAGGACTACCGCTTTCTGCCGCATGCCGACCTGCTCAACTTCGAGGAGATCGTGCGACTCGCCCGCCTCTTCGTCGAGCACGGCGTTGAAAAAATCCGCCTGACGGGCGGCGAGCCGCTGCTGCGCAAAGACATCGACAAGCTGATCGCGATGCTGGCGCCCTTGCGTACCCGCGATGGCAAACCGCTCGACCTGACATTGACGACCAATGGTTCGCTGCTCCGGCGCAAGGCACGCCAGCTCGCGGCGGCGGGGCTCAAGCGTGTCACCGTGTCGCTCGACGCGCTCGACGACGCGATCTTCCAGCGGATGAATGACGTCGAGTTCCCGGTCACCGAGGTGCTCGACGGCATTGACGCGGCAGCCGAGGCCGGTCTCGGACCGATCAAGATCAACATGGTCGTGCAGCGCGGTGTCAACGACCACGAGATCATCGCGATGGCGCGTCATTTCAAAGCCAGCGGCCACATCCTGCGCTTCATCGAGTTCATGGACGTGGGCACATCGAACGGCTGGCGGCTCGATGACGTGGTGCCGTCGGCCGAAGTGATTCGAACCATCGGCGCGCGGCTGCCCATGGTGCCCGTCGATGCCAACTATGCGGGCGAGGTTGCCGAACGCTGGCGCTATGTCGACGGCGGCGGCGAAATCGGCGTGATCTCGAGCGTCACGCGGGCGTTCTGCCGCGATTGCACGCGCGCGCGCCTGTCGACCGAGGGCAAGCTGTATCTATGTCTGTTTGCTCACCGCGGCCACGACCTGCGCGCACTGCTGCGTGGCGGCGCCAGCGATCCGCAGCTTTCGACGGCGATCGGCCGCATCTGGGGTGCGCGCAACGACCGGTACTCCGAACTGCGAACGGAGGCGACTACAGGCTTGAAGAAGGTCGAGATGTCGTACATCGGTGGCTGACGACATCACCGGGCTGATTCTCGCCGGGGGGCGCGGCAGCCGCTTGGGCGGCGCCGACAAGGGATGGCTCGAGGTCGGCGGCAAGCCGCTTATCGTGAACGCACTCGAGCGGCTGCGACCACAGGTGGCGACTGTGATTGTCAGCGCCAATCGAAATCTTGAGCGCTATCGAAGTATTGATGTCCCTGTCGTGATCGACGATCCGTCGCTCGGCGATTTTCCCGGTCCATTGGCGGGCATGCTCTCCGCGCTTCGCATCACGACAACAACCTGGCTGGCGGTCGTTCCCTGCGACGCGCCCGCCGCTCCGGTCGATCTCGTTGCACGCCTGCGGGCGGCTGTGCATCAGTCCGGCGCCGCGATTGCCGAGACCAGCGACGGCGTGCACCCGACATTCGCGCTGTTGCGATCGTCGCTCTCACCGAAACTTGCGGCGTGGCTGCACAGCGATCAACGAAAGGTGCAGGACTGGTTCAGTTCGATCGGCGCCGCGCGCGTGCAGTTTGCCGACAACGCCGCGTTCGCGAACCTCAACTCGCCGGCCGATTTCCGATGAAAGACGAACTCGACCTCGCGTCCGCACTCGCGCTGTTGTGCAGCGAGCTGACACCGCTCGATGGCATCGAGCAACTGTCGCTTGCGGCCGCGGCAACCCGTTATCTCGCCCAGGATCTCATATCGCCGCTGGACCTGCCGCCGTTCGACAACTCCGCAATGGACGGATTCGCGGTTCGCGCCGCTGATTGCAAGTTCGAAGCAAGTCTGACGTACGTGGGTACCGCGCTCGCCGGGCATCCGTTCGCGACACGGCTCGGTGTCGGACAGACCGTTCGCATCATGACGGGAGCGCCGCTGCCGGAGGGCGCGGATGCCGTGGTGATCCGCGAAGACGCAATCGAAGAGCAGAACTCGATCAAGGTGCCGGCGGAAATCGAAGCCGGCAGCAACGTGCGCTTGCGCGCAGAACATATCGCTGCGGGCCAATCCGTCCTGGCCGCCGGCACACGCCTTGGCGCCGCCGAATTGGGACTGGCTGCAGCGATTGGAGTAACCCGCGTTGCTGCGCATCGGCGCTTGCGCGTTGCCATTGCATCGACCGGCGACGAGCTCGCCGATCCGCCCCAACGGCTCTCGATGTACGCGAGCTACGACGCCAATCGGCCGATGCTCGCGCGCGCGTGCGACGCGCTCGGATTCGAAGCGCGCGATCGCGGCATCTGCGCCGATCAATCCGGCGCCTTGCGCGGCCTCATCGAAACCGCGCTCGACGATGGGTTCGATGCGCTGCTGGTTTCCGGCGGGTCCGCGCAAGGAGATGCGGACATCGTGCGGCAGGCGGCGACGATCCGCTTCATTCCAATGAATTTGCGTCCCGGCCGCGGCGTCGCATTCGGTCGCTTTGCACACGCAGGAAGAACGCTTGCACTATTCGGTCTTCCGGGCAACGCAGTCGCAGCGTTCATCGCGTTTCATCTGCTGATCGTGCCGGCGCTTTGTCATCTCGCCGGCGGCCGCGCTCGCGTCCCGGTGCATGTGCCCTTGCCGCTCGCTTGCGCTGCGCGCGCCAAAGCGGGTCGCATCGACTATCGCCGTGCTCGCTTCGTCACCGCGAGTGGCGGCCGCCTTGCGGTTCAGCCGCTCGCAATGCAGGGTTCGGCGATGCTGCGGACCGTGACCGAAGCGGACGCGCTGATCGCCGTAGGACCCGCGACCGCTTATCAGGCGGGCGAACTGATTCCCACTGTCCTGCTGGCAGCCCTCCCCGGCTAGCGAAGATCTGTTCTCACCTCCCCCTTCAAGGGGGAGGCCGGGAGGGGGATGGGTTGCCGGCGCGAGCCAGACTCCCCGTTCTTAGTCCGCCTTTTCCGCTGTTACCGCGCTCGCGGCACCCTCTAAGGTTGCGCGACGGACAGACCGGAACTTGAAAAATGAAATTTGACGACCTGCCGATGGGCACACGCATCTGGCTTGCGATCGGCATTGCCGTTGCAACGGCAGGTGTGGCCGGCGCGGCAGTGTCCTGGCAGGCCAGCGCGGCGATTGCGCAAGGCGCGTCCGACGCGCGCAGCCACTGGATGCAGATGCTGGGCTGGTTCGGCTCCGCCGCCGTGATCATCGTTTTGTTTGGCCGCTGGGTCGTGCGCAGCATCGTGCTGCCGTTTCACAAGGCCGTCGACGTTGCGGTCGCGATCGCGCAGGGCAAACTCGATAACACGATCAAGTCAGAAAGCCGCGACGAACTCGGCTGGCTGCTGCACGAGCTCAAGCGGATGCAAAAGAACCTCATCAAATCGGTCACCCAGATCAAAACGGCGGCCGGCGCCATCAACTCCGCGGCAACGGAAATCGCAAACGGCAACGCCGAACTTTCCGTGCGCACCGAGGCCCAGGTTGCATCACTCGCGCAGACCACCGCATCGATGGGCGACCTGACGACCGCGGTTGAACGCAACGCAGCGAGCGCGACCTCGGCCAACGAACTGGCGCAGAACGCCGCGCATGTCGCAGCGCGCGGCGGCGCCAAGGTCTCAGACGTTGTGCGAACGATGAACGAGATCAACGCGGCCGCGGCCAAGATGACCGAGATCATCGGCGTGATCGACGGCATCGCTTTTCAGACCAACATCCTCGCGCTGAACGCCGCGGTCGAGGCGGCGCGCGCGGGCGAGCAGGGCCGCGGATTCGCCGTCGTCGCCGCCGAGGTGCGCAACCTGGCACAGCGCAGCGGAGCGGCCGCCCGCGAGATCAAGGCATTGATCGCCGATGCCACCGAAAGAACCGGCGCCGGTGCAAAGCTGGTTGCCGAGGCGGGGCATACAACAAATGAGGTGGTGGACAGCGTCAACCGTGTGATGGACATCATGCGCGAGCTCAGCAAAGCCGGCCAGGCGCAATCCAGCGGAATCACCAGCGTCAATGCGGCGGTCGAAGAAATGGATCGAATGACGCAGAAAAACGCCGCGATGGTCGAACAGTCGGCCGCGGCGGCCGCGGCCGTTCTGTTCGAAGCGGAAAGCCTGGCGTCGGTAGTAAGCAGCTTCAAGCTCGCGCCGCCCGCCGGCGTTCGATAGTCCTCGGCTTCGATTCGCATCGAGCCGCATGCACGGCAACGCCGTTCCCTAGGCGGGCGGCGAAGAGGATCGGCTACGAAGGGGCTCGACAGCCCCCTCGTGCTCCCCCAGTCAGATAAATGAAGGCCGCGCAAAATAAACTGCGCTCAATGGACATCCTTCACCAGCTCGCCGGCCTTCTCGCGCTGCTCGGTTTGTGCTGGCTGTTTTCGGAGGATCGCCGCGCAATCGAGTGGCGTCCCGTTGTCGCCGGACTGCTGCTTGCATTCACTCTCGCGTTTGCGCTGCTGCGATTCCCGCTGCTGGCCGAAGCGATGCGCGCACTCAACGCCGCGGTCGGCGTGCTGGAACATGCGACCACGGCCGGAACGTCGTTCGTGTTCGGATTTCTCGGAGGTGCGCCGCTGCCGTACGCCGAAACCGCTCCCGGCGCGAGTTTCATCCTCGCGTTCAAGGCGCTGCCCTTGGTGCTGCTGGTCTCGGCGCTGTCGGCGCTGCTCTTTCACTGGCGCGTGTTGCCGGCCATCGTTCGCGGTTTCGCGTGGTTGCTCGAGCGCACGATGCGCGTGGGCGGCGCCGTCGGTGTGTCTGCCGCCGCCAATGTATTCGTCGGCATGGTCGAAGCGCCGTTGCTGGTGAGACCCTACCTCGCGCGCATGTCGCGCGCGGAGTTGTTCTGCGTGATGAACTGCGGCATGGCGACGATCGCGGGAACAGTGCTGGTTCTGTACGCGATCGTGCTGCGGCCTGTGCTGCCCGATGCGCTGTCGCAATTGTTGATCGCGTCGTTTGTCGCCACGCCGGTCGCCATCGCGCTTTCGGCGATGCTGGTTCCGGGTCCGCTTGCGGGTTCGGCTCGCATCGAGCTACCGCGCGAAGACTCGAACAGCGTCGCCGCATTGACGCGCGGCACCTTGGAAGGGTTGCAGCTGCTGCTCGCCATCATTGCGATGCTGGTGGTGTTCGTCGCGCTGGTCGCGCTCGTCAATACAGTGCTGGGTTTGTTTCCGGACGTCGACGGTGCACCGCTGGCGCTCGAACGCATCACCGGCTGGCTGTTCGCGCCGCTCGCGTGGATGACCGGCGTGCCGTGGAGTGAAGCACCAGTCGCCGGCGCGCTGCTCGGCAAGAAGACTGTTCTTAACGAGTTTCTCGCCTACCTCGATCTTGCGCGCGCGACCGACGAACAACTGTCGCCGCGCAGCCGCGTGCTGATGCTTTACGCGCTATGCGGCTTTGCGAATTTCGGCAGCCTGGGAATCATGCTCGGCGGTCTGGCAACGATGCTGCCGGTCGAGCGACGCGCGGAGTTGGCGCAACTGGGGTTGAAGTCAATTGTCGCTGGGTTGCTTTCCACGTGCGCTACTGCGGCGTTGGTGGGATTCTTGGTATGAAGCCTCGCTTTGTTTGATCTGTTGATGGTGCCAAGGACCCTTCCGCCGCAGTCATCGCAACGGCCCAGCAAGTTTGCGGAGATCGCGGATCAGCATGGCCTAGTGTTCCGTAACGTAAGTCATGTTAATATGGGCCCATTCGGTTACGGGAGAATGGTCCATGGCCAATCTGGCGCGTCCGATTACGTTGGCAGCGTCTGATCGTGCGGAACTCGAACGCCT
>Ga0187892_10010807_pt1 | contig 11423 bp, 9 predicted proteins | sample MA1701073metaG_FD_139345 | JGI IMG/M metagenome (GOLD analysis project Ga0187892, IMG submission 139345) | Bio-ooze microbial communities from a basaltic lava cave in the Kipuka Kanohina Cave System on the Island of Hawaii, USA - MA170107-3 metaG ... | reverse complement strand
TCGCGCGGCGGGCAGGCCTCGGGCGGCGCGACCTCGGGCGGCAGCGCGTGGTGCAGCTCCGGGGAGGCGCTGCCGCGCGCGAAGGCCGCGAGCGCGAGCGCCTGGAGCTTGCCGCCCTGGAGCAGCCGCGCGCTCGCCGTCGTGACGGTGCGGCCGGTGCGTTCGAGCACCGTCTCGACGCGCGCCTCGCCCTCGGCCGGCGGGCGCAGGTAGTGGACGGTGAGCGAGCGCAGCGAGCGGGCGGGGTCGGCGACCGCGTGCTCGAGCGCCCGCACCAGCAGCGCGGCGATGTACCCGCCGTTGGGCCCGCGCACGACCCACCAGCCGCGGTCGACCCGCACGCCGTAGGCGCCGCCGCCCAGCGGCTGGGGCTCGGTGTCCCGGTCGAAGCGCGTCGGCATGGCGCGGGAGCATAGGCCCGAGAAGGGATAGGGCCGCCGGACCCCCGCGGGGCGGCTGCGATGAAATCGACATTGACTTTCAATTTCGACGCATTACGGTCCCTGCCATGCTCGTCTGCCACTGCAAGGGCCTGACCGAACGCGAGGTCCGCAGCGCGATCGAGTCCGGCGCCTGCTCGCGCCGCGCGCTCGCCCGGCAGTGCGGCGCCGGCAGCGTGTGCGGTGGCTGCCGGCCGGTGCTCGACGAGCTGCTCGAGCGGCACGACGACTCGACGAGCGCCGCGCTCGGCTTCGAGCTCGCGACCGCGAGCTGAGCCTCCGCCGAAACCGAATTCCGTTTTCGGTTTGCTGGCCGCGTCGCGCGTGCGCCCCTAGCTTGCGCCCGTTCTGCGACGGGAGAAAGCCATGCCGAAGGGCGATGCGAAGGTCATCGAGCTGCTGAACGAGATCCTCACCGCCGAGCTCACCGCGATCAACCAGTACTTCATCCACGCCAAGATGTGCGCGAACTGGGGCTACGAGCGGCTCGCGAAGAAGAAGCGCGAGGAGTCGATCGAGGAGATGCACGACGCGGATCGCCTGATCGAGCGCATCCTCTACCTCGGTGGAACGCCGAACATGCAGCGCCTCTCGCCGGTGAAGGTCGGCGAGGACCCGATCGAGCAGCACCGCCTCGACCTCGCGCTCGAGACCGAGGCCGTCCAGCGGTACAACAAGGGCGTCGCGCTCGCGCGCGAGAAGGGCGACAACGGCACCAAGGAGCTGCTCGAGCACCACCTGAAGACCGAGGAGGCGAGCGTGGACTGGCTCGAGTCGCAGCTCTACCTCGTCGAGAAGCTCGGCGCACCGGCGTACCTCGCCGAGCAGATGCACGAGTAGCGGCACCCCCCATGCCCGCGCCGGTCCGTGTGTACGAGCATCCGCTCTCGCCCTACGCGCAGAAGGTGAAGATCGCGCTCAGCGAGAAGGGCGTGCCCTTCGAAGCGCTGATGCCGGCCGACGTCGGCTCGGGCCGCGTGGCCGGCGAGTTCGCGGCCGCGAGCCCGCGCGGCGAGGTGCCGGTGCTGGTGGACGGCGACGTCCGCCTGTTCGACTCGAGCGTGATCGTGGCGTACGTCGAGGAGCGCTGGCCCGAGCCGCCGCTGCTGCCCGCGGCGCCCGCCGCCCGCGCGCGCGTGCGGACGCTCGAAGAAGTGGTGGACACGCACTACGAAGCGATCAACTGGGCGCTCGCCGAGATCTTCGCGTTCGGGCGCGCGAAGGGAGAGCTGGCGCAGCGCCTCGCCGCGCGCGCGGCCGAGCAGACCGCGGCGCTCCAGACCTGGCTCGAGCCGCAGCTCCAGCCGTCGGGCTGGTTCAACGGCGAGACCTTCGGCATGGGCGACCTGTGCGTGGCGCCCTTCGTGAACGGCTCGGTCGGCTTCGGCAACGGCCCGAAGGCGGGCACGCGCCTCGCGGGGTGGCTCGCCCGCGTGAACGAGCGGCCCTCGGTGGCGGCGGCCGCGAGCGCGGCGCGCGAGGCGGCCGCGCAGGCCGCCACCTCCCTCGGCAACGTGGCGGAGCTGGTCGCGTCCGGTCAGTTCAAGCGCGAGTACCGCGATCACCGGCTCGAGTGGATGGTCCGGAGCGGCGGGATCGAGGTCGTGCTCGAAGGCCTCGCCCGGAACAACATCCGCTTCGTCGAGTTCCCGGGCGGCTGAGCGGGCTACGGCAGGGCGAGCTGCCGCAGGTGCTCGCCGACCACGATCGCCATCGCCGCCTGCAGGTTGTAGGACGGGATGAAGCCGCGCATCGGGATGCGGATGGCGCCGTCGCACGCGTCGAGCACCTCGCGCGGGATGCCGTGACGCTCGCCGCCCACGATCAGCAGCAGCGGCTCGGTGAGGTCCACCTCGTAGGGCGCGCGCGTGCCCACGTCTTCGATCGCGAGGACGCGCCGGCCTGCGGCGCGCGCCGCCGCCACCACCGCGAGAGCGGGCTCCCAGAACACCGGCAGGAAGCGGTCCGCGCGCATGGACGCGCGCAGCGCCTCGCGCCGGCCTTCGTGCAGGAAGGCGCCGTCCACGAACGCGCCGTGCGCGCCGGACACCTCGGCGAGACGGAGCGCGAAGCCGGTGTTGCCGGGGTAGGCGAGGCCCACGAGCAGCCAGACGAGTCCGCCCGAGGCGAGCACGGTGGCGCGGTCCGCGTCTGGCGGCCCGCCGACGAGCGCGAGGATCTCGGCGGACGGGCTCGCCTCGGAGAGCCGCCAGAGCGAGCGCTCGCTCTCCTCGCGCACCGGGATACCGAGCGCCTTCGCGCGATCGACGAGCGCCGCGACGGCCGGATCGCGCGGCGCCTTCGCGACCAGCACGAGCCGCACGGGCTCGCCCGCGTCGAGCGCGGCGAGCAGCGCGGCGGGGCCGGTGAGCTGGCGGCGAGGCGCGAGCACGGCGCGAGGCTACCGGGCGGCGCATCTCCAGTCCGCGCCCCTCGGGTGGAAGGGGTTTCCATCCAGATGCCTCCTCCTCGGCATCCCTCATATGAGATTCCTCCGCGATTTCACCTTCTTGAAGCCTCGCACCCCGCGCGCGGGAGGTGGCACGCGGCCTGCATTGTTTTCACGCGGGTGCCGTCAACCCCTGGGAAGGGAAGCACGACATGAGACTCTTGCGCGCTGCGCTGGCCGCATCGGCGGGGATGGCACTCTTCGCTGCGGAGCCGGTTTCTGCCCTCGCCATCACGTTCGACCTGAACTTCGAGTTCAGCAACGGGACGCCGCCCGAAGGCGTCGCCCCGTGGACGACGATCACGATCGACGACACGGCCGACGCGGGCGGCGCGAACAGCGTCCGCGTCACGATCTCGAACCCGAACCTGACGGGCGGCGAGTTCGTGAGCGAGGTCTCGCTGAACCTCGACCCGCTCCTCGACCCGACCGCCCTCACGTTCAGCGCGGTGGACACGAGCGCCGTCGCGAGCATCGGCTTCGATACCGGCGTCGACGAGTTCCAGGCCGACGGCGACGGCAAGTTCGACATCCTGTTCGACCTGCCGCCTCCGCCCGGAGCCTTCCCCACGAAGTTCACCGCCGGCGAGACGATCTCGTTCGATCTGACCTACACCTCGGCGCTCACGGCCGACGATTTCGACTTCGGGAGCGCGCCGGGCGGCGGACAGGGAACCTTCCACGCCGCGGCGCACGTGCAGGGCATCGGTCCCAGCGACGCGGACAGCGGCTGGATCGGCCCGGTGCCCGAGCCGGGCCTCGCGCTGCTGCTGGTGGCGGGCGCGCTCGCCGGGGTGGGGATCGCGAGACGACAACAGCGCTAGCCGAGCCGGCGCAGCCTCTGGGAAGGGGAAGGCGCCGCGGGCGAGCGGCCAGGCGCTGAAGGCGGGGCGGACCGGACGGTCCGCCCCGCCGCGTCTCAGCCGACCGTGCGGAACTCGAGCGCGTCGCCGGCGAGGCGGGCATCCGCCTCGACCTTCGCGCCGTCGCCGAACGCGCCCTCGAGGATCTTGAGCGCGAGCGGGTCCTGGACCATGCGCTGGATCACCCGCTTCAGCGGCCGCGCGCCGTAGTGCGGGTCGTAGCCCTTCTCGGCGAGCAGCCGCTTCGCCTCGGGCGTGAGCTCGAGCGTGATGCGGCGGTCGGCGAGCAGCCGGCGCACGCGCTCGAGCTGGATGTCGACGATGTGGTCGATGTGCTCGCGCCCGAGCTGGTGGAAGATCACGACGTCGTCCACGCGGTTCAGGAACTCGGGCTTGAAATGCGCGCGCAGCGCGTCCATCACGCGCGCCTCGAGCTCCTCGTGCTGCGAGGGGCCGAGCTCGACGATGAACTGGCTGCCGATGTTCGAGGTGAGGATCAGGACCACGTTCTTGAAGTCGATCGTGCGGCCCTGGCCGTCGGTCAGGCGCCCGTCGTCGAGGATCTGGAGCAGCGCGTTGAACACGTCGGGGTGCGCCTTCTCGATCTCGTCGAACAGCACCACGCTGTAGGGACGGCGGCGCACGGCCTCGGTGAGCTGGCCGCCCTCCTCGTAACCGACGTAGCCGGGCGGAGCGCCGATCAGCCGCGACACGGTGTGCTTCTCCATGTACTCGCTCATGTCGAGCCGCACCATGGCCTGCTCGTCGTCGAACAGGAACTCGGCCAGCGCGCGCGCCGTCTCGGTCTTCCCGACGCCGGTCGGGCCGAGGAAGATGAACGAGCCGATCGGCCGGTTCGGGTCCTGGAGCCCGGCGCGGGCCCGCCGCACCGCGTTCGACACGGCGCGCAGCGCCTCGTCCTGCCCGATCACGCGGCGGCGCAGGTTCTCCTCCATGTGGAGGAGCTTCTCCTGCTCGGCCTCCATCATCTTGCTGACGGGGATGCCGGTCCACTTCGAGACGATCTCGGCGATCTCCTCGGCCGTGACCTCCTCGGAGAGCAGCGAGCCCTCCTTCTCGACCGCGCTGACCTTCTGCTGCTCCGCCTCGAGCTCCTTCTCGAGCTCGCGCAGCAGCCCGTACTGGATCTCGGCGGCGCGCTCGAGGTTGCCCTGGCGGCGCGCGCGGTCGAGCTCGGCGGTGAGCGCCTCGCGCTTCTCCTTCAGCTCGCGCAGCTTGGCGATGCCGCCCTTCTCGTTCTCCCAGCGCGCCTTCAGCGCGGTAATCTGGCTCTGGAGCTCGGCGAGCTCCTTCGCGAGGCGCTCGAGCCGCTCCTTCGAGGCCTTGTCGGTCTCCTTCTTCAGCGCTTCGCGCTCGATCTCGAGCTGCATGCGCTTGCGCTCGAGCTGGTCGAGCTCCTCGGGCATCGAGTCGATCTGCACGCGCACCCGGCTCGCCGCCTCGTCCATCAGGTCGATGGCCTTGTCGGGCAGGAAGCGGTCGGTGATGTAGCGGTGCGAGAGCGTGGCGGCGGCGATGATGGCGGCGTCCTGGATGCGCACGCCGTGGTGCACCTCGTAGCGCTCCTTGAGGCCGCGCAGGATCGAGATGGTGTCTTCGACGGAGGGCTCGCCCACGAGCACCGGCTGGAAGCGGCGCTCGAGCGCGGCGTCCTTCTCGACGTGCTTGCGGTATTCGTCGAGCGTCGTGGCGCCCACGCAGCGCAGCTCGCCGCGCGCGAGCGCGGGCTTCAGCATGTTGGCTGCGTCGGCGGCGCCTTCCGCGGCGCCCGCGCCGACGATCGTGTGCAGCTCATCGATGAACAGGATCACCGCGCCCTGGGACTCGGCGACCTCGCGCAGCACGGCCTTGAGGCGGTCCTCGAACTCGCCGCGGTACTTCGAGCCGGCGATCAGCGCGCCGACGTCGAGCGCGATCACACGCTTGTCCTCGAGGCTCGTCGGCACGTCGCCCGCCACGATGCGGCGCGCGAGGCCCTCGACGATGGCCGTCTTGCCGACGCCCGGCTCGCCGATCAGCACCGGGTTGTTCTTGGTACGCCGCGAGAGCACCTGGATCACGCGGCGGATCTCCTCGTCGCGGCCGATCACCGGGTCGAGCTTGCCGGCGCGCGCGGCGTCGGTGAGGTCGCGCCCGAACTTCGCGAGGGCCTGGTACTTCGACTCGGGGTCCTGGTCCGTGATGGGCGCGCTGCCGCGGACGCTCTGGAGCGCCTTCTCGATCGCGGCCCGCGTGGCGCCCACCTCGCGCAGCAGGGCGCAGGCGTCGTCGCTCTTCTCGTCGGCGGCCGCGAGCAGCAGGTGCTCCGTCGAGACGTACTCGTCCTTGCGCGCCTCCGCCTCCTTGAAGGACGCCTCGAGGATGCGGTTCAGCGCGGGCGAGAGCTGAGGCTGCGCGCCGCCGTGGACCTTCGGCAGGCTGGCGAGACGCTGCTCGAGCTGCGCCTGGAAGCCGTCGAGGGCCACGCCGATCTTCTGGAGGATCGGGACCGTGCTGGCTTCGGGCTGGGCCACCAGCGCCCGCAGCAGGTGGGCCGGGGTGATCTGACTGTGGCCGCGCCCGGTCGCGAGGCTCTGGGCCTCCGACAGGGCCTCCTGGCTCTTGAGGGTGAGCTTGTCGAAACGCATGCCCGCAACGCTGGGCACAGCGTACGCGCCGGCAAGCCGGCGCGGGGCCCTATTCCTTCGGGGCCTTCAGCGCCACGATCAGCTCGGCCCCGCCGCGGCTCACGAGCAGCAGGGCGCCCCGCTTGGCGCCCGCGAGGGCGTCGCGGAACTCCGCCACGTCGGCGACCGGCTTGCGGTCCACCTCGAGCACCACGTCGCCCCGCCGGAGGCCGGCCTCCTCCGCGGCGCTCCCGGGCTCGACGCCGCTCACGACCACGCCCTCGGCGGTCTCGATCTGGAGCTGCTCGGCGACCTCGGGGGTGAGCTCCTGGACCCGCAGGCCGTACGCGCCGGGCTTCTCCTCGCGGCTCCCCGTGCTCGCGAGCTGCGGCTGCGCGTCGAGCTCGCCGAGCTGCACGGCGACCTTCTTCTTCTCGCCGTTCCGGATCACGGTGAGCTCGGCCTTGGCGCCCACCGGGGCCGAGGCCACCAGCTTCGGCAGCTCGTCCATCTCGCGGACGGGCTTGCCGTCGAACTCGACGATCACGTCGTAGCGCTTCACGCCGGCCTTGGCGGCGGGGCCCTTGGGATCGAGCTCGGACACCAGCGCGCCCTGCTGCGAGTCGAGCTCGAGCTTCTCCGCCACGTCTTCGGTGACGGGCTGGATCATCACGCCGAGCCAGCCGCGCGACACCTTCCCGCTCGCCCTGAGCTGCGGCAGCACGCTCTTCGCGAGGTTGATCGGGATCGCGAAGCCGATCGTGTTCGCGTCCTGCCGGATCGCGGTGTTGATGCCGATCACCTCGCCCGACAGGTTGAGGAGCGGACCGCCGGAGTTGCCGGGGTTGATGGCGGCGTCGGTCTGGATGAAATCGTCGAAGCGGCGCTGCATCGAGGTGGGGTCGTTGATCTCGCGGTGCTTCGCGGACACGATCCCCGCCGTGACGGTGTGCTCGAGGCCGAAGGGGTTGCCCACGGCGAGCACCCAGTCGCCCGGGCGCACGCCGTCCGAGTCGCCGAGCGGCAGGAAGGCCAGCTCCTTCGCGGGCTTCACGCGGATCAGCGCCACGTCGGTGCTCGGGTCGTGGCCCACGATCTCCGCCTCGAGCTTCTCGCCGCTCAGCAGGTGGACCTCGATGGTGTCCACGTCCTCGATCACGTGGTTGTTGGTCGCGATGTAGCCGTCGGGGGAGATCACGAAGCCGGTGCCGAGGCTCGGCATCTCGCGCAGCTCGCGCGGGATCTGGAAGCGGAAGCCGGGCGGGAACAGCTCCTCGAGCGGATGGCGGCCGCCCTCGGTCGACAGCGTCTTCTTGGTCTGGATGTTCACGACGGCCGGCGACACGCGCTCCGCGAGGTCGGCGAAGCTGCCGGGCGCGCCGCCCGGGGGCGGGGCGGGGCGCTCCGACCCACCTTCCTTCCAGAACGGCTCGGCCGAGGCGGCGGGCGGCTGCGCCTCGTCGAACAGGTCGATCGCGCCCGCCACGCGGTCCCTCACGCTCACCCGCACGTCCACCACGCCGGAGGCCACGAGCAGCGCGACGGCGAGCCCGATGAACGTGATCCACTTGAGGACGCGAGCCATGAAAGCCTTCTCCTGACGGGGTTCTGGGTGCCGCACTGAGACGCCGCTCGGGCGTGGGAAGTTCCTTCGCGAAGTCGCGCTCAGGACAGCGGAATCGTCACATGGTATCGGCCTCGTCCTCGCTGAACCACGACGAGCGCGTGGCTCCGGCCCCGCAGGTCGAGCGCGATGCGCCGCCACACGGCGGGGCTCGTGAGGCCCCGGCCGTTGATGCCGAGGATGCGGTCGCCGGTCTGGAGGCCGATCTGCGCCGCGCCGCTCCCCGCGCGCACGGATTCGACCAGCGCGCCCGCGCCGTCGGCCGCCCCGAGGCGCACGCCGAGCAGCTGCTCGCCGAGCGCGTCGATCTGCGGCTCCGGGATGGGCTGCGCCGGCACCGAGACGGCGCGCTCCTCCCCCTCCCGCCAGACGCCGAGCGCGAGCCGCTGCCCGGAGGTTGCGCGCTCGAGGTGCTCGTAGAACTCGCGCGCGTTGCGCACCGGGGCGCCGTCCACGCGCACGATCACGTCGCCGCGCGCGAGGTCGGCGCCCGCGGCCGGCCCGTCCTCGCGCACGCGGCTCACCAGCGCGCCGCTGAGCCTCCGCGGCAGCTCCATCAGCTCGGCGATGCGGCCGTCGAGGTCCTGCACGTCCACGCCGAGCCACACGGGGGAGACCTCACCCTTGGTCAGCAGCTCGCTCACCACGCGCTTCGCGACGTCGATCGGGATGGCGAAGCCGATGCCCTGCGCGCCCTGGTACACCGCGGTGTTGATCCCGATCAGCGCGCCGTTGGCGTTGAGCAGCGGGCCGCCCGAGTTCCCGGGGTTGATCGAGGCGTCGGTCTGGAGGAAGCCGTGGTAGACGCGGTCCTCCGTGCGCACCGAGCGGTTCAGGGCCGAGACGACGCCGGTGGTGACCGAGTTCGACAGGCCGAAGGGGTTGCCGATCGCGATCACGGGCTCGCCCACCAGCAGGTCGCCCGAGCTGCCCGGCGCGGTGAAGGGCACGCCCGACGCCTTCACGAGCTCGAGCACCGCGAGGTCGAAGTTCGGCTCGGCGCCGATCAGGTTGGCCGCGAGCTCGCGCCCGTCCGCGAGCGTCACGCGGATCACGTCGGCGCGCGACACGACGTGCTCGTTCGTGAGCACGTGCCCGGCCGCGTCGATCACCACGCCCGAGCCGAGGCTCTGGCTCTTCTCCGGCGCGCGCGCCTCGAAGAAGTCCTGGAAGAAGCGATCGAAGAAGGGGTCGCCGAAGGGCTGGAACGGGCCGCCGCGCCGCGTCTGCTCGGTGGTGACGTTCACGACCGAGGGACCGACCTTCTCGACCACCTGGACGGTCGCGGTGCGCCGCAGGAACGGGTCGTCCGCCAGCGCGGGCGCGGAGGCGAGGCACACGAGAATCGCGAGGGCCGGAGCGCCCCGGGCTAGTGTCACGGCGAGCCAACGTAGAGGCCGGGTGTCGGGCGAACAAGAGCACGCTCTCGCGGTTGCGCGCGCCGCCTTCGTGGCGCGCTTCGACCGGCGACCCGAGCTCGCGGTGCGCGCGCCCGGCCGCGTGAACCTGATCGGCGAGCACACCGACTACAGCGAAGGCCTGGTGCTGCCGTGCGCGATCGACCGCGACACGCTCGTGCTCGCGGCGCCGCGTGGCGACCGGCGCGTGCGCGCGCTCTCGCTCGAGCAGCCCCGCGTGGTGGAGTTCGCGCTCGACGCGCCCCGGCGCGCGGGCGACTGGGGCGACTACGTGCGCGGGGTCGCGTTCGCGCTCGCGGCGGCCGGGCGCAAGGCGGTCGGCGCGAACCTCCTGGTCACGAGCCGCGTGCCGATCGGCTCGGGCCTGTCGAGCTCGGCCGCGCTCGGCGTCGCGGCGGCGCACGCGCTCGCGCGCCTCGCGGGCCTCGAGCTGTCGCCGCGCGAAGTGGCCGAGCTGGCGCACGCGGGCGAGAGCGGCTTCGTCGGCGTGGGCTGCGGCATCCTCGATCCCTTCGCGAGCGCGCTCGGGCGCCGGGACCACGCGCTGCGCATCGATTGCCGCGACCGCTCGGTCCGGCCGGTGCCGCTCGGCGCGGGCCGCGTGGCGCTGCTGGTCGCGCACTCGGGCGTGACGCGCACGCTCGCGGCGGCCGGCTACGCCGAGCGCGTGGCCGAGTGCGCGGCGGCGTTCGCGCAGGCGCGCGCCGCCGGCGTGGCGGACGCCGCGGCGCGCACGCTGCGCGACCTCGCGCCCGAGCAGCTTCCGGCGCTGGAACGCGCGCTCGAGCCCGTGCCGTTCCGCCGGGCCCGCCACGTGATCCGCGAGAACGCGCGCGTGGACGCGTTCGCGAGCGCGCTCGCGGCCGGTGCGCTCGACGCCGCCGGCGGGCTCCTGCGCGAGGGTATGCGCAGCCTGCGGGACGACTACGAGGTCAGCACGCCCGAGCTCGATCGGCTCTGCGCGCTCGGCGACGCCGCGCGAGGCTGCCACGGCTCGCGGCTCACCGGCGCCGGCTTCGGCGGCTGCACGCTCCACCTGGTCGAGCCGGGCGCCGCGGGCGAGGTGGCGCGCGCGATCCGCTCGGGCTTCGCCGCGAGCCACGGCCGCGAGCCGCCCGTCTGGTGCGTCGTGCCCGGGGACGGGGCAGCGGAGCTGCCCGTCTAGATCGGATCCTCAGTTCTTCCGCAGCGCCGCGTCGCTCGCGGGCTCGCTGGCGGGCGCGCTCTTCGCGCCGCGCTTCAGGAGCAGGAAGCGCAGGTCGCTGCCGCGCCGCGCCTGGATCAGCACGCGCTCCGCGCCCGCCGCCCCCGCGCTGGCACGGCGGAACTCGTCGAGGCTCGACACCCGGCTCTCGCCGATGCGGACCACCACGTCGCCCTGGCTGAGCCCCGCTTCGGCCGCGGGCGTCCCGCCCGTCACGAACGAGACGTAGGCGCCCTCGCGCGTCGGCAGCCGCTCGCCCCGGTACAGGTTCTCGGTGATCTCCTGCACCTGGAAGCCGAGGTCGCTCTCGGCCTCCGCCGGCTCGACGGTGGGCTGCGTGGCGAGCTTCGTCGTCACCGTCTTCGGCTTGCCGTCGCGCAGCAGGTGCAGGGCCACCTTGGTGCCGGGCGTGGTGGCAGCCACCATGCGCTGGAAGCCGCCGAGGTCCTCTTCCTTCTCGGCCTCCACCGCGTGCTCGCCGAACGCGGTGAGGATGTCTCCCGCGCGCAGGCCCGCCTGCGCGGCGGGCGAGTCGTCCGCCACCGAGTTCACGATCACGCCGGTGGCCTCGGGCTGTCCGAGATACGCGGCGAGGTCGCGGTCGAGCGGCTGGATCGAGACGCCGAGCCAGCCGCGTTCGACGCCGCCGTCGCTGATCTGCGCGAGCACGTCGAGCACCGTGTCCACGGGGATGGTGAAGCCGATGCCGCGGCCCTGGCCGCGCGAGTTGATGCCGACCACGCGGCCCTCGAGGTCCACGAGCGGCCCGCCCGACGAGCCGCGGTCGATCATCGCGTC